>Ga0183095_11041_pt2 | contig 18385 bp, 18 predicted proteins | sample BioMet4_FD_130346 | JGI IMG/M metagenome (GOLD analysis project Ga0183095, IMG submission 130346) | Microbial communities from bioreactor (seeded with sewage sludge) at LBNL, California, USA - Biofuel metagenome 4 (v2) (version 3) | ecosystem: Engineered > Bioreactor > Anaerobic > Unclassified ...
TCAGCGATGATCGCATCTTCTACGAAGTCAAGGGCATGTACGTGAAGAGTTCGACCAGACCAAAGGTCAACAAGAACAACGAGGTCAAGCTCTATCTGAAGCATCTCGGACTCGGTGACCTTCAACTTACCGAGGGCGACGAGTTCACGGTGATGGTCGAGAACAATTCGATCATCCTGACCAAGATCGAGCACTGACGCCTTGTTGGATAATGCCATGTAAGCAATTGCGTGGCATTATTCTTTGTTGCGTCTCCAGTTTCAATTTCAGGGACAACTGAACTTGAAGCGTTTCTTTGCTCAATCCGATTGCTGCTTATGTAATTTTAAGCAAAAAAATACAGATATTCAAAATTAAGCCAATGTACGATTTGACATAGAAACGTACATTGGGGACCAGAGTCTTCAAAAGTCTTTGGATTCCAACAGGATCGTTCCGGTTAGCCCGGGACCTCCGACTCTCCCCCTGTTTTGAATGTGGGTTTACCCATCATTTAAAACCAAAATCGAACTTTGGAGGAAGTTACCTATGAAAGTAGAGCCCATCATCGATTTGAAGAACATTAAAAGCATCAAGAAGCTTTTAAGCAACAACATCCGGGATCGACTCCTCTTCATCGTGGGAATCAATTCCGGGCTCAGAGTGCAGGACATCCTTGCGCTTAAGATCGGTGACGTCAAAACGTGCAAGATCGGCGATAGGATCGCAGTCAAGGAAAAGAAGACCGGCAAGGAAAACGTGTTCATTATGAACAAGGAAATCTTTGCCGCTCTCCAGGACTACTTGCAGACCATTGACCCTAAAGACGATCATTTCCTGTTTAAAAGCAGGAAGGGAAGAAACTATCCACTGACAACCTATGCCGTCACGCAGATGGTGCAACGCTGGGCTGACGAGATTAACCTCGTCGGCAACTTCGGAGCACACTCGCTTCGAAAAACGTGGTGCTACCATCAACGTAAGACATTTGGTGTCAGCTGGGAAGTTCTGGCAAAACGCCTCAACCATAGCAGTCCGTCGATAACAAGACGCTATCTCGGCGTACAGGAGGAGGAGGTAGAAGAAATTCTTTTGAATACAATCTAACTTTCCTAAAAGGGGTGTTCTGCCCCTTTTGATTCAATCACTCGTTTTCAAATGGCTTTTCTAAGAACTGAATAGCGTTGCTGTTCAGGGTCTAAATCCTTTGTCAACTTCAACAACAATGGAGTTTGTATGGGAATCTATCAACGCAACGAGCGATGGATGGTTTATTGGCATGTGAACGGCAAACGACACGACAAGTCGTTCGGGAGAGGTGATCTCGCCCAGGCCAAAGCCCAGGTTTTCGACCGGACAGTACAGGATGCTCTTGAGAAGCACTTACCGATCCCCGACCCGGAGTGGGTCACGTCGGCAGTCCAGGTCGTCAAAACCGTCAGCACATCGGATGCACCGACAAACCAGGTCCTGGGCCAGCAACCGTCAGGGATGAATCTGGCTGAACTTGGCCGCCGGTACCTGGATCACATGCGAGCATCCGGGCGGACCGAGAAGCACATTCGCAACATCGAACGACTTCTGGAGAACCAGTTCGTACCCGTCATTGGTGACAAGCCCGTCGACGCTTTGACCTACCAGGGGGACATGGTTCCGTTCATCCTGCACTTCAAAGGGGTCAGCGGGAGCACCGGCAAAGAGCGGTCCCAGTACACGGTGAACAAGTACTGCGATTACCTGAGCTTCATCTTCCATTTCGGGATCGACAACGGCTTCACCAGGGTCAACCCGCTGAAGAACTGGAAAAAGCCCAAGGTTCAGCCCTGGGACTTGAAGCTGACCCTGGACGACGCGAAGAAGATCATGGCCTGTGCCGAACCGCACCTGAGATGGGCTATGGAGGTGTGCTTCAACCTGGGCACTCGACCGGGGGAGTCGGAGCTCCTCTCCCTTCGCTGGGAGAACGTGGACTTCGTCGCCGGCACCGTCCGTATCTACGCAAGTAAGACCAAGACCTATCGGACCGTTCCGATCAACCCCGAATTTCTCAAGCGCATGGAAGCTGAACGAGACCAGTCGGTGTCCGGCTTCGTCATCGAGTACATGGGCCGTGGCCTGACGACGATTCGGAAGTCCTTCAAGAACGCCTGTCAGCGCGCTGGTATCACCTACCCGACCCGGATGTACGACCTGCGACACTTGTTCGCTACAACCCTGCTCAGTAAAGGCGCTGACCTTGCTGCCGTGTCGAAGATGATGGGCCACGCCACCGTCAAGATGACCGCTGACACCTACTACCACTACATGGAGGGTGAAAAGGAACGGGCAGTTCGGTTGCTTCCCGGCCTAGTGGCTTAGTCCTGAAGGACGAGGAATCTCGGCAAAGACTCCTCGTCCTTCTTTATTTTAAGATCAAACAAAAGAGTTTAACTATGACTAGAAAATGCTTATGGGACGAATCCCATACCTATGAAACAAATGATGGCGAAGACTACAGACATTTATGTCCAGCATGTTATTTTAACATCTACAAAAACCTTTATTCCGACAAGTATCAATGGCACAGCTTCCTGAAAAACATCGAAACCATCAAGATCGAGCACAAGATAAACGGACTCAAAAAAGAGCTAGCATTATACGAACAAAAGCTAGAAGAAAAGCTATCACTACTCAATAGCAATAGCAAAACATTGGAAGTTGAGTGTATTTTCTGTGGCGAAACATTCCAGGCCGACCCGAAGGAAACATGGAGATACGCTTGCAATGATTGTTTTAAAAAGTTCGTGATACCTTTGAAACAATTATACGATCAAAAAACAATAAGAACCCTCATTAGCACCTTCAAGGAATCACACGGGGACGACGTCTTTGAGCTTGAAGATGTTCTCAAATTTGCGAAAGAGCATTTTATGAACGAATCTGACAATTGAATCATTTATAATAGAATTAGCGAATCGTAGTTCTAAATAGCCAGGCAATCCCGAAAAGAAGGAGGCGAGTAGATTTTCTACCTAACTCGCCTCCCTCTTTTTTTAGTTGTCAAAGATCGTTTCTATATGTCAATAATGACGTATTTTTTTGAGATAGCTTGCTCTTAACGGTAGCGCTACTGTTTCTGTAGCGCGATGGTGCAACGACCTCTGAAAGAATGTAGCAAATCGGTTTCGGGAGTGGAAGGAGGAACTTGGGTGGGCGAAAATCGATGCAGGGGCCTGCACGACGGAAAAATCACCAAACACTCAAGAAATTTGACTGTTGAAAAACACAGGTTCCTGCGGATCGGAGGAGTTAAGGACTCTCGCAAAAATGAAAAATAATATAAAACAGTATGATATTGACGAATTGAAGTGAAAAAGCACCTGCCGAATGGCAGCAGTCTGCCATTTTTCGGTAGGGGGAGGAGTCAACTACGCGAGGAATCACGTTTTTTGCCCTACCTTCCCGATGGCGACGACAGTGGTACGTGTTCCAAAGTGTGTTACAACTCATCGCATTCTCGTCATTTTTCTCGATGACATTGAAATGCTTCGGGATCTTTTTTCAAGAAGAAGTTGGCAGAAAAGCCGAATGTGAGCAGGGGATTCAGAAGCGTCGTCGGGACCGCCGAGTGGAACAAGGTGAAGGAGACAGCAGCTGAGGTGGTGAGGGTGTGGACCTCTGGAGACGGAGGTCCACCTTTTTATCGGTGATGGAGCCATGATTGCCTCTCGGCACCGAGGGCTTGAGAAAAAACGTGTTGCTGGTTCCATTTTTATCCTACTTGTGGCATTAGGGTGGGAACCATGACCACCATAGCCGCCGTCGATTACCCAAAGGAGGGAGCCATGCAGACCGATTCTAGCAAAGATTATGCTTTGTCGCCCTGGTGGCGCAAGGGGGTTCTTCTTGCACTGGCAATCGGGTTTTCCATAGAAATCATAATTACTTTTTATTCTTACAAAAATATCCCACCCATTCCAGAAAATGTCGTAAATCAAACAGGAGAGATAATTTTCACAAAAAGTAATATCTTAAATGGGCAGCAAGTATTTTTAAAATATGGATTAATGGAAAATGGCTCTATATGGGGCCATGGTGCCTATCTTGGCCCTGACTTTTCAGCTCAATATCTCCACGAACTTGGTCAAGACACAAGACAGCTTATTGCCAAAACACAGTTTGACAATGATTTTGACAAACTCCAGCCAACCGAGCAACAATCAGTTATAACTGAAACAGCAAAACTTCTTAAAGAGAATAAATTTGACCCTGTTCAAGACAAATTGATATTTAGCACAGAAGAAATATTGTCTTTCAAACGACAAATAAAGCAGTTGCAAAACTACTTTAGCGATGAGGTTTCAAACGGTGGATTACAAAGGCAATACATTTCGGACCCAAAAGAGCTGTTTGACTTAACATCTTTTTTTGCATGGACAGCTTGGGCATCTATTACCAATCGACCAGGGAAAAATTATTCTTACACCAATAATTTTCCTTATGACCCTGAACTAGGTAACACGCCAACAAGCGAGACAGTGCTTTGGAGTGCGTTAAGTCTTATCACACTTCTTACTGGAACAGCGCTGGTTTTATTTGTTTTTGGTAAATTCGACTACTTGGGCTGGAAAGGCTCTGGTGAACACATCCATCCGCAAATGCTTCCCGGCGTTTCAAGCCCAAGTCAACGAGCAATAGTCAAGTATTTCGTGGCAGCTGCCCTTCTTTTCCTCGTGCAGGTTCTCGTTGGAGGAGCAACCGCCCATTTCAGAGCCGATCCTGGTAGCTTCTATGGTTTTGATTTAACAACTATTTTTCCGAGCAATATTTTACGCACATGGCATTTACAGTCAGCAATCTTTTGGATTGCAACAGCTTTTGTGGCAGGAGGCCTGCTTCTTGGGCAAGCTCTCGGTGAAAAAGAACCTCGGGGACAGACCCCAGCTATACATGCGTTGTTTGGGGCACTAGCATTCGTTGTCATCGGCAGTTTTCTTGGTGAACTAGCGGGGATACATCAAAAACTCGGCGATCTTTGGTTTTGGTTCGGTCACCAGGGATGGGAATATCTTGATCTTGGCCGAGGTTGGCAGATATTGCTTGCAATAGGTCTCATTGGTTGGGTCATTCTCTTACTGCGCAGTGTCATGCCCGCTTTGCTCGATGAAAACCGGCGAGAAATCTCGACGCTCTTTCTGCTTGGAGCCTTGGCCATTCCTGTTTTCTACCTGCCAGCGTTTTTCTTCGGTTCAACGACAAATTATACAATCGTTGACAACTGGCGGTTTTGGATCATCCATCTATGGGTAGAAGGTTTCTTTGAACTCTTTGTGACCATTATGGTTGCTGTTATTTTTTTTCGACTCGGAATGGTTACACGAAAAACAGCAGTCAGAGTCATCTATCTTGATGCGATATTATTTCTTGGAAGCGGCATTGTTGGGACAGGCCACCATTGGTACTTCAGCGGCCAAACAAATCTCAACATGTCTTTATCAGCTCTTTTCTCTGCCATGGAAGTTGTACCTTTAACTTTACTCACTTTGGATGCTTGGGATTTTATTAAGTTAACAAGGTCTCAATGTTCTATATGCGGGAAGCAGATCAACATCCCTCATAAATGGGCCTTTTATTTCTTGATGGCTGTAGGATTTTGGAATTTTGTAGGCGCGGGAATATGTGGCTTCCTAATTAATTTACCCATCATCAGCTATTTTGAAGTAGGAACCCTTCTCACCCCTAACCACGGACATTTGGCGCTTATGGGTGTCTTCGGCATGGAAGCCCTAGCGCTCATGGTCCTCACATTTCGCCAGGTCTTGTCGGATGACCAATGGGCTGGGCCTGAACGGTTTATTCGCATTTCCTTCTGGGGTCTCAACATCGGGTTAGCCCTAATGGCCGTCGGGAGTCTATTCCCTGGTGGCGTACTTCAATTCTTTGACGTTTTGCAGCACGGGTATTGGCACGCTCGTAGCCTTGAATACTTAGGGAAAAACCTAACCCGTACCATCGAATGGGCGAGAATGCCAGGAGATGTGATCTTTATAGTGGCTGGGGTCGTGCCAATGGTCATTGCAGCAATTATGACCTATTTCCGTATGAGAGCTTCAGCTTTAACCAACCAACGTAACTAGCAAACTTAAAAACGACTCAACAAAAACTATTCAGAAAGGGAAGATGCAACAGGTGCGTCTTCCCTTTTTTAAATATCACAAACAACTCAATCAAGCTCTAATATTTCTTTCAGACAAGCGGCGTTGTTAAACTTTGTGTCTTTTGCAGAATAAATCAAAGTAACAACACCATGGGAAGATTCATCTCTAAGCTTCTGAAGAACCTCCGAGAGCAAAGGACTACTCAACTCGTCGCGATATTTTTCTTTAAATTCTTCCCATTTTTCAGGATCATGACTGAACCAAGTCCGAAGAGCCGTGCTCGGTGCTAGCTCTTTTAGCCAACCATCAATTCCAGCTTGTTCCTTGGAGACACCGCGAGGCCAAACCCTATCGACAAGATATCGCTTCCCATCATCGGGCAATTTTATTTCATAAATACGCTTTATTTTAATCATTTCGCACCCTTTTTTGACACTCAGTCAGCCTACTTTTCGTTTGACTTTGAAAAAATAGCTTGAATCAATTTTTCGACATCAACACGAAGCTTAATATCTTTAAAAAACTCATCTGGTAACGACACTAAAAGTAGGTCAAATTCATTCCGTGAAAGCTTGGTCTTTTTCCAAAGTCGTAAATATTCATATTCCTTCCTTGATATACCGAGCAAAACCCAAGGTTTTTCTTTTCCGTACAAATTCCCCATACTATGTACCGCCTAAGCGAACAACAGCACTTTACAATCAAGAATTAAAAACAGCAACTCCGGATCATTGGCAGGTAAATGTTCGACCTTCTACCTATTTTTTTACTATGAGAGCAGCAAAATCATAGTTTAAATATATCGCTTAATAAGGCCCGCCTCATTATCGATGAAGCGGGCCCCTATTAATCCGGCTGATTAAAATTGATCTTGGACACCTGTCGGATCTTTAAACTCCAATTGTGGCTGAATGCCAAGCTTCTTCGTTCCGCGATCCTCTAAATATTTTGCAAGCTCCAAGTCTACTTTCAAGGGGACATCAACCCCGGCTTTCGTCAAAGCTTGACGCAAGTAACCTTCAGCCTTAACCGAAAAAGCAATTGAATCTCCTAAAATGCGTAATGCTTCGGTTGGATTATGAAAACCAACAGAATTTTCTGCTCCAATAAACAGGCTCCGATAAAACGCTTCTTCATAATAGTCCTTAGCCTTGTCATATAAGGCTTGATCTATTGTTTTTCCAGAAGCTTGAGCCTTATGCACCGCCTCGAATAGCTTAGCAGTTGTTGCAGTTGCATTGCCAGCCCGAATTTGGAGTGAAGCAGTTCGATCCTGAATGGCTACAACTTGCTCTTTGAGCCAGTCAGCCGTTTCTGTATGACATTGCATGCAAGCTTTCATGTCATTCTTAAGTGGACTCATGACTCGATGGTCTGACACTTTATGAACACCGATCTTGGTATAAGGCATATGGCAGTCGGCACAGGCTGCCCCAGCTTTCCAATGAACGCTGTTATTTGAAAAAAATTCAAATTCAGGATGACGAATGAAGGCCAGCTTAAACCCTGTTACTTTTTGCGTCCATTCACGATATGAGGGATCGCTGCGGAGTATTTTGATGATCCCCTCTATGGTTATATTACCCCATTTGCCGCTCTGCCACGGGAAGAATAAACCAACAGATTGCATCTCGGCATTTTTTGGAATACTATATGTGACATGACATTGTGCACAGACAACAGTGCGCATCTCTTGACGAGTTAATTGTTTCCAATCGACACCAATAGATTGGAGCGCCGGGACAAGAGTGAAGTCCCGTGAAACTTTTAACGACATATCTTTGTTGTCATGGCAATCAATACAAGCCACTCCCAATGTTTTGAATTGCTCAGGAATTTTTCCTAAAATATCTTTATATGGAGCTTTATAATACATTTCGCCCAATTCTTTGCGAAGTTTAGGCGCATAAGGCGTTTTACAACTCAAACAAACGCCACCAGATTTTAAACGAGATGTGTCAACTTCAAGTTGATCTCGTATCATATTTGCGTGGCCTCTGGGTTCGTTATACTCAACACCAAACCCCCAGCCGTTAAAAAGAAGCGCCATATAAGGATATTCTGCCAACTTATCATAAGTAATACCATCCGCATCAAATCCACGCTTGTATTTGCTTTTTCCGGCAGGCTCTGGTTGTTCAGTTTTTTTCCAAAGTTCATATTCTTCAGGATAAACCTTTCCCCAGACAGCAGGATCAATTTCTCCATCCGGGATAGTTGTGGTCTTGACGGGTTCAGGCTTTGGTGGTGAGCACGCATAAGGAATAAACAAAAACGCAAGCCCCCCCAGAATCAGAATGATTTTCAGAACCGTTTGACCACGCATAACATCTCCCCCTGGCTAAAAGTCGTTTTTAGCTATCGAGTTTCAATAGAACCAGTTCGAGCATGAGTAATACGACGGTGACAATCCCAGCACAATCGCCCGTTATCGATCATTTCTACAGCAGTCTCATGGCACCGTTTACAATTATTATAAACAACCGCTTTCCCATGCTCAGAAATCCTTATATTATCTGGGACATGCCCAGAATTGAAGACAATAACGTCTTTCATTCCATCAATGGATTTCCAAAAATAATGAAACGTCATATTTTGATTTGGCAAATGGCATTCGTTGCACGCTTTTCTGCGGTGCGCTCCTTGATGAAACCACGCTTCATATTCTGCTTCCATGACGTGGCATGATGCGCAGAATTCTGGAGCTTCTGACTTCGCTAGAAGCTTCGGTGGACCAAAGGCTAGAAAAGCACCGAGCCCTCCGAGAATGAGCACAACAAATACTATCTTTGTCAATTTTGTCATGCATCCCCTTCCTGTAAAGGATTTATAAGCAATGGATCTGAGTGTCAAAGAATTTTATATGTTAACACCTGTGATAAATCAAATTTCCCCCTCATTTTTTATTCACGACCTTATCTGCATTTCTTAAATTTTTTAATTCCACATACGCATATCGAGTGGACGTATGGTGATTGCAAATAATCTCACAAACAATCTTCAACTTATCACAAGGGAATTCAATCTTCGACAAGAAGTCTGCTGCGATTGGCGGGCCATATTCTTCTTGAGTTTTTGCATTATTATAGCCTAATTTTTCTTCAGAAAATTTTATCCCAGATCATGCAGCGGAGCAGAGGCAACAACAACATCGTAATCACAATCAGAATATCTTGCCATAGTACTTTCAGAATACCGCAAAACTTCCAAGGCATGTGTCATACCTCGGTAGTCCTCACCAAAGAAATCAACTAAAAATTTTACAATTTTTCCTTTGGTGTAGTCCATAGTATGCCTTCAGCTTTTGTATTTCCAGTATAAAATTCAAAACAACAAACCAGAGTCGCGAAGAGGAAACTCTTCTTCATGGCCATTATCCAGAATTATACACACCAAAGATGAAGCCGTTACCCTGAACAAAACATTAAATGATATTAAACCAGGAACCAGCACGAATAATTTGACTTAAGTCAAGGAAAAATTCCAATTAGCGTTAACACTTTGATTTTATAGACAAAAAATATTATACCAACACCAGCGAGAATCTATACCAACGCAAACCACCTGTTTTCCGGGGAGCTCACCGAGAATTAGCTTTCCGGCTTGCCCTTCCAGTCTGGCATTGATATCAATGGATTCAATGCAGCATACCTGGGAATATCGGAAATGCAAATCCTTATTATCCTCTCGAGCAACTCCCCGGAAATCAAGTGGAATGCCGTTCGATTTGGCAATTTTCTTTTGAACGCCGACGAAGAAGTAACAATTTTCTTGAACGGACCTGGAGTCGATCTCTATGATGGCGACTCAGAGCAGTTTCCAATAGCCGAAGAAGCGAAACTATTCGCTTTGAGCGAGGGCATGCTAGCAGCTTGAGGGAAATGCATGCTCATCCACGGTGTGGATGAAAGTGAATACGTCAGGCGTTCCAATATGAGGACCTTATATGAGCAGATAAAAATAGCTGACAAGATTATAAACTACTAGAAAAGAGAAGAGCCCATGCTGTCAACTGGCAACTGGGCTTTTTCTATTGAAAAATTGAAAAAACGCTGAAGTTGCAGGATTCTGATGGCAGAATCCTGCCATTGACCCGGCCAGCTTCATCAAAAACGCGGGTGTCCGCGTATTTGCGATCGTGGAGGTCGAGTTGGCAACCACCGCCACAGACGCGCCAACGGCGGACCAACGACGGACAAACGTACGAATTTCAGGCTAAATAAAATAAGAAGATCCCGTTGGCACTTCGCCAACAGGATCACTTTGTGATAGGGGCTTTGGGAAGGATTCTAAGGGGTTAGGTCACGCTTGTGGTGTGTCAAGCAAGTGCTCTCCCCCTGAGCTACGGTCCTAGATTCAAAATCAGGGAAGGGTTTATCTACTCAGAACTCTTCCCCAAGTCAACCCCGAATTTTCCGTTTCCCAGATTTTTTCGGGGACCAACCCGTTGGCGCTTGTTGGCACCGTGTAGGCGAGGTGGGTAAGTACGGTTTCTGGCCGGGGAGGTCAAGGGAAAAGTTTCGTGGGGATGACAGAGAAAATGTCATTGGGGAAATAAAAAAATAATTGCTAATTATTTCAATGGTTTACGCAATAATATTCGCAGACATCCTTCATGCAGAAACCTGCACTCGTGAAAAAACTCCCAAACCACTCACCCCAAACCGTAAAAATTTCCGATCTGAGAAAACAAAAAGACACGCTGATTCAGATGGTTAGCATGGAAATTATTCATACCAGAGAAATAGAGATTTTACCAATCATAGGAATATAAATGCCAATGTGAATCCTGGCAAGTATTATATTTTCCCCGGAATTGATGACAATTCGATAGAGACATGTAATAGAGTAGCCATGGAAGACGACTCATCAAAACGCCATTTAAAATTCCACCCCACTACGACAGGAGAGCTTCTATGCGCTTCAGCGACCTGAAAATCAAAACGAAGATCATGGCAGGGGCATTAGCACTTGTTCTAATAACTGTTATATTTGGAGGACTCGCCTATATTTACATGGAGAAAGTGTCACATGCTCTTTTTGGCATAACGGACCGCGATGCTAAAGCCGTGGAGTATGCTACCGGGGTCGAGCGCATGGTGCTTAACACGATAATGGACGAGAAGAATTACCTCATCACAAAATCTGACGATGCCCATCAACGGGCAGAGAAAAATGTCAAAGAGTTGAATACTTACCTCGACAAAGTTGATGCAATTGCTCGCCAATACAACTTAGACTCGCTTTTAAAACAATCTCAAACCGCAAGAGAGGAAACATCTAAATATGCAGACAAGTACCGAGAAGGAGTGAAGTCCATTAAAGACAACCAAGACGCTGTCAAAGAGATGGTTCGCACTGGCAACATAGTAGGCGACGCTGCCGATAAATTTCTATCAATGCAAGTTGCCGCATACACTAAAGCACAAAAAGATGGTGTTGAAGCTGCTACACTTGACAAGTACGTCCAGCGCTACATTGTAACAACTCGAATTTACGAACTTGCCCTTAAAATCATGCGCGCCGAAAAAGAAGAAGTAAACTACAAAGACAGAAAAGCGTACGCATCGATGCAAAAGATGTTGCCAGAGCTAATGGACAATTACAATAAGCTCGAGAAGATAACCACGGATTCCAACGAGTTGCAGCTCATCAAGGACGCTCGCACCGCCACTCAGACTTATGAAAAATCGGCAGCTTCCTGGATAAAAAATGATGACAACCTGAAATCGATTTTAGCGTCCATGGCTACTCTTGGTCAAACCGTTATCAAGCAAGCTCAAACAGCAGAAGAAGCAGGTTACAAACAACTTGAATCAGCAAAAAACAATGCACTTTCATTAAGTTCAGAGGCAAACACCATTATTGTATCAACAATTGCTATCTCTATCATCCTGGGGCTTTCGATTGCGTTCATCTTAGCATCGATTATCAGCAAACCAATCATCAAGGGCGTATCGTTTGCAAAAGCCGTTGCAGCTGGCGATTTAGACCAAACTCTCGACATCAATCAGAAGGATGAGATTGGGGTCTTGGCAGATGCATTAAGAACGATGGTAGGGAACCTTCGAGACGAGCTCTCTTTCTCTAAAGGAGTCATGCAAGGCATTGGCCTGCCATGTTCTATATTCTCCCCTCAGGACAAAGTAATATATACTAACAGAGCGATGATGGATCTCATGGAGATACCAGGGAACCCGAACGACTACACCAACAAACAGTCTGGCGAGTATATTTTCGGCATTCCCGGAAAAGAAACTTTGTCTACTCGATCAATTAACGAAGATAAGCTGCTCGAGGCCGAATCTAACGTTACAACAAGAAATGGAAAAAATAAACATGTTTACGTATCATCATCTCCTTTCAAAAACAATCAAGGCCACATATTAGGAACAGTTTCTATTTGGCTAGACCAAACTGAAACAATAGAAGCCAAAGAACGAGCTGAAAAAGCAAAAGAAGGGATGTTCCAAGCAGCACAGCATCTGGAATCTATTGTTGAAATCGTAACCGCAGCTTCCGAAGAACTTTCTGCTCAAATTGAGCAATCAAGTCATGGGGCTGAGGAACAAGCTAGTCGTGCAGGCGAAACCGCAAGCGCCATGGAAGAAATGAACGCGACTGTTCTTGAAGTTGCCAAAAGTGCCTCGAGCGCTGCATCCACAGCTGATCAAGCAAAAATAAAGGCTGAGGAAGGAGCCAATGTCGTAACTAAAGTCGTCACAGGGATTGGAGAAGTACAGTATCAATCAAACGAAATGAAAAACGACATGGGTATTCTTGGTCGGCAAGCAGAAGGTATTGGCCAAATTCTCAATGTCATCTCTGACATTGCTGACCAGACCAACCTCCTCGCCCTCAATGCCGCCATTGAAGCTGCTCGTGCTGGTGATGCAGGTCGCGGTTTCGCTGTTGTCGCTGACGAGGTCAGGAAACTGGCGGAAAAAACTATGACCGCCACCAAGGAAGTCGGGGACGCAATTCGTGGCATCCAGGATGGGACTAAGAAAAACATCGAAAATGTTGAGCGGTCTAGTAAAACCATCGAAGACGTCACTAGGTTGGCCAATAGTTCTGGGGAATCTTTGCGAGAAATCGTTTCTTTGGCTGAAAAAACGACGGATCAAGTGCGATCAATTGCAACTGCTTCGGAGCAGCAATCGGCTACAAGCGAAGAAATCAACCGCAGTATCGAGGCCGTAAGTCAGATTTCTTCGGAAACCGCTGATGCAATGAAACAATCGGCACAAGCTATGGTCGAGTTGGCTAATCAGGCCCAGGTGCTTAAGCGGTTGATTGACGAGATGAAATCAAATGGCGAGTCTAGCACAACTGCCCTCCCCGCTAGCAAAAAAACGCTGGCGCTGGGGAGAGGGTAATTATAAATATTCCTCAATCATGCCAAGCTACGGTCCAATCCGTTAGTGCACATCGTCAGCAGAAGCGTCTTCTAAGATTAACTGGGGTGAGTTCATATTACATGAAATTTATGTGAGCTCACCCCCCAACCCTCAGAAAAAATATGCCCTACAAAGATCTTAGATTTATATCAAACGGCATTCTCGGCGAAACATATCCGTCCTCTTTTGAACGAAAGGTTCTACTCGTCATGTATTATTCTGAATTGTTAGCAATCAACTTTGAAGAGATCGAAAGTTTCCTGAATATGTATAGCAGGGAAAAGCTGCTCAAGATTTTTTATTTAGACATAAACTTTGTTGAACATATTTACACTGAGTTTGTAAACTCAGGGATAGACACCATATTGCCTAAAATTTTCGATAGGCTCATAAAGATCCAAGAACTACTCCACCAGAGAGAAATGCTTAAATCTTGTAAAACTTTGGGACTCGCCCAATAATTGCTTTTCAGTCCAGTCAAAAACGAGAAAAATTTCGTATTTGGGAAATATCTTGTATTACGAAGTGATAACGCTATGCTGCCGCACTACACATTACTCCTGGGTTAGGGACACAGCATTTGTAAGGGTTGTAGCGGTAACCAGGGCCTGAAAATGTCAGAATTATTTTATCGGAAATCATCGTTTTTGGTCAAAAAAACCCTTACACACAAAGCTGCGGGCATGAAATCTAAACGACATGGATGTAATATAACCCATTCAAAGTGCAGCAATAATAACTGCAATAAAAAATTGGCCTCAGCCCTACAACGGATAACAGAACTTGAGGATAATATCAGATCTTCGACTGAATCAAATTCTAACTTCTTATATAATTCTCTTGACGCCGCTAATGACTTAGATCAGAATCTTCATATAATTGCAGATAATTGCTACGACTGGGAGTACTGGAGAGGGTTAGACGGTAAATATATTTGGGTATCACCTTCGTGCGAACGCATTACTGGATACACGCCGAACGATTTTTTAACCGGCAGAATATCCACTCAAAAACTAATCCACCCGGATGACGTGATATCATGGAAAAATCATATCGAAGAAATGAATTGCAGCAACTTCCAGTCTCCACACATAGAAATCGAATTCCGCATAATTAATATCAAAGGGGAAATCGTATGGATTAGTCATAAATGCAAGGCTATTTACAACTCCGAAGGGATTTGCCTAGGACGCCGAGGATGCAATCGAGATATTACTGAAAAAAAATTTATTGAAATATCTCTCAAAAAAAACCAATCGATTCTAGAGAAGCATCTTTTATGGAAAGAAAATATTTTAAAAACTCCTGCAGTGGCAATTCTTGTTGTCAAGAAGGATCGCATTATAGCAGATGTAAATATCGGCTTTGAAGAAATGTTTGGATACTCTAGAGAAGAAGTCATAGGGCATCCTGTCAGAATAATCCACGTTAACAATGAACTTTTTTTGAAATATGGAGAAAGTTATTGGCCAAAGGCATCAACAATTAAAGTTGTCAATTGCGAATGGCAACTAAAAAAGAAAGACGGCTCAATAATAACCTGTGAAGTGAGCGGTTCTGCAATAAATCCCTACGATTTATCTGAAGGTGTCATATGGATCGCAAAAATATCACTGAAAAGAAAAAATTCGAATCAGAATTGATCTTTTCAAAGACAACAGCAGACGCAGCAAATAAAGCAAAATCTGAATTTTTAGCCAACATGAGTCATGAAATACGAACTCCTCTAAACGGCATCATGGGCATGCTTCAACTACTCGAATCAACAAATACGGACAACGAACAAAGCGAGTATATCGATATAGCTTTAAACTCTGGAAGGAACCTAACCAATTTAATTACTGATATTTTAGACTTGTCTCGTATCGAACAAGGTTACGTAGCCTTAGAGAATCATGGGTTCAACCTCAATCACCTTGTTGAAGACGTTATCAATACTTTCATTACAGAACTAACTTCAAAAAATCTAGAAATCAAAACTTCTATCGACAAGTCAATTCCCGATTTGGTTTATGGCGACTCTGGCCGGATAAGACAAATTATTTTCAATATATTTGGTAATTCGGTCAAATTCACATCTCGGGGCTGCATAAGTCTAACGATCACCTCGCTCATAAATAACAACATTATTAATATTTTCATTGAAATTTCAGACACTGGCATAGGAATACCAGAAGACAAGTTAGACGAAATTTTTGTCCCTTTCACACAGGTCGATGGATCTTTGACGCGTAAATACGGAGGAGTTGGACTAGGACTTTCAATTGTGAAAAAGCTACTCCTGGTTATGGGGGGAAGTATCACTGTCAACAACAATGATGGCGGTGGTATTACGACTAGTATTGCGATTCCTCTCAAAACCACTGAACCTCCGATTCTAGAGGATACAGAGAGAACCAACGACATCGGTCGTGAAAATATTTCGGTTCTAAAAATACTTATTGCTGAGGATGACAAAGTCAACCAACTGGCCATTTCTAGCTTTGTCAAAAAAATCGGTCATACTGCATTATGTGCAAATGACGGAATAGAAACGTTAAAGCTATTGCAATCAGAAAAATTCGACTTAATTCTTATGGACATCCAGATGCCAAACCTAGATGGAGTGGAAACGACCATAGCGATAAGAAATTCCAACGAAAATTTCTCGAAAATACCTATTATAGCTTTAACTGCTCATGCTATGGCTGGAGACCGAGAAAAATTTTTGGCTCACGGCATGAATGGCTACTTATCAAAACCCATTATACTTGAAGACTTAAAGAACACCATCGACAAAATATTCAGCCACGACACAAGTTTTTAAGATTTACAAAACGTACAAGCGATAAAAGCCCACGCCCCAACTTGGACCACGTGGGCTTTTACTTTTTTCTACCTAAAGCAGCTACTTCTTCTCCAGCACAATCTTCCCTTCTTCCAAGCACGACACCTTGAACTCATCGCTCTGGTTGAACCCGTAGTTGGACAGGAGTGACGGGGACAGGCGAAGTCCGTTTTTCGAAAACTTGGCATTTCCAGAAACCGCCCGAGTTTCCATCCCTCCAATCTTATAAAACTTTTCATCCATCTGCATTAACTTTAGGAGATGGTTTTTCAGGGTGGTTTTGGGAATATCGAAGGCATCCATAATCTGCTGAGCGGTTTTTCCTTCGGTGATCATGGTGCGAAGTTTCATCGCGTCAAATTTCGATGCGATAGGCATGGGTAAAACACTCCTTCGTTTTGATTTCAAATGTGATTTCGAAATAGTAGCTTGTAAATGGAAAAAGTCAACGTAATTTACATCGAAAGTTACCATTAATCAAATTTAACGGCAAAAATAGCTTTTTCTTGTAACTGGAGGAATCTGCTCCTATCAAAAACGAACAAATTTTCGTATTCGAAAAAGCGTTATATGCTAGGCTGTTGAGTCCCTAGTCTGACACCATACATCTATCTACTTGAAATATAGCGATATCTACCGATTTTACTGGAACAGGGACAGAAAATTCGCAGTATCCTGCCAGCGGAAACGTCAATTTCTGCCCAGATTCTCGGAACACAGCTTGTTCACCAGATATTCACGATGACGCTGATTCCATCCCCACAGACTGATTTTACTGGCGCATCTACTGCAAATCAAAAAATGAAGGAACCTGCAAACTTTCAACTATCTAAAATATCAGTATTTATCTAAAAAAACAGTCGAAGCCCCGCCCCTGGGGAAAATTTGGGCTTGGACTTTTCCCTTGGACACCCCTCTCCTGCTCTCTCCCCTGCCCCCTCCTGGGCCTTTTCCCTGGGCCACCCCCATTGGGTCCCCACTGGTACAAAACTCCAGGAGATTCCCGCTCCGGCCCAATGTCCGAAAACCCAAGGGATAGAACGAGCTCCACTCCCATCCCGTGACCACCCCACTGACCCAGGATATCCTCCTCCCAAAGCTGTAAAATTTATACAGGAGGATTTGAAATGGAGAAAAATCAGTTGGACAGTTTCAACATCAACGACGAAATCATCAATGCATTTCGTCCGATTGAACTGCTACTTGGAATCATGGATACGTCGTCAACAGAGATATATGGAGAACTAACGCACTCATTCTCGGAAATTGGAAAGGAATTGTGCCAAAACTTCCGTCGAAAACTCGATGCTATTTTAGCGCAAAAGAAAGAAGGTGACACCCATGGCCACGAATAACGACTGGAACGTCATCTACAGCTACACCCGCGCACAGGCACTCGCTGACGGTGTCCTCATCGATGTCACTGACCACGCCAAGGCACTCGGGTTCCGGGTTCCGGTCGCTGTCACCGATCATCTCTATAATGGTTATGTCGCTTTCGTGCCACCAGGTTTGGAATCCGAGGGGCAAAGCACCGCTGGCCGACTCCATGATCTCTTGACACTGGCGATGATCGCGGCCCGGATCAGCAAAGGGACGGATCGCGTCACCTTCAAAGTCGATTTTCTCATGAATCCCAATAGGAAAGAAACTGTCGAAGTCATTGCCCACATCGGACCAGGTGACGATGGTGTCATTCCCGTACTGACGCTGATGCTACCGGAAGACGACTGAAAAGATTAACGAAAGATGGTTTGGGCCATGCTGAAAAATGTACGCAACCGATCTTCATCAGCGGATTCAATCTGCCGGATCAGGATCGCTTTGAGCTCATCCGGTGACAAACGAAACTCCTCCAGACTGAAAAGCTCCGCCATGGGGATGTCCAAGGCCCGGGACAGCTGTTCGATGCTGGTGTCAACGGCAGCTTAAAAGTGACCCACCTTGGGTTTGTTTCGGCAAGTTGGAATTGACCCACCAGCCTTAGCCTTCGAGTTTTTGTGAAGGCAGTTCTTGCCCAATAACTCCTGCTTTCCGTTTGT
>Ga0183095_11425_pt1 | contig 18367 bp, 17 predicted proteins | sample BioMet4_FD_130346 | JGI IMG/M metagenome (GOLD analysis project Ga0183095, IMG submission 130346) | Microbial communities from bioreactor (seeded with sewage sludge) at LBNL, California, USA - Biofuel metagenome 4 (v2) (version 3) | ecosystem: Engineered > Bioreactor > Anaerobic > Unclassified ...
GCCGGCAAAGAGGTGGCCGTGGTGGGCGGCGGCAACGTGGCCATGGATGCGGCCCGCTGCTCCAAGCGTCTGGGCGCCGACGTCTATGTGGTGTACCGCCGCGGCATGGAGGAACTGCCTGCCCGTCACGAGGAAGTGGAGCATGCTGTTGAAGAGGGCATCATTTTCAAGACGCTGAACAACCCTGTGAAGATCAACGGCGACGAGGGCGGCAACGTGTCCTCCATGACCTGTGTGGAGATGGAGCTGGGTGAACCGGATGCCTCCGGCCGCCGCCGTCCCATCGAGAAGGCCGATTCCGAGTTTGATCTGACGGTGGACGCCGTGATCATGGCGCTGGGCACCTCTCCCAACCCCCTGATCAAGAATACCACCAAAGGACTGGAGATCAACAAAAAGGGCGGTATCATCGTCAACGAGGAAGGCCTCACCTCCCGCGAGGGCGTGTATGCCGGCGGCGACGCCGTTACCGGCGCGGCTACCGTGATCCTGGCCATGGGTGCCGGCAAGCTGGCCGCCAAGTCCATTGACGAGTATCTCACTGAGAAGTAACTCCTTTTCGATCCGCATCAGAAATACCCTGCCGATGTTCTCATCGGCAGGGTATTTTGTCATATTCTGATGAAATTATGCGGCCATCCGCCGCTTTTTGGCGTCCGTAAAGCCGATCAGCACCGTCCATACATAGGCGCAGGTTTTGGGGATCATCAGCGCGCCCACGGCGGGAACTGTGTCGGCAAACAGCACCACGGGAATGTAGAAGGCGAAGCTCAGCACGATGGTGAGCCACATGAAGCGAAAAGAGCGGTCGTTTTTCTCACGGGCGGAGCGGTAAAAGAGGACGATCACCAGAAGACCCAGCAGCGCGAAGGGGATGTTGCGCCAGATACCCCAGGCCAGCGGCGCGCTGGCGCTGGTCCAGGCGTTCTGCGGGCAGAGGCACAGAACGATCCGCGCGGCGGCAAGCAGGTAAACGGCGGCGGTGAGTCCCGCTTTTCCCTGCACGCCGTAACGCTGCCGCCAGACGTAGTACAGCAGAATGTAGAAAACGGTCATGGTGATGGAGGTGATGAGCTTGCCCACGCCCAGCGCGCAGGTGAATTGCTCCAGCCCCACCGTGCAAAGGGCGATGGCCCTGGGTACCAGATGGAAGGCGTCGCCGGCACCCAGCGTCACCGCCATGATGCCGAAGAGCAGTGTTTCCCGGCTGCCCCTGCTTCGGGCGATCATGAGGATGCCCAGTGTGATGACGGTGGACAGATACACCGCATCAAATAATGTTTCCATAATAGCCTGCATTTGTCAAATCTCCTTGTCGGTTACATAGATGGTACGGCTGACGATACGCAGCAGTGTTTTTTCGGATACTTCCGGGTGGGCGGCCAGATAAAGCAGGTGCGTGAACACAAAATCCACCAGTGCCTCCGGCGTCAGGTCGGGGGAAAAGGCGTCGGGCCGGAGAGCGGGGTCCGTCTGCAAGGCCCGCAAGAGTCCCTGTTTCATGTGGGTCTGATACCGTTCCATAACGGCACGGCCGGTTTCCCGTTCTTCCGCGCCGAAATCGGCGGCGTGCAGCGTGAAAAAGTGAGGACAACTCTCCGCACCCCGGCGCAGACAGCCCAGAAGCCAGCTGATGCTGTTCAGAAATCCCTCCGGCACCGCCGCATCCTCGCTCATATGAAAGATCTCCGCCCAGACGCCCGCCACGGTTTCCGCCAGCAGCGCCGCCTTGGAGGGAAAATAATTATAGACGGAACCTACCGCCACGCCGCAGCGCTGTGCCAGCGCCCGAATATTCACGGCAGAAAGTCCCTCCTCCGCCGCCATGGCCCGGCTGGCTGCCAGCAGCGCCTCTTTTGAAGTTTTCACGGTATTCATGTCATTTACCTCCAAACTGAACAACGTTCATTATAAATGCAAATCCGCCCCTTGTCAAGAAGAAAACAGAAAAAGGAAGCTTGTTTTTGGTGCCGCGTTTCCCGTGGGATGTCCCGGCGGACAGGAAAGCCGGCGTATCTCAAAAGAGATACGCCGGCTTTTTTATTCAGAAATCAATGATGCCGTTTAAAACGTGCAGGTCGTAAGGTTCAAAGGCCGCATGGCGGTATTTTTCCACGTCCAGCTTCACGCCGGTCCAGTCCGCATGGAGCTCGCCGGTCTGCTTGATGAGAATGTCGTAGAGAATGTCGTAGGTGACGCCGTCCGCACCGGTTTCTGTGATGGTGGAGTAGGGCAGCGTTTTATGATAGGTCATATGCAGGCCCTTGTAATCGAAGTGAAAGCCGTTGCGCATCCGGCAGCCGTCGAGTCCCTTATAGGTAAACAGCCGCTTGAGATCCTGCAGGATCTTGTCGTGCTCTTCCTCATAGAGGTTTTCCGGCGTTGTTTCCGTGTAGTCATAGCGGAACTGAATGGGGATGTTGAAGCGGCGGAACCGCTCTGCATAGTCCACCAGACGGTCGGCGGGATAATTGCGGAACAGCACGCAATTGATGCGCTTGGGTGTGGCGATCCGGGCGATGACTTCGTCGGGAGATTCCTCCACATATTTCACCAGATGCCGGGAGATATTGATACAGGTGATCTTATCTTTGTTTTTCTCTGTGAAAGCGATCATTTCATCGGCCGAATAGGTTTGCTGCACGGGGAACGTGGTATTGATATAGATCTTGTGGGTGCGGGGGATGGCGTCGAGCATCTGCTGCAGCGCCGTCAGGTCGGCGAAGGGTTCGCCGCCGGTGAATACAAAGTCACAGCGAGGGGTGATCTCGTCCATCAGGCAAATACTTTTCAGTATGGCCTCCAGGCTAAAGCCCTCGCAGTTGGCATATTCTTTCTTATTAATACAAAAAGGGCAGTGGTTTTGGCAGTCATAAGGGACAAAAACCGTGACCGTCGCACCGCCCTCTCTGGTCTTATAGGGGTTGCTCATTCTATCAGCCAGCCTTCCCGTGCAAGTTTACAAAACATTCTATAACATATTTGACGAAAAATCAAGGAATAACAGCGCCCTCATAAAAAAAGTTGTCATATTTTTAACAAATAGATACGTTCTGCAAAAGAAAAAAAGAAAAAAGTACCACAATTCCGCGAAAAGAACAGGAGAATATCACTTCTGAGCGTCCAATTCCCGACGGATTTGGGAAAAGGCTGCATCCTCCCCCTCGTCCTTGAGCAGAAGCAGCCACCGCTCGATGAGGGCGCTGGTTTCCGGGTGGATGAGGATATGGTCCTTGGAACGGATAAAGTAGTCGTAGGAGTCGCAGTCCCTGTAAGTGTCGCCGTTGTATACGCGGCTGGCGGCGATACGGTCGCAGAACATCTCGGCCACATAGCGCACGGGCATTTTGCACCCGCCCATATAGACGCTGCCGTCGTCGCGCAGGCAATAGTCAATCCAGTACTCGAAATGGTGTTTGTTCTTGCCCTTGTGGTGAAGCCAGGCGAGGCTGACGCCGGTTTCCTTGCGCTCCTGATCGTTGGGGCTGCGGTATCCCTGATAGTAGCGGACGCCGCGCCAGAATTCCACGGGGGAAAACTTGGACAGATCGTGCAGCAGCCCCTGACGGTAAAGTCCCAGACGGAAGCAGTAGTGCCGTACCAGGGCTCTGTGGCGGCAGATGGTTTTCAGATGGGCTGCGAAATACATACCGGTTGTTCTTCCTTCCTTGTGTTTTATTTATTATAGCATATGCAGCGTCTGGGCGCACGTCTTTTTCACCGCATAAAATAAGGGATTTGGCAAAAGCTGTAAGCAGAAAAGCGGTTTCCGGGGGGAAACCGGAAAGAGGAGAAGATACGCATGGAAAGAAATTGCTTTTTTTGCCGGAAGAATGTTCCCTGGGAAGAGAAACTCCCCGGTGCGCTGCGCCGTCCGGAGCGTCTGGACGCGCTGACAAAGGCGGTGTGGGGCCTTTGCGTTTTGAATCGGGAAGGTGTGCTGCGTCTGCAAAAGGCGTCGTCGTGTCTGCGCTGCCGCACGCTGCTGCTGCCGGAGAATTGCCCGGTACAGGGTGTGGAAACGGAACAGGTGGTCAGCTACGGATTGTCGGGGAGAAACAGTCTGACGCTCTCGAGCATGGGAGAGCATCTGCTTTTGAGCGTGCAGCGGGAGCTGACGCGGCTGGACGGCAGCGTCATCGAACGGCAGGAGCTTCAGCTGCCGTCCGGCTGGGGCCGCTGCTATGCGCCGGAGGGGGTTCTGGCAGTGGCAGGTGCCTGGCTTTTATTGTGAAAAAACGCAAAAAGGTTGCAATACGGGCTGAAATAGTTATAATAAAGTAATACTGAAAAGAAAACCGCCGGAAGAGGGCGGTGCCGGAAGGAAAGGCGGTCAGTGGACCAGACCATTTTTTCCTTGGCCGGTGAATGCCAAAACGCTGACGGTGATGCCGGCGGTGCGTTTTCTGACGGACTGTCTGCAGGGCGGCCCCTGCATGAAAGCGGCGTCGCCGGACCGCGATCTGCTCCGGGCCCGCGCGCAGATGCAGCCGGCGGCCGACGTGGAGAAAATAAGGAGCGTCATGCAGGCGCTGTCTGAGAAAAAAGCAGGAGGAAACCACCCATGCTGTATCAAAACGCATACATATTGACAGAAGATTTTCGGTTTATCAAGGGCAGCCTTGAAGTGGAGAACGGCCGTTTTACCCGTGTCTATGAGGGTGTCACCTCACAGACGGGAATCAATCTCCAGGGGGCCATGGTGCTTCCCGGCCTGGTGGACGTGCATCACCACGGGAACTCCGGCGTTGATTTTTCCGACGGGGATGCGGAGGGCCTGCAAAAAATAGCGGCCTATCTGGGCCGCTGCGGCGTGACCTCCTTTGCTCCCGCCTCCATGACGCTGCCCTACGAGGCGCTGGGCCGGGCGTTTGCCACGGCGTCAGCGTTTAAAGCCCGGCGCCCTGCGGGCCACGCCAAGCTGATGGGCATCCAGATGGAGGGCCCGTATTTTGCCGCGTCCAAAAAGGGCGCGCAAAACGGCGACTATCTCCGCGTCCCGGATTTCGAAGGCTTTTACCGCCTGTACGCCGCCTGTGACGGCCTGATCCGCATTGCGGACGTGGCGCCGGAGCTGCCCGGCGCGGTGGATTTTGTCCGTCAGGCCAGCCGGCTTTGCACCGTGTCCATAGCCCATACCAATGCCAACTATGAGCAGGCCAAAGCGGCCATTGACGCCGGCGCCACCCATCTGACGCATCTGTTCAACGCCATGCCGCCCATCCATCACCGCGACCCCGGTGTCATCGGCGCGGCGGCGGAGCGTCCCCAGGTGCGGGCGGAGCTGATCTGCGACGGGCTGCACGTTCATCCATCGGCGGTGCGTCTGGCGTTTTCGCTTTTCGGGCCGGCGCGGATGATTCTGGTTTCGGACGCGGCCCGTGCCTGCGGCATGCCGGACGGTACCTACGATCTGGGCGGCCAGCAGATCTTCCTGAAAGATCACATCTGCCGCCTGGCGGACGGCACCATTGCCGCCTCGGCCACCGACCTTTTCACCTGCGTGCAAAACGCGGTGTCCTTCGGTATTCCTCTGGCGGATGCGGTTCGTGCCGCCTCGTATAATCCTGCCTGCGCCATCGGCGCGGAGGAGCGCATCGGCTCCATTGCCGAGGGGAAGGACGCGGACTTCGTGGTGTGCACTCCGGAGCTGCACCGCCTGGCCGTCTATATCGACGGCTGTCCTGTGGAAGAAAAAGAGTAAGGAAGAAGGCAAGTATACATTCTGCGCCTGCGCATTTTATGGGAGGACGGCATGAGGAACAAAGAGCTGAAAAGAAGAATGAAACAGGATTATGGGAAGATTCCCGATCCCTGCTATTTTCCCGGTGATATGGAATACATACGCGCCTACTCCGATTTTCGCCGCGACCATCATCGGGATGCTTTTTTGCTCGATGAGATCACATGGAACGATCTTGACATGGACGATGTGTTCAAAAGGATCAACCCCAAATTGTCCACCTCCGGCGAACAATATCTGTATTATATGCTGCGCAGCCCGGCCATAGATGCCGCGGTCTACGAAGGGCGAAAAAGGCTGATCGATCACATGGAGGCTCACGACGATATTCGGCTGAAGCTGCAGGTTATCCTGGCGCGGCTGGGCTGCAGCCGGCGGGCGGATCTGTGCAGGGCTTTTTGCCCCTCGGCCCACGGGAAGGGAAAGCTGCTGGTGTACCTTTTCCTGCTGCTGCTGATACCGCTCTCAGCGCTTTCCTCTTTGTTTGTGGGGAAATCGGCGCTGTTGCTGCTGGTCCTTGTACTGCTGTGCAATTCGCTCCTTCATGAATTTGTCAAGAAGCGGGTAGAGCGGGATTTTGATACCGTCAACTATTCGGTATCCATGATTTTTGCGCTGCGGAGCATCCGGAAGCTGCACGACGCGGGGATAGACGCGGAGCTCAAAGATGCATATGGCCATCTGGATAATCTTCGCTCTGTGATACGGACCGGCGGCATCTCCACTGTTTCGGACAACGGCGGCATAGGCGATCTCATAACGACCTTTCTTTTGCTGGATCTGATCACCTATGAATTTCTCAAGAACAAGCTGGGCCGGAGTTATGAGGATGTATTTGCGGTTCACGAAAATCTGGGACGCATAGACGCCGCCATTGCGGTGGCCTCATACAGGAAGAGCATTCCCGCCTTTTGCGAGCCGGAACTGTGTTTCCAGCCGGAGGCGCCGGTGTCGATTTACGCGGAGCAGATGACGCACCCGCTTTTGGAAGAAGCGGTGGCCAACGACTTAAAGACGGAAAGATCTGTCCTGATCACCGGCTCCAATGCTTCCGGAAAATCCACTTTTTTGAAGGCGGCAGCTCTCTGCGCGGTTTTGTCGCAGAGCATCTGCACCTGCACCGCACAATCTTACCGGGCCAATGCTTTCCGCATCTACTCCTCAATGGCGCTGTCGGATGATCTGCTTGGCGGCGAAAGCTACTATATTGTTGAAACCAAGTCGCTCAAGCGAATCCTTGACCACCGGGAGGAACCCCATCCCGTGCTGTGCGTGATCGATGAAGTCCTTCGGGGGACCAATACGGTGGAGCGCATTGCGGCGTCCTGCGAGATTTTGAAAAAGATGGGCGACGGCGGCGCGCTTTGCCTTGCGGCGACCCATGATATAGAGCTGTGCGAGCTGCTGTCCCGACAGTTCACTCTGTGTCATTTTGAGGAATTCATCGAGGACGAAGAGATGGTTTTTGATTATCTGCTGCGGGAAGGCCCGGCAACATCGCGAAACGCCATCAATCTTTTAAAGCTGATGGGTTTTGACGATTCCATCGTTGAAGGCGCGCACCGGAGGGCAAATCAGTATCTGCAGGAGGGAACCTGGTCGTAAATCGGTTTTTCGTGATCCGCCATGCGTCAGATCGCGTTTTGTAAAAAAGGGGGTGCGCCGCCGGCGCACCCCCTTTTTATTGGCTTTATCTGAAAATTACAGGTTCTTCTCGTAAGATTCGATCATCTTCTTGACCATCTGTCCGCCGACGGAGCCGGCCTCGCGGGAAGTCAGGTCGCCGTTGTAACCGTTCTTCAGATTGACGCCCACTTCGGAAGCGGCTTCCATCTTGAACTTATCCATAGCGGCGCGCGCCTCGGGAACATTGATCTTGCTGGAATTCTTGTCAGACATATCGAGATCTCCTTTCTTGTCGTCGTGTTGTTTCCACGGTACGTGATTGAGTACCGTAAGCCTATCTTAACCGGCAGGCGACGGAATATGCCGCGGGACAGGCGGCAATATCCGGCAAAAGCGCCGGTTTTAGGAAGAATCCACCTTGTCAAAGCGGTGAAAGCGCGATATACTGCCAGTGGGCGCTGCGCCCGAAAATAAGTGAAAAGGGGTTTTATGGATGCGCGTATTGGAACATCTGGAGCCTTCCCGCGTTTTTTATTATTTTGAGGAGTTGTGTGCCATTCCCCACGGTTCGGGCCATACGAAAGCCATCAGCGACTATTGCGTCCGTTTTGCCCGTGAACACGGACTGGTCTGCCGGCAGGACGCCGCAGATAATATCATCATTGTGAAAGAAGCGGCGCCGGGCTGTGAAGCGGCGCCCACCGTGATTTTGCAGGGTCATCTGGACATGGTGTGCGAAAAGGAAGCGGGCTGTGACAGAGATATGGAAAAAGAGGGCCCGGCGCTGGCGGTGGAGGACGGCTGGGTGCACGCCGTCGGCACCACGCTGGGCGGCGACGACGGCATTGCGGTGGCCATGGCGCTTGCCATCCTGGAGGCGGGGGATCTGACGCATCCCCGGCTGGAGGCCGTATTCACCAGCGGGGAAGAAGTGGGTATGACGGGCGCGGCGGTATTGGATACGTCGTCGCTGCGGGGTCGTCTGCTGCTGAATCTGGATTCGGAGGACGAGGGCATTTTCATTGTCAGCTGTGCCGGCGGTGTGGTAGCGGAGTGCCATCTCCCGGTGCGCCGGGAAACCGTAACGGCGGAAACCTTCACCGTCACAGTGGGCGGCCTGCAGGGCGGCCACTCCGGCACGGAGATCGGCAAAGGCCGGGGCATGGCCAACCAGCTGATGGGCCGCGTCCTCTGCGCGCTCCAGGAAAGAACCTCGGTGGGCCTCGTGTCCGTGAACGGCGGACTGAAGGATAACGCCATCACACTTTTGTCCACGGCGGTGCTGACGGCGGATGAGGAGATTCTGCGCGGGACGGTGGAGGAGATGGATGCGGCGTTCCGGGCCGAGTACCGTATCGCCGACCCGGGTGTATATGTGAAATGGACGAAGCACGCATCTGCGCCGGCGGAAGTGATGACGGCAGCGGACACAGCGCGCGCCGTCTGCCTTCTGACCTGTATGCCGGAGGGCGTGGAGGCCATGAGCCGGGAAATTCCGGGTCTTGTGCAGACCTCGCTGAATCTCGGCATTTTGCAGACGTCCCGGGACGAAGTGACGGCGGCCTTTTCCATCCGCAGCTCCGTGGCCACGCAAAAGGAAATGCTGCGCCAGCGCCTTGCCTGTCAGATGGCGCTTTTGGGCGGCAGCGTTACCTGCTGCGGCGACTATCCCGCCTGGGAATACTGTCCGGATTCCCGCCTGCGCCAGCTGATGACGGAGGTATTTACCCGGCAGTACGGTTACGCTCCCAAGGTGGAGGCGATGCATGCGGGCGTGGAGTGCGGGCTGCTCTCGGCCAGGATGGAAGGCCTGGACTGCGTGTCCTACGGGCCTGAGCTGCTGGAGATCCACACGCCGCGCGAGCGGATGAATGTGGCCTCGGTGGAGCGCACCTGGCGTCTGACGCTGGAAGTGCTGCGCCGGCTTTCATAAAAAAGAAGGGTGCTCCACCGGAAAAAAGTGGAGCACCCTTTGCTTGCAGATGAGGAGTTACAGGTTCTTCTCGTAAGACTCGATCATCTTTTTGACCATCTGTCCGCCGACGGAACCGGCCTGGCGAGAGGTAAGGTCGCCGTTGTAGCCTTCCTTCAGGTTCACGCCCACTTCGGAAGCGGCTTCCATCTTGAACTTATCCATAGCCGCACGCGCCTCGGGGACGTTCAGCTTGTTGCTCTTGTTCGTCATGTCGAAATCTCCTTTCTCGTTGAATCGGCGATACTTGATCGGCATCGCAACCATATGTTAACCGAAACGCAAAAAAATTTGCAGAAATGGCGGTGGTAATTTTATACAGCCGACGGCAGCGTCAGATGATTGACGGAAAAGCAGTATCAAAGCAAATAAAAACAAAATTTCACCTCTTTTCAACTGAAAAAGAGGTGAAATTTTTTCGTTCTGCTGCAGAAAATTTCAAAATCAGGATAAATATTTCAGAAAGAACTCGGCGGTGTCCCGGCACAGCGCAATACGCCGGGAGGCCAGCGTATGGTCGGTGTGAAATTCCTCATAAAAGAATTCGTGAGCGCCATATTTTTCCATGGCCTCGCACAGCGGATAGCAGTGCAGCGCCACGGGAGCATCCTCATCCCGCGTGGCGCCGATGCACAGCACCGGCTTGTGGGAAAGAGCCTCACAAAGAGAACTGAGCCGGTACTCCCGGGCGTGAAGACTCAGCTCGTCCAGCAGCCGGTCCGCCGAGAAGCCCTTGAGCCAGCCGTCGCCGTATTGCATCACATCCATCAGGTTCCGGCGGAACACCGGGTCTTTGCGTCCTTCCAGATAGGCCCGGCCCACGTCGAAGGGCGTGATCAGGACCCCGGCGCGCAGCTCCTCAAACCGGGCCAGCATATGCGCTGTGACAAAGCCGCCGATGCTGTGGCCCGCCATGAAAAACTGCTCTGCGTCCAGATTCCATTCCTCACGGTTTTCCATCAGGTAGGTCAGGACGGTTTCCGCATCCTGCAGACAGTGCTCCAGCGCATATTCGCCGTCGGAGCCCCAGCTGCCGCTGTAGTGAAACGTCATCACCGCAAAGCCCACCCGCCGCAGCGCCTGGGCCAGATCCATGTTTTGCTCACAGCCAGGGTAGCCGTGAGCCAGTAAAACGGTGGGATGGGGGCCGGCGCCGCCCGGCAGATACAACAGGGTCAACAGGTTGCCGCGCTCGCCGGGGATCAGGCGGCACACCGAAGAGGGCTGCCGCTCCAGCTCCGGCAGCTCCGCATCCTGAAACAGATAGCTGATGTCCATCTTCTCTCTCCTTTGCTTTTACTGCCGGCGCGCCAGCAGATATTCGTCCCCCGGACGCCAGTAGGGACAGTCGGTCTGGCCGGAGGAGAGAAACCGCATCATCTCGTCCTCGTCCAGATCCACCTCACAATAGTAAGCGTCGTCTTCTTCGTCGTACGAATAAAACTGACAGTATTCGCAGCTGGTCTTTCCGCTCATGAATGTGTTTCCTCCGTTTCGCGCAGATCGCCCCGCGCCTTCAGGTCGGTGATGATACGGGCGTACATGGCTTCGTCGATGCGGAACTTTTTCAGATAGATCACATACCCAACCACGATGAACAGCAGCGGAATGGCGAACATGGCGCATTTGACCACCAGCTTGCCGCCGGCGTCAATGGCCGCGGCCGCTTCGCTGCCTTTTTTGATGCCGGAGAGGATCAGCGACAGGGAAATGAACGCCGTGGACAGCGCCCCGCCGATCTTGTTGATCAGGGGCTGAATGGAAAAGGTAATGGACTCGTTCCGCTTGCCCAGCTTCCACTGACCGTATTCAATGGTATCCGTCAGGAACATCAGCATGAGAAGCTGGATGAACGCCTGCCCCACAAAGATGATGACGGCGGAAACCGCGATCAGCACCAGCGACTTTTCGGCAAAGGCGAAAAGCCCGTACCCCACGATCACCAGCACCGTGGCCGCCGTGTAAAGCTGGCGGCGGTTATACTTTTTGGAGCACAGGGGGAACACCAGCAGCGCGCTCAGCTGGGCCACGCCGCATACCGCGGCCAGCACCGCATACATATTGATGTTGCCAAAGAGGTACTCCATGTAATAGGCCGCAAAGCCCGTGGTGGTGCAGTACCCCACCATGAAAAGCGCCATGGACAGCGTCACCCACATCAGCTGATCGTTGTCCAGAAGCACATGAAACATCTGACGCACGGTGGTCTTTTCCTCCGTCTTGAAGCGGGTGCGGTCCTCCCTGACACCCAGCAGAGGGAAGCAGAGTCCTGCCAGCATCAAAGCGCTGACGGCCAGCGCCACCAGAAACCAGGCGTGCGGCGTGTTGCCGAGAGCCGTGGTAATGGGCTGCCAGCCCACCATGATGGCGTACATGCCGATGTTGGCGCAGATCCGGGCAAAGGCGCCGCAGCTCTCCCGTTCCTTCTGATCCACCGTCAGGCTGGGCAGCATGGTCCAGTAAGCGATGTCGTTGATGCCGTAACTGATGTCCCAGAGCACATAGGCGAGAGCGAAAATCACCACGAAGGAAATGCCCGTCCCCACGTTGCCGAAGAGGATCAGATAGAAGATCACGCTCAGCACGCCGCCGATGAGCATGGGCGGCTTGAACTTGCCCCAGGGGGAATGAATGTTGTCAATGATCAGCCCCGTAATGGGATCGTTCAGCGCATCAAAGATCCGCAGCACCGACAGCACTGCGCCGGTGGCGGCGAACACCGTCATGGGCAGCGAGAGCACGTTGGAGAGAAAATACAGCAGGGCGTTGGCCTCCAGCGCGTAGAACATATCGCGCCCCACCGTGCCAAGACCGAAGAAATACTTATTCCGCTTTATCATGAGCTTCCTTCCTCTCCCGCAGAATCACAGCCTCGCAGGGCTGCAGGAGCCCGTCATACCGGCTGTAACCGTAATTGCACAGCACCAGCTCCCCAATATAGGGGACGCGCTGGGGTTTGCCGCTGAAGTTGAGAACCACCGTATAGGCTTCCTCCCGCCCCACACGGCGATAGGCAAAAATCTCGTCGGAGATGCGGAGCGGTTCAAAGGCCCCGGCGAGCAGCGCCTCGCTTTTCTGGCGCAGGGGAATGAGCTGTTTGTAATAGTTCAGCAGGGAATCGGGATTCTCCTTTTGCGAGGCGTAGTTCACGAAGCGGTAGTTGCCGTTGACGCCCAGCCAGGGCGTGCCCGTGGTAAAGCCCGCTTGGGGACCCACCGTCCACTGCATGGGCGTGCGGGCGTTGTCGCGGCTGGAGCGGGCGATCATCTGCCAGCGCTGCCGGGCGGGAATGTGCCACGAGCGCAGCAGCGCGTCAATGTGGCGGGACTCCACATCCTGCACCTGGGCCATGGAGGTGAAGTCAAAATTGGTCATGCCGATCTCCTGCCCCTGATAGATAAAAGGCGTCCCCCTGAGCGTCAGGAGCATGGTGGCCAGCAGCTTGGCCGAGTGAATGGGATAGCGGGTGCTGCCGAAGCGGGAGATGCTGCGGGGCTGATCGTGGTTTTCCAGATACAGCGCGTTCCACGGCACCTGCTGCTGCCAGCGGCTCAGCGCCCTGGCCAGCCTGGCGGGGTGAAAGTCGGTCTTGAACCATTTCACGACTTTCTGATCGCACTCCATATGCTCAAAACCGAACACCGTGTTCAGCTCCCGGCGCTCCGGCGCTGACAGGTCGCAGGCCTGCTTCGTATCCACGAAAACCGTTTCCCCCACGGTAAAAGCGTCATATTCGTCTAATATATTGCGCAATTCACGTAGTATATGGTGCGTTCCTTCCAATGTCAGGTAGTGCTCGGAGCCGGTGAGAACGGCTTTTTTGGGGGAGGATCGGAGCGAATCCTTCCAGAGAATGTTGATGACGTCGCAGCGGAAACCGGCAATGCCCCGGTCCAGCCAGAAACGGAGGATCTCCTTGACCTCTTCCAGCACTTTGGGCTCGTGATAGTTGAGATCCGCCTGATGAGGGGCGAACAGGTGCAGATAGTAAGCGTCGCTGCGGCCGTCGTATTCCCAGCAGCTGCCGCCGAAAAAGCCTGTCCAGTTGTTGGGCAGTCTGCCCTTTTGCCCCTTGCGCCAGTAGTAGTAATTCCGATAGGGGCTGGCGGGGTCGCGGCTGGCCTGAAACCAGGGATGGGCGGTGGAGGTGTGGTTGATCACAAGATCCATGATGACGCGGATGCCCCGCGCTTTGGCCTCCGCGATGAGGCGGTCCATGTCGGCCATGGTGCCGTATTCGGGATTGATGGCGCGGTAGTCGCTGATATCGTAGCCGTTGTCCTCGTTGGGAGAGGCGTACACGGGACTGAGCCACAGAATGCCCACGCCCAGCGCTTTCAGCTCATCGAGCTTGGAAATGATGCCCGGCAGGTCGCCGATGCCGTCGCCGTCGGAGTCACAGAAGCTGCGGGGATAGATCTGATAAACGACCTCGTTTTTCCACCATTCGCTCATGGCGCCTTCTCCTTTCCGCGGCGGGGATAGTCCGCCTGACAATAACGCTGATAGACTTCCTCGCTCACGCCGCCGTCCCGGATCACGGCAGCATAAAAACGGCCGCTGTCCTTCACCGTCCGCTGCTGCGTGGCATAATCCACATGCACCAGACCGAACCGGGCCGACTGGCCTTCCAGCCATTCAAAATTGTCGCAGAAACACCAGTGATAATACCGCTCCACCGGAAGGCCGGATTCACACAGCGCCTTGAGGTGCTCATAGATCAGGCGGCTGCGATAGGTATCGCTGCTGTCGCAGGTGCCGTTTTCCGTGATATAGATGGGGCGGGGCAGCAGTCCGTACAGCTGCCGGCAGACCTGAGCCAGACCCTGCGGGTCGATCTCCCAGCCCAGGTCGTTGACCGCCGCGCCCTGCGGCGCGTCCGCGGTAAGACCCGCCACCGTGATGCGGCGGTAATAGTTCACGGCAATGAAATCGCACCACTGGCCCCTGCGGATGCCGGGATGATGCCCGATGGGAAAGGTGACTTCGCCCAGATACATGGCCCGGGACACGGCGTCCTGAAAGCCAAGGGAGGCAAAATGCCTGCAAAGGCGATCCCAGGGACTGGCGGGATGCGCAGGGACAAAATGGCACAGGTGATGGGCAAAGCTGACGCGGGTATCTGTAAAGCCCATCTCCCGGCGGACCCGGTGGATCATCTCATACAGGGCGATATGGCAGGCGCTCATGTTTGTCAGCACCCGGCGGTAAGAGGAAAAACGCCGCTTTCCCGGGGGCCATTCGCCGGAAAAATAGCCCAGCATGGCGTAGACATTGGGCTCGTTGATGGTGATATACTCCGACACCAGATCGCCCACCGTGCGCACCACCTTTTCGGAAAAGCGCAGCAAATAGTCCGCGCACCGGGGATTTTCAAAGGCGCCCATGGACTCGAACCAGCGGGGATTGGTGAAATGGTGCAGCGTCAGCAGCGGGCGGATGCCCGCGTCCGCCAGCGCCTGGATCTCCTCCCGGTAGTGGGCCAGCGCCTCCTCACAGAAAACGCCCTCCTCCGGTTCGATGCGGCTCCATTCCACGCCGAAACGGCAGGTCTGAAGACCCATGTCCTTCATCAGCGCCAGATCCTCCCGCCACAGCTCATAGTGGCGGTCGGCCACCTCCGGAGAAGAGCCGTCCTTGATATGCCCGGCGCGATACCAGTCGTACCAGCTGTTGCCCCTGTCGCCGCCCTCGATCTGCGTGGCGGCAGAGGCCGCGCCCAGCAGAAACGGCACGGAGAGTTTTGGCATTGTCGCCCCACTCCCTTCAACACTTTTACACTTTGCATTATAAAGCCATCCCCGCCCTCCGTCAATGACGGAATGGGACGGGAAAAGGCAGAAGAAAAGAAAAAAGCGCGCGCGGGGAGCAGGAGCTCCGCCGCAGGCGCTTTTATGTAAAAGAGATCAATAGGGGAGCAGCGTGTCGGGACAGGCACCGGCGGCGGAAGGCGCAAAGTCCTCCAAAGAGGCGAGGTGCATGACCGATACCTCGTAGGCTGTGCGCTGTTCCGTGGACGTGCCGGTATTTTTAGCGTAGGTCCGGCTCTGCACACGGCCCTCCAGCGTCAGACGTTCCCCCACGCGCATGGCGCCTGCCTGCTGAGCCACCAGGCCCCAGGCGATACACGGCAGATAGTCCGCCCGGCCGTACCGCCGGTTTACCGCCAGGATCACGTCGCAGATGCTCCGTCCCAGCGGCGTCCGGCGCAGCGTGGGCGCCTTGCAGACGATGCCGGAGAGCTGGATCTGATTGAACGGCTCGCCGCTGCACGGCGTCAGACTTTGGGCAAATACCGAGATCACCAGGCGGCTGCCCACACCGCTTTTGTTGTTGAAGGAACGCAGCTGCCCGGTGACGCACAGCGCGTCGCCGGGAACGGCCGGCGTCTGACCGAGCAGATGCCGGGAAACAATGATGGGAAGCACGTCCGTCTGGCCGGACAGACGGTTCACCGCCAGTGAAAACCGGCAAAATGTTTCACCGTGATTGACGTGGGACAGCACCGGCTCCGTCAGCATCTGACCGCACAGACGGACGCGGTTGAAGTTTCGGGTATCATCCATCGCTTGCACCTCTTTCGTTACTGTTGGCCTAACTATATGAGGCTGTCCCAGGGATTATGCCTCTTTTCACAAGGGCGGATATGGGGTATAATCAAACAAAAAGGAGGGGATCCCATGCGTTATCAAGGAAAGGTCTACCGGCCGCCCAGCGAGGCGTACAGCCTTATCGTGCAGGTCACCTACGGCTGCAGCCACAACCGCTGCGCCTTCTGCGACATGTATGACGACAAACATTTCGCCATGCGCCCCATGAACGAGATCCTGGAGGATTTCGACATGGCCCGGGCCCGGTACCGGCAGGTGCAGCGCGTCTTCCTGGCCGACGGCGACGCTCTGGCCCGGCGGACAGAGGAACTTGTCACCATTTTGGACCACATCTGCCGCCTGTTTCCCGAGTGCCAGCGAGTGACCTGCTACGCCTCTCCCGGCAGCATCCGCACCAAGTCGCCCGAGGAGCTGCGGCTGCTGCGGGAAAAAGGACTGGTGATGGTCTATATGGGCCTTGAGTCCGGCTGTGACGCCGTGCTGGCCAAAATGGACAAGGGACACGATGCCGGCGCCATCATCGCCGCGGGGCAGAAGGTCCGCGCCGCCGGGATCGCCCTTTCCGTCACCGCCATCTCCGGCCTCGGCAGCACCGAGCTGCTTGAGGAGCACGCCGTCAAAACGGCGGAGGCGCTCAGCGCCATGCGGCCGGAGTACATCGGCCTTCTGACGCTGATGGTGGAACCGGGAACGCCTCTGGAAAAGTGGGTGAGAGAGGGCAGCTTTACGGTGCCCGGATCGGCGGAGATCCTGAAGGAAACGGAGCTGCTGCTGTCCCATATCGACAGCGAGGGCAGCGTCTTTCGCATGAACCACGCCTCCAACTATCTCACGCTGAAGGGCACGCTGAACCGGGATCGGGACGCCATGCTGGCCCAGGTGCGCAGGGGCCTGGAGGGATACGGCCTGCGCAGCGAATGGATGCGGGCTTTGTAAAAAAAGGGTTGACAAACGGCGAAGCCGGTGGTAGAGTAACACACAAGTTCAAACCGTTGAGTAAGAAGAGTAGCCTTTGACAAAACACAAAGAGAGCCGCGGGCGGTGCGATCGCGGTTGTGGCGTGAGAGGTGAATGGACTTACGAGGGCGAAGCGAAAACCGAAACGGTGAGTAGCAGTCGACGGCAGCCGCGGCCGTTATCCCGGCGGAGCGCATGATGGTGCGTGCAAAGTGGGCGCTTTGCGTCAATTTGGGTGGTACCGCAGAAGAGTTTTCTCCTGTCCCATGGATATTCCATGGGACAGGATTTTTTTATGCGCAGGAGGGCTTTTCCATGAAACGGCTGGATTTCCGATGGTGAGGGACGTTCGCTTTCAATCCGTATCAAATAAAAAATAAAATCTGTAAGGAGTTATCATCATGAAAGAACAGAACATCCCCTATAAAATTTATCTCAGCGAGGATGAAATGCCCCGGAATTGGTACAATGTGCGGGCGGATATGACCAACAAACCCGCGCCGCTGCTGAATCCCGCAACGCTCAAGCCCATGACGCTGGACGAGCTCAGCGGCGTCTTCTGCCGGGAACTGGCGCAGCAGGAACTGGACGACACCACCGCCTACATCCCCATTCCGGAGGAGATCCTCTCTTTTTATAAAATGTACCGGCCGTCACCGCTGGTGCGGGCGTACTGCCTGGAGGAGAAGCTGAAAACGCCCGCCAAGATCTACTATAAATTCGAGGGCAACAACACCTCCGGCTCCCACAAGCTCAACTCCGCCATCGCCCAGGCGTACTACGCCAAGAAGCAGGGCCTGAAGGGCGTCACCACCGAGACCGGCGCCGGCCAGTGGGGCACCGCGCTGAGCATGGCCTGCGCGTACCTCGGGCTGGACTGCAGGGTGTACATGGTCAAGGTCAGCTACGAGCAGAAGCCGTTCCGCCGCGAGGTCATGCGCACCTACGGCGCGAGCGTCACGCCGTCCCCGTCGGACACCACGGCCGTCGGCCGCAGGATCCTCGCCGCGCACCCGAACACCACCGGCTCGCTCGGCTGCGCGATCTCCGAGGCCGTCGAGACCGCCGTCTCCACGCCCGGCTACCGCTACGTGCTCGGCTCCGTGCTCAACCAGGTGCTGCTGCACCAGAGCGTCATCGGCGTCGAGACCAAGACCGCCCTCGACAAGTACGGCATCAAGCCCGACGTCATCATCGGCTGCGCCGGCGGCGGCTCGAACCTCGGCGGCCTGATCGCGCCGTTCATGGGAGAGAAGCTGCGCGGCGAGGCGGACTACCGCATCATCGCCGTCGAGCCGGCGTCCTGCCCGAGCTTCACGCGCGGAAAATTCGCCTACGACTTCTGCGACACCGGCATGGTCTGCCCGCTCGCGAAGATGTACACGCTCGGCGCCGGGTTCATCCCCTCGGCGAACCACGCCGGCGGCCTGCGCTACCACGGCATGAGCCCGATCCTCA
>Ga0183095_11427_pt1 | contig 18261 bp, 12 predicted proteins | sample BioMet4_FD_130346 | JGI IMG/M metagenome (GOLD analysis project Ga0183095, IMG submission 130346) | Microbial communities from bioreactor (seeded with sewage sludge) at LBNL, California, USA - Biofuel metagenome 4 (v2) (version 3) | ecosystem: Engineered > Bioreactor > Anaerobic > Unclassified ...
AGCTCACGACAGGAAAGCTGCCCCTTGAGCAGAGGGATCGCCAAATAGACGTCGTCGTCGATGCACTCCTGATCAAGCGTATATCCCACGGGAAGATCGCGCTTCGCGTAGACGCCCCGGACCAGGCCGTCCAAGTACTCGATTTCCTCTTTGCAGGGAACGCGCTTCGACTCTCCGCTGCCCCCGCACATCTCCTTGGCCTTGTGGAACGCCTTGAACCACGCGTCTAACTGCCCCGGTAAGGAACAATACGGAGAAACCGGATACGCGCCGTCATTGATATCAATGTGCCGCTCAAACGTCCACGCTCCCTTCGCATAAGCAATCAGCATCGACGCATCCCAACTCCGCTGCTCATGCGTCGAAAAGCCAATGGTATGATTGGGATAACGGCTCCGCAGAAAATCGATCTGATTCAGCTCCAAGTCCCGATCTTCCGATGGATAGAGCGAGACGCAGTGATTGATGGCGAGCGGAATATTCCGATTATCAAAGAAAGCCACAAGATCATCCAAGTCCTTCTGAGAGGTCCCTCCCGTCGAACACAAAACCGGCTTGTGTGTTCTCGCAATCCGCTCAATCAGGGGCCAGTCGTTGACGTCCGAACTCGCAAGCTTAATGAGCGGAAGGCCCAAATCGACGCAGAGATCTACCGACTTTTCGTCAAACGGCGTCGCCATGGGAATACAGCTCGTGTTGCGGATTGCTTCCACCAGTTTGGCGAAGTGTTCCCGCGGCATTTGCGTGTCAATGGTCTTTTTAATATACCGGATATCGGTCCGCCCGCGAAAATCTTTATGAATAAACCGCTCAACGTTACGAAACTGCAGCTTGATGGCCGCACGGATGTTATTGAAGCGAACAACTTTTGAAAACTCTGTGATAATGCGCAGGCCCCGGTCAAGTTGACCCCAATGATTGTTCGCCATTTCCAACACGAACAAGTCTTCAAAGATATTGCTTCTCATGTCTTTTCCTTTCTCCTTCGAGCAGACCCCATATCCTATCAGACTCGCCGGCTCAGAGGTTTCCGCAACGCCCTTCATTCGAAGAGCCCCGCACGCATTCGACCATGTAGTCGAGAGCATCTCCCTCCATGCCAGGGTACACGCCAATCCAAAGGCTGTCGTTCATGATCTTGTCCGTGTTTGTAAGAGGGACTGCCACGCGATAATCGGTCCCATCTCGCAAACTCTCGAAGCAGGGATGTCGCGTCAGGTTGCCGGCGAAGAGGTTGCGCGTCTGGATCCGATTCCTTTCGAGATGCTCGGCCAGCTGGTTCCGAGACACAGGCGCATTCTTTTTGAGCGTCATCAGAAAACCGAACCAAGACGGGTCGGCCCCCGAGACCGATTGAGGCAACATCAGCCACCCCACGTCTTTCAGCCCGCCGAACAAAGCTTGAAAATTCCGTTTGCGTTTCTCCACAAACGAGGGAAGCTTCTCCAGTTGGGCGCACCCGACAGCGGCCTGCAGGTCCGTGGCCTTGAGGTTGTAGCCGAAGTGGCCGTAAACATACTTGTGGTCGTAGCCGAACGGCAAGGAGCCGTACTGCTTGGAAAAGCGATTGCCGCACGTGTTGTCGACGCCGCTGTCGCACCAACAGTCGCGCCCCCAGTCCCGCAGCGAAAGCATGATTCTTTTCAGCAGCGGATCGCTGGTATAAACCGCGCCCCCCTCACCCATCGTCACATGATGAGGCGGATAGAAACTGGACGTTCCAATATCGCCAAAGGTCCCCGTCAATTGTCCGTCCACGCGACTGCCGAGCGCGTCGCAGTTATCCTCAATCAACCAGAGATTGTGCCGCCGACAAAAAGCTTTGACCGCTTTTACGTCGAAGGGGTTCCCCAACGTATGCGCCAACATCACCGCTTTGGTTCTGGACGAGACGGCCGTTTCAAGCAATGAGACATTGACGTTAGCAGTATCGAGTTCGACATCAACAAAAACAGGTACAGCCCCGTACTGGATGATCGGCGCAACGGTCGTTGGAAACCCGCAGGCCACGGTAATGACCTCATCTCCGCGGCAAATACGACGCTCGGCCAACAGAGGAGACGTCAACGCCATGAATGCCAGCAAATTGGCGGAGGACCCCGAATTCACCAGCAGAGCCCAGCGCACCCCGAGATAGTCGGCCAGTTTTTTTTCAAACGTCCGCGAATAATTTCCGTATGTCAGCCAGAAGTCAAGCGATGCATCAGCCAAATTCACCAGCTCGCGCTCGTCAAACACGCGTCCGGCGTAGTTGAGGCGCGTGGACCCCGGCACAAACGGAGCACTCTGGACGGGAGCATGAACCAGCCGGTAGTACTCGGAGACTTTGGAAAGAATCTCCTGTTTCAGCTTCTGTTGCGCAGACATCAGACCAACTCTCTGTACTCCTCGATGTCAGCCTCACATGCGGCACGGGCACTAGCCTTGTCGCACAGCACGTGCCGATACCATCTGGCCGTCCGCTCAACCATTTCCTGCGCCAACCAGCGCGGACGCCATCCGAGTTCCCAACCGGCCTTTTCGATGCAAAGTCTAAGAACACCGGCCTCGTGCGGCTGACCGGGCGAGCTCTGATCCACCCACGACCCCGATCCCCATGCCCGAACAAACGCGTCCATAAGCTGGCCGACGCGCAGCTCGGTCCCCGAAACAGGTCCGAAATTCCAGCCCGAACACCAGACCGCATCCGGCTTCGTCAGCATGGCTGCAGCCAGCAACAAATAACCGGAAAGGGGTTCCAGCACGTGCTGCCAGGGACGAATGGCATACGGATTCCGAACCGGCACAGGGCGTCCGGCAATGAGCGCAGCCACAGCGTCCGTCATGATCCGGTCGCGGGCCCAATCACCTCCACCGACGACGTTTCCGGCACGTGCAGACGCCAATTGAACGCCATGCTCACACAAACGTTCCGGATTGAAGAACGAGCGACGATAAGAGGAGATCAAAATTTCCGCAGCACCCTTACTTGCGCTGTAGGGGTCATATCCGCCCAAGGGATCGCACTCGCGATACCCCCACACCTGTTCGCGGTTTTCATAGCACTTGTCGGTCGTGATGCATACAACCGCGCAGGGCCGCCCCAATCCCCGCACCGCATCCAGCACACAGGCCGTTCCCATCACGTTAACATCGAACGTCTCAAACGGTTGGGCATAACCATCCCGCACCAATGGTTGCGCTGCTAAGTGGAAAACCACATCCGGAGCAAAAGCGGTCATTGATTGCTGGAGTCCTCTGCTGTCCCTGATGTCGCCTATCGTTTCTCCAGCAAGCGCACTTTTCACGTTGGCAAGCGCGTAATTCGACGGCGTGGTAGGCGGCGGCAACGAGAACCCGTAAACCTCCGCCCCCAAACGTTTGAGCCACAAAGTCAGCCACGAGCCCTTGAATCCCGTGTGCCCTGTGACAAACACGCGCTTGCCGGAAAAAGCCGAAACGCTCATTCTATTCTCTCTCTACCAATGCGCGATCCATGGGGCCTGGCCGCTTTTCCACTGATCGTTTAACAACTGATACTCGCGGGGCGTATCCATGCACTGCCAAAAACCCTCGTGCAGAAAAGCCGCCATCTCGCCATCAGCCATCGCCTGATGCATGGGTGCCTGTTCAAAGAAGAGGTCGTCCTTGAGAGCCAGATATTTCGGAACAAAGGCCCTCTCAACAACCATGAAACCACCGTTGATGTACCCGTCCACACGCGCAGGTTTTTCTTCGAATCCATGAACGCGTCCATTTCTCAAGTGCATTTCGCCAAACCGTCCTTCGGGATGTACGGCCGTCACCGTAATCAGTTTTCCGGACTTCCGATGAAAATCCAGCAACGCACCGATATCGATGTCCGACACCGCATCCCCATATGTCAGAAAGAACGCTCCGTCTTCTTTGTGCAGATGTTTGGTGGCGATAACCACCCGCCCCCCCGTCATCGTATCGATTCCCGTGTTGGCCAACGTCACTTCCCAATCGGACTCAACGGCATGGTCGTGATAGATGATGGCACCCTGTTGACCAAGCCGAACGGTAATGTCCGACGCATAGGCATGAAAGTTCAGGAAGTAATCAACAAAGCAGTCCCGTTTATAGCCCAAGCAGAGGATAAAACGCTTCACGCCGTAAGCCGCATAACTGCGCATGATGTGCCAGATGATGGGCTGCTCACCGATGGGAACCATCGGCTTGGGAAGCAGTTCCGTCACGTCGCGCAGACGCGTCCCCTTGCCTCCGCACAAAATCATCACCGGCGGCATTTCAACTGAGCGATCCATTGGCTTTCAACTCCGTTTTCAATCCGCACCGGAACAAAATCGCGCCCAATTCTCTGAGCTATGCCTTGAAATAACGCTTTTTGCCCGAAAGCTCAGGCAACACGTTTCTCGTATCGACAATCAGTTGGGACCACGCAACCAGTTTTTTGTAGTCAACGCATGCGTGTGCGGTAGCGATCAAAACACAGTCGTACGACGCGATCCGTTTCTGGCTCCAAGTGATCGATTTCTTACCCGCCCACTGCGGATGCTCCCGGGTCATCTTGATAACCGGCACGAAAGGATCGTAGTAGTCCACTTTCGCGCCGCGCTGTTTCAGCAGGTTGAGCAACATGTAGCTCGGCGATTCGCGGTCGTCGTCCACGTTCGCCTTATACGCCAAGCCAAGGACAAGAACCTTGCTTCCGTTCAACGGTTTTTTGAACACATTCAAAGCATCGGCGACACGCTCGACAACATATTCCGGCATTTTGGTGTTGATTTCGCCAGCCAGCTCAATAAACCGCGTTGTCTGCCCATACTCGCGGGCTTTCCATGTCAGATAAAAAGGATCGATGGGAATGCAATGACCGCCCAGTCCGGGGCCGGGGTAAAACGGCATGAAGCCGAAGGGCTTCGTTTTGGCCGCATTCACAATTTCCCAAATGTCGATTCCCATGGCGTCATAGACCACTTTAAGCTCGTTCACCAAGGCAATATTCACGCACCGGAAAATATTCTCCATCAGCTTTGTAGCCTCGGCGGCCCGGCACGAGGACACCGGCACCAGCGTTTTGATGGCGATGCCGTAAATTTCCATCGCGCACTTCAAACATGCCGGCGTAAGGCCGCCGACGACCTTGGGAATCGTCGCCACAACGCTCTGCGGATTTCCCGGATCCTCTCGCTCCGGCGAAAACGCCAAATGGAAGTCCCGCCCGGCCTTTAATCCTGAACCGGCCTCAAGAACGCGAAGCAGATCCTCATCGGTCGTCCCCGGATAGGTAGAGGACTCGAGCGACACCAGCACACCCTTTTTCAAATAGGGTGCGATTTCTTTGCCCGTGTCGAGTATGAACGAAACATCGGGCTCGCGATTTTTATTCAATGGCGTCGGAACGCAAATAATCACAGCATCGACGTCGGCGACAAGCGAGAAATCGGTCGAGATATCAAAATGACCGCCCTCACGTTGCGCGACAATTGCTTGGTTTGAAATGTGCTTGATGTAAGAGCGTCCATGCTTAAGCGCATCCACCTTCTTGGCATCAATGTCCAATCCCCACACTTTGGAACCAGACCGGCTGAACTGTAACGCCAACGGCAATCCCACGTAACCCAAACCGACAATTGCAATTGTTTTCATACGCGATATCCTTTTGTTTCGGTCAAGCTCGCTTCACAGTCGGGACCCAGCCCAAAACACAGATCCACGACAACGTCCAAATCAGCAAAACGGCCGGATCGCGAAAAGGCAGGTCTCCCAACGAATGGCACACTGTTGCGCCCGCCCCGATTATCACACAAGTCAACACAAGAGGGACACGACGCCACCCGGAAACTTTTGTTGACGTCTCTGCATCTGAGTTAGACGCAATTTTTGCAAACGAAAGCCGAACCGCTTGAACAAGAACAGGGATAATCAAGCAGAGGGCGCTTAAAAGGATAAGCCCAAAACCAACGGTGCCCTGCTCGGCAAGAAACTGCAAAGTGTCGTTATGAACGTTGGCACCGCCACCGATCTGCATGTTGTTTTTGTCTTCGGGGGTCAGGTACTGAAGCTGATACATCGGATACCCCCATCCGCCGACTCCGAAGACCGGATGATCGCGAAAGATTTCTTTTGCGATCCTCGCATGATAGAGTCCCTTTCCGGAAACGCGCTGAACAATCGCCGAATATGAAATGTCATTTATTTCGTGTTTCAAACCGTCAAATTTAAAGATGGCAAATGACGCCACCACAATCATCACAATAGCAAAAACACTCGCAACAAGTGTTACGCGGAAACCGGACGATAGGTTTTTCCACAAACACAAAAAACCATATAACGAAATCGTCAGCAACACGAGACCGCTCAAAAGAATCGCCGCGCGCGATAGCGATCCCAGCGCTCCCAAAAAGTTGAACGCCATAGGCACTAAAAGTCTGTTGACCCAAAGCCAAGAATCATCCTCATGTGCGGAGGCGGATGTCCCCAGCGAAGCCCCCAACTTGTCCGAAACCATTTGCAACCAAACACCCAACGAAAGGGCCGTTGAAAGAGTGAAAAAAGCCCCGGCAAAATTGGGATAACCGAAGGTTGAAAAGAAATAGCCCTCCATCGGCGTTAACCCCAGGATCTTATTTGTCCCCATCCCAATCTGAACGAAACCCAAAACCGAAAGGGCCGCACTGTTCCAGCATACAAATTCCAACAACGCTCGCTTGCTTTTTTTCAGAAGGCCGTGGCGTGCCGCCAACGCGCCGACCAGCGCGGGAGGGAACCACAATAGCAATACGGCATGGCCGCTCGGGTCAACGCAAGACGGCAGCCAACGAACCGGCGGCGCAAAATTTTTCCAGACGTTGTGTGCGACATCAAAGACAGGCGCTTGGGCGACGTTAAACAACGGCATAAGCAAAACAACAAAAAAAACCAACGCAATGTAAGTTAAGGGATCACGCGCAAGGCTTCGCCACACGCGCAAACGCGCCTCTGCCAGCGTCTCTGCTGACTTCGCCTGAGGAAAGACCAGCAGCCATTCCAAAACAAACGCAGACAGCCATGGAATCACAGGCAACAGCAGATCAGCCCGCGTTCCGCCTTCAATCCAACTGAACGCCACGATCAACGCCGCAAGATGCACCCAAAGAAGATTTCGAACAAACCAATTCATTTATCGCTGACCGATTTGACGTTTTGGAAACAAGCTCTTGTTTCTCATTTGCTTCTCACTGCTGACTCAATCGCACATAGGCATCCAACGCATCCATCCAATTCGGCATGGGAGGCAATCCAGCTAACCGTAACATCCGTTTTTCCAAACGCGAATTCGCCGGACGTGGAGCCTTGCGGGGAAATTCAGCGGTCGTGCACGGCTGAATAACACGACGCAATCCCACGCGTTCAAAAATCGCACGGGCAAAATCAAACCAAGACGCGTCACCCTCACACGAACCGTGAACCGTCCCGGGAATCGGCGTTTCCAAAAGACGCTCAATCAACGTCGCGACCGCATCAGTCGACGTGGGATTCCCGATTTGATCGTTAACCACTTTGAGCGGATCTCCAACCTGTTGTCCGACCTTCACCATCGCGTGGAAGAAACTGGGGCCATTCTCTCCGTAAAGCCAAGCTATCCGAACGATAGTGTGATCAGAACAGTGTGCGCGAACGGCCTCTTCCCCCGCCAGTTTACTTGCGCCATAAACCGTCTTCGGAGCCGGTTTGTCAAACTCGTCATAAGGCCGATCCAACGCGCCGTCAAACACGTAGTCGGTCGAAAGCGCGATAAGCCTAGCCCCCCAGCGCTGTGCAGCTCGCGCCACATTCGCGCTGCCCAGCGCATTAATTTTGAACGCCTTGTCAGAGTCCGTCTCGCAGGCATCCACTTGTGTCATGGCTGCCGCATGAATCACGACATCAGGCCTGAACGACGAAACCGCCTGATCAATGATCTGCGAACGAGTAATATCCACTTCGGGAAGGTCTGCTATGAAGAGCTGATGCTTCTCGCCCAATCGACGTTGCAGCGTGCGTCCCAACATACCTTTCCCGCCGGTTATCAACAGTTTCATAAAAAACAGCTTCCACGAAGGGACTTACTCAAACGCGCACAACACATGTTACGACTAATTAGTAGCGATAAAAGTCAGGCTTGAAGGGCCCATTCACTGGCACACCGATATAATCGGCCTGCTTTTGGGTCAAAACCGTCAGTTTTGCCCCCAACTGGTCCAAGTGAAGACGCGCGACCTCCTCATCCAACTCCTTGGGCAAGCGGTAAACACCGACAGCCAACTTTTCATTCCACAACTTCATCTGCGCCAACGTCTGGTTGGTGAAGCTGTTAGACATGACAAAACTGGGATGTCCTGTAGCGCACCCGAGGTTGACCAGGCGGCCTTCGGCCAGCAGATAGATGCAGTGCCCATCCGGGAAGATGAATTTGTCAACCTGCGGTTTGATGTTCACATTGCGTATCCCGGGCCAAGCCTTGAGTCTGGCAACCTGAATCTCGTTGTCAAAATGTCCGATGTTGCAAACGATCGACTGATCGCGCATTTGGCTCATGTGCTCGGGGGTGATGATGTCGCAATTGCCCGTCGTTGTGACATAGATGTTCGCGTACGGCAGGGCATCTTCAATGGTGCATACCTTGAAACCGGCCATGCAGGCTTGAAGCGCGCAAATCGGATCGACTTCAGAAACCCAAACCTGCGCCTTGTTCTCTTTCATCGCCTCGGCGCATCCCTTGCCCACATCGCCATAACCACACACAAACGCGATCTTGCCGGCAATCATCACGTCCATCGCGCGTTTGATCCCGTCGACCAATGACTCGCGGCATCCGTAAATGTTGTCGAACTTTGACTTCGTGACGGAGTCGTTCACATTGATGGCGGGAACGAGCAATTTCTTTTCGGCTTCCAGTTGATAAAGACGATGAACGCCCGTCGTCGTTTCTTCCGACACGCCTTTCCACTTCTTAACCGCTTTTCCGAACCATCCCGGCGCATCTTTTAAGATCCGCTTGATCAGTTCATGAATAACCCGGACCTCCTCGACATCCGTCGGGACATCAAGGAAAGAAGCGTCCTGCTCCGCCTTAAAGCCAAGATGCATCAAGAGCGTTGCATCGCCGCCGTCGTCAACAATCAGGTCGGGACCATCTCCGTCCGGCCAAGTCATCGCCTGTTTTGTGCACCACCAGTAGTCCTCCAGCGTTTCGCCCTTCCAGGCGAAAACGGGCACACCCCGCACCGCGATAGCCGCTGCCGCGTGGTCCTGCGTCGAAAAGATATTGCAGGAACACCAACGCACATCGGCCCCCAACTCCACAAGCGTCTCAATCAGCACGGCCGTCTCAACGGTCATATGGAGGCTTCCCATCACGCGGGCACCGGACAGCGGTTTCTGCGGACCGTATTTCGCACGCGTGGCCATCAGCCCCGGCATTTCTTTTTCCGCAATCTCAATCGCGCGCCGCCCCCACTCTGCCAACCCAATATCCTTGATCTTGTAATTCATCGGTATCCCTTCAAACAAAGAGGCAGACTCTGCCGGTCTGCCTCCCAATGTTTTAAAACCACAAACCGGCTCGTCTTACTTCAACCCCGCAGCGAATCGAAGCGCACTCACCCGATTCGTTTTCTCCCACGGGAAACCTTCCCGTCCGAAGTGCCCGTAATTCGAAGTCAGCCGGTAAGACCATCCCTTCGGACGGGTCAACCCTAACTCTTTAATCAGCATGCCCGGGCGGAAATCAAAGACATCTCCTTCCATCAGAATTTTTTCGATTCTCTCCTCCGGCACCTTGCCCGTTCCGAACGTACTGACATTGATGCTCAAAGGCTTGGCCACTCCGATCGCATAAGCGACCTGAATTTCGCACTTGTCGGCCAAACCGGCGGCGACAATATTCTTCGCAACATAGCGGCAATAATAAGCCGCCGAACGGTCAACCTTGGACGGGTCCTTACCCGAAAAAGCACCGCCGCCGTGAGACCCCACGCCGCCATAACTGTCAACAATGATCTTGCGGCCGGTCAATCCGGAGTCACCGCAGGGGCCACCGATAACAAAACGGCCGGTGGGATTGATGTAAAACTTAGTCTTGTTTGTAAGCAGGCCGGTATCTTTCAGGAAGTCGCGCGCAGCCGCCTCCAGATCCTTGCGAATGCGGGTGATCGGCACCTCTTTTGTCTGATGAGAGATGACCACCGTCACGATTTCCTTTACCTGCCCATTGTCATGAAGAACACTGACCTGGGCCTTGGAGTCGGGACGGAGGTAGGCAATCTCGCCATTCTTTCGCAGAGCTGTAAGGTACTCCAACAAACCGTGCGCATAAACAATCGGTGCGGGCATCAGCTGTGGCGTCGCGTTTGACGCGTAACCGAACATCATTCCCTGATCGCCCGCCCCCTGCTCCTCGAGCTTTTGCTTATTGACGCCCTGCGCAATATCCACCGACTGACCATGCAATGCGCTCACATAATTAAACGTGTCAAAACTAAACCCTTCGGCGGGATTGTCATATCCGATATCTTTCACCACCTTGCGGGCAATCACTTGTGGGTTAATTTTCTCCCAATCCTTGCAGGTGATTTCCCCCACATTGACAACGAGATTCGTCCCCGCAGCAGTCTCGCACCCCACGTGGGCAAACGGGTCCTGCGCAAGGCACGCATCCAAAATCGCGTCCGATATCTGATCGCACACCTTGTCAGGATGCCCTTCCGACACCGACTCGGAAGTAAAGACATGTCTTCTCGCCAATTTACTCATTGTTTCATTCCTTTGACAAAAACATTTTCTTCATAACCCACGAAAACACTTACGGAAATCTCTCCGACCAAAATGAAAACAAAAAAGACTCCGTCCCCGAAAATTATGCGGATTTCTTCACCCGGATAATTTCCAACCCATTGGATACCAAAGAATTATGAATCACAAAAGGATGTGGCCAAACCCTCAACATATTGCCCATCTCTTCTTTTTTACTTTATCAGAATGACCGATAACACGCAAGCAAGGAGCGCTCGGTACACAACAAACCAATCCACCGCCGTTCAAGGCATTTCGCTTGCCAAAAGCCGAACCAAATACTCGCCGTAAGCCGACTTCTTCAAGGGCAAGGCCAACCGGGCCAACTGATCACGATCAATGAAGCCCATTCTCCACGCAATCTCTTCAATACAAGCGATTTTAAGCCCCTGCCGATCTTGGATCGCCTTCACAAACGCCGTCGCCTCTGCCAGAGAATCATGAGTTCCCGTATCCAGCCACGCGATGCCCCGGCCCATCACTTTGACGAGCAATCGTTTTTGCTCCAAATAAATGCGGTTCACATCCGTGATTTCATACTCACCCCGCTTGGAGGGTTTTAAGTCCGCTGCGACATTCACAACGCTATTGTCATAAAAGTAAAGCCCGACGACCGCATAGTTTGACTTGGGCTGTTGGGGTTTCTCTTCAATTGATTCCGCACAGCCATGTGCGTCAAAACTCACCACCCCGTAACGTTCAGGGTCATTCACATAATACCCAAACACCATCGCGTCTTCCGCGCCGCTTGCCTCCATGAGCATAGGACGCAATCCACCGCCATAAAAGATATTGTCGCCGAGGATCAGACATACGGGATCGTTACCAATAAACTCACGCCCCAAAACAAACGCCTGCGCCAATCCATTGGGAACATTTTGAACCTTGTATGAAAGCGACATGCCTAACTGCTCGCCCGTTCCCAACAAGTTGGCAAACGCGGGCGTAGCGTCGGGTGTCGAAATGATCAGAACATCGCGAATTCCCGCCAGCATAAGAGTCGAGAGCGGATAATAAATCATCGGCTTATCATAGATTGGCAGCAACTGTTTACATATGACCTGCGTCACCGGATAAAGGCGTGTCCCTGATCCGCCAGCCAAAATAATTCCTTTTCGAGTCATTTCCAACCTCACGCAGGTTCTCTTGCTGATCTCATTCAACCTCTTACCGCTGACCGACTCCAAGCCGCTGCCCTGCATATTTCTGCTCGCGAATCGGACGCCACCACCAGTCGTTATCGAGATACCATCGGACCGTCTTAATGATGCCGGACTCAAAGCTTTCTGTCGGTGACCAGCCCAACCGCATTTTCAGCTTGGTCGCATCAATCGCATATCGCTTATCATGTCCCGGACGGTCGGGAACAAACGAGATCAACTTTTTAAACGAAGACAAACCAAGTTCTGCTAAACGCTTAGGGGCCACCGTGTCCAACGTTTTACAGATTTTCTCCACCACTTGTAAATTTGTCCGCTCGTTATTTCCGCCAACATTGTACGTTTCGCCGGGCACACCTTTCTCAAGGACCAAGTGTAAGGCGTTCGCATGGTCATCCACAAACAGCCAGTCACGAATGTTATCGCCCCGGCCGTAAATGGGAAGCGCAACACCGTCCAACGCATTTAGAATCGTCAGCGGAATCAGCTTCTCGGGAAAGTGGTAAGGGCCATAGTTATTCGAGCAATTCGTAATCAAAACCGGCAAACCATACGTGTGATGCCAAGCCATCACCAAGTGGTCGGACGCCGCCTTGCTCGCGGAATAAGGCGACCGCGGATCGTATGGCGTGTTTTCGGTAAATAATCCCTCGGGCCCCAGCGACCCGTAGACTTCGTCCGTCGAAATATGCTGGAAACGGAACGCGTCACGCCCCGCAGATCCGACCGGTTTTGCGCGCCAATACGCGCAGGCGGCATCCAGCAGCGTTGCCGTTCCAACGATATTCGTTTGAATAAACGCCGACGGCCCGTCGATCGAGCGGTCCACATGCGATTCCGCGGCCAGATGCATGACGGCGTCCGGCTGAAACTCGGCGAACGCGCGTTCGACCGCAACACGATCACAAATGTCGGCCTTCAGAAAACGATATCGCGGATTTCTCTCGACATCCCGCAATGACGCCAAGTTCCCGGCATACGTAAGTTTATCGAAATTAAGAACCTCGTTTTCCGTCGCCTGAATAAGATGACGAATCAGAGCCGATCCGATGAAACCCGCTCCGCCTGTCACCAAGATGCGTTTCATTGACAATGCCCCCTATTCATCATCCGTCATCGAGACATCGACGACATCCTGCCGACTAGCAGGCGAAGCCGGAGTCAAATCATCCCCGCCCTCAGGTTGTTCAGAAACCCCGGATGCGCTCTTCGCTCCTTTTGCATCTGATTTCTTTCCTTGCCCATAAGCTCCGTACCGCGACGTATAGCGGTAGGCGTAGCGGTAGTGGTAATCGTACTGGCTGAATTGGTTGCGGCTTCCGAAGTCAACGTCGTTCACGATGACACCGATGACACGGGCACCGGCCTCTGTGAGATGCCGGGCCGCGTGTTTGATCGGTTGGTAACGTGTCCGGTCGGGACAACACATGATCATCACGGCATCGGCCAACGACGCCAACACCATCACATCGCCCACGATTCCAAACGGCGGCGAATCGATGATGATACGATCGTAGTGCTCGCGAACCCACGTAAAGAAATCCACAATCGCTCCGCTTCCCATCAGATTGGCGGGACTGATTTCGGAGGAGGCTTTTGAAAAAACAATATCCAGATTTTCTGTGCCTGACGGCGTCGGCAGCGTTTCAAACAGCGACGCATCCGCCTTTGCCAGCGTGTGCGGCAAACTATGGAAATCTGTCGGTTTCTTTTCAAAAATCTTGGCCAAGCGCGGACGCCTCATATCGAAATCGATTAGCAGCGTTTTTTGTCCGCTCTGCGCACACGAAAAAGCCAGACTTGTGGATGTGATTGTTTTTCCCTCACCCGGCTGAGTACTCATGCAGAGGAGCACTTTCGACATCTCCTGATAGCGAGGAGAATCCAGCAGGTTCCGCAACCCCGCAATCGCTTCCGCAAATTGCGAGAATTTGTCTTCAATAACGATACGAGCTAATTGTTCGCGCTTTTTTCTGCGCACATGCGGCAAAACCGCCAAGGTCTTTAAGCGAAGCCGTTGCTCGATATCCGCAATTCCGACAATCTTATCTTCCAAGTGATCAAGAATCAGAACAAAAACGATTCCCAGCACAAAACCGATGGCAGGGCCAGCCGGGAAAATAATCATCGGATTGGGCAACACTGGCCGCTTGGGCTTCGACGCGGGTTCAACCTGTTTGATAATTGCCGTGTTTTCATCGGAAGCCAACTGGGCCTCACGCGTACGCTGCAAAAGCCCCTTATAGTTGACATCCGCAACATCTCTCTCCCGTTCAAGCTGATCGAGCTTCATCTTGGCTGAAACAATTTTCAGCTCCAAATCGGACATTTTTTTGGTGAGTTCATCGCGTTTGGGGGTTAGCTGCGCCAGTTGACGCTGCAACAAGTCCAGATTCGCCTTACACGTATCCAACGCGCGGGATACGACATCAGCAAACTGCTGTTTGTAAACGTCGCACTCCTTTTCCTTTACTTTCACGTCGGGATGATTCGCGGTATAACGCGCCAACATCGCATTCTTCTCTGCCTGTGCCTTCTGAAGCTGCTGATACGACTCGCTGATTTCACTCGAACGCGGAACTGAATCGGGAAGTGAGCCGAATTTTTCCGGTTCGTTCTGGATCAATTCCAACGTCTTCCGCAATTCCGTCGCCTTGGAAACATCGTTTTCAATCACCAGAATATCCGCATTGATCTTGCCCAATGCTTCTTTCGTCATATCGCTTTCACTCGCCATCAGATCCAACTGGTTTGCCACCCGGAAATCCAACATCTCCTTGTCCGCACGTTCGAGGGTTCTTTTCTGCTGCTCGGTTGTCGTTGACAACCAAGAGACGGCCACTTCAGACTCGTTTCGGTTCTGATCCGCCGTAAAAACTTCGGCGGCCTTTGCATACGCATTCGCCAAATCGGTCGCAAGTTGCGGGTCTGTCGAACGGACGGAAATACGAATCAGGCGCGACTGGCGCTGAAGCGTCATTTGGGACGCGACCAATGTAGAGATCAACTCCTCATCAGTGACGGTTGAACTCGGATAATCGCTGCGGTATTGCGTGACAATCTGATCGATCACCGCACGGCTGCGCAAGCGAGCCAACCGCGTATTAAACACCTCGTTGAGAGAAGCGGTGTTGTCCTCAATAACCGCGCTACGAACGCCCATAATGCTGGGACGCCGCATGCTCATTTCAAAAACGCTCTCGGCCTCGTAAATCGTTGGAGAAATTTTGTAAACCGCAAAAGCAGCGATGAGCCCCATGATCAAGAACACGACGATCGTAATCCACCGCTGGCTACACACACGAATCATGCGCCCGACCGTAACGGTCCCCATGAGGGAATCGTCACCCTCATTTCCGCTCCCCATTCCGTTTCCGTAATAATAGCCGCCTCCAGAGCCATATCCCGGAGCGGAAGGTGAAGAATACGCAGCGGGACTACTGCCACCGTAATAGAGCGAACGGGAGGAACCGCCATAGTACATCGCGCGCGTTCCGCCGCTGTAATATACCGGCCGATGCGCAACGGAACCGGATTCATTCGAAGGCTTTGCAGGCGATTCGCTCATTTGTTTTCTCCACGAACAACAGTTACAACGGTTTTACGAACGATCCTCATGCCGCCAGTTCTGACGCGCATCCTCTGTTCCCAGTTTCTTATCGTCTAACGCCGCCCGGTAAAAAACCGGGAAGTGCCGCCAGGACAAATAACCAGCTGATCAGCAAGCTAGGCGAAGTAAACTGGTTTGAGAACCAACATGCGCACACGCACACACATGCGGCAAGATTTCCGACAAAAAAAACAGGGGGGAATCTCACGAACCATGTCGTTGCGCCGGTGTTGTCGACACCATCTTTTCCTCGTTTTAGGAGGCTGCAGGCACGGTGAAAACAAGAAAAAGCCAGCATTAAAACGCAGGACAAAAACAAACCGAAACCCAACAAACCGTACTCGCACAAAAACTGCAAACAATCATTATAGACTTCCGACGGGGCCACTTTAATCTGATGCCATTCCTTTTCGCCGACAGATGTGCCCACAAAATGCCGAAAGCCATCCGCCCCAACGCCGACCCATGGGTGATCCTGCCAAATTTTCAATGCCGCGGAAGAGCGGACATGTTTGGTTTCTGACAGCGCCCGCCATGTTTGTTCCCACGACTGTGTTGCTTTCATTTTTGAAGGCAACGGATTTCCAGGGAAGGGGAAAAAACAGGCCAGACCAATCGTCGCAACCGCAACCATCGAAACAACAAAAAGTTTCCAATACTTTGAAGGGGAAACCTGTTTGTGCAAAAACAAAAACAGATAAACGAAAAGCCACAACGACACCAAGAGATAAACCAAGAGAGTCCATGTTGGGGCAAAAACAATAACACCGACCAAATTGCCCACCACGCCAAGGGCAAAAACAGCCGGAGTTTCAGGCGCATCACGAACCAAAGCATCCGCCAATGCGCCAAAAGCCAAAACAAGCCAAAAACCGAAGAAAGCGCCCACAATGCTCGTCGTTTTTCCGAGCGCCCACCCCACGTAAGGTTCGGAGCCACCATACGAACGAAGACTCATATATACCGCAAGCAGACCGCTAACCGCAACGGCATACCGGAAAAAGTAACGCCGGCCGTTCTGGCTGATCGCGTGCCGCAAAACCAAACAACCGACCCAACCGCAAAGGAAAACCGACGTCTGGCTCATCGCCGCCAACGGCTCCACACAAAAGGGAGCACCGGGGACTGCGGGGGGCGAGTACTCCCAAACATCCGCATCCGGCAAATATATAAGCTTACATCCACCGTTTAGCCACTGGAGAAAAGAAAACAAAACAAGCGCGAGACCTAGATAAAGAAAAGGATCCCTTAACACCTCATAGCGAACACGTGCACGCGCGTCCGCCAAAGTTTCTCCACGTCGTACGGATGGAAGCAAAATGGCCGTTTCTGCCACCAAGAAGGAAAACCAGAACAGAGCGACAAAGACAGGAAAAGACGCGTGAACCCAAAAAAGCCAAGAGGCCAACAGCAGAAGCCCAAGATGAATGGGAAGCAAAAACTTTGTCAGAATTTTCTGCATCGCATTGCCGACACAAAACCCACCAAAAAAAATCCGCCCACTCCAAAAGTCTTTGCGTAGGCGGAAACAACTAACAGAAGCGATACCTCAAGCAACGATCAATACCGCAAACTCAAACCGACCGATCCGCGAAAACGGTTAAACTCATCGCTGTCGTACTCATCCGACAGCTCTTTCTGATACTCCAAACTCGAGTATACCGTCATATAGCGCATGAGCTGATAATCCACCCGTGCGCGAGTCGAAACGAGATCACGGGTTTCGGCCTGCACTTGAGACAAGTTATACTCTTCATCCTCACGTCTCCATGCGACATCGAAACGCGTTGTCAGTTTCCGCATAGGCCGGTACGTTACGCCCGCCGACAGAGCATCCACTTTCTGCGCTTGATTCTCCTCGCTTTCACTCGGCTGATAGTAACTGGATCCCGCAAGCGTAGCCGCCCATTTCTTACTGATGATCCAACTGGCGTCCAAACTATAGGTCCAACCACAAAGCTGATCGGAATTGGCGTAATCAAACCAACTCACGCCCGTTAACGCATGGTAAGAAATCCGCCGTGTCGCAGCCGAACCTAAACCAGCCATAAGAGAATACCCGGTACTGTCCGAACTCACCTGCGTTGCGCCATCGCTTGAATAACGCTGATACTGCCCGTTCAACAAAACATTGCTCTTTTCCGTAATCCGGTGAGCCAATTCCAGGCCCGTAGACCACTCCGTCCAGCCATACAAATCGTAGTACTGATCAGGATCCCGCGAATAACGCATATCCGAATACATGCCACTCAACGTAAGGCTGGTCCGTTCGGTCATCTGATACGATACGGCGGCATTCACGCCAAACTCGTCACGGTCACGCCACTTCCCCTCACCACCATCCGTCAAGGAATCGTTTTGGTTACTCTTAAGATAATGTTCGCCCAACACAAACTTCCACCCATTGGCGGTTTCTTTATAAAACTCAACATGTTCGCCGTACCTTTTGGCATCCAAACGGCCATCATCCACATACTTTTCGTATGAATACCAGCCCGACCCTTTCAACCCCCACTCGTTTCCCGTATAGGAAAAATCGACTCCGGGATTCACTCGAAGGATACTGTCCGATTCCGCCCCATTGTTATCATAGTTCACATTAGAATCATAGGTGTAATCAAGATTTACGAAGGGGGACAACGAGAGATTATTAAAGTGAAAACCAGTGGAATCCTCTGCCCAAACGAGATTACAAACGGAAAACAAAAAAAG
>Ga0183095_11057_pt1 | contig 18238 bp, 15 predicted proteins | sample BioMet4_FD_130346 | JGI IMG/M metagenome (GOLD analysis project Ga0183095, IMG submission 130346) | Microbial communities from bioreactor (seeded with sewage sludge) at LBNL, California, USA - Biofuel metagenome 4 (v2) (version 3) | ecosystem: Engineered > Bioreactor > Anaerobic > Unclassified ...
GGTGCTCTTCCGATCTGCCTCCAGCAGCGTTACCAGCATCCCGGTCAGCAGCGCGCCCGGCACCAGCCGCCGGTACGTGAGGTTGTGCCGCATGATCCGGTGAATCAGCCTCTTGACGCGGTCCGGCAATTGCAGGCGGACCGCTTCCGAACGCCGGACGCGGCGATAATTCCAGGCGTCGGCAAAAGAAACGCCCGCCAGAATCACCAGCACGGCCGCCATGCCGAATTCCAACCCCAGTTGCAATCCGTGCCAGGATTCCAGCAGTCGCAGAAAGCGGAACAGTCCGAAGCCCAGCGCCAGATAGGTCAGAAAACAGGCCAGACAGTAGACCGCGCCGGTCAACAGCAGTTTGCGGCCGGAGACTCGCGCCGCCGCCAACAGACTGAGAAAGAAAACCAGCGTGGAAAACACGCACGGATTGATGCCGTCGAGCAGTCCTGCCACCGTGACCGTACTCAGCGTAAAGACGAAATGATGATGATGCGGCGTCGGCGATCCTTCCGGGGCAACCGGTTCCGGCGTTTTCCCACCCGCCTTGACCAGCGGAATCAGTTTCGCCGCAATCTCGTCGTAGCCGCCGAGATAAACGCGGTCGGCCACGATCATCGAAACGGTGTCGTTGCGGTTGACGCCGAGTTTTTCCAGTCGTTTGACCAGCTCCGGCAAGACGTCCGGACGGGAAGCGTCGTAACGGCGCAGTTCATACTGTCCGGGGCATTCGTCGGCCAGTTGCGGCAACGTCAGCCGTTCGACTTTTTCGCAGTCGTGACAGCCGGGCTGGAAGTAGAAATCGACCCGGACCGGGACTCCTGCCGCCGCAACCGTCCAGACCGGCAGCAGCAGCAGCGACAACAACAGCAATCCGAACCACCGAGGTTTCATCGTTCCGCCGTCCGCCGTCCGGAGATCAGGATTTCCACCGGCGGCCAGCCGGCGGGCGCCTTGACCGGCACCAGCACTTGAAGCATAAACGCCCCCGGCTTTATCGACGCCAGTTGTACCGTCAGCTTAAACCGGCGACGGTCGATCGGCGTCAGCGCGACCTCGGCATCTTTGACGGCAACCGGACCGAACACCACGTTGTCCTGAGTGGTCTGCAATTCGAATTCCTGCGTCCAGGGGTGCCGGACCGGCATTGTCCCGACATAAATCTTGTCCTGCGGTTTCACCGTGACCAGCGGAACCGCGTTGCCGTTGAGCAGTAACATCAGAAACCGCTGTTTCGGGTCATTGCTTTCGACAAACAGATTCTTGCTGTAGGGACCGGCAATCGAACCGGCTTTGATCGTCACGCCGAGACTGGCGGTCGCCCCCGGCGGCAGTTCGGTCCGGTCGATTTTCGCCTCGGAACAGCCGCAGGTTTTGCGGATCTGGATAATCTTCAAGACTTGATCGCCGGTGTTTTTCAGCACAAAGGCATGCTGCTTCGCCAAATTGGCCGAATAGGCGCCGAAATCGATGGCAGCCCGGTCCGCCGTCAACGCCGGCGCCGCCGCCAGCGCATTCGCCAACATGACCGTACCTGCCCATCCCCATAAAATTTTTTTCCCGTTACCCATATTGTCTCATTCCAATGCTGAATTTTCCCATCTACTATCCGGGAGGGAACTCCCCTCGATTTGACCCGGTCCACTAACATACTCTCCGATTCACGATTTTTCATGGCGGCTCTTGACAAATGAAATTTTTGTTTTAAAATTATTTTTAGAACATTTTTTTAATTTTGCTCGGAAAGTTATTCGGAATTATGGAAAAAAGAGAACGCATCATTCTGGCGGCGCTGGAAGAATTCGTCGACCGCGGTTTCGACGGCGCCCGGGTCCGCACCATCTGCGACAACGCCAAAGCCAACCTGGCCGCCATCAGTTATTATTTCGGCGGCAAAAAAGAGCTTTATCAGGAAGTGTTGCGGTACATCGGCGAGATTCCGGACCATCTGGACTTCGCGGCGGCGCTGGCCGGAGAAAACAGCGATCCGGAAACGTTCATGCGCAAATGGCTGATTACGTTTTTGCGTCATTCGGCGTCGGACAGCCGGCTGTTCCGCTACCGTTACCGGATGGTCGTGCGGGAAATGCTGTCGCCGTCGCCCTATTTCTCCGAAACGTTCATCACCAAGATGAAACCGCGGCTGGCCATCGTCAAAGATATGATTCGGCAGATCCGGCAGAAATCGACTTCGGAAGCGGAAGCGACCATGATCGTGGCCCTGACGCTGGCGCAATGTCTGTTTTTCTTCAACAAACCGATTTCCGGCAACCTGACCGACAACCCGGAATACGGCACGCAAAACGCCGAAGCGATCGCCGAACGCATTTTGTTCAGTATCAAGGCATAATATCGGGAGTAATCCATGTCGAAAATAAGTTTATTGCTGATGCTGTCAGTTGTTTTTCTGATCGGCTGCAACCGGTCGGACACCCTTCAGGGCTATCTGGAAGCCGATCTGGTTTATATCGCGCCGGTGACCGGCGGCAAGATCGACCGGATCGCGGTCAAGCGCGGCGATCCGGTCCAAAAAGGAACGCTGTTGTTCGTTCAGGACCGGACCGAACAGCTGGCGGCGCTGGCGGAAGCCCGGGCCGACTGGCAAAAAGCCCAGGCCGATCTCCAGGATCTGCTGAAAGGCTCCCGGCAGGAAGAACTCAATGCGCTGCAAGCCAAAATCGACCGGATGGAGTCGGTGGTGAAACTGGATGAAATCGAATACCGCCGCAGCCTCAAACTCCGACAGCAGGACGCCGTCTCGATCAAGGAATTCGACAGCTACCGGCTGACGCTGGAACGCGACCGCTGCGACCTGGAAGAAGCCAAACACAATTTGTCCATCGGCAAACTGCCGGCGCGGTCCGACCGGATCGCGGCGGCGGAAGCGGAAGTCAAAGCCACCTCGGAAGCGCTGGCCGCCGCCCAGTGGCGGCTCGACCAGCGGCAGTCGTTCTGTCCGTACGACGGCATTATTTTCGACGTGCTGATGCGCGACGGCGAATACGCCGCCGCCGGGGCGGCCACGGTCATGCTGCTGCCGTCCGACAAACTCAAAGTCCGGTTTTTCGTCAACGCCGACCAGGCCGCCGCCATCCGGCGCGGACAGCCCATCACCTTCCGGACCGCTTCCGGCGGCCCGGTCTATGCGGGCCGGATCAACTACATCGCCCCCAAACCGGAATACACGCCGCCGGTGATTTACAGCAACGACAACCGGGAAAAACTGGTGTTTCTGATCGAAGCCGTGGCCGATCCGGACCGGATTGCCGAGCTCCATCCCGGACTGCCGGTGACCGTGACCCTGGCTTCGGAGTCCCGCCATGAACGCTAACGGCGAATTGCCGGCCATCGACGTTCGGAACGTCACCAAGAGTTTCGACGGCCGTGTTGTGGTCAACCACATTGCCATACAGGTGAAGCGCGGCGAAATCTACGGTTTTCTGGGGCCGAACGGCAGCGGCAAGACGACGTTCATCCGGATGCTCTGCGGTCTGCTGAATCCCGATTGCGCCGAAGGGCAATGTCTGGGCTACGACATTCTCCGGCAGCGCGACGAAATCAAGCGCCGCGTCGGCTACATGACCCAGAAATTCAGTCTGTACGAAGACCTCACCGTCAAGGAAAACCTCGACCTGATCGCCCGGCTGTACGGACTCGACCGGCGGCGGGAGCGCGTGGCCGCCATCATCGAACGCATGGATTTCAAAGACCGCCGGGACCAGCTGGCCGGCACCATGTCCGGCGGGTGGAAACAGCGGCTGGCCCTGGCCGCCTGTACGCTTCACGAACCGGAACTGCTGTTGCTCGACGAACCTACCGCCGGCGTCGATCCGAAGGCCCGGCGCGACTTCTGGGACGAGCTGCACAATCTGGCCGTGGCCGGTATCACCACGCTGGTCTCGACCCACTACATGGACGAGGCCGAACGCTGTCACCGGCTGGCCTATATTGCCTACGGCAACCTGCTGACTACCGGCACCATTGCCGAAGTCATCGCCGCCGCCGGGCTCTCCACCTGGACGGTCCGCGGAGAACAGCTCAGTCAACTGGCCGGAGAACTCCGGCGGACACCCGGCATCGAACAGGTCGTGGTCTTCGGCGAAACGCTCCATCTGACCGGCGCCGACCCCGCCGGCATGGAAGCCGCCGTCGCCCCCTTTCGGCAGCGTCCCGGTCTGGTCTGGGAACCGAGTGAAAGCAATATCGAAGACGTATTCATCTACCTCTCCGAAAAAAAGGCGAAGGACAACTTCCGATGAGCGGATTTCTGCAATTTTCCTGGCGTCGGCTGGCGGCCATCGTGATCAAAGAATCGATTCAGACGCTTCGCGACCGGCTGACCCTGAGTCTGATGGTGGGCATTCCGATCATTCAGTTGACGATCTTCGGGTTCGCCATCAATACCAATCCCAAACATCTGCCCACGGCGGTGGTCGGCAGCGATCTGAGCCCGTATTCCCGGGCCGTCATCAGCGCCATGACCACCAGCGGATATTTTCAATTCGAACGCGGCATCGTCAGCGAATCGGAAGCGCAACAACTGTTGCGCCGGGGCCAGGTCCAGTTCATCGTGACGTTTCCGGAAAACTTCTCGCGCGAACTGGTAAAAGGACACCGTCCGGAACTGCTGCTGGAAGCCGATGCCGCCGACCCGGCGGCAGTCGCCTACGCATCCGCCGCCTTCGAGCCGGTGGTCCTGCGGGCGCTCCAGCGGGATTTGCGGCCCGCCCCCAACGACGAACTGGCCGCCGCCAGTCCGGTCGATATCCGCATCCACCGCTGCTTCAACCCGGAAATCCGAACCGAAATCAACATCGTTCCGGCGCTGCTCGGCGTGATCCTGACCATGACCATGGTCATCATCAACGCGCTGGCCATGACGCGGGAAAAAGAACGGGGAACCATGGAAAATCTGCTGTCCACTCCGGTTCGTCCGCTGGAGGTCATGCTGGGCAAAATCATTCCGTATATCGTGATCGGCTACACGCAGATTCTGCTGGTGTTGCTGCTGGCTAAATATGTGTTCGGCATTACTCCGGCGGGCTCGGTGTGGCTGCTGATGGTTGTTTCGCTGTTCTTCGCCGCCGCCAATCTGGCGGTGGGGCTGACGATCTCCACCGTAGCGCGCAATCAGATTCAGGCCGGGCAGATGTCTTTTTTCTTCTTTCTGCCGTCGCTGCTGCTGTCCGGGTTCATGTTTCCGTTCCGGGGCATGCCGGACTGGGCGCAGTGGCTCGGCAACCTGCTGCCGCTTACTCACTACATCCATATTGCGCGCGGCATCGTCCTGCGCGGAGCCGGTACCATTGACATTGCCGGTCACCTGACCGCGATCGTTGTCTTCACGGTCGTTATGATTACGGTCGGACTGTTCAAATACCGGCAGACGCTGGATTGATGCCTACCGGTTGAAACGGCGGTCGCCATTGCCGGCGGACGGCGCGACGGGCGCAGTCGGGGCCGGTGAAGGCGTCACCGAAACCGGAGCCGGAGCCCGGACCGGAGCCGGATGCTGAGCCGGGGCTGAATGTTGAATCGGAGTCACGCTCCGCGAACCACCCGGAACGCCGGAATACGAAGTGCTTGGAGTCGGCGCCGAGCGATGAAACTGCGGTTGCGGTTGAGTCGGAGTCATGTTCCGCTGGACCGGAGTTTCCGTACGCCGGAAGACCGGAGTCGTACCGGGGGAAATCCGGTGTTCGGATTCCGTCGTTGGACGAATCCGTTCCACCGTTCTCGGCGCCGTGATGCTTTCCGTCGCCGGGTGCCGAAACCGTTCCGGACGGGCGGTCGGCAACTTGTCCACTTCCGGCACCGGACGTATTGCCGCCGGTGTTGTTGTCGTCATCGGTGCCGGCGCGGGTTGACGCGGTACGATCGGCTGATGCGGCGTTACCGGCTGACGTGGGGTTACGGGTTGACGCGGTACGATCGGCTGATGCGGCGTTACCGGGTGGTTGATGATACCTGGTTGCGGATGGATCGTCCCTCTCGAACCCGGCACGACCTGGCCGGCGGGAACATTCCGTCGAACCGGCGTTCCCGGTCCCGGCCGATAACCGTGATCGAACGGTTTTACCGGAATCGGCATCGGTTTATGACCGCGCGGCGGCACCGGCAACGGCAGCGGCGCCGGATGAAACGGCACGTTCCGGGGCACGTGATACTGATAGAAATAGCCGTCGCACCAGAGTCCGTAGCGATGAAAATACTGCGCCGGATAATAGCGGTTGCCGTAATAGATGTAGTGATGGGACCAGAACCAGTAATTCCACCAGTAGGCGGGATAATAACAGCCGTTCCAGAGTACCCAGACCGCCGCATTGGGCGCCACGTTGAGACAGGCGGACAGCGATTCGTCGTAATACATCTGGTTGAGATCCCGTACAATGATGACTTGAGCGCCGGCCGGCGGCGCCGCCACCGTCGAAATCGGCACCGCCACCGTCGATACGGCAGTGGTAGTCGTAGTCGTGGTCGTGGTCGTATAACCGGTCGTGGCGGCCGGCGGCGTATAAATGGTCGTGGCCGGAGCGGCGGACGTGACTGCCGCGGCCGGTACGGTGACCGGCGAATTGGCGGCAACGGCACTGCCGTTGTTCTGAGTCAGCGTCTGTTCGAACGCGGCCGCTTTGGCCGGATCGTAGCCGTAATGCGCGGCGGTTGCCGGCGGCAGGTCGCGAAAATCGACCCATCCGGCGTTGTTGTTGCTGACAAAGTTGATGCCGATCGGCGTAATTTCGATGATTTGAATATTCGGATAGATCGTACCGTTGTTGGTAATCAGATCTTCCGCCCGGACTGCCGTCCCCAACCCGGCAAACAGAAGCAGACTGAACAGAATCCGTTTCATAGCGTCTCCCTTTGACTTTAAAGCCCGAAAAACCCGTCCCGGGCTGATCGAAGCCATAATATAGCCGCTTCCGGAAAAAATTTTACGAGCCAAAATAAAAATTGCCGCGCGAAATCATTCCGCCCCGCTCGTTTATACTTCGGACGACGCCGCAATCCCCGCCCGCATTCCGGGTAAATGCTTCAAGGCCCGACGAAATTCCTGTGGCGTACATCCGGTCTGTCCCCGGAAAAAATGATGAAAATAATGCACATCCTCGAATCCGAGCGCCCGGGCGATCGCCGTGGCCGGCTGTTCGCTTCCCAGCAACATCTGCTGTGCCGCCTGCAAGGTTCGGGCGTCGATAAACTTTTTCAGCGGATGTCCGAACCGACGTTCGAACCGACGCGCCAGCGCCCCCGGGCTGAGTCCCATCGTCTCGGCCAGTTCCGCAATCCGAACCCGCGCCGGCGGGGTCGTTTCCAGCACACTGAACAACGGCCCGAACGACCGCATCAAACTGGCCCGCGCCGCCATTCCGCAACGTATTTCCGGCGTCAGCAGCCGCCAGATTGCACCCATGGCCGCGCTTTCCAGCTCCCCGTCCCATTCCGCCTGCCGGTGTTCGCCGAACAGACGCGCCAGTCCCGGACAGTCCAGTTCCAACAACCCTTTTTCGCCGTCGAATACCCGATGCAGACACTGGTCCGCCGCACTGAAATGAAGGAACATCAGCGTCGCCCCCGCCGGATAAGTGGCTTGAAACGGACACTGTTCCGGCAACAGATAAAACACTTCCGGACGAAGCCCATAGGCCCGGCCGTTCATCCGAATTCTTCCGCCCTGCCCGAAAAACAGAAACAATCGGTTGAACGGCGGCGCGGGATGTTCGAACGTAATCTCCGCCGGCTGATACCGGCACCCCCAAACCCAGAAATCGCATTGCAGCCGGACCCTCGCGTCGCCAAGCGCCACTTCCAGATTCGCCGCGCCCAGCAAATGCCGCAGGTCCTGCGCCTCCCGCTGCGCGTCGATCCGATGGATTGGTTCCGGACTTGTCAAAAAATCACACTCTTTTTATGGATTATTTCAGTTTATAAATGCAATTTTATACAGTATAATCATAACACGACAATACCAGTGCGTCAAAAAAATAACGTCAGAGGAGACCATCATGACTTTTTGCCGCGGCAACGACCTCTCGCCACAAACCCCGAACTATCACTTTTACGCCCCCGATCAGAAATATTGCGGTCCGTTCGATCCCAACGGCAATCTGTTCTGGAAGGGACGCCACCATATGTTTTTCATCTATCAGGACGAAAACCTTCCCCACGGCGGACACTGCTGGGGACACGCTTCCAGTGCCGACTTGATCCACTGGAAAATTCATCCGCCCGCGCTGGTCCCGCATCCCGGCGAACCGGACCTGGGTATTTTCAGCGGCTGCGGCCTGCTCGACCTCAACGGCGTTCCCACGCTGGTCTATTACGGCATCGACGCCGGAATCTGCATCGCCACCGCCGCCGACGACGAACTCGAACACTGGGTTAAATCTCCGCACAATCCGGTCCTTCCCCAGCCGAAAAATTCGCCGCTGGAAAAAATCTACAACGTGTTCGATCCCCACGTGTGGATCGAAGACGGACATTACATGGCCATTCTCGGCGCGCTGATGCGGCCGTTCATGCAGCGCGACACCGCGTATCTGTTCCGTTCCCCCGACCTCATTCATTGGGAATACCTCCGCCCGTTCTATACCCCGAACTGCCATTGGACCGAGGAATACGAGGATATGGCCTGCCCCGACTTCTTCAAACTCGGCAACCGCTACGTGCTGCTCGGCATCAGTCACCCCTGCGGCGCCCGCTATTATCTGGGCGATTATCAATTCGGCACCTTCATTCCCGAAGAACATCACCGGTTGAATTTTCCCGGCGGCAGCCTGTTCGCCCCGGAAACGTCGCTCGACGGCAAAGGCCGCCGCATCGTCTGGTTCTGGATGCAGGCGCAGGAAGATAAACACAACCACTGGCAGTGCGGCGACCAGATCATGGCCCTGCCGCGCGTCATGACGCTTAACGCCGCCGGTCAGGTCGAATGGGATGTGCCCGAAGAATACCTCGCGTTGCGCGGCCCGGAACAGGCCGCCGGACCGTTCGAGGTCAAACGTCGTACGCCGTATTTTCTGCCGGAATGCCACGGCGACTGTCTGGAACTGGAATTGAGCATGAGTTCGGTCCCGGAGCGGACCGTTCTGCGCGTTCTCCAGTCGGAAGACGAACGCGAATTTGCCGAAATCGTGCTCGACCCCCAACAGCAATTGCTCAGCATCGACCTTTCCCATATCGGCCTGCGCAGCGATGCCATCAAAAATTTTCCCATCTATTTGGGACCGCCTCCCCGTTGCGTACTCTGTCAGAGCGCGCCTTTCGAGTTCTGCCCCCATGGCGAAAAATTACAACTGCGGATTTTTATCGACCGCTCGGTGGTGGAAGTGTTCGCCAACCGCCGCCAGGTCCTTTCGCAGCGCGTCTATCCGGCGCTCGGCAACAATCGGAAAATCTCTTTCGTCACTGATGCCGAAAGCATCACGGTAGACTGCCTCAAAAGTTGGCCCATGAAGCCTTTACAGTTCACCTGACGGCGGCCCCCTCCCGGCCGACGGCTTGACCGCCGTCGGCCCCGCCGCGAAAATCGTTACAATTCGAACGTCGCAACTGGCATTTTGCCGGAACGAAGATTACATTTCATACCGAAATCCGCCGGACGGCTCCAGTTGAATCTTAACCCCGCGCGGAAGTTCGGGAGACATGGGAATGAAACGCATGCGCGAAGGCAACGTCAGCCGCAAAACCAAAGAAACCGATATTCAGGTCAAACTCAATCTCGACGGCCGCGGCAACAGTCGCATCGCCACCGGCATTCCGTTTATGGACCACATGTTGCAGTTGTTTGCCAAACACGGCCTGTTCGATCTCGAAATCACCGCCGCCGGCGATCTGGACGTCGACGCCCATCACACCATGGAAGACCTCGGGTTGACTCTCGGGCAAGCCCTCGCGGAAGCGCTGGGCGACAAAGCCGGCATCCGGCGTTACGGCTACTTTATTCTGCCGATGGACGAATCGCTGGCGCTGGTGGCGCTCGACCTCTCCGGCCGCCCCTATCTGGTTTACGATCTGGTGCCGCCCGCGGAACGGATCAAAGACCTCGAAACCGCGCTGTTCAAGGAATTTTTCCAGGCGCTCGCGGTCAAGGCCGGCATGAATCTGCATATCAAAATGCTGGCCGCCGGCGAAGCGCATCATGTCTTCGAAGCGGTCTTCAAAGGACTGGCCAAGGCGCTGTCCGAAGCCGTCACCGTCGATCCCCGCATCCACGGCGTGTTGTCCACCAAAGGTTCGTTATAAGTCAAGGAAACACCATGCCCGCGATCGGAGAAATCATCAGCAACCGCGTTCTGCAGGACGCCTACCGGCAAATCGAATTTTACGTGCCGGACATCTGCCGTCAAACGCAGCCCGGACAGTTCATCCATCTGAAAATCAACGGTCTTCGCGACCGCATTCTGCGCCGTCCGTTCAGTATCTGCAATGTTACAGACGACGGCATTCTGACCGTGGTTTATAAAGTTGTCGGCACCGGCACCGAAGTGCTGGCGGAACTGCCGCCGGGCACCGTCTGCGACCTGTTGGGACCGCTCGGCAAACCGTTTTCGCTGCCGCAGCCGGACGAATTGCCGGTGCTGGTGGCGGGCGGCTACGGGTCGGCGGCCACCTATCTGCTGGCGCAGCGGAGTCCGGTCAAAGGACTGCTGCTGCTGGGGGCCCGGTCCCGGACGGACCTGATTTTGACCGACCGTTTTGCCGCCGCCGGGTTCGCCGTCCGTACCGCGACCAACGACGGTTCCGCCGGGATCAAAGGTCTGGTAACCGATCTGGTCACGGCCGTGATTCAGGAAAATCCCGGCCGCAAACTGCGGTTTTACGGCTGCGGTCCGCACGGTATGCTGATGGCGCTGGGCAAACAGATTCTCGCCGCTGGCTACGACGGCGAGTTGAGTCTCGACCACCTGATGTGCTGCGGCATCGGCGCCTGTTTCGCCTGCGTCGTCAAAGTCAAAGCCGATACCCCCGAGGGCTGGCGCTATGCCCGTACCTGCAAGGAAGGCCCGGTCTTTCCGGCTTCCCGCGTTTATTATGAGGAGGCCGGAAAATGACCGATCTCTCCGTCAATCTCGGCCGTCTGCGCCTGAAAAACCCGGTCATGACCGCCAGCGGAACCTTCGGGTACGGCAAGGAGTATGCCGATTATTACGATTTGCGGAAACTGGGCGCCGTGGTGGTCAAAGGCATCCGCATGGAACCCAGTCACGGGAATCCGACGCCGCGCATCGCGGAAGTGACCGGCGGAATGCTTAACGCCATCGGTCTTCAGGGACCGGGCATCGAAAAATTTCTGCATGGCGAAGACTATCTCCCGTTTCTGAAAAAGACCGGCGCCACCGTCATCGTCAATATCTGGGGCAAAACCATTGAGGAATACGCGGCCGTGGCCGCCTGTCTCGACGACGAAAAAGACGCCATCGCCGCGCTGGAAATCAACATCTCGTGTCCGAACGTCAAAGAGGGCGGCGTGGCCTTCGGGACCGATCTCAAACTGGCGGCTGCGGTGGTCGGCGCGGTGCGGCGGGCGACGTCGTTGCCGCTGATTACCAAGTTGAGTCCGAATGTCACTTCCATCGGGGATTTCGCCCGGGCCGCCGAGGCGTCCGGCAGCGATATGATTTCACTGATCAATACCATTACCGGACTGGTCATCGACGTCGAAACCCGGCGGCCGAAAATTGCCAACATCACCGGCGGCATGAGCGGTCCGGCGATCAAGCCGATCGCGGTCCGGATGGTTTACGAAGCGCACCGGGCGGTCAAGATTCCGATTATCGGCATGGGCGGGATTACGACCGGCGAAGATGCGGTGGAATTTCTGTTGGCGGGAGCCAGCGCGGTAGCCGTGGGTACGGCCATCTTTGCCGACCCCTACGCTCCGTTGAAAGTGATCGACGGCATCGGCGACTATCTGGAACGGCATCACTTGAGCGGAGTAGCTGACCTGATCGGCGGAATCCGTCTAAAATAATTGCCGTTCCGGACGATACCCAGGAAACGACGGCCGGTCGTGCCGCCGGAGCAATTTCCGTGATCGAAAAGGACGACGGTACGAATATGACGGATTACGGCAGAGCAAAAATTTTGAGCAAGGGCTCGCGCGTCGGCGAAATTTACGAAGTCATTCGCCTGCTCGGGCAGTCCTTCATGAACGACTCGTATCTGGTCCGCAACACCGTCACCGGCAAGCGCTACGTGCTGAAACTGCTGGTGCCCGAACTGACTCAGGAAGAAAATTTCGAAGCGTACTTCGACGACCTGCACAAAAATATCGGCGACTTTATTCATCCCAACATCGTCGGCATTTACAAAGTCGGTGCCACCGAGGAAGAATATTATCTTGTCGGCAGCTACGTGACCGCGCTGAACGGAGCGCCCCGAACACTTCAGGAATATCTGCTGCGGCATGGCCGGATGCATGAATTTCAGGCCAAAGGAATCGCGTTGCAGCTGTGCAGCGGGCTCCAGCACGCCGCCACCAATGCGAAAACGCCGATGTCGCACTGGGATCTGAAGCCGGCGAATATTCTGTTCGACAGCGCCCATCTGATCCGGCTTTCCGACTTCAGCAAGATGCGGCAGGTGCCCGACGATTTCCTTCGGAAAATCGTCCTGTCCGGCGGCTTCGACCAGAACAGTCTGGTCAAACTCGGCATTCCGCAACGCCTGATTCCGGGCTTCGACGCCGATGCCGACGACATCGAAGGCACCTCGAAAATCGACATGGCGGAATACTCGCTGGTCGGCGGCCAGCCGCGCGCCGAACGCGCCCGGACCATCGAATCGCTCAAAGAAGATCAAAATGTCATCCGGGTGGAACGCATCGCCAATCCCCGGTTCCGGGCGCTGGCCGAGACTTTCCTCTATATGAGTCCCGAACAGCGCGCCGGGCACATTCCGGACCAGCGCAGCAACATCTATTCGCTGGGCATCATCATGTACGAATTGCTGACCGGGGTCCGCTTCAATCGCGACCACCTCCAGATGCCTTCGCATTTCGGCTGCCATCCCTGCTGGGACGAGATTGTCGGCCGCTGCATCCAGCCGATCCCGGAAAAACGGTTTCCGACGCTGGCCGTACTCCAGCAGGAAATCATTCAGGGCAAAGTTCGCCGGCAGCGGGTCATGCCGCCGCTGCTCTATGCCGGTTCCGTTATTCTGGTCGGACTGCTGCTCTATCTGGCGATCCACTGGGTTTACGTTCCCTATAACTTTGCCAAGCAGGTCGAATCGCTCAACCAGGCGATTCACGACCAGCGGATCGACGTCTCCAACAAATACGCCGTCCTGGAACTGAAAACCAGCCCCGCCAGCGCCGACGTGGAAATTTTCTTCCGCAAAAGTTTGGTCAAAAAGATGGCCGGTCTGCCGGAAACGGGTACCAAATACGTGCTCCCCCCCGGCGATTACGAGATTGTCGCTCACAAGGATGGTTTTGCCGTGCTGAAAGAAAAAGTCAGACTCAGCCCCGGGACGTTTCAGGTCAGCCTGCGTCTGAACAAGGATGAACCGTTTTCCGTCAAGCAGTATATTTACCGGAAAGACCAGTCGCGGCCGGAATTCGGTTTCCCTTACACGCTGCCCCGTCTGGACCTCGCCTTGCTGCCGGTCGATCCCGGCAGATTCGTCATGGGGGCGCCGCTTGACGATCTCAATCGCGAACTCAATGAACAACCGGCCCGGAAAACCGTCATCTCCTATGCGTTCTGGATGGCCAAAACGGAAACTACTCAGAACGTCTACGAATCGATCATGATGGAAAATCCCAGCAGCTACGAAGCCATCGGCGGCCACCGTCCGGTGGAAAAAGTCAGCTGGGAACGGGCGCTCGAATTCTGCCGGCGACTCAACGAACAGGAACGGGGTGCCGGCCGCATTCCCTCCGGCTACGAATACCGGGTGCCGACGGAAACGGAATGGGAATACTGCGCCCGGGCCGAAACCATTACGCCGTTCTATTTCGGCGTTCACGACCGCACCGCCGGCGACTATGCCTGGTTCGAACGCAACAGCTATAACGAAACGCACGACGTGGCCACCCGCAAGCCCAATCGCTGGGGTTTTTACGACTTTGCCGGCAACGTCGCGGAATGGACTTGGGACGCCTACGGCATACCGTCGAACCGTCAGCCTCCTGAGGCAAAAAAAACGGTCGCCGTGTTACGCGGCGGGTCCTGGCGAAGCAATGCCGAACAGTTGCGGATCACCTTCCGGGAACCGGTCGAATCGCCGCTTTTCGCCGATTCCCACTCCGGGTTCCGAATTGTGTTGGCGCCGATCTTGAAGTAAAATTTCAGTTGTCCAGTTGGAGTTGCCGGTAATCAAACCGGTCCAGGTTCGCATCGTAATCGATTTCCGCCAGACAGTGATTGCGGGTAATCGAGCCGGCGATGATTTCGCCCCTGCCCCGGTCGTCGAGCCGGGCTTTCGGTTTATGCACGTGGCCGCACAGCGAGAGATCGATCTGGCCGCCGCGCAGGAGTCGCGCCGCCCGCGCCTGACCGTACAGCCGATGCCGGCAACGCAGAATCGGGTGTTCCTCCAGCAACGGATAGTGTCCGACCATCACCCGGGGCCGGATTTTCGGTTCGCCGCAGAGTTGTTCCAGCCACGAGGAATGTTGCGGCCGCAGCCAGCCGTGCGACGACAGCAGATTCGACGGCCAGCTTTCGTTGACCATCAGAAAATCCAGATCGCCGAAGGTCAGTTTCAACGGCAACGCATCGAACGTATAACGGCCGCGGGTAAGATATTCCACCATTCCTTTCATCGCGGTCACGCAAGACCGTCGGTAGACGTAAAAATCATGGTTTCCGGGAAGATAAAACACGGGGATTTTCGAATCGCGCAACGGCGCCAGAATTTTCCGGACTTTTTCAAATTCCCCCGGCTGACCGGTCGACGTCAGATCTCCGGTACAGATCGCCAGATCGGGACTGGCGGCCAGAATGTATTCCACCGCTCGCGACAGCAGACTCAAATCGTGCTGGAATTTCCGTCGGAACGTGTAGTTGAAGACTCCGACCCAGCGCTTGTCGATGTACGCCATCCAGTCTTCGGCCGGACCGCCCGCATGCGGATCGGAAAAATGAATAATCTTCACGACTCACCTCGACCGACGGTTTATTGCTGGAGCAATTCACGGACTTCCGGTAATTGTCCGTAACGTTCGGCCAGGGCCTTTTTGTCTTCCGGCGACGCCTTTTGATAGAGTCGCATCAGGTAAGCTTTGACCAGTTCGGAATATTCCGCCGCCAGTTCCGGAGTCGGCGCCTTTTCTTTGAGCTTGGCCGAGAAATAACCGCGGCTGAGCATGTAACAGAATTCGGCCTGATCGTCGTCCAGCGCGGCGGCCGCTTTCCGGATCATCGTCATCCGGACCTTGCCAGGCAAACTGTCGATCTTTACGGTTTCCGGTTCGCCGCCCATGATCGGCCGCAACGTAATCATGCCGTCGGCCACATTTTCCACTTTGGCCAACTGCCCGACCCGCATTTCCAACGTCAACCCGGCCAGGGTCGAGCCGCCATTGTAATACAAATTATACATCTTGCGGGCTTTATCGAGAATGACCCGTTCGGCCTTACCCCATTGCACCACACTTTCGGCGGCATTGAGTTCGCTTTGAATGGCATCGTTCCGCAATTTTTTCAACACGCCGGGCGTGGCGTTGAGAATCTTCTCCGCCTGATCGAACTTTCCGTTAATCAGATCATCCATGAATTCGCCGCGCCAGGCGAGCTGTTGTTGCTTGAGTCCGGCGATATAACGAGCGGCTTCCTCTTCGCGTTTTTCCTGAATTTCCTGCCGTTTCCGAATCTCGGCCTGGAGTTTTTCTTCCTGCCGGCGTTGCTTTTCTTCTTCCTGGCGTTTCACTGCTTCCTGACGTTTGGCTTCTTCCAGCAGACGTTGGCGCACCAGTTCGGCTTTTTCGAGATCCTTGACGTACTTTTCGTCCAGTTTGTCCCGGGCGGGAATCACGCGTACCGTTTCATCCATCGGCACGTAAACGGACAGCAACCCGTCGAGTTCGTTTTTTTCAATCATCGTCTGCGGCTTCTGGAAATCATCCAGAAAGTCGTCTACCCGGCTGAGAAAATCCTGCTTTTTATCCGGATTCGTATTGTAGAACTGCATGATCTTCTTGATCTGCTGTATATACGGACTGGCCGACGGCCGCTTGCGGACTTCTTTATTGCCGGCCGCCACCACATTGCCGATCGCATTCTTCACCGGATCGGCAATATGCGCCGCCTTCTTGGGAAAGAAGAAACTGTACGAGAGAATCCACAGCCCCAGAACCATAATCAGTACGATCGCGCAAATGAAAATAATCTTTTTCCGCTGCTGCCGTTTCAATTCCAGCGTGGCCAGCGTATCCAGATCGGAAACCGTGCCGGTCGAAAACTTCCCGGTCATCAAGCCGCCGATCTGCATATTCAACGTCTTGAACTGGGTTTCAATCTGTTTTTTGGTGGCGGAAACCACGTTGAGCCCCAGTTTGCTCAAACTGCCGATGGCTTTGATGCCCTGGGTGGCCACCGGCGGTTTTTTACCGCGGCGGACCATCCGCAGATCTTCCACCAGTTGTTCGGCGTCCTGATAGCGGTTTTTGATGTTCTTCGCCATCATCTTTTCGATCACCTGGCCGACCGCGATCGGCACGTCGGGATTGATGACCTGCGGCGGCGTCAGCGGTTCTTCCAGATGTTTGCGGGCGATTTCCGTCGGCGTCTTGCCTTCGAACGGAAACCGGCCGGTGACCAGCTGATAGAAAGTCGCGCCCAGACTGTAAATGTCGCTGCGCACGTCCATCGGCGCCCCGGTCAGATGTTCGGGACTGATATACTGCGGCGTGCCCATTACTTCGTCACTGTCGGCGTCTTCGGCTTCGCCGGCCACCTTGGACAACCCCAGGTCGGCCAGTTTGGCGCGGCCGTTCTTGGTAATCATGATGTTGTCCGGCTTGATGTCGCGGTGGATCAACCGGGCTTCTTTCCAGGCGTAGTCCAGCGCTTCGGCAATCTGCTGAATGATGGTTACGGCCTGATCGACGGGAATGACTTTCTCCCGTTTCAGGACCTGCTTCATGGTTTCGCCGTCGATATGCTCCATGGCGAAATAGAAAATGCCTTCGTCCTCCCCGACCGCGTAGGCCTGGACGATATGCGGATGATTGAGTTTGGCCGCCGCGCGAGCTTCTTTGATGAAGTTGACCACGAATTCGGCGTTATTGGCATAGTGTTCGGCTAGAATTTTGACTGCCGCCGGCCGGTCCAGGGAAATCTGATGCGCCAGATAGACGATCCCCATGCCGCCCCGGCCCAATTCTTCCAGAATGATAAAGTCGGCGATAACCGCACCGGTCGCCAGCCGGGAAAAAGGCACCGTTACGATCTCGCTGCAATGTCCGCACTGGACATTCTGGCCGAGATCGCTGTTATCTACCGCCACGATACCGCGGCAGAATGGACATTGAAACCTCATGAATCCGTATCTTTCTCCATCGCTGCCCCCCTGGGGCGAGATTGCATCTTCAAGCAACCCGCGCGCCGGCCTGCGATCCGGACGGAATTGCCGCCTTCAAACGATAACGCGGTGAAATATACATTCCTTCCGCTGTAAATTAAAGTGCAGTTCGAAGATTTTCCTCATCGATCACCGCTTCGCGTCCGTGCCGCATCATGCTGTGGGGATTTCCCGATACCACGCCGCGTTTCGACGCCGTGATGAAATCGCAGAATTCCCGGACCTCCGGCGTCGGCGGTTCCTCGAGAATTTTCTCGATGGCGTTCGTGGTGTTCAACCCGTTGAAAAAGAACAGTTTGACCGCCCGTCGAATCGCATTCCGCTGTTCGACCGTCAGACCCGCCCGCCGCAGTCCGACCGTGTTGGGACCGCAGATATAGCCGTTCTTTTCCAGCAGACAGAACGGCGGCACGTCCTGCACCAGCATATTGCCGGCGCCCACCATCGCCAGCCGTCCGACCCGGCAGAACTGATGCATCAGCACATAACCGCTGATAATTGAGCCGAAGGCCAGATGCACATGACCGGACAGCGCCGTCTGATTCGCCACCGTCACCCGGTCGTCGATCACCACGTCGTGCGCCACATGGGCAAACGCCATCAGCAGCACGTAGTTGCCCACCACGGTTTTCAGCCCTTCGAACGGCGGCCGGTGAATCGTCACATATTCCCGGATCACCGTATGATCGCCGATCACGGTATACGACACCACCCC
>Ga0183095_10343_pt4 | contig 18175 bp, 17 predicted proteins | sample BioMet4_FD_130346 | JGI IMG/M metagenome (GOLD analysis project Ga0183095, IMG submission 130346) | Microbial communities from bioreactor (seeded with sewage sludge) at LBNL, California, USA - Biofuel metagenome 4 (v2) (version 3) | ecosystem: Engineered > Bioreactor > Anaerobic > Unclassified ...
TTCCGTGATGATCAAGAGAACGTGTTGTAACAAGCATAATGAAAACCGAAAAAAAGTATAATATTATGATAGTTATAGATTAGCTAAAAAAATACATAAATTTGTCAGACATCTGCGGAAAGACAGTAATACATTGACCTTAAATGTTTTATTTTATGGTAATTACGCACTCGATGCATAAAATCAAACGCAATAGTATCATTGATTAAAATTAGGCTTTGTAGAAACCCTGTGATTTCGGAGTTTCTAAATACTTATAGCTGGGTGCAAAGTCAGATCTCAGAGGTACAACAGATAATTTCTACAAAGCCACTTTTTTTCCAATTTAAAATGTTATTTCTTTTTTGAAACTACAATACATTTTAATTTAGTTTTGGTACTGCTTCCCGCTGCATTCTTTACTGTTAAACTGACAGTGTATTTTCCTGTTTTACTGTATGTGTGTGCAGGACTCCTGGATGTTGAAGTTTTTCCATCTCCAAAGTTCCACTTCCATGAAGTTGGTGAGCCTGTACTTTCATCGGTAAACTGCACCTTCAAGGGTGCTTTTCCAGAAGTAGGATACGCTGAAAAAGCAGCTACTGGTTTTGCTGGAGATTGACTGGTAACATTAATGTATCCTATCTTTACCTCAGAATCGCTTCCTCCAGGTCCAGTTACAGTGAGGTTGACGGAATAATTTCCGTCTTTCTGATAGGTAAAAGATGGGTTCTGTTCAGTACTGTCAATTATTCCGTCATTGTTGAAGTCCCATTTCCAGCTTGTCGGTGCTCCGGTTGACTGATCAGTGAATTGGACAGTTAGTGGTGCTGCGCCAGATGTCACATTTGCGGTAAAATTCGCAACAGGTGAAATCAAAGAGTCTTTAAAGGCGTAGACTTTCTGATCGTTTCCTATACTGAAAAGCATGCCATCCGAAAGCGCAGGAGAAGAACCCGCATAGGGGGCATACCAGACGATATCTCCTGTGGAAGCGTTGAGAGCATAAAGTTTGTCGTAGTCATAAAACCCTCCTTCACCACCCACATAAACGAGTCCATTAGCAACAGCCACTGAACAGGTCCAGCCTCCTGTTGTATTTGAAGATGTTGACCAGACAGGTGTCCCGGTAGTAGCATTGAAACAGTAGGTTTTCACGCTGGTGTAACCTTTTGTCCCTCCGCAAACGTAGACATTTCCGTAGGCAAAAGCAGGGGTCGAATCTGTACTTTCAATAGCCTGTTCCCAGAGTGTTTGGCCATTGCTTGCATTAACAGCAACAAGTTTTCCGTTTCCGTAAAAGCTGTAAGTTGTCAGGTAAAGTACGCCGTTTTTGTAAATAGGAGAACCGCATAAACTATCTACGATATTGCTGGTATTCCAGATCTGTTGTCCGGTTATTGCGTCCACACAGTAAACGTGTCCCGAAGAACCGTATTCATAACTTGTCAGGTAGAACTTTCCATATGCATAAGCAGGTACTGCCTGAGCATCTCCTTTTACTTCAAAACTCCAGAGAAGATCTCCTGTATACTCATCAAGACAATAATAATGGCCTCCGTCCCAGTCGTTGAAGATAACCATCCCATCCACAACAGCAGGTCCGCTATTGACTATACCTGCAGTTCCTTGCGTATTATTAAAGGACCAGATTTTTTCTCCTGTTCTGGCATTGTAACAACCAAGTTCGGGTCCTGTAGCCGTAAAAACCATGCCGTTATCGTAAGCAGGAGAAGCCCAGGAATCGTATATGGTTTCTGGAATACTGGTATTCCAGAGCACATTTCCTGTAGACTCGTTTAGAGCTACTAATTGGGCAGTACTTTTTGTACTTTCGGTCGTTCCTTCAGAACCGCATATCACGAAGACATTACCTTCGGCAATTACCGGCGAGGAACTGTTGATAGCATTGATGTCCTTACTTACCCATTCAGTCCGGTTGGTTTTGGGTCCGCTTTCGGAGTAGCCAAGGTGGTCTACTTTCCCGTGGAACTGGAACCAGGAGTCTTCAGGGATAGACTCGTTTTCCTGTTCATCAGCATAATTAGAGAAAGGAAGCATCAGTGGATACTGGTCAGTTCCTGCATCAGCAGTGTAAGCCGTATCCCCTATTCCGTCCCCGTCTGAGTCTTTCCCGGCATAGTCATTGTAATAATTACCCATATACCCTGTCAATTTTGTCCCATTCCAGACATATTCTACGGGCTCGGAACTCTGGAAGAATGAACCGTCTCCTCCGGATATGTGGTCGTTTGAGCCTCCCATCTTCTTTCCACTGTTGTTGATAAAGGTGTTCTGATAGATCCTGTTGTTTCCTTTGTTATCAAGAACAGCAGCAGATTCCCAGCAGTTGGAAATATTGTTTCCTCGAAGGATATTTTCCGTTCCTTTGAATAGCACACCTTCGGCGCAGTTATCGATCAGGTTATCCCCTATCAGAGTGCCATCTGCCGAAACATTGATCCCAAAACACGATTTTTCGGTTCCAGTAATATTAAATCCGCTAAACTCCACATTGTCAGCAGTTATTGTTACACCTGAAACATCTGTTAAGCCTGATACGTTCAGGATGGGATTTCTGATACCTTTGAGAGTCAGAGTCTTGTTAACGGTCAGGACTTCATGGTATTCCCCGGGATAGACCTTTATTAAATCTCCTGAACTTGCTGCATTAATAGCCGCCTGGATGGACTCTCCATTTTTGACCTGCCAGGTAGTTGGAGCTTTGCTTACATAGATATAGTCCTTAGCAATTTTCGTATCCTCTCCGTGCTCGTTTTGAACAGTAAGGGTTACGGTATAGTTTCCGGCTGTGATGTAGGTATTAACCGGGTCTACTTCGGTTGATGTGTTTCCATCTCCAAAGTCCCAGAGGAATTTATTGGCGTTAAAAGACGTATCTTTGAAGGAAACAGTAAGCGGTAAGGAACCGCTTTGTTTATCCGAACTGAAGTTTGCCACCGGAGAGAGGGCTTCGCCCTGCCCTATGCAGTAGAGGTATCCATTATCAGTTCCATAATAGACCCTGTCATCGGAAAGAGCTGCACCCTGCAGGGTGTATGCATCATCTGCAGGTGGGTTGTAGTGCCATGCAAGGGTTCCGTCAGGGTTCAAGCAGTAGATAGATCCATCTGCGATAGCCTCTGTGAAGTAAATATATGGATTTCCGTTTTCGACAGAAACGACAGGCGAGGATTTTACTCCTCCACTGACCGGTGTATCCCAGATTACCGATCCATCGGAATCATTCAGGCAGAACATGGACCCGGATTCTCCATGTTCCCCGTGTCCCACATAGACCCTTCCGTTATACACTACCGGCGTCGAGGTTGAAAATCCGATTGAAGTTGCCCAACCGCTGTCGAGGAACTGGCCTGTATCAGGGTTAAAACCTACTTTGAAGCAGTAGCCTGTTTCCTGTCCTCTTTCCGAAGATGTGTACAGAGCACCGTCAGCATAGGTCACGGAACTTCTGAACATTCCGGGGTCGGAAAGTGCAAAGGAAACGTCAGAACTGTTGCTGAAGTCAACTTCATCTACAAAGGCTCCGGTATCTTTTTCGAGACAGACCAGTTTACCTTCAAAAACAGGGTAGACCAGGTAGTTTCCGACAACTGCTGCCCCGCTCCAGATAAAGCCGGAAGTGTTTGTGTTTTCATGCTTCCAGACTAAGTTCCCGCTGTCGTCGTAGCAGTAGTAATATTTGGTACCATTTCCTCCTTTAAGCCCATCTCCAATGTAGAGCTTATGGTCGTAATAGGTAATGGGACACTCAAAGCTGCTGTCTGTTACATGTGTGTTCCAGAGTTCATCCCCGGTTTCGGGGTCAAGAGCATAGAGATCTCCTTCAAGAGTCGGGACAAAGAGTTTTCCATCTCCCAGGGCAGGTGTCGCTTTCTGTATCGAATTACCGCCAAATTCTCTGGACCATATCAGGTTCCCAGTATCTTTATTAAAGGCCCAGACAGAAGCATTGCCTGCAGTTACGAAAACCTTGTTTCCGAAAATCACTGGTGGGACATTGATACCTCCACCCCCGAGGGGTTCTTGTTTAGAAGAAGTCAAATTCTGCCAGAGGAGCTTGGGGTCGCTGGTGGGAGTATAGCTGAAGCTATATCCCGTGTTTGAACTGTCGTTCTGGAATTCCAACCAGTCGTATATCACGGTACTATTGCTATCGATTGTATTCGTGCCCGTTAGGTTGACAGTATAATTTCCTTTTACTGCAACTGCTGGTGATACTAATGCTGTAATTAGAAAAATAGCTATAAGAGTCAATAATCTAGATTTTTCCATTGTACTTACTCCACTTCATTTCTGATGATCATGAAGATGCCTGCTCTAAATAGGTCAGCTCTTTGTAGATGATCAGATTTTTCTGGCAGTGTTACAAATTTGCTATAAACTTAATATTGGGACTTATACACTCAAAGTACAAAATCAAGAACGACTGCTTAGAGGCCTTCCGAGTACCCGCCACTAACGTAAGAGGTACTCAGGCAGTTTCTGTTTTTTAGAGTTGTAAAACCATCGTATCATCATTTAGGAATACTTTTTCCGCGGATGATGTTTCCACTATCAATTTCATTTCCTGATGGGGACTATCTGATTCGAATAACATGCCTGTCAATGTGCATCATTTCCTGAGCATTCATGGATTAATTATCAGAATATATTGACAACGTTTTAGCTTTTTGAGATAAATATAAAAATAACACTCTTTGAGCATTTCATATCTTGACTGATACGATGATTTCATAGTAAATATTCATTTAAACAAACAAATTTTATTTATTTGTGGACAATACTGTGTATGAGTATATGAATATTTCGACATTAGTTGACATATATATCCAAAAAAGAAAATAATAAAACAACATAACTTAATTCAATATAATTGGATAAAAAAGAAAAAACAACAACAAACCGCAAAGAATGTCACATCTCACTATTTATATTCGGTTGAGTAAGATAACAACAAAAATAACACGTTTCTTATAGATTGTATCTTATTGATTAAATGAAATTGATTTATTTATCGATGTTATGAAATTTTGTTTATATGTTAACCCGTTTTAAACGCATTACATATTAGATAATGTTTGAAAAACCCCTACGAATAAAAAATGTTAAAAATTTAATGTTTACCTACCGAACATCGGACAAGCACTTACAGCTGGACTAATAGCTTTAATATATTTTAAAGCAACAATCTTACTTTCGGCAGCAAGCACATTCTAACATAGTAATATAGTTGATTTTTATTTTTTATAGGTTCAATTGAAAATCGAGGTTATGCAGATTGAATATTAATTTTAAAAGTTCCAAATAAATCGATATCAATAGAGAAATTAAATGAATTTTTACGTCTACTGCCAAAGTAGGATTGAAACTGAATTTCTCTCCCCATTCAAAACGTGAAAGTAGGGGATTGAGAAGAATGAATACTTACATAGATAATTTTATCTTCACACTGTAACCTTCCTGAACATATAGTAAAGAGGCAAAATAATGCAGCTATTAGATGAGATACAAAGTTGTTATTGTTGCATCAATTATAGGCGTGACTATAACATCAATAAAATCATTCAAAAATATTAAAATATTGAATGAAGAACTGATGAATTTTGGGAGAAGCATACGTTTACACATAAAATGCCGCATTATTTAAAGTGGTGACTATAGGTAAATCTCATTTGAAAGGATCTGCTGATTTATGAGAACAGACAGTATAAACCACTGGGATATTGTTGCTGAAACTTATAGTGAGGAAAACAATCGGGGAAGAAATTTTCATTCTCAGATATACCTGGCTGCCGTAAATGAATTATTAGGAAACGTAAAAGGAAAACGTATTCTCGATGCAGGATGTGGTGACGGTTTTTTTTCGTTAGAACTTGCACAAAAAGGAGCGTCAGTTACAGCTGTAGACAGTTCCGGAGCTATGTTAAATATAGCAAAACGCAAGCATGTCTATGACAATCTTCAATATTATAATATGGATTTGACCAGGAAGTTAACTTTTGAAGATAAATCGTTTGACATTGTTGTGGCGAATATGTTACTAATGGATATTCCTGAGATTGAATTACTTGTTTTTGAAGTAGCTAGGGTACTAAAAAGGCCTGGGACTTTTATTTTCTCAATAACACATCCATGCTTCTTTTTAAGTGACTGGGAAGAAAACGAAAATAACATAAAAACATATAAAAAAATTGGAAATTATTTAGAGGAAAGGGTAGAAGAATTAAATTTCTGGGGCAAGACACTACATTATCATAGACCTTTATCAAGGTATATGGAAGCAGTTGAAAAAGCAGGAATGTACGTAAGTTCACTTAGAGAACCGGTTCCTCCAAGAGAATTAATAGAATTGTATCCGGAACAAGAGTATCATTGTAGAATTCCCTCATTTGTAGTAATCAGAGCAAAGAAGGTTTAAGAAAACACGTTGGTATTCAATGACGTCTTCGGTGTAAGATATATTGACTCAACAAACCTAACACTGGCTCCTTTAGCGTAATTTATGAAGGATCAAGAATTGCAGACGATTCAAGAATTGCAGACGATTCAAGAATTGCAGACGATTCAAGAATTGCAGGCGATTCAAGAATCTCAGACGACGATTAATATTAGTGAAAAAACATGAATTTTATTTACTTACAGGAGTGCGAGTTGAGTGGAAGTATATGGTGACCTTCAATTTAACATATTTAATGAAGAGGATATTAATGTCCTTACACCCATAATGAAAAGAGCATTTGATGAGGATACTCAAAGGCATTTAAATCAGCCAACTGGGGGCCCTGATGGCTATGATAACGGAGATTTTCTACGAAAATATGCTCTGAATCCTGCATCTCAAGCATATAAGATTTCTAAAGATGGTCAACCAATCGGTGCTGTAATAGTCTGGATAAAGGAAAATAATGTAAACTTTTTAGGGAATATTTTTCTTGATCCTGAATTCCAGGATAAAGGATTAGGGTTGATAATTTGGGAATTCATAGAATCAAAATATCCTGCGACTGTAAAATGGTACACAGATACGCCAGGTTTTTCCAGAAGAAACCATAATTTTTACGTAAATAAATGTGGATTTAAGGTTGTAAAAATTAAAAATCCCAGAGACAAATATAATGGAACTTACATCATGGAGAAACAGATGAAATAATTATCAGTGGTTATGTTAGTTATAGTTCTAATGAGCATTTAATAGATAGAGTCGTAAAAGTATCTAATGGTTAGCCATCAAAAAATTTCAGCGCAAAATTTTTTCTCTTCCAAAAAACTTTTCAATATTTGAAGGCATTTTCATCGAGAATATTCATTATTCTTTATCCATTTCTTTTTATTTGCTGTTCTTTTTGCATATTTTTACAAACACCCTCTATAGCCACAGCTATTCAATGCAACAAACCTTTTCACATTGACCACAATTGCACTTATTGTTGCCTGTATATTCATTTTCGGAAGTCCCCAATATTTTGCCCTCTCTAATCCATGATATCTTTTCATTTCTCCTTGCTTTGGTTCGATATGAGCTCTTTGTTTCATATCTTCCTTGAAATATTCAGTTTTATTATATTTTCTTGCTCTTTTTAGTAATTCATAATGATCACTGATGGTAATTGTCCTTCTTTCCTGAACAGTACATTTTTGCTTCAATTTGCAGTTTCCACAATCTTTTTTATTAAAATATAAAGTGATATTTTCAGTCTTCTCATTGTGATTCCATATCATCGTCCTGCATCCTGCAGGACATATAACCCCATTTTTTTCGACGCTGAATTTACTTTGCGGAAAAAGTCCATTTTTGTTAGATTCCTTTTTGAAGGGAGCTATTACAGTTATCCCTTTCAGCATCAGTTTATTTCTATTATCAACTTCTCCATAAGCAGTATCCCCTACCACTTCACTTGCAGTAAATCCTTTTTCTACCATTTCATCAATTAGAGGAATAAGTACATCTCCATCATAGGAATTACCTGGAGTTGCAGTGATGTTTTTTATGAATCCATCTTCAGACATTATTGAATTTACTTTGTATCCCGTGAACTTCTTTTCATCGGATTTAGCACCATGTCTTGCATCTTTGTCAACAATGCTCACAAGTCTGTCTTTAGTCTTATCTTTTTTTTTACAATATTATCCTCGTTTCCGTCTATATTTTCATTAAGAATCCTTCTCAGTTGCTGAGTTTTTTCACTTACTTTTCCTCCAATATTTTCTGATTTCTGGTTAATTTCTCTAGCTTTTTTGACCAATTCAACCAGCTTGCTTTCTTTTTCTTCAGGGCTTAAATTGTATACCTTTTTATTATCATTGACAGTTTTTTCTCCCCCAAGCTCCTCAAATAGGTCTGGATCTATCTCCTGAATAGTTTTCATTACATCCTTAATTCCTTGTCTTAACAGGTCTATTGTACCTGGAATTGCAATGTTTGCTACTACATGAGTGGCATCCACATAATCTTTACCTTTAACGAATCCAGCATTTTCTATTTGCTTTAATAGGCTGAAGAATATTCCTTTCCATCTTTCTTCCCCCAGAAGATCCCTGAAACGTCCAAGTGCACTATGATCATAGGAAGAATCGTCAAGGTTCAGGCCAATGAACCATTTTACCATTATATTATAGCGTGCTTCGTACTCCATTTCTCGATCTGAGTAGTCATAGAGAGACTGAATAATAGCTGATCTAAACATGATTTCAGGAGTATTTGTTACAGGTCTCCCCATACTTTCTGAGTAAAGATTACGGCATTCTTCATTGATGAAAGTGAAATCTACTAACTCATTGATCTTGTATAGTAGATGGTCTCTGGATACGAGTTTCTCATAAATTTCAGGGCCATAAACGAAAGTAGTCTGCTTTCCTTTTCTTGGAGAAAACATGTTATCACTCAAAAAGTATGTATTTTATGTGATAAAATTATTAAATAAGAGTATATATAAATTATTTGATTTGTGACAGAAAAAAAATAAATAATTTAACTTATTAATATAAATTTGATAGTTCTTGACTTTTACGACGCTCTCTAATAAAATGTAAATTAGACGTAATTTAAGACTGCCATATCTATGCTATATCTATGCTATATCTATGCTATATCTATGCTATATCTATGCTATATCTATGCTATATCTATGCTATATCTATGCTATATCTATGCTATATCTATGCTATATCTATGCTATATCTATGCTGTTTCTTATTCTGCAGGAATAAATCCATCACGTCGTCAGGCACTTACGCAAGGTTTTTCCAATATTTAAAGCACTTTTCAGGAGAATGAGTATGGATGTAAAAATGAAAGGCATCGTAAGAGTTGTACCATACGATTCTGAGTGGAAAAACGAGTTTTTGAAAATAGAAGCAATGATCGTTGATTGTGCTGGTGACCTTATAATTGGTGTTGAGCATGTAGGAAGCACAGCAGTAGAAGGCCTTGCTTCAAAACCTATTATCGATATTGACGTAGTCATTAATTCATATGATGTTTTTCCGGCTGTAAAAGAGAGGCTTTCAAAAATCGGATTTGAACACGAAGGAAATCTGGGTGTTGAAGGCAGAGAGGCTTTTAAAAGAACTTTTATAGATGATCTTATGCCTTACCACCTTTATGTATGTCCGAAGGATGGAAAGGGTTATCTTGAGCATATTGTTTTTCGTGACTATTTAAGGAATCATCCGGAAGCTGTGAAAGCTTATGGGGAACTCAAAATGAGATTAGCTGAACAGTTCAGAACTGATATTACGGCTTATGTAAATGCAAAACATGAATTTGTACAAAGCATTCTTAGAAACGTAAATAAAAAATAATGATATCGGTTTTATCGGTTTCTGGGAATTATAAGTAGAAATTGATATGTTCCCACATCGATTCTAGATTTGATTCTTTTTATAGAGTTGATGCATTTTATAAAGTTGGTTCTAAAAACCCTCCCTTCCGATTCACTAAGAACATTTCAGGATTGTTTTTGTGATCAGAAACTTATCAGAAATTTAATTGACCATTCAAAACGCAAGATCAAAAGAAAATAATTTTGAATTTTGGGGTTGTCTCGTTTACTACTGGAAGGGATGATTTGTGGAAATTGATTATAACGAACTGGCAAAAAAGTATGATTTAACAAGAAAAGAGAACATAGACACAATAAATCGGTTTTTGGAAAACCTGTCTTTTTCTGAGGGAACAAACATACTTGATTTTGGTTGTGGAACTGGCAACTTCACCTGTGCTCTGAAACGGATAACAAACGCTAATGTACATGGGGTTGAACCGGCTGACGAGATGAGACAAAAAGCCATTGACAAAAATACAGATGTCATTTTCGAAAAAGGTAACCATGAAAAAATACCTTTTATGGACAACTTTTTTGATTTTATATATATGACTGATGTAATACACCATATACCGGATATTAATATAATGTTTAAAGAGTTAAATAGAGTACTTAAACAGGGCGGCTCTCTCTGTATTGTTACAGAATCCCATAAACAAATAGAATCGAGGTTCTGGACAAAATATTTTCCAACAACCGTAGAAGTGGAAAAAAAGAGATACCCGGATATTACTGAAATTGTAGAAAGTGCCACTAAGAATGGTTTTGTATTTTCAAAGAAGGAAATTACAGATGTAAACCATAAGTATGAGATCTCTCAGAATTTTTTAATGTTAGTAGAAAATAAAGGATATTCTATGTTCCATTTAATCAGCGACAGTGACTATGAATGTGGCCTTGCCGATTTAAGAAATGATTATGATAAAAAGGTTGAAATTGAGTATAACCACGGAGAGACATTTTTGTGGTTAAAAAAGCCATTTAAGGACTGGTAGCTGTCAATTCCCGCTTTGTGGGCATTCGTGGCAGGAAATTTGGAAAAATTCTAGCAAAAAAATGGAATTTAGCTGTGATAAAAACTGTGATAAAAATATGGTCAGCAGAATACATATTTTAGGAGCGTCCGGTTCGGGTACTACCACTCTTGCTAAAGCACTAGCAAATGAGCTAGGGTATAGGCATTTTGATACAGATGATTATTATTGGATTCCATCAGAGATACTATTTACCAGGATAAGACCTATTGAAGAACGGCAATCTCTTTTAAAGAAAGATCTGGAAAAACATGATAGCTGGATTTTATCAGGATCACTATGCGGATGGGGAGATATATTTATCCCGCATTTTGAGCTGGTTATTTACCTGTGGATACCCCGGGATATTCGAATTAGCAGGCTGGTAAAAAGAGAAAAAGAGAGATATGGCTCGGCTATTGAACCTGAAGGAAACAGGCATGAGTTATCTAATGAATTTATAGAATGGGCTGCAAAGTATGATAAAGCCGGTGTAGAAATAAGAAGCAAAAAACGTCACGAAATCTGGCTTTCCAGACTGGAGTGCCCGATATTAAGGATTGAGAGAGATATAACCGTAAAAGAATGTGTGAATATTGTCATGAATATAATTTAAGGAAAAAAATAATAATCACCCCTACCAATTCACCGGACGGCAAATTACAGAGAGAGCTCAAACATGCAGGATTTTCCGGACTTTATGAAAAGTAAAAGTAACCACTTAGCAGTAAAGAGCAAAATACTGAGGATATCGACTACTATTTTTTACGAAGGCGCAGACTGCAGCCAAATGGCTTTCTGGACCTGCTATTCGGATAGGGTTTCTAAGAAACACACTCATGAGTTTGATTAGTACATGGTCTGTGTTAGTGGCCATATACGGCAATATTAAAAAAGGTTTACTCTACTTAATTTTAGTATCCTCTTCAAATTCAATGGAGAATTTTTCAATTTGAAAAATATATAACAATTTTGTTATACAGTTACCAAGTTAAATGCATCTCTTGAGGCTGTTTCTCAAACTTGGTTAAATTCTTAAATTTTCAGCAAATACACGAAATTTACTTTTACCAATACAATTTGAAGAGGATACTTTATTTATTCTTCTTTCGTGTTGATTCTATTTACAAGATATATAGATGTAGAGAAATTAAACTTATAGAAAATTTGAATTGATTTCTTTGTTTGTAATATACTGTTTATTTAGGCCTTTTACTTTCATCGGGCTCTTCTTCTATGTTTATTTGTTCTACTGTATCTTTTTTCATTTCTTCTATTGATTCTAGTTTTTTTATTAATTCTCTTTCTTTATTATCATTCTTTACCTTTCTTGCTGGCATTTGTTCACCTCAATAGTTTGATGTCTGCTAAAGTAATAAATATACTGAAATAATTATGGTACTGAATTTTTTTGCTAATACAAACTTGCGTTTATGTTAAATAGTAAATCAATAACATAAACATTATGATATTTTAGTAATTACTGCTTTATGTTGCCTTAACTTGCTAACAAGGAATACAAGTTATCTATGAGTTATTTTTTGATTTGACATTACAATTCATGCATTGATATGATATTATGCAGATTACTTAAATACTGGGTGGTTTCAGGCGTGAAAGAATTTCCGGACTTTATGAAAAGTAAAAGTAACCATATCAGCAGTAAAGAGCAAAATACTGAGGACATCGACGGCTATTTTTACGAAGGCGCAGACGGCAGCCAGATGGCTTTCTGGACCTGCTATTCGGACAGGGTTTCTAAGAAACACGCTCATGAATTTGATGAGTACATGGTTTGTGTTAGTGGCCAGTATACGGCAATATTGAATGGCAAGGAGTTTGTTCTTAATCCCGGAGAGGAGTTATTTATTCCGAAGGGGACAGAACAGTGGGGAAAGTGTATTGCGGGAACGAGAACTATTCATGCGTTTGGAGGAAAACGGATTCAGAGAGATGAAGAGTAAGGGAATTTTCAATTTACAGTTTTCGATATGCTTTTTTATCAGTTTATAATCTATATTTAAAAAATAAAGATATTTGAAAACTTAATTTACACCTTCAAATTTTGTTTTCATTATCATAACTACTAACTGTACTTTTCAGTTTCTCTGCGTAGTTGTATATACAATCCAGATATTCTATTGCAACTTTTTCTTCATCCTTATCTTCATTAAACAAACCTAAATATTTTTGTTTAGTGTTGAAATACATACGACAAATTGGCTTTCTGTTGTTGTCATCCAACAATACACCGCAATAAGATTTCTTGTCTCTAATAGCAACTCTTTTTAGATCTAGGCTGTCATGAAGAATTGCTTTTATGATATAGTAGCCTTCTAGTTCTTCTTCAGTTGTTATAATTCCGTCAGAATTATTTATTGAAACGTCAGATGAAGGTGACTCATTACCTTCGTTCAAACTTGAGGCCTGTACATATTCCGTTGAATTAGAAGAAAGTGAATCCTCAGACATAGCAAATTTTAATCTATCGTTGATTCTGTCATTAATGAATTGATTGATAGCGTTTTTTGTAAGAATTGTAAATCTTTCACGGACACTTTGAGTGAAAGGAGCATTGTTTACTTTTTTGGCAAAATACTTAACAAATTCCTCAGAAGGAGAATTAATCTCATTAGCAAGAATTAGCTTGATTTCCTTTATATACTTTAACTCACAGGCTACATTCGCCAAATCATCAATATTAAAGGATTCTTTCTTAAATCGTTTTAATTCATTTATCAAAGGCTCTTTAATATCCAGTAAGTTTATTTCCAAAAATGATTTATCATCCATTTTATTTGGAACATCAATATCTGTATAAAAACGATATATAATTCCGTTTGTTAGGATTCCAATTTTTGCTTCACTTACACTAAAATATCTAAACAGTTGCGAAGCATGCTCTTTATCCAGATCAGCATCAATGTTTTTGCATTCTATTAGTATTATTGGCTTACCATCCTGAATAATAGCATAATCAACCTTTTCGCCTTTTTTTGTACCATAATCAGTTGTAAATTCAGGAACAACTTCAGTAGGATCAAAAACATTGTACCCCAGTATGTTCAAGAGAGGCAGGACGAGGGCATTTTTTGTAGCCTCCTCAGTCTTTATACTTTCAGACAACTTTGGAATTTTAGCAGCTAATACTTTTATTTGATCGATGAAATCCATGATTTTTGTGCTCCTTTAGGAAAATTCATAAATGTCTAAAAGTATCATACCATTCTTATAGATATATTTGCTGTCGAGTTTATTATTTACAAAAATTTCCACTATAGTTTTTGTTTTCTGTATTTTTAGAAAGTAGTTTAACATTTAACCTGCTGTTTTCCAGAAATTACATTGCTCCACTATTTAGTGTATTTCATAGGGAAATTCTTTTTAACATTTGTATAATTTAAATACAATGTATAATAATTACATAAAAGTCAAATAACAGTTTTACATTCCAATATTATAATAATAACTTGAAAGTAAAATAAGAGGCGAGGATGTGAATGGAATAGAACTAAAAAAGAAAAAAATTATGTCAAATACGTTTATTCGTTATGTTTTCGGAATCTTCTTTTTACTCTCAAGCGCAGTCTATTTTTCATCTTCTTTTACTACTGGTTTGCTTCTTCTTTTGGCAGGTATTGTAACGATTCCACCAACGGCAGCTCAATTAGAAAGGAAATTAAACATTTCAATGTCTGGCACCGTAAGGTTTTTTGTAGTATTTTTTTTAGTGATTTTAGCTTCAGCCTCAGCACCTCAGATAGATTCAGCAACAACACTCAATGATAGTACTGATGTAATAGCAGCACCTCTGACACCTGCTAACGGTACCACTACTACAGCAATGCCTGCATCAACAGAAATACCTGAGGTAGCAACAACACCTGACAACAAAGGAATACTGAACATATTAACAAGTCCTGCAGGTGCTACTGTTACAGTTGATGGAGTTTCACAGGAATCATCTCCGGTAAAAGGGCTATCTGTGGATGAGGGAAATCATATCGTAGACTTATATCTCTCAGGATACAATGCAAAAACATTAACAGTATACGTAAAGAATTCAGATACAAAAACAATAAACTGGACTTTTACCCCATATGTAAAATCGAGTCCAACAACAGAAACACCAGAAGTCACACCGACAGAAACATCGACATCTGAATCGTCAAAGGAAGAAGTTGCGACATCAGATTCAAAGTCTTCAACGATATCTAATACGACTAACACGAAAAATGCGTCTTATTATGAAAACTCAAAATCGACATCCACAACGACATCAACCAAAACTAACACAGACAGCAAATTAATATATGCAAGTTCAAAATCTCACGTATATCATGCAGCAGGATGCAAGTACGTCCAGCGAATTAAACCGGAGAATCTTATTACGTTTAGCAGTCGGAAGGATGCTGAAAAAGCAGGCTATAGAGCATGCAAAGTGTGTGGTGGTTAAAGAACGTAATCAAATTTGCGCTGGCGCGAAAATACCCCACAGCTTGCTGCGGGATATTCAAATGAAATAATAATTTGGCTCTGTAGATATTCTTTGATATGAAAAGTCTTCATTGATTTGAACTGAAAAGACTGATATATTTTTGCAACCTGACTCTTAGCCTATTGCAACTGATTTCGATAAGTTTTCTACAGAGCTAAAAATTCTATTTCACTGGTCATCGGTTAAGAACTTTTCGTGCCTGTATGCTGTCGATTTAAGAGTAAAAATTAGTTCACATTCTTCCGTAAGTAGTTCACATTCTCCCATATTTCTTATTCGTTTGTTCAGCGGTCAAAATATCGAAAACATACACTCTTTCAAAATGCTTCACCACCGAAGACTGGTACAAAAGTATCAATTAATGTTCTCAGGCTGTACTTTAGCATTACAGCAGTTGCAAAAATACCTCGCACTTTGTGAAAATTCATAAATATCCTCTTGCTCACCGTTTTTTACTGGGAACACGACCTCAAGTTCTTAAGAAATGTATATTATTAATGAATTACTAATATTAATGGAATAGTTAATAGGGATAACCAAGAAAGAAAACTTACATGCTTAAGTCTGGAATGGAGAAAAGACAGGCGGAAAGAATGTAATGCTTCTCTGTACTTTTGAAAGAGATAAATAAAAGACAGTAAGTGTGAATAATACATTAGGAGTTGAAGTGTATGGGAATAGATGAAGAACTGCATGTTCCAAAGAAAATGAATTTTGTGCCGGCAACTAAAATAAAAGGATCTAAGGTCTTAACTATTAAAGATGAAGAACTTGGAAAGATTGAAGAAGTCATGATTGACTCTGAACGGGGAAGAATAGCATACGTAATACTTGCTTGCGATTGTTTTATTGGTATGTCCTGTAAATTATTTGCCATTCCCTGGGAAGCTCTTAAAGCAACTCGAGGTGATTATATCCTTAGAGTTGAGAAAGGAGCATTCAAAGAGGCAGAAGATTTGGGTGACAACGTGTGGACTTTAACTCGTAATGATTTGACTAGAATATATGAAAAGTATAACGTTCCTCCTTACTGGGAAGTTTAAAAGCTAATTTTCGGGTAATGAGACGAAAATTGTTGTTTCCAATCCGATATTCTTACAGAAGTAGGACTTACGCAGTTGAACTGAAAAATCAATAGCATCAAACCGTTAACTGTCTAAAACATGAGTTCAATCCACAGTCTCTGCCGTGATTGATTTTGTTTTTCAAGTGCGTACAGTTCTAAGAAGAAGACAGGAAAGACTAGAGGTTCTCGAAAACCTTAATATTTTGAGAATATGCTCTCTTCTGTTGAATAATTTGTTTCAGATAAATACCCCGTGCTTGCTGCGGGGTATTCGAACGAAAAAAATGAAAAATAAGTTACTTTTTTTAGGTGCAGATTCACACAGAAATCCTGAAAAGAGAATCCTGAAGAGCATTTTCTTTTATGTTACATCGAACCATCTTTGCCGTAAATTAGGAAAGATACCTGCGAGAATTGCGTATTATCAACAATACTATCACAATAAATCCGGTTGTAAGCACAACGGCTACAATACGATGCTGCGAAAAATGGTTAAAGAGGGATGTGAGTGCAAGTCCAATAAGAGTAACTGCAATTACATAGTAATTTTTTTGCCTTGAGATATCGAGATATAATCTCAAATTATTATTTACCAATTCATTATATTCCCTATATACTATCATGTCACCTCTTCTTACTAGCTTTCTGTGATGAAATATTGCCAGCACATTAATAATTGAGATTAAAAAAGACATAAATAAACACAAAAAAGAAAAAAAGACATGATAAGAATGAAGAGCTTCACCGATATTAATGGTTAATCTGCTGATAAAAAAAGTAAGAGCCGTAATAGTGAAACCAAATGTTGTAATTGTCAGGGTTATCAGCGAATAAAATCTATCCAGAACTTTGCTTTGTTCATCGAATAGATCTTTTTCGATGTTTCTTTGCATGGTTTGGATTTCATCCTCTACCTTTTTATCCCCTAAGATTTCACCCTCTACCATGTCGTTGTCCCCCCTCTCAATTTTTGGTCTCCTTTAGCTTGACTAGGTTAATGCATCCTGAAAAGAGAATACTGAAAGAGCATTTATCAAACAATGTATCCTTCAATGCTGTTTATTTTCTGTTCGGTAAATCCTTTTGAAATGATATTTATGAGTATTTATATATTTGTATTAATAAAAGAGAAATTCCATGTAAGATTCTAATTCATAGAGACGAATTTTTGAAGTAATTATTGATAGATAAGTAAGAAGATGCATACTGAAAGCAATAATATTCATGATTACCTCAAAAAAAGACGTCGTAGACTATGATCGTAAGCTAATTGTTGACAAATTTGTATCCTCTTCAAATTGTATGGGTAAAGTAAATTTCATGTATTTGCTGATAATTTAAAAATTTAATTAAGTTTGAGAAACAAACTCAAGCGATGCGTTCAACTTTATAACTGTATGATAAAATAGTTGTACATTTTTTGAGTTGGAAAATGCTCCATTGAATTTGAAGAGGATACACAAATTTCATGAATTAAAAGAAGACGCCGACGACAAAATCAGCTTAATTACAGCTTAATTTCTGGAATCATTACAGCTTAATTTCTGGAATCCGGTCATGGAATATGTTGGGCTAAAGCTCATCTATTTGTAGCCATGCTGAGACATTTTGTGATACCAGCTGGATATGGATGGGAATTACATATAGGAGTTACGCAGTTGGCTCCTAGCATATCGTTTTTTCCAAACTTTCAAATATATAAATTAATTTACTGTGTATATGGGGTTATTTAAATATGCTGTCACTGCCACTCTTCTAATTTTCATAGCAC
>Ga0183095_11429_pt1 | contig 18173 bp, 15 predicted proteins | sample BioMet4_FD_130346 | JGI IMG/M metagenome (GOLD analysis project Ga0183095, IMG submission 130346) | Microbial communities from bioreactor (seeded with sewage sludge) at LBNL, California, USA - Biofuel metagenome 4 (v2) (version 3) | ecosystem: Engineered > Bioreactor > Anaerobic > Unclassified ...
CCGACCATTGCGCCATCTCCGGCATCTGGGTCGAGACTCCCTCCGGCGGCATCACCGTCCCCGCCGGGACTTCGATAGACGACATGGGCGCGGTGTTCCACGCCACATGCACGGTGCACGGCGACAGCTATTGCCCGCTCATCTCCGAGCTCTGCTCCGGCTACGACAGTTCAAAGGTTGGTACTCAGACCGTGAGCGTTTCCGCCTACGGCAAGACAGCGGCTTTCGATGTGACGGTCACACCGGCCAAGGTCACGCTGAAAAGCATCTCCGTTGCAAGTCTGCCGGACAAGACCGCATATTCCGTGGGCGACACCCTGAACACCGCCGGGCTCGCTCTCAAAGCCGTCATGTCAGACGGCAGCACCAAAACCGTATCCGACGGTTTCACCTGCTCGCCCACCGCTCTCGGCACCGCCGGAGCCCAGAAAATCACCGTGTCCTACGGCGGGCAGACCGCCTCGTTCAATGTCACGGTAAAGGCTGCGGCAGCGGCGGTGCAGTTCAACGATGTGAGCAGCAGCGATTGGTATTACGGCTATGTCACGGATCTGGCCGGCAAGGGCATACTCAACGGCTCCGTCAACCCCGACGGCAGCAGCAGCTTCCGCCCCAACGGCAGCATTACCCGCAGTGAATTTGCGGCGATACTGGCCCGCGCCAGCGGAGAATCGGTGTCCGCTTACTCCCGCAGTAGCTCGTTTTACGACGTTGCCTCTGACAACTGGGCCTCTCCCTATATCGAGTGGGCCAACGCGAACGGCATCGCCTCCGGCAGCGGCGGCGCCTTCCGGCCGCAGGCCAGGATAACCCGGCAGGAAATGGCCGCCATGATATTCCGGTTCAGCAGCCATATAGGCAAAACGCTCCAGCCGGTAAACGCTCCCGTGAGCTTCACCGACGCAGCCAGCATAGCTTTCTGGGCGGTCAAGCCGGTCGGCAGTCTGCAGACTGCGGGCATTATCGGCGGCATCTCCAACGCCGACGGCACATACCGCTTCAACCCCCTTGGCGGCGCCACCCGCGCGGAAGCCGCCAAGATGATCTCCGTCCTCCTGTCAAAATAGCGGCAAGAGAACAGATAGAACAACTCCCGCCTGTCGGCGGGAGTTGTTCTTTGTCCAGCGGCCTATCTGAAATTTTCTTCAAGGACCGAATACAGGATCCCCGGCTCCACTGGTTTTGCCACATGCCCGTTCATCCCGGCGTCAAGGCATTTCTGCACATCGTCATCAAAGGCGTCGGCCGTCATGGCGATGATCGGCACGGTCTTCGCGTCCGGCCTGTCCAGCCCACGGATCTTCCTTGCCGCCTCATAGCCGTCCATTACCGGCATGCGGATATCCATGAGTATCGCGTCGTAATAGCCCGCCGGGGAACGGCTGAACACCGAGACGCCCCGCTGGCCGTCGTCCGCTATCTCCACCAGCATCATTTTTTCCTCCAGCAGTGCTTTTGCTATTTCCTGGTTCAGCGGGTGATCCTCGCACAGCAGGATATGCCTGCCGCACAGCGCCGCCTCGTCTCCGTGTATTTCCTGGGCGCTCTGCCTGTCGGCGGAGCCGTCATCCCTGATGCAGTCCTGCGTGAGCTCCACCGTAAACACCGTACCCTCGCCCAGTTTGCTCCTGACGGATATTGAGCCGCCCATCAGTTCCACCAGCCGTTTCGTTATCGACAGCCCCAGGCCTGAGCCCCGGAGCTCGGAATTGTCGTCCCTTCCCTCCTGGGTAAACGGATCGAACAGCACCTGCTGGAATTTTTCGCTCATTCCGATCCCGTTGTCGGCCACCTCGATGTGCATGGCCAGCCTTCCGTCGGGCCGCAGGTAAGATTTGCCCCTGTAGCTTATCTCGCCGCCCTCCGGCGTGTATTTCACCGCGTTGGACAGCAGGTTGAAAACGATCTGGTTTATGCGGAGGGTATCCATGAGCGGGACGCAGCCGTCCGGTATGCTCACCTCGGTGGTGAATTTCTGCCGCTTCTCCTCGCACAGCGGCCGTACCACGGCCTCAATATACTGGCAGAACCGCTCCTGCGGGTACGGCTCGGGATGCAGCTCAATCCTGCCGCTCTCGGCCTTTGTCATGTCCAGCACGTCGTTAATGAGATCCAGCAGGAACCTGGAGGAAGTGTCGATCTTTGCCAGGCAGTCCACCGTCCGCGGCGGGTTTGACTGCTCGTTTGCGATATGCGTCATGCCTATTATTCCGTTCAGCGGCGTGCGCATATCGTGACTCATGCGTGAAAGAAAATCGGATTTTGCCTCGTTGGCCGCGTCGGCCTCCAGCTTTGCCGCGGCAAGCTGTGTGTTCTGACGCTTTCGCACCGCGGAGACGAAATACATGACCGCCAGCAGGCACACCGCCAGCGCCAACACCCCGATGCCCGCCGCGAACTGCGCAGGGTAGTGCCGCATAATATCCTCCGCGGTCAGCGGCCGCGCGATCACGGAATCCTCGTTGAGTATACCCTGAAGGGTGCCGGAGGACAGATGCTGCAGGGACTTGGAGATCACGCCGAAGAGCGCGGGGTTCGAGTCTCTTGTGATGCCCAGCGAAATATTCTGCTTGATATTCTCATCCGGCTGATACGCGAAGCTCTCATAGGCGCCCATGGAACGGTAGTTCACAGCCTGGTAGTAGTTGATGAACGTGCAGTCCGCCCCGCCGTTTTTCACGGCGTCCATGCACTCACCAAACGTGAGGTATCCCACCGTTTTGAGCTCCGGATAGTTCTTCTTTATCTCGTTTGCCAGATATCCGTCCTTCACGATCGCCACCGATTTCGGCGTGGTGTCCGCGTTTTTCACCACGCGCATAACGGAGCCGGAGATGTATGGCTGGGTAACCTGCAGGTCGTGGTCGTTGGCCCAGACGTAGTCGTAACTCACGGCCATTATCAGATCGCCGGAGCCGCCGCCGATGCCCTTATAAACGTCCTGCGTGGAGGAAGACAGCACAAAGCGGAAGGTTATGCCCGTATCTCTGCCGATGGCGCGGATGACGTCCGGCGTTATGCCCGCGGCCTCGCCCCCGCTCTCGTATTCAAAAGGCTCCCAGCTTGTTTCGTAATACACGTCCACTACCGGCTTTGTGGTCAGGTACTCGCTCTCCTGTCTGGTAAAGCCGGTGGTCTGGGACATGAGATTGCCGTAATGGAATTCGTAGATCTCGGCGTTGAAGTTGGGACTGTAACTCAGCAGAGCGGCCATGGCCTCGTCAAGCTCGACCTTGAGCTCCGGATCTTTCTTGCTGGCGGCGATATACACCGGGCTGGGGTCGCATTTCAGCAGGACCACATAACCGGACGGCGCATTGAAATAGTTCGTAAGCGCGATAGCGTCCACATCGCCGGCGTCCAGCGCCGCAAACGCGGCCGCACCGCTGTCAAACGGCTTCCCAGTGACCGTGAAGTTCCTCCGCTCCCCGTAAGTGCGGAGAGAATCGATGATCGTGCTGCCGGCCTCATAGCCGACCGTCATGCCGTTAAAGGCGTTGAAATCCGCGTACTTGAGGGGCGTGTCGCTCCGCCCGTACAAATAGCACATCTCCGTGCCCATCGGCTCGGAGGAATAGTCGAAATACTGTTCCCTCTCAGCAGTCTTGGTGACGTCCAGCATCACGTCCAGTTCCCCGTCCTTCAGCATGCTGATGCAGTCGTCCCAAGTCGCGTCTACATAGACGTAATCCCAGCCTGCGTACTCCGCCACAGCCTGCAGATATTCCTTTTCAAATGCGGCGGTACGGCTTTCCTCACCCGCGTCTGAGATGTCATCGGGCATGCCGACGCGCACCATCCGCCTGGGGGACGCGGCGGACGCGGGCATCGCCAGCACCAGACACAACAGAAGCGCCGCCGCGGCGGCAAGGTATCTTTTAATATGATCAGACGCCATATTGCAGTCCCTTTCAGGCACTCAAAGATGCCGTGCGAATGTCGGCCGGGATATTTAATTCTGCCATCGTCTTGTATAATAGCACACATGATGTGTCTTTATCAATAACATCTTTTGTGTCAATATGAGTTATATTTTAACAAAAATATCCGGTTTTCGCCGCATATGCGGCGGAAACCGGATATAAAAATTTTTCTGCGGCTTCTCAGTCGGTTATGCCGGCGATGAAGGCGCCGGGGTCGTATTCCAGCGCGCATCCCAGCCAGTTGTGCGCCGCCTTGACGGAGACCGGTTTGGTGATTATCGCGCCGTCGGCGCGCTCGCTTGTCACGATATCCAGCCAGCCCCGGCTGTCCCCGGAAAACCGTATGTAATACGGGTGCACCTCCGCGGAATCGTCCGATGCGCAGACTGTTTCCGGCGCTTCCGGCCTGCCGTCCGCCGCTGGGACGCAATCCAGCATAAAGCCTCCGCTCCGTAGCCAGCCGGAATTCGCGCCGGCTGTGACGAAAGTCGGTTCAGCATACGCCGTGAGGGTCTCCCCGTCATAGCCCGCGCGGCACAATAGCACGCACGCATATCCGCGCGCGGCGGCAAACTCCGCGTCGCGCTTTAAAAATCCGGACATATCCGTCAGCTTTATTTTGCCCGCGTCCGTCTTCAGGCCGAAGGCCGCGTACACCGCCTCCGCGCACAGGCCGCGCGGCTCCGCCTGTCCGGGTATGCCGGCCAGACGCGCTATTCTATCTGTTTGCGCGGCTGCGCGGATCCCTTCGATATCGTCAGCAAATATTTTCATCAGTGTCCTTTCCGCCGTCACGCGTCCTTGTGCTGCACCGAGTTGATAAACTCCAGCAGAGCCGGGTTGGCGTTTTCCACCGAATAGAGCCAGGCAGATTCAAAAGCCAGCGGTTCCTCCAGATCTATGAACGAATACAGCGCGCTGTTCCACTGCCTTTTCTCGGAGCACGGGACAATGTTCCCGCCCATGTTCGCCGCCACCATGAACGAGGCTATCTCCTGCTCCGGAACGCATATCACCTTCTCCGGCTCGATGCCGGCGGATCTGAAATAGTCCATATACAGAGAGATCACATAGTCCTCGACCTTCGGTATTCCTCCCCAGAACGTGATATACTGGGCCAGTTCCTTTTTGCCGATGCTCTTTCTGCCGGCCAGCGGGTGATCGCGGCTGACCATCAGGCAGTGCTCGTTGAGTATGCTGCCGCATTTTCTGATCTTCTGGTTGAGCGTGTAGTATTTGGGTATGTCGAAAACCACGTCGATCTTTCCGTCCAGCAGGTCCTCGTATTTGCCGTCCCGGTCCACCTGTCTCGGCACGATCTCCACGTCTGGATAGCGGGCGGCAAACTTTTTCAGAGCCTGGGCCTTCACCTCGCTCTGCATAAGGCCCTCAATCCCCACGGTCAGAAACGACTTTTTCCCGTTGAGCGTGGAAGCCGCGCGGCTGAGCGCGTCGTCAAAGCCCGCCATCAGCTTGACGCAATCCACATAGAAGCTCTGCCCTGCGTTGGTGAACGATACCTTTCTGGTGCTGCGTTCAAACAGCGGAAAGCCCAGCTCCTCCTCCAGCGCCCGGATCTGCTGGCTGACGGCGGACTGCGCCACATGGCATTCCTCGGCTGCCTTTGAAAAGCTCATATTTCTGGCCACGGCGCAGAATATCTCGATCCTGTCAAGCTTCATATCGGCTTTCATCACCCTATATATAGTATTATTTGATTAATGATAACATTTTAATCAGTTTTTCGCAAGCTAAAGCTGCGCCGCCCGCTGGCACGCGGACGGCGTATTGCTGTGAAAAATGCGGTGATTATTTTTGCAGAAAGACCTTCGCATCGATGGGCCGCGCCGGGGCGCGCCTGGTATCAGGAAGTATTTCGCCAAGAGGCTTTCCGGTGATCTCGGATATTATCCCGGCAACCAGCTTTTCGCAATACTTGCCCTGGCATATCCCCATGCCGGAGCCCACGCGCTTTTTTACTCCCGCCACCGTGGTCGCGCCTTCCCTGATCGCCTTTATCACGTCGCCGCGCGTTATCTCCTGGCAGCGGCAGATTATCACGTCGTCGTCCATGTTCATACCTCCGGTTTCAGCCGTCTGATGGTCCTGACCCTGTCGGCCTCATCAAGCGGGAATTCGATGCGTATCACTCTCGTGCCCTCGTCGCCGCCGTCGGAACGCACCGCCAGCACGCGCGCCGGGCAGACGGCCTGTCCCAGTCTGTCGGCCGCCTCCACAGTATCCCCCACCTTCGGCAGAGGAAGATATTCGTACGGAAAATCCAGCGTAGCGAGCCCGCCGCCGCAGGCTTTGTTAATCACCGTGATCGCCAGCCCCGAGCACTTGGAAACGCACCTGCCGCAGCCGACGCACTTGTTTTCGTCCAGCACGGGCATGTTGGTCATGGGCGTGCCCACGGTGATGGCGCCCTGGGGACAAGCCTGCTGGCAGGGATTGCAGGGTATGCACTGCACACACTCGATATACGCAACGGCGCCTCTGGCCATACGCGCCCGGGACGGTACGCCGGGGCAGGCGGCCAGCTCCTCCTCGGAGGGTACGCCGCTGTAAGCTATTCCTTCTTTCATGTCATTCACTCCTTCCGCGGCATGCTGTCCAGAAGCCTGTGTCTGGCAGCCCAGCGGTTGTCTCCGAAGCTGCCGCTTTCCAGCGAGCGTATCCGCTGCTGCGCCGCCGCGCAGAGCCACGCGGCCGCGTCCGGACCGATATGTCCGCAGGCGCAGGCGGCCGATATGCCCGCGATGTTCCCTTCCTCCATGGCTATCGGGGCTTCCTCTATGCCCGTCACGTCGCCGGCGGCATACAGGCCGTCCAGCGTCGTCATCATGTGCTCGTCGTGCAGCGGTACGAATCCGCCCAGTTCCTGCACATAGCTGAATTTTGCGCCCGCCTGCCACAGGAGCTCCGTCAGCGGCGACATGCCAACGGCGATGCACAGCGTGTCCGCTTCGATAGTCCTCTCGCTCCCTGGAACCGGACGGCCCTCGGCATCCGCTGCTGATATCGTTACCGCCTCCACAGAGTCTTTGCCCACGGCCTCGGTCACCACGCTCTCGGTGAGGATGGGCACTCCGGCGCGGCGAAGCTTGGCCGCATGGACGCCGTATCCGCCGATGTGGTCCTTTTTCTCCACCACCGCCATGATCTCGGCTCCGCCCTGCATGAGCTGGTACGCCGCGATGAGGCCAACGTTCCCGCTGCCCAGCACCACGATCTTTTTACCCGGCAGCACCCGGTCCACGTTCGCCAGCGTCTGCGCGGCTCCGGCGGTGATTACCCCCGGCAGCGTGGAACCTTTGAACGCGGCCGGATCCTCGCTGCCTCCGGCGGCGACGATGATCTTTTTTGCTTTGACGATGTAGTTTTCGCCGTTTTTGACCAGGCCCACGCCCTCGGGGAAGATGCCGTAGGCCACCGTGTCAAGCCACATCTCCGTACCCATGGAGTCCGCCTGCCGGCACAGCTCGGAGGCTATGTCGTATCCGCGTGTGCCCGCGTGGTGCTCAGACGAGCCGAAGAACTTGTGTATCTGCTTGAAAAGCTGTCCGCCGGGACGGCTGTTCTCATCCACCAGCATCACCTCGGCCCCTGTCCTGCGCGCCTCGATGGCTGCGCACAGTCCGGCGGGTCCGGCGCCGATGACGACGATCTCTCTTTCCAGTAATTCCATTTTTCAGTTCCTCCGTTCAGGCCAGTCCGTGCTGTATTTCCACGCGCATCCCGTCTCTCACGGGGGTGACGCATGTGCGCACGTTGGGTTCGCCGTCCACCACCATCATGCAGTCGCTGCAGCGTCCCATGCCGCAGTAAAGTCCCCGCGGCTCGCCGGTTTTTTCGGTGGTGCGGAACACTTTTATGCCCGCCCGCGTGAGGGCTGACGCCACGGTCTCGCCTTCGGCGGCCTCCACCGGCCTGCCCTCATAATAAACGGTCACTCTCCTGCGGACAGGCGCGGGCCCAAGTACGGGATGATCCTTTATGCTCAAATCGCTCATGTCGTTTCCTCCTCTCAGACTTCCGGTGCGGGCGCGGGACGGTCCGGCGAGAAGCGGGAGATGTCGCAGTGCACCGCGCTCCCCTCCGTCAGCAGCTCCGCCACAGCCTCGCCGGTAGCCGGCGAGAGGGCTATGCCCTCGCCGCCGTGGCCGCAGCACTGGCAAAAGCCCTGCACGGCGTCCGTAAGCCCTATGTACGGGTCTCCGTCCGGAGTGCCCGGCCGCACGCCCGCATAGGTGCGCATAATCTTCAGGCTGCCAAGTCTGGGAATGAATCTGCACGCCGTCTGTATCAGCAGCTCGATGACCTCAGGGATGACGCTGTTGTCAAGGCCGGAGTTCATCTCCCTCGTGCCGTGGATGATGCACGAGCCGGTGGTCGTCTGCTCCACGGAAAAGCCCAGATTGTATTTGATGGCGTTGGGGCTGAACAGCTCGGGGTGCTGCACTATGGTCTGATACTGGGCGCTGCTTATGGTGGTGTTGCAGAATTTCACGGTGGGCTCGGTGATGACGAACTCGCCTCTTATGGGATGGATGGGCGCGTTCACACCGGCCATGGCGGATATCCTGTCCGACCAGACTCCGGTGCAGTTCACCACCATGCCCGCGCTATAGCTCTCGGTGGGCGTGACAGCGCCCACGACCCTGCCGTTTTCCACCGTCAGGCCCGTGACCTCCGCGCCGTTCACGAACACCGCCCCCGCCCTTTCGGCGGCGCCGCGGTATGCCAGCGCCAGCTTGATGGGGTTCAGGTAGTGCACTCTCGGCACATAGATAGAGCCCAGCATATCGTCCGTGACGGAGGGCTCGAGCTGGTGAGACTCGCGGCTGTCGATGAGTTTCGCCTCAAATCCGGGCAATTTGAAGTCCTTTACCAACTGCTCGGAGGCCTTCCACTCAATTTCGTTGGAAATTATCTGCATGTTGTAGCTGTTGTAATTGAGCTCGAAATCCGCTCCCAGCTCCTCCTGCAGATGCTCGAACATGCTCTGGCTTCTCATAAACAGCCCCATCTGCGTCTCGGCGCAGGTGATCCAGTTTATCAGTCCGCCGGAGGCCCCGGCCGTACCGAAGGCTGTGTCGCCCCTCTCAAGGACGGTGACCTTCGCGCCGGTGCGGCTGAGAAAGAAGGCGACGGACGACCCAATAACGCCGCCGCCCAATACCAGAAAATCCGATTCGTTTTTCATACTGTTACTCCTCATTTTAAAGCGCCCGGCCGGGGTCATTCCTTTTCGCCGGCGGCTTCCTTATCTCTCAGCGACTGAAGAATACGCTCGCGGGTCATGGGGATGTCGTGTATCTCCGCGCCGGTTGCGTCGTATATGGCGTTGGCAAACGCCGCCATGACGGGGATGAGCGCCACCTCGCCGACGCCCTTGGCGCCGTTGGGCCCGCTGGGGAATGGCTCGCCCACAAAGTCCACATGGATCCGGCTGTTCATGGGGCTGTCCATAAACGTGGGGATCTTGTAATCTCGGTAGTTGCCGTTTATGATCTTGCCCTTGTCGTTTATCATGATCTCCTCAAATATGGCCTGTCCCAGGCCCATGGAGAGCGCGCCCTCTATCTGGCCCTCGCAGGTCTTGCGGTTGATGATCCGTCCGGCGTCGTAGAAACCGCCGCAGTCAACGATCCTGACCTCTCCGGTCTCGATGTTCACGCCCACCTCGACTCCCCAGGAGCCGATTGAATAGAACAGGACGGGGTTGCCCTGGGCGTTTCTTGGATCGTTCAGCGCCTGCTCCGGCATGAATGTGCCGCGCCCCACCAGCTTGCTCTCCTCGGCCCAGCCGCCGTGGGCGTACAGGTCGTGAAAATACAGTCCGGTTTCGGGGTCGTCCCTGTCGTATACTCTGGCGTTTTCCGTGACCAGCCGCTCCTCCGGCACCTTCAGCCGCTTCGCGGCCCGCTGGAAAAGCTGACGCTTCGCGTCCTCGCAGGCAAGCAGTACGGCGTTTCCGTTTATGTAGGTCCCGCGGGAACAGTAGGTGCCCTCGTCGTAGGGCATGAAGTCGCTGTCCTCGTTCCTGATGCGGATGCGGCTCATGGGTATTTTGAAGAATTCGGCCGCCTGCTGGGAGTCAACCGTCAGAGCGCCCTGCCCCATCTCCACATGGGAAACGGCTATCTCCAGTGTATCGTCGTCCATCAGGGTCACGTTTGCCTCGGTACCGGTGAGTCCGTAGGCGGTGAATTTGTTGCCCAGGGACAGACCCTTGCCGTATCTCCACGGGCCCTCGGCCGGGTGGGCTGGCTGGCCCCACTTGATGTATTTCGCGGCGGCCTCGATAGCCTCGGCGCTGCCGTTGTTGTATACCAGCTGACCGTGGCCGTCGATATCGCCCTTGCGCAGCACGTTGCGCCGGCGCAGCTCGTATTTGTCTATCCCCAGCAGATCGGCGGCCATGTCCATGTTGCGCTCCACGGCGTATACGAACAGCTCGCAGCCCAGCGCGCGATATGGTCCGTTTGCTTCGGTGTTCGTATACACTCCGTAGCAGTCCAGCATCAGGCAGGGATTGCGGTAATTGCCGGAAACACCGTACACGCTGTGGTCGATCATGACCAGCGAGAATGTGGTATAGGCGCCGGAATTGATAAAGCACTTCACCTTTCTGGCCGCCAGAGTGCCGTCCTCATTGAAGGCGTCCGTCAGATAGATCACCGCGGGCGGACGGGGATTGCCGATGGAAAACACCTCGTCGCGGGTCTGGACCACCTTCACGGGCCTTCTGCATTTAAGCGCCAGCATGACCGTGGGCCCGGTGCAGGGGCAGCCGGTCTTGCCGCCGAAGCCGCCGCCCAGGAACGGCACATGGAAGTGCACGTCGGAGGGCTTCAGGCCGAAGGACGCGGCCATATTGTATTTTGCCAGCCGGCCGCCCTGCTCGCTGGCCCAGATCTCTATGCCGCCGTCAGGCAGGGGGGCCACCACGCAGGCATGGGGCTCCATGAAGCAGTGACTGACACGCGGAAATTCGTAGCGCTGGGTGGGCAGCTTGAGGAACGCCTTGTCGTATTCCTCGTCGATCTTCTTTTCGAAGGCCGCGTCGTATTCGTCTGTGGTCTCAAAGGAATCGGGATCCAGCTGGAATTTATCGCTGTGGCGTATTTTCCTTTTTATCGCCTGATTGGGATGCTTTTTGTCGAAACAGTGGGCGACGCCGTGGAGACTTATCCTGGGATACGACTGCACGTCCTCGTGGACGATGGCCGGGCAGTCCTCCTTATACGCTTCCTCCGGATCGAGAACGAAGGGCAGCGGCTCATACTCCACCTTGATGAGCTTGCAGGCGGCTTCCGCTATCTGCTCGCTGGTGGCGGCCACAGCGGCCACCGGGTCTCCGATGCAACGGACCTTGTCGCCCACGCGGCACATTATGTAGCGGTCGGTGAGATAGCCGCCCAGAGTGGGGTGATCCGGACCGTCCGCGCCGGTCACGACCCCGACGACGCCGGGCAGCTTTTCAGCCTCCGTGGTATCGATGCTTTTGATTATTCCGTGGGGGATCGGGCTCCCCAGTATTTTGCCGTAAACCATCCCCTTGGGATGTATGTCCGTGGAATACAGAGCTTCGCCAGTGACCTTCTGAAGAACGTCCTGACGGATTTCGCCCTTGCCTATAGAATAGAATTCATCAGCCATTTATCTCATCCTCCCGTCAGGACTCCGAAGAGCCGCACTGCGCGATATTCTGCGCTTTGTATCCCGTGTCGTTTCCGGCGGCGGGCGCTGAGGCCTCCGCGCCCTCTCCGGCGGATTGTTTTTTCATGACTTCCTTCGCCTGCATGATGGCGTCGATGATCTTGGTATAGCCGGTGCAGCGGCAGATATTGCCTCTCAGCACGTCCCTGATCTCCTCCTCGGTGGGGTCGGGATTGTGGTGCAGCAGCGCCACCGTCGCCATTATCATACCGGGAGTGCAGAAGCCGCACTGCACGGCGAAGCAGTCGATGAACGCGCGCTGCACCGGGTGCAGGACGCCGTCCTTTGCCAGGCCTTCGATGGTCACGATGTCGTGGCCCTCGGCCTCCACCGCAAGATATGTGCACGAGGCCACGGCGTTTCCGTCCAGCAGCACCGTGCAGGCGCCGCATTCGCCCTCGTCGCAGCTCTTTTTCACACCCCTGAAGCCCAGATGGTCGCGGAGCGCATCCACCAGGGTCGTCCTCGTATCCAGCGCGAGGGGATAATCGTCGCCGTTAACATGAAGCGTCACAAGCTGTATCATTTGAGCTCATTCCTCCCTTGGTTGTTGAGGGCCAGCATGAGGCCGTCCCGCACGGACAGCCGCACCAGCTCCCTGCGGTATTCGCCGGAGGCGCGTATGTCGCTTATGGGCGAGCACTCGTGCAGCGAGGCGTGGACCGCCGCCTGATTGATAAGATCCTCCGTGAGTACCTTTCCGTTCAGCATGGCCTCCGCCTCGGGCGCGCGCTTCGGCACCACGGCCACGGCGCTCATGGCGATGCGAGCTTCGCGGCAGACCTCCCCGTCCATGACGGCGTAGGTCGCCACTCCCGCGATGGCCAGATCCAGCGCCCGGCGGCACGGATTTTTGTAATAGGCCATCACCGCGCCCTTCGGCGGTTCAGGCACAAAAATATCGGTCACTATCTCGTTTTTTTTCAGCGTCGTCCTGCGCACGCCGGCGAAAAGCTCCCCTATTGGCACCTTGCGCTCGCCGTCCACCGATCTTACCGAAAGGACGGCCTCCAGCGTGAGAAGCGGCGCCGCCGTATCGGCCGAAGGCACAGCGTAACATATGTTGCCCGTCACGGTGCTTATATTGTGTATCGCGGTGTTCGACATGCCGTGGATGCCCGTATACAGCGACGGGTACACCCTCTGCACGTCGGGATTGTATTCTATCTTGGTGAGCGTGGTGCTGGGGCCGATATTCAGCCCCTCCCCCGGCGTGTAGCGCAGATACTCGAATTCAGGAATATGCTTGAGCGAAATTATGTGATCCGGCGTCACCACGAGGGATTTCATGTTCGGAATGACCTCGGAGCCGCCCTCCATAAGCAGGCCGTTCTGCTGGTACTTGTCGATCAGTATCAGCGCCTCGTCCAGCGTCGTCGGCTTATGGAAGCTGAAGTCGTTTAGTATTTTTGATTCCATGCCTTGTTCCTCACTGTTTATGTATTAACAGGCCGGTATTGAACCTGTCGTATTTTGTCTGATAGCATTTCGCGCCCGGGAAAGGACAGTTGCGGCAGTCCCTGTTGCACTCGTAATCGTCGGTTATCAGTTTGTTGAAATCCGGGCGTGTGCTTTTTCCGTCCGTCATTTCAAAGCTCCTCATTGTTTTCAGCGTCCTTTCTTCGCAAGCGCGACCGCTCTCACAGCTCACATTTTATCAATATTACTTATTATTTTTCGTTTTTATATGATATTTGAGATAAATGGTTCTGTTTTTTTGCTTCCTTGCCTCACTGATTCTCCGGCTATCCGCCGCTGTGCAGCGGACGGCAGCCGGAGAACCATTTTTGGGGGGGCTGGAAGCAAAAAAGTGTGGTTATCCGATCATTCGGCCTTCGGTGCCGGCATAGCCTTGGCCTTGTTCTTGCGAACAATATTGCTGATTATCATACCAACCGATACGACAGCGCCGACATATCCGGAAATGCTGTACATGAATCCAATGAGCTTGCCAAGCGGGAACAGATACGAGCAGATCATGCCCACGACGGTGAGGGCGAGTATGGAAATTCTGTACGGCCGGGATTTTTCATCCTTTGCAATCTTGCCGCAGAAGCCCCACATCATAGGGCATGCAGTGGAATATATGGCAAGCAGGATCATGATGACGAATATTCCTTGGATTACTTTGCCCATCAGTCCGGAAAGCGCCAGGTTGGGGACCTGTGCGGTGCCCACGATATCGAGGTTGCCAAGTATTGCAAACACTATCACCGCGAGGGCGAGATGGAACAGTATCGCGCCGAACAGCGCCGCGCCGGTCGTGGTCTTTTTGTTGTTGGCCGTGGCTCCCATTGCCGGGAGTACCGGGGTAAGCGTCAGCATTGCAAAGCAGGGATAAAGGATACCGGAAATCCACCAGTTGGGGGCCGCTTTACCATAGTTAAGAGTCTTGAGGGTAGCATCAGTATTGGAAAAGTCGGCCTTGCACAGAGCATATATTCCTATCATCAGTGAAAATACCGCTATCACCGGCCCGATGACGCCGATAACATCTGTAAGCTTGCGAAGTCCAAACCAGACCGTAATCACCGATACCAGCGCCATAAGCGCGGAGCCTACCAGCACCGGCCAGCCAAGGTACTGATTCATTGTGGTACCGGCGCCGGAGAGCATTATCAGATAGCAGCCGCCGACGAAAATCGCGCAGTACCAGTCAAGTATTGTGCCGACGGTTTTTCCAAAATAGTATGTAAACAGCGATGTGCACTGTTCGGCGGGCAGCTCCTGGCCCTTATTGAAAAGCTCTTTCGTAAACAGAAAATAGATTATGAACGAGAGAATTATGGCTCCGAGGGCTCCCTTGATACCGTACGTGACGAAGAATGACAGAAATTCCGCACCGGTTGCAAATCCTGAGCCGATGCATGTTGCAACGAACGCGCCTCCCAGAATAATGACCTTTTTCATGTCCAGCTTATTGCTGTTCATCTTTTCTCCTCCTGTAAATAGCTTTTTTATTCCTGAGTCCCTGCTGTTTTCTTTTCGGAAATTGCTGCATTGCGTTTTTTTCTGACAAATTTGCTTATGAACATGGCCGCCATCACTGCAGCTCCGGCGTAGCCAGTCAGGCCGTAAATGAAATTGATCAGCACGTCCAGCGGGAAGAAGTAGGACACAACCATTCCGCCGATAATGAGGCCCACCGTGCCGAGCTTGTATTTCATGGATTTTTCATCCTTGAAAAGCTTGGATGCCGTGCCCCACATCATCGGGCAGGCGGACGAGAATATCGCCAGCAGTATCATCACGGAAAACACCAGCGCGACCTTGCTGTTCATTACTGTGGCCAGCGCGATGTTCGGAACCATCTTTCCGTTGAGTACGCTGAGATTTGCGAACATTGCGAATACCAGCGCCAGCAGGGCCAGATGGAAGCCCAGGCAGCCGGTTATTGCGGCGGCGGTCGTTGTCTTCTTGTTGGGCGCCTGCGACGCCATGGACGGCAGCACCGGCGTCAGCGTGAGGAAGGAAAAGCACGGATACAGTATCCCGGATATGAACCAGTTCGGCGCGGCCTTCATAAAATTCATCGTCGGCAGCGTCTCGTCCACTGTGTCAAGGTTGCCCGCGTTCTTCGTCAGGGCGTAGATACCGATGACTATCGTGGAGATTATCAGCAGCGGGCCGATGGTACCCATAACGTCCACGAGCTTTTTGAGCCCCAGCAGTACCGTTATCGCACAAAGCACGGCCATAAGAATGCTGCCCACGGCGTTGGGTACGCCGAAGTACTGGTTGAGCGTGGCTCCCGCCCCGGCGAGCATGATGAAAAACACGCCGTATATATAGATAACGCAGAACCAGTCCAGCACCGCGCCAACCTTTTCTCCGAAATAAACTGTGAAGAACGCGGTCTGCTTTTCCGCCGGCATCGTCTTGCCGAAGTTGAACAGCTCAACGGCAAAGACCGCATAGATCGCAAAGGACACGGCTGCCGCGCCCAGCGCGCCGGCGATACCATAGACCGTGAAGAACTGCACAAGCTCCTGCCCAGAGGCAAAACCGGAACCGATTATGGTCGCCACGAAGGCCCCGCTCAGTCTGATTGCTGCCCGCCAGTTAACTTTTTCATTGTCTTTCATGATCACATCCCCGATACATGTTTTGTCCTCAGGTCGGCTTGATGATACCAGAACGTCAAAAAAGTGTCAAGTATTAAAAAGCTAACGCGATAAGTAACTTCCATTTTATGCTATATATTTTATAATTATCCGACATTTCGCTGTTCATGTATGAATAGCGCCCAGAAATTACGGTGTGATTTATTAGCTAATTTGATAATTCAAAATCCACCGAATTTATCGTTAAAAGACCATTTTGATATTAAATTAACAGACTTAAGTGATATTTTTTTGTCATTCCCGGAGTTCTAGCCACTCCGCGGCTGGGAATTGTAATAATATGTATTTGATTAATTTCGAATGTCCATTTAGCGTGCAAAAGCGCGATGTTCAAATTTGAACATCGCGCTTTCGTGTGGAAAACAGTGTAGAAAAATCAGTGCGAATTTTGTATCTTTTTGATAATATCGTCGGTAAAGTACTCCTTGAACAGCATATTCATCATCTTCTCTCCCTCGCGCTGCATCCTCCCGTAGGCATCTAGAAGACATCTCCCCGCCTCCGTCAGGCTTGTGCCGCCGCCCTTCTGCCCACCGGCCGCGCTGGCAACGAGCGTGACGCCCAGCTGCTTTTCCAGCTGCTTTATGCGCCGCCAATTGCCGGTGTACGATGAATTTACACACTCGCTGGCAGTCTGGAGCGACCCCGTGTATTCAAGCATTTCCAGCAGGAGCATCATATCGTTGTCCATGGTCGCGTCGTCGACCGCCAGGCGGAGGTTGTATTCAAGGTGGAAGGTGCCCTTGCCCTGCATCCGGGAATTATAATTTAGCAGCTGGAGGTACTCCTCATAGGTGTTGGCGTCCATAAGTATTCCGGGGTCCTCAGTTGCATACCGAACCACGTCAGCGTCCCTATCCGAAAGGATATCCCTCAATTTGGTCCCGGGAGGCGAGGCGCATATCCTCCCAAATAGCGATGACGAGATGACCACCGGGTGTCCTTCGTTCCCGCTGCAGACCGGTATAACGGCGTCGCCCGTCTGGAGCAGCATCCCGGTAACAGTACTTGGCTTCACCATGGGCACGTCGGCCGGGAACACGACCACGCGGTCGCATCGTCCGCCGATCTCCCTCAGGCCTACGGCCAGTGAATCGAGCATCATTGTGGACGCAAAAGCGCGGTTTCGAACGGTTATCACGCCGGTTCCCTGGAGGCACCGCGCTATGGTATCGGCACGGTATCCGGTCACGGCAGCGATAGGATCCGCGCCCACAGCCTTCAGCGTATCGACCACATTCAGTATCATGGGTTTTCTGCCCACGCACATCATGGGTTTGAATTCTTTCATGCGGCTGGACACTCCCGCCGCAAGAATAATGGCTCCTGTTGTCATGTGTTATTCATCTCGATATCCCGGATTAGTGAAAATGATATTATCAATTTTGGAAACTGTCAATGTAAATATTTAGGCGGCGCGCACATTGTGGCATGATCAGCGTAAAAAAAATACCCGATTTTCACTGGTTTGCCGGTGAAAATCGGGTGGCAGGGGAAGAAAGTTTCGAACTCTCGGCCTACGGTTTTGGAGACCGTCGCTCTGCCAACTGAGCTATTCCCCTATAAAAATGGCAGTCATCACTGGCTGCCAAATTGGTGGGCCTTCAGGGACTCGAACCCCAGACCGACCGGTTATGAGCCGGTTGCTCTAACCAACTGAGCTAAAGGCCCGTACTTCATTCGAAAAGCAATACGTAAACATCAATTTCGTGTACTTCTTTTCAAACATGGCGTGCAGTTTTTTTACTGAAATAATGCCGCCACGGTTAGCCGTGGCGGCATTACCGCGTAATGGCGCCTCCTGTAGGACTCGAACCTACGACACCGCGGTTAACAGCCGCGTGCTCTACCGATTGAGCTAAGGAGGCAAATCAAAAGGTTTGACTTTCGCCAAACCTTTTGTGTTGGCATTGACCTATCTTCCCGGCTCGTTGCCAAGCAAGTATTTTCGGCACTGGTGAGCTTAACTTCCGTGTTCGGAATGGGAACGGGTGGACCCTCACCGTTAAAAACACCAACTATATTTGGAATACACCAAATACTACAATATTAGTTTCCCCGTGTCAAGGGGAATTTTGTTCCTTCGGGGGTGCCTAATGGGCACCCTCGAAGCTGGTACACCATCAGGGACTCGAACCCTGGACACCCTGATTAAGAGTCAGGTGCTCTACCAGCTGAGCTAATGGTGCATATGGTGACCCGTACCGGATTCGAACCGATGTTAACGGCGTGAGAGGCCGCTGTCTTAGCCACTTGACCAACGGGCCACGTCAGGGTTACTGCGCCCTGAAAACTGAACAGAGAATAGGTAACGGCAAGGCCGCCTGCAATAATTGAGATTGTAGGTCAAGCCCTCGGGCTATTAGTACCGGTAGGCTGAATGTGTTGCCACACTTAC
>Ga0183095_10063_pt3 | contig 18144 bp, 17 predicted proteins | sample BioMet4_FD_130346 | JGI IMG/M metagenome (GOLD analysis project Ga0183095, IMG submission 130346) | Microbial communities from bioreactor (seeded with sewage sludge) at LBNL, California, USA - Biofuel metagenome 4 (v2) (version 3) | ecosystem: Engineered > Bioreactor > Anaerobic > Unclassified ...
TCTCGACTTGCCCCAAGGCAGGGGTGGATGTTTCCATCCGCCCGCAATGATGGGATGCATCTTGGGAGATCGCTGTCAGTCGCTGTTCCGCTGAGAGACCAAGCAAGCGCATGGCCCTCTTGGGAAACACGACCGTGCGAACAAGAACCTGGTGGAGTTTGTATGGGTCTTTTCCGAACCTTCGCGAGCAAAATGCCTCTAGTCCAAGCTCAACTTGACAATCCGAATCGTCCGGCCGTTCCGGCCCAATTTGGACAACCATTTGGACAGGATTTGGACAAGCTACAAAAAAGGCCAGAGACCATGTCCCTGACCTCGTCATTTATGGTGGGCGTTGCAAGATTTGAACTTGCGACCTCTTCCGTGTCAGCCGATTCCATACATCCTATGGCTTCTGTTTGTTTCGGCAAATTCTGTTTATCATGCCTGGTAGATGGTACTTTCCCTCATGCCACGTTGTCCATCTTGGTAAGCTACGTTCAGCAGTTTAGTGGCCTATCTAGTGGCCTTTTAGTGGCTTCATTAGGATTGCAAGGGCAGTCGGGAAAGGAGCACCCCCCATGAAGTACACACCGGGCTCGAAGAAGCCGGTCGGCAAGGATCGCTGGAAGGCGCGCTTCTTCTACTACGAGGAGAATGGTACCAAGCGTGAGGTCTCCCGCAACTATGTCGCCAAGGGCGAGCGCGAAGCGGAGAGAAAAAAGCTCGCGATTCATGAGCAGCTCGAGCGTGAAGCGGTGATCGAGCAAGCCATCCCTGAGGCGAAGGGAGGAAGGAGGGCCTTCGTCGACTATGCGTCATCATATATAGAGAGGCGTGCGGCCGCACACCTCATCGAGCCCACGACCGCAGCAAACTACAGGAACTCCCTCAAGATCATCTGCAGGCATCTCCCCGACGTGACGGTCGCCGGATTCACGAGCGACATGCTCCTCGACCTCGACTCCAAGCTGCTCGCGGATGGACTCTGCCCCGACACCGTGGCGAAGGCCCACCGCCTCATAAAGCAGATCTTGGAGAGCGCGACGGACAGCGGGCACATACAGAGGAACCCCATCACCCGATCGACCAAGCCGCCGAAGCGCCTCCATCGCGAGCCTAATTCGCTCGACGACGAAACGCGTAGGCACGTGCTCGCCATACTCGACAACATGCGCGACAGCTCGCTCACACTCGCGATCAGGCTCGGTTTAGCCTGCGGCCTCAGGAACGAGGAGGCGTGCGGGCTCATGTGGGACGACGTCGACCTTAGGGACGGCCACATCAGCATCGCCCACTGCATCACATGCGCTGACGGCCGAATCGTCGAGAAGGGCCCGAAGACATCGGCTGGGTACAGGGAGATCCCTTTGGACCCTGATCTCACATCCCGGTTGCAAGCGCGTCGCGAGCTAGCGCTCGAGATGACCTCGACCGGCCACGGCATGCGCGGGCTCTATGTCCTCGGGAAACCGACGGGCGGCTTCTACCATCCGACGTTCCTCACCAAGGACTTCCGATCGTTCGCCGACACGAACGGCATCTACGGCGTGACGGGCAAGCTTGCCACCTACTACTCTCTCCGCCACACGTTCGCGACGATGCTGCTGCGAAAGGGTGTCGATGCCAAGACCGTCTCGTCGCTCATGGGCCATTCCACGGTAGCGGAGACGCTCGACACGTACGCAAGCACCGACCCGCTGGCGCGGGCGGCCGCCGGCAGGAAGATCTCTGCCATCATGGCCGAGCGATAGACAGGTGCTTGGTCATCCGCCTCCTCACTCGCCCCACGTTCCGCGCCTCGCTTGGTCATGCTGCTCGTTGTGGCGCCTGATCTCCTCTATGTGCTCGTCATGCTCCTTCTTCTTCGCTATCCTGGCCCTTTTCGCAGCCACCTCGTCTCTCTTGCAGCAATAGACGGTACGCGCTTCCCGGTGGGCAAGCGCGTACTCTTTCTCCGCCCCATTCTCGCTTGTGATGGGAGACGTAATCGCATTGGCCTTGTACTTGAATATTCGACCGCACCTCTCACATACGTGCCACGCGTTACCGTCGGCAAGGTAGGCACAGACCTGGGCTGAGATGGCCGTCATCAATGACCCATGGTCGGGCACGTCTGGCGCGCTCAGCCAGCCATCGAAGGATCCCCAGCGCCTTGCGTGCTTGCCCCCTAGGAGCTCGGGAGTCTGGACGAAGGGCCCCACGGGGGCGAACTTACGGATGCACGCATCGAAGAGGGGGACGACGCTGTCGTAGAGCCTCCTCATGTCCCGCTCTACATTGACCAACTCGGCCATATGAAGAAGCTCGTCTTGCCGCACCGTAGGGATTCCGTTCCTGACGTATGAGCTCTCCGGGCAATTGAACAGCACCTCATAGGACTTCTTGAGACCGTCGCTCTTCGCAATCAGGTTCTGATATACCCTGACTAGATTGTCGTTATAGAGCTGCAGACCGCCGAGGAGGACGACCCCGAGCTGAAGGAGGGCCAGCATGGTCCTGACCTCCTCGAGGGACACGAGCGCCATGTTCTCTCTGTCACCTGTCTTTTTGTATGCGAGGAAGGCGTTGGCGATGTCGGTTCCCAGGGCCGTCGTGCGATCTCTGAAAAGCCCGAGGCAAAAGGACGTGGAGACCAACCTGTCACGAGGGTCCATCGCCAACTCATGTTCCCACTGGTCTGACCCCGCCGAAACGGGATCGAAGCCTCTCCAGTCCGTTCGTATGTACATGTCGGCCCCTGGGTTCTGCATGGTGAGCACGCGGTTCCGGACCCAGTTCATCGGCCCGCTCTCTGGCTTGCGGAGATCTGTTTCGTCACGCGACATGAACTTCCTTGCCGAGTAGAACTCGGCGTCGGACATCGGGCTCTCGATGCGTCTCGCCATGCGCTCGAACCCCCTAGCATAGGGGCACGCGACCATGCCGAACGTGCGACAGAAAGCCACGATCGCCTCGTCATCGGTCACGTCAAGGTCCGAGAGGACGGATGTCACGAACCCCGTCGGGAGGGCTCGTGCCTCCAGGGCGTTCCCACGAGGACGCACCTCGAGCAACTTGCTCGACCCGCCATAGTCGTAGGGGTTATCGAGGAGCTCGCAGTCGTACAGGAACCACGGAAGCACCATTATCGGGTGAGTCCCCTGGTAGACGTTGTACCCGCTCTTCTTCACCATGATGGCCTCTCCACATTTTGGAACGACTCTCATACGTCGTCCGTCTCGTTCGCCACGTTCCAACTTGTTCCATAAGTATACCACTGTTATAGGAACACACCAGCTAGATGTATAAGTATCGACAGCAAGTAGCTGGTGCAAACATGTGTCAGCGAATTGGTAGCTCACGACGAGAGGATCGACCATGGACGACGTAACGCGACCGACCGCAAGCAGGAGCGGAGAGACGGATGGCGGAGGGGCCAGACGGGCATACGTCCCCCTTCGCGAGCGCCCGGAATGGCTCTCCCCCAGGGACCTCCAGGAGATCTTCGGCATCGGACGTACGCATGCCTGGAAGATATGCACCTCGCTTACCCACGTCTACCTCGGGCCCCGCTCGATCCGCATCCACCAGAGCACCCTCTCCGAGTATCTCAGGCGGGGAGGAAGGATATGAAGATCATTTACTTCAAGGTCGACCGCCTCTCCCCAGAGCCCGTGCGGGAGCTCTGGGACATGAGAGGCCCCCGACGGCGCGGGAACATCCTCATGTGTCACGGCTTCGACCACGAACCCACACACCTGGAGACCCTTGCGCTCGTCCTCGAGCTCGAGGATCGCATCTATGCGCTCGAGAGGGACGGTCGCCCATCTGCAGCGGACGACCGTCCGGGGAGCCGGGAGGCGCGATCATCATGACGGCCGACCACCAGGACGCCCGTCCATACCCTGCCGACCCCAAGACAATGATGACACGGGCCGGCCTGAGTCGTGCCTCGGACTTCGACTTCGCACGACTCGCGAACGCCGGCCTCGAACGCCTCCCCCTCGGGATCCCCACCCTTGACGTCGCCCTCGGAGGCGGCGTCAGGCGGGGTTCCGTCATCACCATCGGCGGTCTGCCCGGGGTGGGGAAGACGGACTTGGCCATAGGGATGGCGATCAGCCTGTCCGCCACCGTCCCCATGGTCTACCTGACCGTCGAGTGCTCGGCGGAGGACCTGGCACAACGCGCCCTCGTCTGCTGTTCGAACGCATATGGGGACGAGGGCCTGGACGGCATCGAGGAGTTCGCCCGGCTGGCGAGGGAGGACCCACTGGCCGTGGAGAGGGTTCTTGGGTCCGCACGGGCGTACCTGTCGAACCTCTTCTTCGCCGACGACACCGTTGCGGCGGAACAGACCATGCAGGGCTTCACCGTCGAGGGGCTCACGCACAGGCTCGCGTCCATGGCCAAGCAGACGGGCGTCAGGTTCGGGATCGTCATCGACTACCTGCAACAGGCCCGCACGGACCCACAGCTCGCGGGCGCGACGACCGTGGACATCCTCGACCGTGAGACGAGGGTCATTGCGTCGTACGCACACTCGCTTAACGTCCCCGCCATCGTCCTCACGTCGCTGTCTAAGCAGAGGGACCCGCGCGGGTCGAACACCATCACATACGGCACAGACCTCATGCTGACGCTCGAGTGCGGCCCCGATGGAATGTCCGATGACGTACGCACGGTCACGTGCACCTGCTCGAAGAACCGCAACGGCAGGGTGCCTCTTCCCATGAGGATGACGTACGTGCCGGCACGCCACCTGTTCACCTAGCCGCCTCGTTCGCTAGGCACCGAGCCCTTTGGCTCGGAGTCTAGCGATCCGGGGTGACCCCGACGGGCGGCACCTCCCGCAACGGATCACATGAACCAAACGGACCGGATGGCTGACACATAGAAGGGATCGACGACATGAAGACAAGAAAGACCACGACCAAGACGCTCAGGCTCACGGACGAGCTCTGCGACCGCATCGAGGCCTACCGTGAGGCGACGGGCATGAGGGAGGCGGACGCCCTGAGGACCCTGCTCGATGTCGGCCTCATGGCACAGGGGATGTCGCTCTACACAACGCCCCTGGGCCGCTTCATGCACGAGCTCGTCCAGGGCGAGCTCGATGCCTGGCGCGCCGAGCAGGACCGCAGGGCCGACGACCTCGAGGACCGCGTCGCCAGGGTCTGCAGCCGCGGCACGAGGGCCTCGCTCCACACGGCGGCGCTGCTGGGCGACGTGGCGCGCGCCACGGTCCCCGCATGGCGCGACACGCCCGCGGAGGACATCTGGAGGACCTACCAGGCCATGGGAGGGGCCGTCCAGCAGGGCCTCCCCCTCGCGGACGCCCGCCGCCAGGCCAGGGAGGCGGGACACCATGACCCCAGCTGACGCGCTCGTCGTCAACCACCAGGTCCACCTCGCCGGCTCCACCACCGGCGTCGTGGGCCACACCGTCGGCTACATCGGGACGCGCGAGGGCTGCGTGACCGAGGAGACCGACGACGACCGGCTCCGTGCCAGGCAGGCGGAGACCCTCGACGCCCGCTTCGTCGGGTACATGTCGGAGCGCCCCGGATCCGTCGTCGACCATGACGGATCGGGCCTCTTCGACGCCTCCGGCACCCGCACCGTGTCGGGCGTGCGCGCCGAGCTCGATGCCAACGCGGGTGCCGTCGTCACGAGCGTGGTCTCGGTGAGGCGCGCGGACGGCGAGGCCATGCGCCTGCAGACCCGCCGGGACTTCGAGCGCCTCCTGCGCTCCGAATGGGCACCTGCGATGGCACGTGCCATGGGCGTCCCCGAGCAGGACGTGCGCTGGGTTGCCGCCTTCCACCTCAACTCCGACGCCTCCTACCACGCCCACGTCATCACCTGGGACGCCTCGGGCCGCTTCGACCGCCTCCTCGACCGCGCTCGCATGGAGGAGGCGCGACGCGAGCTTGCCGATGCGGCCCTGACACCCGTGCGCGAGACGCTCGGACGCGAGCGCACCCTCGCCCGCGACGAGGCCGTACTGGCCGCCAGAACGCTTGACGGAGACGCACTCGCAAAAGAGGTCCACCTTCCCGGGACGGGCTCGCTCGAGGTCGCATGGCTCCGGCGCGGGCACGCGGACGTGGCGGCGGCGCTCGACCGCGCCGTGGGAAGGGCCATGGACAAGGACCCCGCCCTCGCCGGAGCCGTCGGGAGGCACCGGGAGGCCGTCCGCGCAATGGCCGAGCTCAAGGGTCTCGAGGGACCCGCCCGCGAGCGCTACGTCGCGGCCGCGGAGACAGACCTCAGGGAGCACATCACCGCGGCCGCCGTCTCCGCCATGGTGCCGGACCGGTCGGCACGACCCCGCAGGACGTACGCGCACGTCCCGGAGGGGAACGCCCCCTCCCCCGCGCTCGCGTGTGTTTAGTCAAGCCTGACTTTCGGCTTTGAGCATGGATTTCTTTCGGGTCCGTGAACGAAAGTATTTCGGGTTTCGTCACGGGCCCGCCGGCTCCTCCCTACCTTCCCGACTTCCCGAGCATAAGGCTCTCCTCCAGCCTGTGGCTCGGCCCCCCGAACTCCACGAGCCTGCCGTGGTGCACGACGCGGTCGACGATCGCCGCCGCGAGCTTGTCGTCCGCGAAGACGGTGCCCCACCTGCTGAACTCGACGTTGGTGGTGAATATGACGCTCCTCCTCTCGTAGCTCTCGGATATCACCTGGTAGAGCAGCCTCGCCCCGTCCACGTCGAAGGGGACGTAGCCGAACTCGTCCAGGACCAGGAGCCTCGCCTTGGCCACGTCGGCGAGCAGCCTGTCGAGCGTCCCCTCGCGCTTGGCCTTGCCCAGCTGCAGCACCAGCTGGGCCGTCTGCCAGAACCTCACGGGGTAGCCCGCGGACGTCGCGGCGATTCCGAGCGCGGTGGCCATGTGGGTCTTCCCGCGCCCCGTCTGGCCGTAGAACACGAGGTCCTCGGCGTCGCGCACGAACGCCAGGGAGCACATGTCCTCGCGGCCCCAGCCGTCCGGGAACGAGACGTTCGACCAGTCGAAGCCCTCGACCGACTTCGGCACGGGGAACCTCGCCTGCCTGAGCAGCCGCGCCCTCCGCGTCCCGTCGCGGTGCGCGATCTCCGACTCGAGCATCGACGTGCACGCCGCGACCTGACCGGGCGTCGCGGAGGCGAGGAAGGCGGCGATGGTGTCGCCCGATATGAAGAGCGCCCTGGCGGCGTCGCGGAAGGACGCCTGGGCGGCCTCACGCTCCGAGCTCGTCTGCGGCACGGCGATCGCCTCCCTCGAGCAGCCTCAGCGCCCCGTCGTAGACGCCCAGGTCGACCTCCTCGTCGTACTCGACGCGCTCGTCGCCCGCCGCGGCCCTCGCCGCGGACAGGGCCACCGACGCGCGGTCGACGCCGCCGGTGGCCGCGAGCGAGCGCGACATGCCCTCCACTGCGGCGGGCCAGCCGCGCTCGGCGCTCTCGTCGCGCAGCACCCTGAGGTCGGCGGCGAGGTCCGCGGGGGGCTCCGCGTCCAGGAACGACACGAGCTCCGCCGGCAGCGACGCCCTGACGCTCGAGTCCCTCCAGCCCGCGGGCCTCGCGCACAGCAGCCTGAGCTGCAGGGTCGGGTCGGAGCTGTCGGTCGGGGCCTCGCCCCACTCGCGCTCGTAGGTGGCGACCACCTCCCCGGTCGAGGCGTCGCAGACCGTGACGTCGAAGGCGCCCAGGGCGACGTCGACCCGGCGGCGCGCGTAGGCGGGCCCGGCCGAGTAGCGGTGGGGGCCGCCTACGGTGAAGGTGCCCTGCTTGTTGCACGTCCTGGTCTCCCACCTCACGCACGAGAGCGCGGCCGGCGGCAGCGGCGAGAGCGCGTCTTTGTCCTCCCCGAACAGCTCGAGCTCGGGCGTGCCGAGCCTGTAGTGGCGCTTGCCCGCGCTGAGGTCGAGGCAGTCCCCGAGCAGCCTGCGGTTGAACGCGGCGACGTCGTGGAGCGACGGGACGGGCACGAAGAGGTTCCTCCTGTGGCACCCGACCTTGTTCTCGACGTTGCCCTTCTCGTTGCCCGAGTAAGGGTTGGTGAAGGTGTAGTCGAGCCCGTAGTGCGCCGCGAAGCGCCGGAAGAGCTCCGAGAGCCTGACCTCGCCCCCGACGCGCCTGCCGACCTCGGTGGCGTTGTCGAAGACGGCCCTCCTCGGCACGCCGCCGGTGAACTCGAACACATTGCGGAGCCCCTGGCAGACGCACTCCGAGGTCTCGCCCCAGAACACCTGGGTGAGCCCCACGTTGGAGTGCGGGAAGGTGACGGTCAGGTACTTGCCCCTGGTGACCACGCCGCGGACCCTGAAGTCCGCCTCCCCGAAGTCGACCTGGACCTCGCCGGGCAGCCAGCTCAGCGTAAGGAAGCCCTCGGCGTCCCTGCGGTCACGCTCCCTGGCCATCTCCTCGCGCCGGCGCCTGACGTAGCGCTGCACGGTTGAGTAGGAGCCGTCGTAGCCCAGCTCGTCCCGGAGCCTCACATACACCCTCACGGCAGTGTGGCGCTGCTTGCGCCAGTTCTTGCAGTCGTCGTCGAGCCAGGAGTCTATCGTCCCCTCGTAGGGGGCGAGCACCTCGCTCTCCGGCTTCCTCCTCCTCGGGGGCTCGGGCGACAGGTCGTCCATCCTGGCGTACTTCCTCGCAGTGGGTTCCGATACGCCGACCGCCCTCGCGATCGACGCGATCGGCTCGCCACGCCGCGCCCTCCTGCGTATATCCTCTATCTTGTCCACGCCGATCATTTCCCCTCTGGCCCTCCTCACGTCGTAAACCGAAGCAACGACATGTTGGGCCAATCGCGGGATGGTCGGCGTACCCATGCACGAACCCGTAATTTTTACGTGCTCAGACCCGAAACTTTCCGACGCTCAAACCCGTAAACAGGAGGCTATCAAACACAGGCTTCGACCCAGCGATAGGTCGTGGAGGTGCTGACGCCGAGCTCGGCCGCCCTGGCATGTGCTATCTGGGCTGGTGACGGGCCGCGGGCGATGTCGGCGCGTATGGTGGCGAGCACCAGCTCCATCCTGGCCTCGCCCATGTCGATGCCTCTGCGCGAGCACGACCTGAGGTCGTCGGAGAGTGCTTGGGCGCGCGGGGCCGAGTACTCGCATTCCCATTTCCTGGGGCAGTGGTAGTGGAAGTGCCTGCACCCGTTGCAGGTCCAGGGTGTTGAACAACACTAGAAACTGCGCCGTTTGGTCATCGTGATCGAAGCAACGTGGTCACGAGGAAATGAGCAGTTTGGTCAAACGGGCCGCGCCTCCGAACGGCAGGGGCACGGCCCCTGTCGTAAGTTCCTCCTGTGTGGGCGACTTTGGCGAGAGCCGCACAGGAGGAGGAGAGAAGGATGACCGTGCCCTTGAGCACAAGACAGGATATACGAGAGCTGGATGCGACGGGCGTTTCGAGATGCGAGATCGCCCGACGCCTCGACGTGAGCCGGAACACCGTGGCGAGGTATGCGGACATGACGGACATGTCGCCTGCGCCACCCGTCACGTCCGTCCGGCCGCACCCCGCGACCGATGCCCACGCCGACTGGATCGACTCGGTGCTCTCCGCCGACCGCGGTGCGCCGAGGAAGCAGCGTCACACCGCCAAGCGGATATACGACAGGCTCGTCGCCGAACGCGGCTACGAGGGGTCCTACGAGAGCGTGCGCAGGTACGTCGCCGCATGGCGACGCGAGCACGGCGCGCTGGCGGCCCATGGCTTCCTGGAGCTGGAGTGGGCCCCGGGCGTCGCCCAGGTGGACTTCGGGAACTTCAGGTGCGTGCTCGGTGGCATGCCCACCGACGCGAAGCTGCTGGTGGTGACGCTGCCGCACTCGAACTCCCGCTACTGCGTCGCGATGATGTCGGAGAGGTCGGAGTGCCTGTGCGCGGGCCTGCGCGCCGTCTTCGAGTGGATGGGACGTGCGCCTGCCGTCCTCGTGCTCGACAACGCCACGGAGGCCGGCAGGATGGTGCGCGGCACCGTCACCGAGTCGGACCTGTTCTCGAGGTTCAGGGCGCACTACCGCTGCTCGAGCCGCTACTGCAACCCCTATTCCGGCAACGAGAAGGGATCCGTGGAGAACGCGGTGGGGTTCCTGAGGCGCAACCTGCTGGTCCCAGAGCCGCTCGTCTCCTCCCTCGAGGAGCTGAACGCGTTCCTTCGCTCGGGGTGCGACCGCCTGAACGCCTCCTCCCTCGCGCGCGACGGACGTCCGGTGCCCGAGGCGGCGGCCGAGGACCTCGCGGCGATGCTTGCGCTGCCAGGCATCGGCTTCGATGCCGTCAGATGGTCGAACGCACATGCCGACAAGCGGGGATACGTGACGGTATGTGGCAGGCAGTACTGCGCGGGCCCTGCCTGGCACGACCGTGACCTCCTGGTCGGGACGCGCCCCGATAGCGTCGAGATGCTCGCCGACCGGGGCAGGCGCGTCGCCATGCTCCCGCGCGCCTGGGGCGAGGGGGGACCGGTGAGGAATCCCGCGTCCCTCGTCCCCGCCCTTGTCGCAAGGCCCAGGGCCTTCGGGGAGTCGACCATCAGGCGGGACATGCCGCCTGGCCTCGTGGATGCCGTCGACAGGCTCGACGCTGCCGGCAGGCGTCAGGTGCTGCGTGCCATATCGAGGGCGGCCGACCCCTCGGGGTTCGAGGCCGCCTGCGCTGCCGCCGCGAGGATCATCGCCGAGGGGAGGATGCCGGACGAGGCGTCGTGCGACATGCTCGCCAGGAGGGTCGCGGCCGGGATGCCGTCACCGGGTGGACACGCCGACCTGCTCGTCTACGACGGGTTCCTGGGCAGGGAGGCCAAGAGCGATGCCCGCTGACGTGGCGGCATCCGGGCGCGTGGTGGCCGCCGGCAGGGAGTGCTCGCTCACCAAGGCGGTCCTCGAGGAGTGGTCGTGCCGTGGGACCCCAAGGCAGGTCGAGTACCTCGCCTCCTTCCTCGAGGCCGAGCGGTCGAGCCGCGAGGCGTCCAAGAGGGCGATGCTGCTCAGGAGGTGCTCGCTGCCCGCACCGAAGACGTTCGAGGGATATGACTGGTCATGCGTCAGCTGGCCGAAGGGCTTCGGTCGAGAGGACCTCCTGGCGCTCTCGTTCCTGCCCAGGCACGAGGACCTGGTGCTGATGGGCGACGTCGGCACTGGAAAGACGCACATGGCGTCGGCGCTGTGCTCGTCATGCTGCGAGCGGAGGGTCGAGGCCCGCTTCTTCACGGCGTCCTCCCTCGTGCTGCGTCTGAGGCACGCCCGTGACGAGGGGAGGCTCGACCGCGAGCTCGCGCGGATCGGCCATGCGGACCTCCTGGTCATAGACGAGCTGGGGTTCCTGCCCCTTGACCCCGACGGGGCGAGACTTCTGTTCCAGGTGGTGTCCGAGGCCTACGAGAGGCAGTCCGTGGTGTTCACGACCAACCTGGAGTTCTCGAGGTGGGGCACGGTCTTCGGTGACGACCAGATGGCCGCGGCAGTGATAGACCGCGTGGTCCATCACGGCAGGCTCCTGCAGTTCCGTGGCGAGTCGTATCGCGTCAGGCACTCCCTCATGCAGGCGGATGCCCAATAGCGAGGCACAGGTCCGGCGACCATCCTGCTCAAAAACTAATGAGTGTTCTGCTCAGGTTCTCTTGACAGAACACATCCAGGGCCACGCCTGGAGCCTGGGGCAGGCATCCTGGGGCGCCTTGCCCGCACGCTCGCCCCTGGCCGGCCCCCTGGCCACGGTGCGGTTGGTCCTCACCTCGTCGGATATCGAGGAGGCGGACCTTCCCAGATCGTGGGCGATCGCCCTCGCGCCGTCCCCTCTGTGCAGGGCACGTTCTATCGACGCCCTCTCGGCACGCGTGAGCCTGAAGTACCTGCGCTGCTGGTCTGACATCTTCCCTTCCCTTCACGTGCAGGTCACCTGTTGACCTGATGGAGAAGGGGCTACCACACCCAGCGCTACGCGTACGGCTCGGTTTGGAAGAAAGGGCAAGGTGTTCGGCTCAACTTGCGAATCGACTTCTAACCGTGAGGCCTTGTCGAACGGAGAATTGTGACACTTGAGCTCAATCAGCCATGAAAGCGGACTTACAATCAATCCTGAAGGAGGTTTCCATGGCTTTCTGTTCAAATTGTGGCGCAAAGGTCGAGGACGACGCCGTGTTTTGCCACAGGTGCGGAGCAAAGCTCCAGCATGCGATTGCAGACGATGGTGACATGAGTTCCATCTCTACGAAGATGTCCAAAGAGGGCATGACCTCGAGAGCTGCCAAACCTTTGAAGCACGACGGCTCCTTGAAGGTTGATGCTGCCGCTCTAGGAAAGACCATCGGCGGGGTCTTCGGCAACTTCACCAACTCTGTCAACGAGAACCCTCCCAAGGCTAATACTCCTTCAGTCGAGGGTTTTGCCAACTCCTTCGCGGCCAACCTCGGCTCAGTAGCCGCCGACGCCAGGAATACGCTTGAAGCTGCATTTGTCGAGAGGCGCACTGTCATCCCGCGGCAGTCAGAGATGCAGGCCGCCCATTCTCTCGTATCTGGAGAACAAATTCAGAATTGTAATCATAACTTGGATGAGCGCAGCCAAGAATATGCGGGTTATGTCCTCAAGTGCCCCAACTGTGGTACCTCCATCACACAGTCCACGGTTATCTGCCCTGAATGCGGACACAAGATTACCGGGCAAGCAGCCATCTCGTCAGTACAGGAGTTCAGCCGTGAGTTAATGGCTATAGAATCCCACCGTAACAACGGTGTATTTGGCCTTTTCAATGATGGCTCGGAGGCACGAGCGGACGAGAAGCTGACTCTCGTAAAGAGCTTCCCTATCCCAAACACCATCGATGACATCTGCGAGTTCATCTTCTTGGCCATTGCAAACATCGATGTGACTTTGTCAAAGAAGAGCTACTGGAACAACACCCGTGGGAGCGAGACGGATTTGAGCAATGCCTGGGTCTCGAAGATGCAGCAGGCGTACCAGAAGGCGAAGATGCTTTTCCCGAGCGATTCCACTTTCATTTATATCCAGCAGATCTATTTTGAAAAGATGAAAGAACTTAAACTGATGAAATAGAAGTCAGCTTACCTGCACCCATAAACGAGAAGCATCAAGATGGTAGTCCATATGAAATGTAATCATAAACTTGTCGAAGGGAAAGACCTTTGTCCCAAGTACGACATACTGATAATCGTCAACTTCTTGGCAGTACCCTAAACAAGGACTCCAACGCGCAAGGTTACTTACAACCTCGAGATTCATAGCTAACACAACAAATAGGATTAAACAGAATCAAAGGCTTTGACATCGTAACGTTCTAGAGAGGTGTTCCATGGTACTCTTCAACAAACATGCGGGGGGAACAATGGACCAGATCCGCTGCGATGAGCCCAACTACCTCATCTGGAAATGGCATCCCACTGGGTCGCAAGGCGGCGATACTAAACGTGAGACCGCTATCCGCTGGGGCTCCTCACTTCGCGTGCGCGAAGGTTCTGCGGCTGCTTTCGTCTACACTGACAAGGATGGTTCTCCCCAGGACTTCATCGAGGGGCCCTTCGACGAGATCCTGAAGACTTCGAACCTGCCGGTCATCGCAAGTATCATCGGTACGGCCTACGACGGTGGCACGCCCTTTCAGGCTGAGGTTTACTTTATCAACCTAGCACAGGTTATCCAGGTAAAGTTCGCCGTACCCTTCTTTGATGTCTACGATCCGCGCTTCTTGGATTTCGGCGTACCCACGGCAGCTCGTGGCACGATTACCTTCAAGATTACCGACTATCACGAGTTCATCAAGTTGCACAGACTTGACGGCTTTACCCTCGATGACTTCCGGAAACAGGTGCGTGACGCTATCACTAGATACGTGAAAGATGCCATCGCTAACGCACCTTCCGCCTATAACGTCCCACTCATCCAGCTCGAACGTAAGATTACTGACATCAACGATGCCATCACGCCAAAGATCACTGAACGTCTCTTAGAGAAGTTCGGCGTAACCGTGACCGGCGTGGATCTCGCCGCAATCGAGTTCGACAAGTCGAGCGCAGGCTACAAGAGCCTCATGGCCGTGACCAGAGACATCGCGAGCGAGACCACCAAAGCGCAGGCCGACGTGAATATCAAGAACTTGCATGACATGCAGCAAATCAACGCCGGCAACACAGAAGCCACCCTCAAAGCTCAGCGCGAAGAGGCACAATACGCCCAGCGCAAGACCACTGAGAGTGCAAACTTTGCAGCCTACCAAGTGGAGCAGCAAGCGGCCGTGGGCATCGCCGGTGCGAACGCATTGGGGCAGATGGGTGCTAATGGCGGCACCACGATGTCGATCGGCGGAGGTGGCAGCATGGACCCTGCAGCGATGATGGCAGGCATGGCCGTTGGCGGTGCCGTGGGACGGAACATCGCCGATACGATGGGCGAAATGATGCAGGGCGTGAACCAGCCTACGGGTGCGGTTCCACCACCCGTTCCCGTAACGGCCTATAACATAGCAGTCAACGGACAGCCAACTGGCCCCTACGACCTCAATACCCTTACACAGATGGCTCTCTCGGGCATCTTCGGTAAGGATAGCCTCGTCTGGAAGGCAGGCATGGCCAACTGGGAGCAGGCGAGTGCCGTTGATGAACTCGGAAGTGTATTTGCCGCCATGCCGCCGATCCCTTCCACAGTACCTCCCATTCCATCTATGCCCCAAACCGAGCAAGGAGAATAAGATGGATGCAAGCTCCTTTTATTCAATGGACAAGCTAGTTGCGTTCGGCATGAGTACGGCCGTAGCCAACCAGATGACAGCCTCGATGAATGCGTCACTAACGCAGACGAGGATTCCTGGTGCTGACAATGCAATGAATCAGGTGGATGGTAGGGACATCTATTTCGTCGCAATGAACGACATTTCATCAGGACCCTATTCAGCTATCGAGCTCGCTCGCCTCATCGCAGACGGTAAGGTTGTAAAGGAAACCTACGTCTGGAAACCGGGTATGACCAAGTGGGATCTAGTCGAAAACATGAACGAAGTGCTAGGGCTTGTTGCCCTTACACCTCCTCCAATACCTGAAGGGTAGTATTTCGATAGAGTCCGTAAAGCAGTTTCTTTGGCTCAGAGTAACATGCTAACTCCCATTGAAAGACATCGAAGAAGGCCAGCGTCCCTGAGCAACCTTGACCTACCACCTCCCTGCGTTCGACTTGCGAGAACTGCATCTGCAGTTCTTCAATGTCGGGTCCGGACCAGGGGTGGTGCCGGGTTCACCTATGGTTTTCCGACGTGTAACATCGGGATGATGCGTACCTGGTTGTCGAAAGCATTTCTGATCCCATCCGCGGCGGACATCCTCACCTCAGGATCGACGTCGGCATTGGGCGTCATAGACATAATCACTTTCCCGAAGACCTTGAGTTTCTTGGCCTGATCGTGTCACCCCAGGCAGTGCTCACGTTATCGTGCTGTCTGCACCAGTCGACGCCACAACGATGCCGTCACCAAGCCGGTTAGCTGCTGGGTTCGTGCTGCCCATGGGAGAATCTCGCCTGCCGGCTCCCCCGCATCCCTCCGGTGGCTTGCAGGTTGCCGAGGGTACGACAGCACAACGGGGAGACGTGAAAGCACGTCTCCCCGCCCTAAAGAAACATCACGATAATGTGATTTTCTATTCCCACTCGATAAGGGAATGCGTCTCCACCAGAAACTCTCCTATCTCGGTTTAGCCAGCGTCTCCACGGTCCATGGAGTAGCCGGCTCGGACTTTTCTGCTGGTACTCATGTGGTACTCACGGATATCGCTACTCCGATTTACTCATATGGCTTGCAAGATCGAAGGGGCATTGGCTCAGCATCTAGCGACCTTGTCGGCGTCCAGCAAATAAAGAGTCCTCACCCAGCCCTTCCTAGATAGCCTAGACGGGAACAGCCCGCACGCCGTGCGAGATGAGGTAGGGTGGTAGTGTCGGAAATGTTGGTGTAAATGAGACTTCGACTCTGGCGGCAAAGCCCAGAACCCTAGTTGATGAGTCGAATCCTACGCCGCCTCCCTTTCCATGGCAACCCCTGCGGCATCGAGCACCTTGCGAGCCTCTTCGTCTGCTGCGGCACGTCGGGCATCAGTGATCGGTTCCGACCCGTCCCCATGTCCGCATCTCTCCAGTAGCGACCAGAACTCGTCCATCTTCCCCTCGGCGAAGTAGCGTGATTGTGACCATGTCTCGTCGGACTCCGCGACGACGGCACCTACGAGTCGCACGAGCGACTGCCTTGACGGGAAGACCTGCACCACGCGACTCCTGCGCCTGGTCTCGCGGTTGCATCTCTCTTGGACGTTGTTGGTCCCCGGACGCTTCCAGTGCGAGGACGGGAAGTCGAGATAGGCCAGCGCATCCGGCTCGGCCTCCACGAGAATCCTTTGCGCCTCCCGGCTCACCTGTCCCACCATCTGCGTCGCCCTGTGATACAGAGCCCTCACCACCAATGCGTCCTTGGCGCGAAAGACCGGAGAGAGCAGCTTCGCGACCCGCACTCTCTTGGAACGGCTTCTCGTCGCACGGCAGCAGTCGCGGATCAGGTGCACGATGCATCTTTGCCAGGCAGCCCCCAGAAACGTCTCCGAGATGGCTCGCACGAGACCCTCGTGGGCATCGGAGACGACGAGCCTCACGCCCCTGACGCCACGCGATCGGAGGCGTCTCAGAAAGGGGAGCCAGGAGTCATATGACTCGGTGTCGACGACATCGAAGCCGACCATGTGTCCGTGACCCTGCCCGTCACAGGCGATCGCCGTCACGACGGCTGTCGAGCTGACATGCCCCCCGTCGCGGCATCTCGCATAGGTCGCGTCAAGCCACAGGTGTTTTGCTTCAATGTGAACTGAGCCACAACGCCACCGAAAACTGGGCCATCGCCGTCACCGGGATGTGAGCCACCCGCGTCAGACAAACCGGGCCACTCGTGGATGTGCCGGCCGCATGGGGCGGCCCGGGCATCGCGGCTCGCGTATACCCTTCCCGGCGGACCTTTTCCACGAGACCCCGCCGGGAAGGAAGGAGAGGATGACAATGCCCAGGCCAACTCAAGAGGATATCAGGGTGATGCATGCCCGGGGCGACTCCGACAGGAGCATCGCCGCAAGGCTGGGGATCAGTAGGAACACCGTGGCGAGGTACGTGCGAATGACAGACATGTCACCGGTCACACCCATGCTGCGCAACGCGCCGCATCCGGCCACGGACGCATGGGCGCGTCTTGTCATGGCGTGGCTTCGCGACGACCTCGCGGTACCGAGAAAGCAGCGCAGGACCGCACGCAAGATCTACGATGACCTGGTGCATGACCACGGATACGTCGGCTCGCGCTCCTCCGTGGAACGTCTTGTGAGAAGGATCCGGGAGGACACGACACCTGCGGGGGATGGATACCTCGAACTCGACTGGCCGGCCGGGATCGCACAGGTCGACTTCGGTCATGCGGCGGCTTGGCTCGGCGGCGAACGCACCGAGCTCCACCTGCTTGTGATGTCGTTCCCGCACTCCAACGCGCGCTTCTGCGTCCCGCCCGTGTCGGAGGCCGCCGAGTGCCTGTGTGCGGGACTCCGCACCCTGTTCGAGCACGTGGGCGGAGCGCCGACCGAGCTCGTGCTCGACAACGCCACCGAGGCTGGCAGACGCATGTGCGGTGTGACACGGGAGTCAGCCCTCTTCTCGCAGTTCCGTGCGCATTACGGCTGTCGCTCGACGTATTGCAACCCCTACTCCGGCAACGAGAAGGGCTCCGTGGAGAATGCCGTTGGGTTCCCGGGGCGCAACCTCATGTCACCGCCGCCAGCGGCACCGTCGCTCGCCGTGCTCGCCTCATCTCTGTTTGCTGGATGCGACAGACTGCTTGGCGAGGAGCATTACCGCGCCCACGTCGTGATCTCCGAGGTCTTCGCGGAGGACCGTCATGCGTTGTCGGCACTCCCCGGCGTCGGCTTCGACGCCGTGCGCTGGGAGCGCAGGAGAGCCGACAAGCAGGGGTGCGTCACGGTTGGCAGCGTCCGCTACTGCGCAGGTCCCTACTGGCACGACAGGTGGATGCTCGTGGGTATGCGCGCCGACGGCGTCGAGGCCCTCGACGAGCACGGACGGCATGCCGCGACGCTTCCCAGGGCCTGGTCGGACGCCGGTGGCACGGTACGTGACCCCGCCTCGC
>Ga0183095_11433_pt1 | contig 18099 bp, 14 predicted proteins | sample BioMet4_FD_130346 | JGI IMG/M metagenome (GOLD analysis project Ga0183095, IMG submission 130346) | Microbial communities from bioreactor (seeded with sewage sludge) at LBNL, California, USA - Biofuel metagenome 4 (v2) (version 3) | ecosystem: Engineered > Bioreactor > Anaerobic > Unclassified ...
GCTCGACCCGCGGTGGCGGGAGGCGCTGTGCCGCACCGCGCCGAGGCCGGAGGACGCCGCCGCGCTGACGGAGCCGCCGTGCCGCGCGCTGCCGCTGACGCCGAGGCAGGCGGAGAGCCTCGCCGACGCGCTCTCGGACGTGCCCGACCCGCGCGCGCAACCGCCGCCACGCGGCCGGGCCGATGCTCGCGAGCCTCGTGCTCGCCGCGCTGTGCGGGCGCACGGGCCTCAACGCCATGTTCCGCTTCGCCCAGGCGCTCACGCAGGAGCAGAAGCGCCTGCTGTGCTTCCGCAGCCACCCGAGGCACCCCGGGCTGCGCAAGGCGCCGTCCTACAAGGCCTACTGGTCGCTCCTGAAGAACATCGACCACGCCGCGCTCGCGGACGCCCTCAACCGCTGGTTCCTCTCCCAGACCGGCGCACTGCCCCCCTCGCTGGCCATGGACGGAAAGATGGTCCGCGACCTCGCCGGCACCCTGAACGTCTCCGACACCGCCACTGGCCGCACCGTGGCGTGCGTGCCGATCCGCAAAAAGGGCGGCGAGATCCCGGCCGCCCGCAGGGCCCTCGCGGGCATCCCCGGCGGGCTCTCGGGCGCGACCGTCTCCGGCGACGCCGCGCACTGCCAGAAGCAGACCGCCCGGCAGATCGTGGACGGCGGCGGCGAGTACCTGCTGCAGGCCAAGGCCAATCAGAAGAAGCTGCTCGCGAAGGCCCGCGCCCTAGAAGGCCTCGCCCCCTTTTTGACTTCAACCTGAGCGGCCACGGCCGCGTCGAGACGCGCGCCGTCAGCGTCCAGCCCCTCAGCCCCCGCGAGTCCGGCTTCCCGTACTGCCCGCGCTCGTCACCGTGCGCAGCCTCTCGTACAACAAGAAGACGCGCAGGACCTCCCGCCAGACGCGCCGCTACATCTCCAGCCTCAAACCCCACGAGCGCTCCCACGCCCAGAGGGAGTCGCTCGTACGCGGGCACTGGGCCGTCGAGAACAAGACCCACTGGCGCAGGGACGCGCTGCTCGCCGAGGACAGGATCCGCTCGCGCAACCCGCGCGTCGTCACAACCCTCGCCCTCATCGCCAATGACGCGCTCTTCGTCCTCCTTCACGCCGCGCCCTTCGACCCCGTGCCCGAAACCATCGAACGTCTCACCCGCCACCCTTCAATGGCCCTCGCGCTCATCCGCACAAACAAACCAAGACTCAAGCCAAAGGAATAAGCCGTGACCCTAGCCCAAGTCCGCGTATGTTCGTCCATTGACGTCCGTCATCGGGAAGAATACTATGATCTCCTTTTATGAAAGGGAGTCGCATTCTATTGCAGCTGAAACGGTCGTGGGGCCTCTTGTTTTTGTCGACCGCTGTTTTTAGTCAAATCTCGGGGTGCGCGCTTATCAAGCCTGATCCCGCACCTGACTCCGGATTCATTCCGAATCCGCATGAAATGGCGCCGTGGCCCGAACGGGCGGCCTTTGTGCAGCGGATTTGGTTCAAGGACCGCAAGCAGTTTTATGCGACCCGCGAGCGGTTTACAAAAATCTGTTTCAAGCCGACGCGGACCGACTTTCTCAATACGCCGGGGTGGTGGGACAAGCTCAATGCGGGCGGACGGAATTTGTATTTTAAAGACGTTGGCACAATGGCGCGGTATGTCGACGCAACGATGCAGAAAACGTTTCGTGCGGATTCATTAAAACGGTTTGAGCTGACAGACACGCCTGACGAACACACGATCGTCTACGAAATCGCGCTCGTTGAGCTGCGTCCGACGAAAGTCGCCGTTAATGTGTTCTCTTCGATTCTCGGGGTGATCGTTCCCTACACGTGGTTCACGCCCATTGTGGTGAAGACGCGCGGAAGCATCGCTGTCGAAGTGACGGCGAGGGACGGCGCAAACGATGAGCTGCTGGTCGCGTGGGCGGATCGGCGGATCGATCTGATCACGCCGTGCAGCATCAGGGACTTTGAAGCGTACGGACACGCCAGACGCGCCGTTGAGAGCTGGGCGAAGGATCTGCTGAAGGCGTGGAACTCGCCCGAGTCGGTCGTGATTAAAGACGAGCTTCCCGTGTCGCTCAATCCGCTGTAAAGCAGGCTGTGCCTTTACGCGCGTCCCAATTTCAGGCTGGCCCGTCGCGGTCACTCTTTGTACCATTTTATCCTGAATGTCCGAACACGCATTTTCTTTGCTCTTCGACGACGTGACGCACTGGCAGGTGTTCGCATCCGGTCAGGCGGAAGGACGGCTTTGTCCGACTCAGGGCCCGGGCGGTGAGGCGGGCATTCGCCTGGATTATGATTTTCATGGCGGCGGCGGATTTGTGGCGATCCGTCGCGTGGCTGTCTGCCGCTTGCCGGAAACGTTTGCGGTCGGTTTTTCCCTGTGCATTGCCGGAGAAGCGAACAACGTTGAGTTCAAGGTGGTTTCTCCGGGAGGCTCGAATGTCTGGCGGTGCGTTTACACGGCTCTTTCGCCCTCCGCCGCATGGCGCGAATATCGGGTCACGGAGCGCGATCTTTCTTTCGCGTGGGGACCGGCCGGAGGTGGGGCGCCTTCGGAGATTGAGGCCGTCGAGTTTGTTGTTGTCGCCGGACCGGGTGGTCGGGGCACCTTACGGTTGACGTGCGCGTCGTTCGAGAATCAGACGCTTCGTGCGCCGGCCGGCGTGCGCGCATCCAGTTGTCAGCGGGGGTGTGTTCCGGAAACCCTTTTTTCCGCTTCTCCGGCTGCGGCGTGGCGAGCCTGCAACGACGATGCGCGTCCGTGGATTGAGATCGATCTCGGAAGAGCGCAGCGTTTCGGAGGCCTCGTTTTGCATTGGCCAAACGACCTTCCAACGCGCGCCGTCGAAATTTTGCTGTCGGATGATGCGACGGGCTGGCGCCGACTTTACCGGCAGGCCGCCGTGAGCGGCACGCTGACTCATGTTCCGGCGCCTCTGGAGCAGGCGCGCTTTCTGCGGTTTGTCTTTGAACGGGCGGAAGGTGCCGCGTTGCGTTCGGTTTCTTTGCGGCCGGACGCGTTTTCGCACACGCCCAACGCGTTCCTGCACGCGATTGCTGCCGATTTTCCTAGGGGCTGGTTTCCGCGTTACTGGCTTCGCGAGCAGTCGTTTTGGACGGTGGTCGGAACCCCCGAAGGCACGCGTCGGGCGCTGATCAACGAGGAGGGTTTGGTCGAGACGGATGAGGCGGGATTCTCGCTGGAGCCGTTCGTTTTGACGGAGGCGGGGATTGCAACCTGGGCGAATGTAAAGACCTCCGTCTCGCTTCCGCAGACGGGAACGCCCTTGCCTTGCGTGTCGTGGCGGGAGGCCGCGTTTGAGCTTGTTGTCCGGCCGTGGGTGGACGGCTCGGGGGATCGGCAGACGCTTCATGTCGGTTATCGGTTAACGCGCCTCACACCCTCTTGCGCGTTGCGGCTGGTGATTGCGGCGCGTCCCTGTCAGGTGACGCCGCCGTGGCAGGCGTTCCGCAACCTCGGCGGCATCAGTCCGATCCGGAACGTCGCGTGCGGCGACCGCAGTGTGGGCGTCAACGGGCGGCTGGTCGCGTTCACTCCGCGCGCGGATGCGCTGGGCGCGGCGGCGTTTGCGGCATCGGAAGTTCCGTCCTGCCTGTCGGCCGGCGCAGTCGGAGCTGCGGCGCAGGTGGACGATGCCTCCGGCCTCGCCTGCGCGGAAATGCTGTGGAACGTGCCGGCGGGCCGTCGCGTCTTTGAGGTGGTGGTGTCGGTTCCGTTTTTTGGTCGGGGGCATCCGGTGAGCGCTCGCGGGCACGCGCAGGCTTCCGCACGTTGGTGCCGGGCGCTGAATGCAGTCGAATGGCGTGTGCCGGATTGCGCGGCGGAGGCTTTTGCGTGTTTCCGCACGGCGGCCGGGCATATTTTGATCAACCGCGATGGCGATGCGCTGCAGCCGGGGCCGCGCCGTTACACGCGTTCGTGGATACGCGATTCGGTGATCATGGGGGCCGCGCTCGCGAAAGCCGGTCATCCCGCCGCGCTGCGGAAATTTCTGAGATGGTATGCGCCGTTTCAGCGCGAGGATGGTTTTGTGCCGTGCGTTGTTGACCGCGACGGAGTCGATTGGCTTGTCGAGCACGACAGCCACGGGCAATTTTTGTGGGGCGTGCGCGAAGCGGTTCGCGGAGGCGCGGGAAGAGCCTTCTTACATGCGATGCTGCCGCACGTGCGAAAGGCGGCCGACTTCCTGCTGGCGTTGCGCGCGCAACGCGGGACGGACGCCTACCGCGCAGGCGAACGCGCGCCGTGCTGCGGTTTGCTGCCGGAATCGGTCAGTCACGAAGGGTATCTGGCGCATCCCGTTCACGCGTATTGGGATGACTTCTGGGGCGTGCGCGGATTGGAGGCTGCGGCGGAACTCGGGGCAATGGCGGGATGGCGGGACGACGCGGCCCGCTGGTCGCGCGAGGCGGGCGTTTTTCAGGAGGATGTGCTGCGCTCGTTCGAGACGGTCATTCGGGACAAATCCCTCGCCTATATCCCCGGTTCTGTCGAGTGGGCGGACTTTGATCCGACGGCAACGTCTAATGCGGTCGCGATGCTTGATTTTGCCGATGCGTTGCCGGGCAAACCGCTTCGCGCGATGCTCCAAACGTATCTTGAAGGGGTTCGGCGTCGGCGCGCGGGTGCGGTGGCGTGGAACAATTATACCGCATACGAAATCCGGCTGATCGGCGCGTTCGTCCGGCTCGGAGAACGCGAAACCGCCAATGAGTTGCTCGCGTTCTTTCTTTCCGACCGTCGGCCGCGCGACTGGAACCAATGGCCGGAAATCACCTGGCGCGATCCGCGCTCGCCCGGCCATTTGGGCGATCTGCCTCACACGTGGATCGCGGCGGAGTATCTGCTGGCGCTCTCCTCCATGGTTGCGGAAGAGCGCGAGGCCACAGGGGCGCTCGTGCTGGCGGCCGGCATGCCGTGGGCTTGGCTTGCGGAAGGAAAAGGATTTAGCGTGCGCCGTTTGCCGACGCGTTTCGGTCCGTTGGATTTTTCCATTCGCGCGCAGGACGGCGTTTTGATTCATGTCGCCGTCGGCGGAGGACTTGCTTTGCCGGTCGGCGGGCTGACGGTCGCTCCGCCTCTGCCGCCCGGTCGGCGCGTCGCGGCCACCGATGACCTTCGCGGAAGCAGCGAATTGTGCGGATCGCCGGATGCTGCGGTTAAGATCACCTCGCTCCCGTTCGAAGGCACGATCCGCCTTGCCTAACGGCCTCTGCGAACGCGGTCCGTCCGAAAATCAGCCGAGGGTCATTTCCAGTCGGTTGCGGTTGCCGGTAAGAAGCGCCGTGAAGTCGGACAGGGCAATTCGCGCCGCGCCGGGCCGGTATGGATTGGAATCCCGTGTGAAAGCAAGCGGTGTTCCATTCAACGCGGCGGATACCGTTCCGCACCCTTTTGAAAGGACGCGGTACGCCAGCTCAACGGTTTGGTCGAAAAGGTGCAGCGTGGCCGAAAGGCCGTCCAGTGTTTTCGGAACGACCGGATCAATAACAATGGACGCCGCCTCAAGCCGGATGCCCAGAAAATTTTGAACGATCAGGCGGGCACCGATGCCGGCGCCGCTGGAATATACGCGCCAGCCGCCTTCGAGCGCGACATCGCCAGACAGTGCGCGGCTGTATTGCTCAAAAGCCTCGTAGCGGTCGGTGAACGCCGGGTCGGAGCTTGAGTAATAGCAGTTCGACTGGCGGAGCGCGGCCGAAGGGACAACCGTCTGAATTCCGATGGGATTGAATTTGCAGAGAGCGCTGAAAAAGCCGTCGGCATCGCCGAAATGCGCCAGCGCCTCGCAGGTGCGGAGATGCGCATGGGTGTACATGAGTCCGATTTCGCGCCCGAAATAACTGGCGGTCTCCATGCGCTGGAAGAGCGTCTGTACGCCGCCGCGATAGGGCATCGGCCGGTCGAAAAGATGTGCGCCGTCGGGGCCCGAGAGGTGCTGACGGATGAGGTCCCAATGGGCCTTCGCCTGCTCGGGAGTAAACAGATCGGCTGTGATGGCATTGATCATAGCCAGCACACTGTAGGAAAGCCCCGTTTGCTTATCGCGCGGATGTAGCAGATAATCCGGCGCATCGGCCCCGTGAAAATAAACGAGTCCGGTCAGAACGCCGTCTTTGATGAGGACGCGCTGGAAATCCGTCCGTATGCGGACGGCCGCCTCATCGAGCCGACGAACGCACGCAGGGCGACCGATGTGTCTGAATGCGGCGGATAAGGCATTGAGCGTTTGGTAGTGGAGCGTGACGGTCCACGAAGAACAAAGATGTTCGCGCATGTCCGGGCGTGCCGGCTGGAGCGCGTCGTTCCAGTCGCCGCGGCCATAGGCTTCCAGTGCGGTGCCCGCGATGGTGCGTTGCCGGATGAGTTCCAAGGCCCGCTCAACATGTTCCGAAAGCGGCGTGTGTTCCGCGTTACAGCCGCTGTCCGAACGAAAGTAAGGAACAACCTCGTCAAGCAGGGACGTGTCGCCGCTCGCGGAAAGATACTGGGCGAGCGCCAGCAGCGGCCAGAAAACAATGTCGCCGTGCGAGTCTTCCGGACGGATGTTGCGTTCGCGGTCAAAAAACATGAACCACTGCGGCCAATCGCCGTCGGAATTCTGCTGGCGGAAAACCCGCAACAAAATATCTCGGATCGGCGCAAAACGCCCGAGCGCCAGCAGCAATTCGACGGGGCCTTGGCAGACGTCGCGGGTGCCCCAGCCGCCGCCCGAGTATTGTTCGAGGCCTCGCGGCGAGAGGTAGTGAACCAGCGCGTTCTGAATCAGCCATGGGAAAAAGTCGGCCAAGCGGAGGGCCGCTGAAAATTGCGGTGAAACCGTCAGGTCGTCTGAAACCGTATTCCAGTGAAACGTCGGCCCGAGCGGCGCAGGCGCGTCAACGAGATGCCCCTGAATCGTGAGTCCGGCGTTCAATGAGATTTCCGTTTCGAAACACAAAAAGGGTTGTCCGTGCGAAACGCCGTCGGCGAACAAACACTCGTCGCCGCCGATCCGTGCGATCCGCGTTCCGTCGGTTGGGGCAACGGAAAAACCGCCGTCGGGAAAGCGGCGTCCCACATCGCTGTCGGCGTCCGCGCGGACGAAAACGGACGAACCTGTTTTTTTGATGCGAAGCGGCGCGTCGGAACAGCCATCGTCGCCGTTGATGGCCACGTGGAGAGAAAACAGAAAGCGGGACGGAGAACCGCTGAGCACCGACAGGGAGAGCCGCAGCTCATGGGCGTTGTCCGGCGCGGATACGGTCGCTTCGATCAGACCGTCCGAATGCTTGTAAAGCCAGCGGCAGGCGTCCGGACGCATCGCGAATGCGGAGGGAAGCCCCAGCAGTCGCCAACCGGTTTTTGTTTCCGCAAACACGCGCAGGCCGTGGCTTCGGAAGAGTCCGAGATAACTGTGGCAGGTGGACAAGAAACGGTTGATGCTCACGTGTCCTTGCGTCACCATCGAGTGGAAAACGCCGTCCATCCAGACGGTGGACGTGAGTGCGGATTCGTCCGGCGTCAACGCGCCGCCCGTGCGCAGAATGATCCCGTGAGGACGCAGCACGCGCAATTCTTTGGCTCGAAGCACGACGTGCGTGTGGTCTCCGGTGAAAAAGGACAGCACCCGGTCGCCTTCCCGCTCGACGTGGCGCGGGGCTGCGCCGAACCGCGCGTTCATCTCCTGACTGTCAAGATCGAGCGTCGAAAGCAGGGGCGCGGTCGCAAAAAGACTGGCGGCGGAACGGTGGCCTTCGAACGCGTCCGGCCGCGGAGGGGGTTCGGCTTCGGGCAGCGCCAGCGCGCGGTCGACAATTGCGAAATCGCGCGATGGCGACGTGGCCTCCGGTTTGTCGGCTTGGAACCAGCCGAAAAATCCCCGGTTGCAATGTGCGCCCGGCTTCAGCACAAACGGGGCGTCCTGAAGCGCGACCAGCGCGTGTTCGCCCTGTAACCGTTGGGACGCGAGATCGGACTGGAGCGCGATGGGCGGCGCATCCTCGCGACGCGAAAAGCCGTAAAATGAACGCGCGTCCGTCGAGTAGGCGACGGCTTTGCCGAGCGAACCGATCAGCGTCCAGGGGTATCGTCCGCCCATGGATAAATTTTGGCGCGAAGCCACCGACACGCCGGTCTGCGGATGCGCGAGCGGGGTATGGTCCACATAATGGCACACGTAAAATTCGTTGAGCCGCACGGCTCCATAGTGGGCGAGGGCCAGATCCTGCGCGTGAATCAGGTCGCACGTCACGGTCTGCCGACCCATGTTCTGCACGCTCACATGCCAGAACCAGGCGGGACGGGATTCGGCCAGCACAAGCTGCAGGCGAAACAGCAGGTTCTTCCATGTTCCCTCGGCCGCAAAACCTCGTTCGGTCGTCTGGTAGTGCGCGGGGCTGGAAGGCCCCAGCAACGGGATCGCATCGGGCTTGCCGTCGCGTGTGCGAAGATATACGTTCGCGAGTCCGCCCTCGGCCTCACTCCCCCAAAAAAGGTTGATCAGAATGTCGCCGCAGTCCATTCGCCGCACGGAGCCGTTCGCGTTGCATTCGACGCGAAGACCGGAAGGGCTGGCGATGTGAAAGGCTGAACCGGCGGTTGCGTGATTCTGCATGTGAGGTTCCTTCAACAACCGGGCCAAACATCGGCGGCCCGGCGGGACTACTCAGGCCGAGCGGCGTTCTTTTTCGTAACGGTCCGCCTCTTCGCTCAGCTCGTTGAGCCGCGTGACGACGGCAACGTAGGACGAGATGGTTTGGAATTGGGTTACGATGAGCGAGAAGGCTCCCAACAGTGTTGAGAACGCCATCGCCGACTGGGCGATCACTCCGAATTCCACCTGCCGACTGATGAACATGGGGGCCACAATGAGAACCGGAATCAACTGGATAAGATAGTTGTAGCCGCCGGTGAAAAAGTTCAGGTTCCGGTTCACCGCGATGATCCGCCGAAAATTGGCGACAAGCTCGTCGAGCAAATCGTTCAGGTTTTCGCGGACATTGGCCTCGGCGCCCGATGATGCGATTTTCTCCGCCTTGTCGCGGGTGTGAATCAGCGCGGCCCGAAAATTGGCTTCGCAGTCGGACTGCATGTAATTGAGCCGGATCAGAGGTCTTCCGAGCCAGATGGTCAGGGCCGATCCGGAGAGCGCGTAGGTTACTGCAATAAAAAACAGCTTGGGACTGATCGACCACAGGACGCCGGAAAACGAGAAGACCGTGATGGTGCCGTTCAGAATCATCAGCACAAAAGAAAGGGTGGTGGTGGTCAGTTGCCGGATGTCTTCCGTCATCCGCTGATCGGGGTTTGTCAGCCCGCGATCATTCCGCAGATGCAGATAGAGCCTGCGTTCGATGTAAACCTTGGTGGCCCTGCGGGTCAGCCACTCGCGCCACAGCAGGCCCAGTCGTTCTTCCGTGTACCGGAAGAGCGCCGCGACGCAGGTCGAACCGGCGAAGACAAGCACGTAAAGCCATGCGAAGCAAATAAAACCGGACGTGTTGCGGTTTTCGATGGCCGACATAAAATAGCGGCCGACGTAGCTGTTGGCGACGTTCAGGATGTTGAGTCCGACCATCATGACCAATAGCATCGACACAAACAGACGTGCTTTTTTGCCGACGTGGGATTTGAGGAGGCTGTCGATCGCCCTTACGAGGCGGGCGGCCTGCTGACGAAGGTCGATAGTCTTTTGTCTGCTTATCACCATCGCAGTTGTTCGATTCGCGCGTAAATATTTGCGGGAAAGCCGGGACGGAACGCGTCGTTAAAACTTCATGTCCTTGTAGAGATAACACTCGATTTTCGCTTTTGACCGCAACTCCGAATAATACGTTTTGACGTCCGCGTTGAATTTGGCCTGCCGAAGGGTTTCGGTGATCCGTTTCCGGTCAACCGGAATGCGTCGGATAAGAATTTGAGACGCTCGAACGGTTTCCGGAATGGCGGGGGTCGAGGCCGTTGCTGTTTGAGCGTGCGTGTGCGAAGTTACCTTGATGAGGTGATACCCCTGCGCCGTCTCAATGATCGGGCTGATCGCACCGACCTTCAGAGAAAAAGCGACGTCCTCCAATTTTTTCTCCAACTTGCCCCTTGCGAATTCGCCCAGGTCGCCTCCCTGCGAGGCGTTGGGCTGTTCGGAAATCGCGCGCGCCGTGTCCTCAAAACTGGCTCCGCCCATGAGCTGTTTGCGCACGGCCTCCAGTTTAACGCGCTTGAGATCGTTGGTGGCACCGATCATCGTGATGGCGCGCATGATCTCTTTGGGGTCGACGATGATTTTCTTTCCGATTTGCTGGGCGAGCAGTTTGTCGATGACCAGCCCGTCTTCAAACTCGCGGTGCATGGTGGCTTCGTCCATCGGGCCTTTGGAAAAATAATCGTTGGTGGTCCAGTTCCGGGCGCGGAGAATGTTGGCCATCGAGCGCAAGCCGGCCTGCCGGTCTTCGTCGGTGACGATCACCTTCCTGTTTGCCGCCTCGTCCATCATGACGGTCTTAAACACAAACGCGTTGATCGCGCGTTTGCGGAAATATTCCTTGGCTTCGTTCATCCGGTTGGTCGGGATGATGAGGTGATTGACATCGACCTCGTCTTTCAGAAAACCCATGGCGCGTTTGTTCATCGCACCCCACGTGAGGGGCGTCGAATTGACCATTGCGACGACGGTTTTGTCGGGCGGGTCGGACGGACTTCTTCCGGACGTCTGTTCGTTCGCCGTCTTTTTGCCGCATCCGGCCGCCAAAAGCGCGATTAGAGGAAATATCCGGACACCCAGACGCATCTGCATTTTCATGTGTTGCTCCCTGTGACTCGATCAGAATGGTTGAACAGTTTATGACAGCGGTCTTATTGCGCAGGCGGTCCCGCGTGAAAATTGCCGATGGCTTCCGAGGTGCGCAGCGGGCGGTTGTAGAGTCGGACCGACTTGACGCTCGGGGCCAGGAAAGCCTGATACGCGCCTTTGACGTCGCCCATTTCCAAAGGAAGGCGGCCCCATCCGTACTGACGGACCGCACTGCCGTCGAGAAAGATGCCGTTAACAATGACGGAGACGATGGCGGCCGAGAAGTCGCATACGAAGGAGACCTGTTGTGTTTTTCCAGGCTGAAGAATATTCGTCGGATCGGTCTGCCAGCCGGTGACGCGCGCGCCGTCACAAAGTTCGATGGCAAGCGTCGGTTGTCCGCCGAGTTCGGACGTGACGATTCTGATGCCTTGTCCCTCTTTTTCTTGTGTGCTGAAGATCGTTTGCCCGGGCGTCAGCGCCGCGAGCTGAAGCCAAAGCTCGACCGTCAGTCCTCCGTGCGACAGATCGCCGAAGCTGTGGGGAACAGCCGGATGGGAGGGGGAGTCTCCTGCATTCACTTTTTCAAGCACGAGCCCGTTCTTGCAAACATTGGTTTCATTTGCCTGATTCCAGAGTCCGTCAAGGAGAGCGCGGTCGATTTCGTGGACGCGTGCGGCGCTTTTCTGCGTTTCCGTAATCCAGAAGTGCCCATTCTGTTCGATGAGGTCTGGATAGCTCATGCGGATAGCCGGATTGGGGTCGAAGAGAACAATCTCGGGTTCGGACCAGCGGATGAAGCCGTCAGCGCCCAAGATGCCCCCTGACAAAAAGGCCGGGTTCCGTCCGGCCCACATTTTTCCCGCGTGATTGTGATACCAGAAGAGATACTTTCCGTCCGACGTTTTGAAAAGTTTCGGGCAGGCGCGGGGGGTTTTCATGGTGCGGCTGCCCGGACCGTAGGTCATGGGTTCGGGAAGTGACCAGGTCTGACCGCCGTCGCGGCTGTAGCTTTGGCCCGGCGTGACCCCGTCCAGTCGGAATACGCAGAAGAGATCGCTTTTCGATAGCGGGACCAGATTGTGCTCTTCCTGGATGTTGCCGAGGGCCGGATTGCGGATCCCCTTGTCCCCGTTGGGCAGCAATTTGAAAACAAGCTTGTCGGGGTCGTTTTCCGTCAGCAGATTGTCCGATGCGACGACCCAGCCTTCGCCGTCCAGCATGAAAAACTTGCCGAGCTTGGTGAAGGCGAAATAGACCTTTCCGCCGGAGACTTTCGGCTTGTCGATGCCCCAGAAATGGCAGACCTCGCCTTTCCAAGGGTTGTTTTTGTCGACCTCCGTTATGCGCACGGGAATGCGGTAACGCTGCGGCGACCAGGTTGCGCCGTCGTCGTCGGAATAGCGGAAGGCGTACCATCCGTGGGTGTCGGATCGGACCCTTTTGTCCGAGTTCGGCAGCGTCACGATATTGTCGCCGTTATAGGTGTAAAAGACAAAGATGCGGCCGTAGGGCGTCAGGAACGGAGTCGCCCATGAGGCTTCGGGCCCCGTTTCGGGTTCAATATCAACCAAGTCCGACCACGTCTTTCCCTGATCTTTGCTGATGGTGGAGACGACGTGTTGCCCGCGCTGGCCCTCCAGCCCTTTACCCGTTGTGAGCGTGCACACCCATGTGCCGTTGCTGGTCACGACAACATAGGGCTGATCGACGTAGGATTCGCTGGGAATGCGCAAGCCGTTAGCCAAATTTCGCGGATCAGACATGCGTACCGTCTGAAGGTCGGTTGCGAAAAGCGACGTGCCTGAAAAAAGAAGTGAGAGAAAAAGGGCGTGTTTCATCTTGTTTCTCCGTAGATATAGGGTGTTACAGTACTGATTTACGCCATGAGGTGCAACTGTAAATTGGAAAGGGGGGATGCCCTGTTTTTGCGCAACAGCACATCTATCTCCTTGACGCAGACTTGGAGCGATTGTTATTATCAGACTCATTCGTTAGCAGATGTAACAGCGAGCGAGCCAAAGTGAGCGGCTGCCCGGAATCTTTGCCTGTTATGTCCGGGAAACGCGGGCCGGTGATAGTATCGTCTGCGATGTTTTTTTGGAGATGTTATGAATACTGCGATTATCGTGGCTGCTGGTAAAAGCGAGCGCATGGGGCCGAATACCGACAAGGCTTTCTTAAGTTTGGGCTCCAAGCCTGTGATCGCTTGGTCTCTGTTGGCTTTTGAACAGTGTCAGGAAATTGACCAGATCGTTCTCGTGGTGCGGAAGGATCAGGTTTTGGCCGCCAAAAGCGTGGTTCAGATGTTCGGCATTTCGAAGATCCGCACGGTTGTGGCGGGCGGCGGACGCCGTCAGGATTCGGTGATGATCGGAATGGAGGAGATGGACCCCGATACGCGAATCGTTGTGGTTCACGACGGTGCCCGTCCCTGCGTGACGGACGAACTGATCGCGGAAACCATCAAAAGTGCGAAACGCAACGGATGCGGTGTGGCGGCGGGGCGCGTGTGGGACACCGTCAAATATGTGGAGCGCGGAACGACGGTGGATCATACGGTTGACCGCACGAAACTCTGGTCGGTGCAGACGCCGCAGGCGTTTAACGCCGAGTTGTTGCGCCGGGCGTATCGCGCCGTCGAAGAGCAGAAGGTTACGGTGACGGATGAAGCCGGCGCGGTCGAGCTGATCGGCGAGCCGGTGCGGCTGGTCGAATGGCTTCACCCGAATCTGAAGATTACCACGGCGGAGGATTTGCCTCTCGCCGCGGCCGCAATGAAAATCAACTGAGTCTCGTTTGGTTTCCTATGGATCGTAAATTCGCTATTTTGGGGGACATTCACGCGAACATCGAAGCGCTGAATGCGGTGGTTGAGGATGCTCGGAGCCGGGGGGTGACGGATTTTGTGTGCGTCGGGGACGTCGTCGGTTATAACGCGAGCCCTTCCGCATGTATTCATCTGGTTCGCGAACTGGGATGTACAACGGTTCGGGGCAATCACGATAACTACTGCTCGTACAATGAAAGCTTGGACGATTTTCAGCCGCTGGCGGCCAGTGTGATCGCCTGGACGCGGCGGCAGCTGACGGAAGAGGATGTGCGCTGGCTTCACGATTTGCCCTACCACAAGGTGTACGGCGGCTTCACGATCGTGCACAGCACGCTGGACATGCCCGAGCGCTGGGGGTATGTGTTCGACACGCTGGCCGCCGAGGCGAATTTCAGCTATCAGATGACGTCGCTTTGTTTTCACGGACACACGCATGTGCCGATGATTTATGAAAAGCAGCGCGAGGTGATGCGGGTTGAGCCGTGCAAAATCAAAATCGCTTTCGGCGCTAAATACTTCGTCAATGTGGGAAGCGTCGGGCAGCCGCGCGACAACGATCCGCGCAGCACGTATGTGACCTACACCGTAAAGACCAAGGAAATCGAGTTTGTTCGCGTTCCCTATGACGTCGAGGCGGCGATGGAGAAGAACGTGAAGGCGGGGCTGCCGGAACGTTTGGCGCTGCGCTTAGCCCAGGGGCGCTGATTTCCGTTTCCGCAGTTCGTTCGGCGAGACGCCGAAGGTGTGCCGGAACGTCCGGGAAAAGTTGAACGCGTCTGTAAACCGAAGGCGTGTCGCGATGTCTTTGACGAGGGTTTCGGACGTGAGCAACAACTCCGCCGCCCGGTTCAGCCGCAGATGCGCGAGATACTGAAACGGGCTTTCTCGTCCGAAACGCCTGAAAAGCCGGCAGATATAAGCCTCGTCGATTGCGCAGGCCGCCGCGATTTCCCTGAGGCACGTGAGGTCTTCGAAGTGGAGAGCGATGTGGCTGCGCACCCGTTCGTACGTGGCGTAGGCGCGCGCGCCGCATTCGTCGGCGGGGCGTTGCAGCTCGCCGATCTTTAGGACCAGATACTTCAGAATGGTCTCGCACTGTCGCGTTCGGTCGGCGTGGTCGCCCAGCCCTTGGTTGATCAGATCATCGAAGATGGACTGAAGCTTTTCCGGCTGTGTGATGTGGGCGACATGCCCGAGGCCGTTTCCGCCTCCCAAGTTTTCCAGCAGCGTGAGGCTCTCGCTTCCGGTGAAAACAACAAAGTATTTCCAGAGCGGCGCCTCCGGTGCGGATGTGATCCGATGCCCGAGCCGGGGACCGTACGCGAAAATGGTCCCTGGCCTCAGGCCGAAACTGACATTCCCGAGCTTGACGGTGCCGCTTCCCCGGATCACAAACTCGATGCAGGGGTGCGCAAAACTTTTGCGGTCGTTGTCGTAATCGGGGGCGCACTTTTCAAGGCCGCCGCTCATGACGGCGAGACGTTCGCTGACGTCGTGCCGGAGGTTGAGATAAAACCGTTTGGCGTCGATCACCTGGCGGCTGAAGTAGCGTGGCTGCTGCACGCGCATGGAGGAGCCTCCTTGCGGCTAGCGCAATGCCGCGCCAATGGCTTTCCATATGGCCCAGTTGATGGCGAGCGCATAAAGCGAGGCGAAGAAATCATCGATGACGATGCCGAGGCCGCCGTGCAGTTCCTGAAGGCGTCTGGCGGGCGGAGGTTTGATGATGTCGCAAATGCGCGTCACGACAAAACAGACAGGGACAAGCCACACGTGCTGAATCAGCGGCAGTCCCAGGGTGCAGATAGGGAACAGCATCCATTCGTCCGCGCAGATGCGGCCGTCGTCTTTTTTTTGAAGAACCTGTTCGGCCTTGTCGCAGAGCGGAATGGCCAGCAGCGTCAGGCCCACGCAGGTGAGCGCCTGCAGAGGCAGGCTCTGTTGCGTCAGCCAGAGCGCCACAAGAACGCCCGGGAATGAGCCGACCGTTCCCGGTGCGATCGGCGTCACAAGCCCGATTCCGAACCCGGTGGCGATGAATACGGCGATTTTTTCGGAAAGTGTGGCGCCTGGCACCTGCATGAATGCGTTCCTTCCTCTTGTGGTTATAGGAATTTTGCTGCTGCGGCGGCGAGCATGCTGCGCTCGCTCTGCTGCAGGGTGACGTGCCCGTGGATCGGCAATTCCTTCATGCGTTCGGCCGCATAGGTGAGTCCGTTGCTCGACGCGTCCAGATACGGGTTGTCGATTTGATAGGGGTCGCCCGTCAGTATGACCTTGGCACCCTCTCCGGCCCGGCTGACGACGGTCTTGACTTCGTGCGGCGTGAGATTCTGCGCCTCGTCGATGATGATGAACTGTCTGGAAATGGAGCGCCCGCGGATGTAGGTGAGCGCCTCAAGTTCCAGGGTGCCGTTTTCGAGCAGTTGAGCGATGCGCTCTTGGGGCGTTAACAGTCGAGCCGGTTTTTTCGCGCCGGCCGGCGGCTGGTCCGGCACGTGTCGCCGAAGGATGTAATCCAAGTTGTCGAAAATGGGCTCCATCCAGTTCGCCAGTTTCTCCGCCTTGTCTCCGGGAAGATAGCCGATATCTTTCCCCAGCGGAACAATCGGGCGCGAAACGAGTATGCGGTCGTACAGGTGTTCGTGCTGGACAAGGTGCATGCCTGCGGCGAGCGCGAGAAGCGTTTTGCCGGTTCCGGCCTGCCCGACAAGCGTGACGATGCTGACGGACGGGTCCATCAGCAACTCCATGGCCATGCGCTGTTCCACGTTGCGCGATTGGATGCCGTAGATGTTGTCGATCGACAGATTGATCTCGGACATCGTTTTGTCGGGGTACACGCGCGCAATGGCCTGCATTTCCGGGTTCTCTGCGGCGGACAGTTGCAGAAACATGTTGGGATAGGCCTGCCCCGCATACGAGGACAGAACTTGGCCGTCGTATAGCCGCTCGATAACCTCTTGGGAAACAACCCGGTTTGAATAGCCCGTGTAGAGTTCGTCGAAGTTGACTTTCTCGTGCTCAAAGTCCTCCGTTTCGAGGTCCAGTGCGCTCGCTTTGACGCGCACGTTGATGTCCATCGAAACGATGATCACGCGTTCGCCTTTGCGGCCCAGCGAATAGGCCAGACGGATGATGGCGTTGTCGGGCGTGTCTTCCTCGAGGCCCGCTTTCTCAACGGACGGCGTAACCAGCACCCGCAGGGTTCCGCCTTTGGCCAGAGGAACGCCGTGCGAGAGCTTTCCGATCTGGCGCAGGGCGTCGAGTTTGCGGATGCTCTCGCGCGCGTTGCGCCCCAGCTCGGAACTCTGCGTTTTGAACTTGTCCAATTCTTCCAGCACCGCCATGGGAAGCACGACGTGGTTGTCGTCAAAAACGTCGAGCGCGACCGGTGAGTGCAGAAGCACGTTGGTGTCCAGAACAAAGGTTTTGATTTGAGATTTTTTCGACGAACGTCGCGAATCGGTTTTTGACGACATAGCTTTGGGGTGTTGTCTCGGCGTTAAAAATGTGTCCCGGGTACACTGCGGATGTGACCTGACTGTCCCTTCCGTTGCCAGCGTTTCATGACCCGCTCAATGAAACGGGATGAGTATACTCTTTCTGTCCGGGTTTTCAATTCCGCAAAACGGTTTGCGAGTGCGGGGGCGCAAGGGAATTTTTTTGAATTTTATTTGAACCTTTTCCGGGTAAAAGGCAACTTACTATCAGACAAGTCGAAATGAAGTCCTCAAGCGCCATGAATGAGCTCGTTCACCGCCTGAAGCAGGGGGGAGATGAGAAAACCGTCGGCCTTTTGGTTGAACGGTATGGCCCCCGCTTGCTCACGGCCGCCACGCTTTTGTGCGGTAACCGCACGGATGCTCAGGATTTGATGATCGAGACGCTTCAGCGCGCCGTCCGCGCGATCAACAAGTTTCAGGAGTCCTCCTCTTTTTTCTCATGGCTTTACGGCATTCTTTTTAATCTGAACCGCATGGCGTGGCGCAAGCGCGTGCGGTCTCGCGTGACCTACACGGATGAGCTGCCCGACGTGGCGGAGGATGTGCCGCATGTCGGAAACGGTCTGGATGCGGCTGCCGCAGCTGACAGTCTGGCCGCCGCGGTCCGTCAGCTCTCCGAACCTCTTCAGGCCGTCGTGGTGCTCCGGTATTACGGCGAAATGAGCATCGCGGAAGTCGCTGAAACCTTGAAGATCAGTCCCGGCACGGTGAAGTCGAGACTGTTCAGCGCCGCGGCCAGACTCCGTGAGCTTATTCCGGAAGAGATGCGGCCTTGAAGAAAATGCGATTCCTACCGAACTTTTTGTGTGTGATGGGCAACTTACTTTAATGAGACGTGTTATGACCTGCGAAACCTGCCAATTAGCCTGCTACGACCTGCTGGATCGAAGCCTTTGCGAGAAGGACGAGCGGGACGTGCTTGCCCATATCGAGCGCTGCCCGCAGTGCCGGACCTTTTTGGAGGAGGAAGGG
>Ga0183095_10972_pt1 | contig 18030 bp, 20 predicted proteins | sample BioMet4_FD_130346 | JGI IMG/M metagenome (GOLD analysis project Ga0183095, IMG submission 130346) | Microbial communities from bioreactor (seeded with sewage sludge) at LBNL, California, USA - Biofuel metagenome 4 (v2) (version 3) | ecosystem: Engineered > Bioreactor > Anaerobic > Unclassified ...
TGTCGCCGGTGGATCTGATTCCGGATTTCATCCCGGTGCTCGGGTATCTGGATGATCTGCTGATCGTGCCGGCGCTGATCGCCTGGATGATCCGTCTGGTGCCGCCCGCGGTCATGCGCCGCTGCCGCGAACAGGCGCAGGGCATGTGGCAGGACGGCAGACCGAAGAAATGGTATTACGCGCTGCCGGTGCTGATTCTCTGGGCGCTGATCCTGTGGTGGCTCTGGCAGATCTTTCATCATTGAAGAAAGGAAGACGGCATGAACGGCAGAAACCCGAAACTCGAGATTGAGGAAGCCATCCTCGCCGGCGAATGCGCCCTGAAATCCCTGCAGCAGGCCGGTCAGGAGCTCAACAACGCCCGCGGCTGGGGCATCGTGGACATTCTGGGCGGCGGCATCCTCAGCAGCTGTCTCAAGCATGAGCGCATCGGCCGGGCCCGCGATCTGGCGGACAAGGCGGCCCGGGACATGGACCTGTTCCTGGCGCAGCTGGACGACGTGCCGATGAGCGATCCGCCCCTGATCCGCTTTGACGGCCTGACCCAGGCCTTTGACATCTTCTTCGACAACATCTTCACCGATGTCATGGTGCAGTCGCGGCTGGCGGACATGCAGAAACAGCTGGCCGCCTGCGAAGCGGACGTCCGGCGGGCTCTGAGCCGGCTGTACGGGCTGAAAGAGACGCTCTGAAGCAGGAATCCATGCTATACTGAAAGCGCCTGAAAAAAGGCGAAGAAGGAGATTCTTATGCAGAGGTTTGTCGCAGAAGAGACCTTCTGGAATCTGTTTCCAGATGCGGAACTAGGTATCGTCGTTGTCAAAGGCATCAACAATCATCCCCTGGCGGAAGATGCGCAGAAGGAAGTTGCGGATCTGCTGTCGCAGGCGAACATCAGCGCCAAGAAATTCCTGGACCATGATGTTCTGAGTGAGTGCAGCGTCGTCAGCGTCTGGCGCGATGCGTATCAGAAATTCAAGAAGAAGAAGGGCAACCGCTGCTCGATCGAAGCGCTGCTGAAGCGGGCGGCGAAGGGCGAGGGCGTCGGTTCCATCGATCCCCTGGTTGACATCTACAATGCGATGTCGCTGAAGTACGGCTTCCCCTGCGGCGCCGAGGACCTGGACAAGGTCGCCGGCAACATGCGGCTGGCGGTCACCAAGGGCGGCGATGCATTCCTGCCGCTGGGCGAAGAGGAGAATGATCCGACCCTGGACGGCGAGGTTGCCTATCTCGATGACAAGGGCGCGGTCTGCCGCTGCTGGAACTGGCGGGACGGCTTCCGCACAATGATCAGCGACGACACGAAGAACGTCTTCATGATCTCCGAGAATGTCGTTCCGGCCCGGCATGCGGAGCTGGAAGCGGAGCTCAATGAGTTCGCGGAAAAGACCGTTCATTATCTGGGCGGCACGGTCGCGGAAAAGGTCATCCTGACCAAGGCGAATCCGGATACGGATCTGTAAGAGAAAACCCCAATGCGGGTTTTCTTTTTCATTTGTGAACACATTCGTTGACATTTGCGGATATCCGTTTTAGGATACAAACAAAATGAAAGCACTCGAGATGGAAAAAACGGCTTCCCGCATCAATCCCAGCGTCTGTTGTACGACCGCTGAGAATCTTTTTGGCGCGGAGCTGTTCTGACCATTCACCGGTAGACATATTCTGTATTTGGTGAAACCGCAGAGAGCAGACCGCTCTCTGTTTCTTTGTATGAAGGGGGATAAGAATATGGAACGGATCGGATTCTGGGGCAAGGGATGCATCGGCAAGTCGGCGCTGATCGCCAATCTGGCTACGGCGCTGACGCGCCAGGGCCGCCATGTCCTGCAGGTGGGCAATGACTGCAGCCTGGGCTCCACCCGGCTGCTGCGCCGCTATGCGAAGATCACGCCGCTGCTGCCGGTCTACCGCAGGGAATACCATGCGGACGTCCGCAGCCTGATCGGCACCTCCGCCGACGGCGTCTATTATCTGGAGCTGGGCGGCAACGAGTCCGGCATCGGCTGCCTGTCGCGCAGCCTCGAGCTGACCGACCAGATGCTGAAGGACCAGGGCGTCGATGACGCTCTCAAGCTTGACTATATCTTCTATGACAGCACCTTTGAGGATGCCTGCGCCGGCGTCATGGTGCCGGTCCGCAACAAGCTGTTCGACCGCTGCATCCTGTTCTCCGACGGCACGATCTCCTCGCTGGTCAGCGCCAACAGCGCCCTGGGCGCCATCCGCCACTTTGATGCGGAAGGCCGTCAGGAGCCGGATGAGAAGGGGGAAGGCCGCGTGCAGCTGATCGGCACCCGCGTCCCCGATGCCGCTGCCCAGACCATTCTGAAAGAATACGCATCCAGAGCGCAGCTTGAGCTGCTGGCTTCTTTTCCCCTGGAGGAAACCCTGACCCGGGAAGAGGCGCAGCGCCGGGTCGTACAGCCGGAAGAGGCAGACGCAGAGGCGTTCGCCGAACTGGCCCGGCGTCTGGAGGCGCAGCCGCAGCGCCGGCTTCTGCATCCGGTTGAGCGTCCGCAGCTGATTGACTGGCTGGAAGCGGAAGAGGAAGCGCGCAATGCTTGACATCGCGCTCAACAACGGCCGCCTGATTGATCCCGCCGCCGGCATCGACAAGACCGCCAGCATCGGCTTTCAGAACGGCCGCGTCAAGATCATTTCCGATCTGCCGCTGAACGGCCGGCAGGTGTTTGACGTCCGGGGCCGCATCGTCTGCCCGGGCTTTATTGATGTGCACGGCCATATCGACGGCCACCGCTACGGCGGCCAGCTGGATCTCTTGCAGGGGATCACGACGACCATCGGCGGCAACTGCGGCTTTTCCCCGAGCCATGTCGATCAGTTCCTGGAACAGCAGAACCAGAACGGCTTCGTCATCAACCAGGCGGAGCTGGTCGGCGAAAGCGCGACTCTGCGGGAGGCGGTCGGCATCATCGATCCCTATGTGCCGGCGGATGACCGCAGCATTGAACTGATGAGCACCATTGCCCGGGAGAAGCTCGAGAAGGGCGCGGCCGGCGTTTCTCTGGGCCTCGATTATGCGCCGGGCTCCTGCCAGAAGGAACTGCTGGCCATGGCCAGGCTGTGCGCCGAATACCACCGCCTGCTGGCCGTGCATACACGCATGACGACCTGCTTTGACCTCAATTCGCTCTATGAGCTGCTGAACCTGGCCCAGGAGACGGGCACGCGCCTTCTGATCTCGCATTATGTCTACCAGTACCACGCCGGCGGCGTCCGCCCCGGCCTCGAGATCATCCGCAAGGCCCGCGAAGCCGGGCTGGATGTGTATCTGGACAGCGGCATGTACGTGTCCTGGACGACCGGCGTGCATACGGCGACCTATGATGAGCGCAATCTGCATGACAATGAGATGCGCTTTGAGGACATGGTCGTGGCGACCGGTGAATACACCGGCTGCCGCATGACCCGGGAAATCTATGAGAAGATCCGGGCCAGCCGGGAGGAGAGCTCCGTCATCTACCTGGAAGGCGCGGAGAATGATCCGCAGGTCTGGGAATGCCTGATGCCCGCCTATGCGATGCCCTCCACGGATTCCATGGAATACCGTCCCGGCGAAGGCCATCCGCAGATCGCCGGCAGCTTCCCCCGCTACCTGCGCCAGATGGTGCGCGAGCAGGGGCTGCTGGACTGGCCGGAGGCCATCCGCAAGGCGACGATTCTGCCGGCTCAGACCGCCCGCATCCGGGAACGCGGCAGCCTGCAGCCGGGCTGGAAGGCCGACGCCGTCGTCTTTGATCCGCAGAGCATTAAAGACAACGCCCGCTACCCGCACCTGGGCCGGCCGGACGCGGTGCCGGGCGGCATCGACTGCGTATTCGTCAACGGCCGTCTGGCCGCGGACCACGGGCAATGCACTGGTGAAACCGCCGGTGAAGTGGTATTTTACACAAAATAGAAAAAAACTGATATTTCTGCGTGAAACAGCTTCAGAATCCGTTATGATAGGATGGAAAAACTGATGGAAGATCTGCTGGAAGTCCAAAACCTATGCATTGATTTCGCCGGAACAGCGGGCGGCAGAAAGCTGGACCACGTGAGTTTTTCCGTACAGAAGCGGGAGTTCCTGTGCATCGTCGGTGAATCCGGATGCGGCAAGAGCATCACCGCCCTGGCGGCGATGGGACTGCTGCCGGCCGGGGGCCGGGTCACGGAGGGCTCCATCCTCTATGCCGGCCGGGATCTGACCAGGCTCAGCGAGAAGCAGCTGGACGAGATCCGCGGCCGCGACATCACCATGATCTTCCAGGACGCGCTGACGTCACTGAATCCGGTCTTCACGATCGGCAACCAGATGATCGAGAGCGTCCGCGCCCATAATTCCGAGATTTCCAGAAAAGAGGCTGCGCAGCGTTCCGTGCAGCTGCTGGAGAAGGTCGGCCTGCCCGACCCGGAAACGCTGATGGCCAAGTATCCGTTTGTGCTGTCCGGCGGCCAGCGCCAGCGCGTCATGATCGCCATGGCTCTGGCTTCCGACACGAAGCTTTTGATTGCGGACGAGCCGACGACGGCGCTGGATGTCACCATCCAGGCGCAGATCATGACCCTGCTCAGAAGCCTGCAGCAGGAGAACGGCATGAGCGTGCTGCTGATCACGCACGACCTCGGCCTGGTCGCGCAGATGGCGGACCGCGTGCTGGTCATGTATGCCGGCCAGATTGTGGAAAGCGCCGGCGTGCACGAGCTGTTCCACGCCCCGACCCATCCGTATACCCAGGCGCTGCTGAAGACCGTGCCGAGCACTCTGGACGGCGAGGAGCGCGTACTGATGTCAATTCCCGGCAATGTGCCGGAAGATTATGAAAAGATCAGCGGCTGCCGGTTCCGCGAGCGCTGCGCCTATGCGCATGCCGCCTGCCAGGAGCCGCAGGAGCTGAGAGACTGCCGGCCGGGCCACTGCGTGCGCTGCGTGCTGGCCCAGGAGAACGGCCATGACTGAGAAGAACATCGTCCTGGAAGTCCGCCATCTCAAGAAATACTATCCGGTCAAGACCGGCGTCTTTTCCCGCAGCCGCGAGGTGCTCAAGGCGGTGGACGACGTCTCCTTTACGATTCCCGAAGGCGGCGTGCTGGGCCTGGTCGGCGAGAGCGGCTGCGGCAAGACCACGGTCGGCAGCCAGATTGCGCTGCTGGAAGCGCCGACAGCCGGCGAGATCCTGTTTGAAGGCCGGAAAATGAACGGCCTCAGCGACAAGGATCTCAAGCCGTACCGGACGCAGATCCAGATGGTCTTTCAGGACAGCTATTCCTCGCTGAATCCGCGCAAGCGGGTCCGCGACATTCTCGGCGAACCGATGCTGTACCACCATGTCGTAACCGAAGACAAGGCGGAGGCCCGCTGCCTGGAGCTGCTCGACATGGTCGGACTGCCGCACAACAGCCTCGACCGCTTTCCGCATGAGTTCAGCGGCGGCCAGCGCCAGCGCATCTGCATCGCCCGGGCCCTGTCGCTCAATCCCAAGATGCTGGTCTGCGATGAGCCGACCAGCGCTCTGGATGTGTCCATCCAGGCGCAGATCCTGAATCTGTTCAAGGAGCTGCAGAAGAGCCTCGGCCTGACCATGCTGTTCATCGGCCACGGCCTGGGCGCCGTCAACTACGTCAGCGACCGCATCGCCGTCATGTATCTGGGCAAACTCGTGGAGACCGGCGAATCGCAGGAGATCTTCCGCCATCCGGTCCATCCGTATACCAAGGCGCTGCTGGCGGCGGTGCCGGAACCCGATCCCGACCGCCGCAATCCGCGCCTGCTGCTGAAAGGCGAGGCGCAGTTCGTCATGGTCTCCGAAGACCGTGAGAAGAGCGGCTGCCTGTTCGCGCCGCGCTGTCCGTTCGCGCGTCCGGAATGCCATACGATTGATCCGCAGCTGGAAGAGCTGGCGGACAGGCCAGGCCACTGCTCGGCATGTCCGTTCGTCAAGGAGGCGCTGTGATGGGCAAGTATATCCTCAAGCGTCTGCTGATCGCGGTGCCGGTGCTGCTCGGCATCACCATCCTTGACTACTGGCTGATGAGTCTGGCGGGCAATCCGCTGGAGATGATCCAGGGCGCCCGCGTCTCGCAGGCCGCTCTGGCCCAGCAGGCCCAGCAGCTCGGCCTCAATGATCCGGTCATCGTCCAGTATTTCCGCTGGCTGATGGAAATCCTGCGCGGCAACTACGGCGTCTCCATTTCCAACCATACCGCGGTCGCCGGGCTGATCTCATCGCATCTGGGCCCGACGCTGCTGCTGATGGGCGTATCGCTGCTGGTCAGCATGCTGTTCACGGTGCCGCTGGGCATCTACAGCGCGCTGCACCAGTATGAGAAGGGCGACTATACGATCGTCGGCCTCTCGTTTTTGGGCATGAGCGTGCCGTCGTTCTTCCTGTCGCTGGTGCTGATCTATCTGTTCTCCGTGCGGCTGGGCTGGCTGCCCGGCAGCGGCATGAGCACGCTGGGCGCCGCGGCTTCGGCCGGCGATATCGCCCGCCACATGGTGCTGCCGGTGATCGTGCTGTCGGTTTCCATGACCGGCAACAACCTGCGCTACATCCGCAGCGCGATGCTGGAGATCCTGCAGCAGGACTACCTGCGCACGGCCCGGGCCAAGGGCATCGGCCGCTTCAAGGTCATCTACAAGCATGCCCTGCGAAATGCCCTGGTGCCGATCATCACTGTCTTCGGCATGGAGATACCCGCTTTGTTCGGTGGTTCCATCATCATCGAACAGGTATTCTCATGGCCGGGCCTCGGTCTGCTGACCATGAACGCCATCGTCGCCCGCGACTATCCGGTCATCATGGCGGTCAGCCTGGTCTCCGCAATCGTCGTGCTGCTGGGCAATCTGCTGACCGATATTCTGTATGTCGTCGCGGATCCGTCGATCCAGTATCAATAACAGGAGAAGGAATGGAAACTGAAGCATCCGTAAAAAAAGAAGAGAACGAGAACACGAAGACGGGCAGAAACAGCTACGGCCGTTTTGTCTGGCGGCGCTTTCTGCGCCATAAGGCCGGCGTGATCAGCGCGGTTGTGCTGATCATACTGGTTACCGCCGCCGTGCTGGCACCGCTGATTGCGCCGCATGATCCGGCGGCCATCGCCGGTCCGTTCAATGCCGCTCCCTCCGCGCAGTTCCTGCTGGGTACGGATCAGGTCGGCCGTGACGTGCTGAGCCGGCTTCTGTACGGCATCCGCGTGTCGCTGCTGGTCGGCTTCCTGGCGACCCTGATCTCGACGGTGATCGGCGTCGTGCTGGGGCTGATCTCCGGCTACTTCGGAGGCTGGGCGGACATGCTGATCATGCGCTTCACGGACATGGTCATGTCCTTTCCGTATATCCTGCTGGTGCTGGTCATGGCCGCCATCTTCGAACCGGGGATGTGGAACATCATCCTGATCCTGGGCTTCGTGGACTGGCCCGGCGTCGCCCGCCTGGTGCGCGGCAACACCCTGAGCCTGCGGGAGACCAACTTCGTCAAGAGCAGCATTGTCGCCGGCATGCCCAAGCGCCATATCCTGTTCTCGGAGATTCTGCCGAACACGATTGCGCCGGTGCTGGTGTATGCCACCAGCGTGCTGGCGATGAGCATTCTGGATGAAGCCGCCCTGAGCTTCCTGGGCATGGGCGTGCAGCCGCCGACGGCGAGCCTGGGCAACATGCTGAACGGCGCGCAGTCGCTGACGGTGCTGACTTCCCGGCCGTGGCTGTGGGTGCCGCCCGGCGTCGTCATCATCATCCTGGTCATCTGCATTAACTACATCGGCGACGCTCTGCGCGACGCGGTGGATCCGACCACGGTCTACAAACACTGAACAAGATAAAAACGGGAAAAGGGGAGCATCATTTCCCGGGCACAGCATTCATGACGAATCCGGAACGGATTGAGAGGAGAAGAGGAATGAAGCAAGGAAAGAAATGGACGGCGGCGCTGGCTGCGCTGCTGGCCGTCTCACTGGCAGCCTGCAGCGGCAGCACCGCGGCAAGCGGCAGTGAGAGCACTGCAGCCGCATCAAGCACTTCCGACATCGTCAACGTCGGCGTCACCAGTTCCCTCAGCAGCCTGAACCCGCTGCTGATCGGCGCGACAGAGGTGGATAAATACGCCCAGTCTCTGGAGTTCCTGCCGCTGGTGGAGCTGAACGCAAACAATGAGTTTGACTACATGCTGGCGGATTCCATCACCACCGACGACAACCTGACCTTCAAGATCCATATCAATGCCGATGCGAAGTGGAGCGACGGCCAGCCGGTCACGGCCAGCGATCTGGAATTCACGCTGATCCGCCTGGCCAGCCCGGTCATCGCCAACTACGGCCTCGACATGAGCGCGATGGTCGGCACCAGCGATGAGACGGGCTTCCTGGAAGAGGGCGCAACCTCCGCGGAAGGCGTTAAAGTCGTCGATGACAAGACCCTGACGCTGACCATGAAGTATGCGTTCTCCATGGTGACCTTCCTCAACAGCTACGGCCGCTACATTGAGACGCTGCCGAAGCATATTCTCGGCGATGTCGCGGAGAGCGACCTGTCCGCCTATGAATGGTTCAATGCGCCGACTGTCGTCGACGGCCCGTATCAGGCGACCGCGGTCGACAACCAGCACTACATCTCCTATGACGCCAACGCCAGCTACTGGAAGGGCGCTCCGAAGATCTCCAAGCTGAACATCCAGGTTGTGGATCCGGCCAAGGTTCTGGCCGGGCTGCAGTCCGGCGAGCTGGATTTCGTCCAGCAGACCATGGCGGCCATCCCGCAGGAAGACTACGCCGGCATTGAAGCCCTGAGCAACGTCAAGGCGGTCTACGGCGACCCGATCACCACGCAGTCCATGTTCATCAACACGCAGACGGTCTCGGATGTCCGCGTGCGCCAGGCCATTCAGCTGGCCATCGACCGCAAGGGCCTGCTGCAGAATCTGCTCAACGGCAAGGGCGAGGTCGATGAAGGCTTCCTGACCAGCGCTTCCCCGTACTATGATTCCACGCTGCAGCCGCTCGACCAGGATGTCGAGAAGGCCAAGCAGCTGCTGGCGGATGCCGGCTGGGATTCCAATAAGGAACTGACCTTCAATGTCTGGAGCGGCGACAGCACCTTCGTCAACGGCTCCGCCGTCGTCCAGCAGGAGCTGGCGGCTGTGGGCATCAAGGTCAACATCAAGCTGCTCGACCTGAATTCACTGATGGCGGCGGCCGGCAACCATGAATTTGATCTGATGGCCGTGCAGTACACCTACGCACCGATCGATCCGTATCCGGATGTGACCTGGCTGCTGGGCGGCGAGACCAGCTGGACCGGCTATGAGTCCGATGCCGTCGATCAGGCGATGAATGATTCGCAGACCCTGAGCGACACGGAAGCGGTCAAGAAGGAATACCGCATTGTCGATGACGATGTCCAGCAGAATGTGCCGATGATCAATCTGTATGTCATCAGCGCCCTGGGCGCCGTCAGCACCCGCCTAGTCAATGCGACGCCGACGGTCTTCGGATTCTTCAACAACATCCAGGACTGGGAAATCCAGAAGTAATCAAAAAGGCAGCGGAGAAATCCCGTTTATGAGAGGGACTCTCCGCTGTCTTTTTCTGTGCTTCAGCGGGTGTGCAGAATGGACTCGAGCAGCTGCGCGGCCCGGACCATGTCGTCTTCACGGGTGAATTCCGTGGTCTTGTGGCAGTCGTACATGGCGCTGGCCATGCAGACGGCGCTGATGCCCTGACGGACCAGATTGGCGGCGTCGCTGCCGCCGAAGGTGTCATCCAGCAGGGGCGTGATGTTCACGGCTCGGCAGGCGTTCTGGTAGCGGATCAGGGCCGGATCCTCTGCAGCCAGCTCATAGGCCCGGCAGCCGCAGGAGTATTCGAATTCCGCCCTGGCGCCGGTACGGGCGGCCTCTTCCGTGAAGATCTGTTCCATTTTCTTCTGCAGCTGCAGCACTTTGTCATGAACGTAGCTGCGCATCTCGCCCTTGATCACGCATTTGCCGGGCACCAGGTTGGTGTTCTCGCCGGCCGTGACAATACCGAAGTTGAAAGTCGTATCCGCTTCAATGCGGCCGGCCGGCAGACGGTGCATGGCTTCGACGGCGGTGCTCAGGGCGTTGATGCCTTTCTCCGGTTCAAAGCCGGAGTGGGCGCTGCGGCCGGTGATTGTGACAGTGAAGAATTCAATGGTCGGAGCCTTGCGGACCGCACGGCCGATCGGACCGGTCAGATCCAGCACATAGGCCTGTCTGGCATGGACGGCAGAGGCATCGAAATGGCTGGAGCCGATCACGCACATTTCCTCCGCCACCGGCAGCAGGATTTCAATGTCCGGACGCCTGGCGCTGTCTTCCTGCAGGGAGGTGAGGACTTCCAGAATCTCGCTCATGCCGGCCAGATCATCCGCCGCCAGCACGGTGGTGCCGTCGCTGGTGATGGTGCCGTCGGCATGCCGTATCGCTTTCTTGTGCACCGCCGGCGAGACGGCGTCCATATGCGATACCAGCAGCACCGGTGTCAGTTCCGGCGCATTGCCCTTCAGAAAGCCGTAGACATTGCCGCAGGTGCCGTGAACAGCCTGGGCGGCATCATCTTCCTGCCAGGAGAAACCGAGGCTTGTGAAGCGTTTTTTCAGCGCATCGCACATAGCCCGTTCCTGATAGGAGGGGTTGTCGACGGCGGTCAGTTCCAGGAAGGTGTTTACGAGTCTTTCTTTCTGTATCATGCGTTCACCATTCTTTCTCGTACCTAGTATAAACGTTCTGATGGAAAACGGCTTGGAAAGCACCTCCGGCAGCTGTCCGCAGGCGGAAAAACACCGGAAAAAGCATGTATCTGTCAGCAAAGTGGTATAGTGTCATTTAGCAGCTGCTTCATTTCGGGGGAAAGCATGATCCGCTCATCTGGAAAAAAGGGCTTTACGCTGATCGAACTGATCGTCGTCATCGCCATTCTGGCGGTCCTGGCGTTTCTGATCGTGCCGCAGGTATCCGGCTGGACGGATACCGCCAATAATAAAGTTGATGAAGCCAATGCCAAGGCCATTTCCAATGCCCTGCGCTATTACTATGTGCTGGACGGCCACGATTCGCTGAAGAACAATCCGAATGTAGACCGCGGCTGGATTTTCGTGAACCAGGACGGCATTTCCTGTTATGGAGATTCCTACAATGCACTGAAGGAGGCCGGCATCGGCACGAAATGGACGAAAAAGTCCGGCGGCAAAAACATAGTCGAATACAGATGCAAGGCGGTGACCTGCCACAGCCAGAAGAACTGGAAGAAGTATCAGATCAACTTTGTTGTCGCGGACGGCGACATCACGATCACGTATGACGCGTCTGCGGACAGCGGAACCACCAATGCCGGCAATGCGGGCCATGTGGACCGCTTTGCGGCGGAGATCGGCGGTACGGCCGGACACGTCGGTATGGGCGCGTCTACCGGCAACTGAGGCGGATGCCTCCGGTTTCTTTGTCAGGCACCGATCTTTCCGATATAATGAAGCCGGAGACAGCAGCAGGATTCCGGCTTTTCTTCTGAGCCGTACTGGGGAGCATATGCGATCATTCCGGCGTTACGCAAAAGGATTCACGCTGATCGAGCTGATTGTGGTTCTGGCAATCATGGGCATTTTGGCGCTGCTCATGGCTCCGAATCTGATCACGCAGGTTTCCAGCTACAACTATTCGGTCTGCATCAACAATCAGGAAGCGTTTCTGAAGGAGTTCTATCAGAAGGAGCAGCAGTCGCAGCGGACGCCTTCACTGAATGACCTGTCCGGTTATCTGGCTGTGAGCTCCAGCAAAGCGTCGCAGATCTGTCCGGACGGCGGAACCATTTCTGTGGATACAGCCAAAAAACAGCTGACATGCTCCAAGCACGGGGGCATCGGCGTGGAGTTTACAGATTCCGGAACATCCACCGTCGGCGGGACAGGAACAGGCGGAACGGGTTCTGATACCGGCGGTACCGGAACCGGAAGCGGTACGTCCACCGGCGGCACAACGGCCGGTTCACAGGCCGGCAATGATATCCTGTACATGAACTGGCTGAAATATGACATTTTCACCTGGCCGTGGTGGCACTATGATTTCTATTACTGGGGCGCAAGCTACACATCTCCGGTCGCTCCTTCCGCAGCAACCATCGATGCGGTGAACAAGTATCTGGGAACGGATGCAACAGATGAAATCAGCGGTCTGGTATGGAAGGCGCACCGCATCAACAACAACGGATATACCGATGTGGTCTTTCTCGCGGAACCGGATGACTACTGGTTCAACAGCCACTGCTATCTGCTTTATCTGGATGGAGTGCTGTATGCGTCTTCCTCCGATGGGGAACTGGTTTTAGGGACCTGTTACGACAATGTGGAAGACACGCTCACGTACGGCGGCTGGACCAAGGTGGCTGAATATTCGGGCGGCTGATCTTCGAAGTTAAAAAGGTGCATTCTTCACGATCCGCATTCATACAGATGCAGGAGGCTTGCCGGCCTCCTGCATTTTTTGCGTCAGTTTTCCGGATTGTGCATCCGCGAATTCATGCGTTCCACCGTACGGCGGATTGTCAGATAGATGATCAGCCAGATGATGCCGAAACCGGTCAGAAAGATCAGGGAATACACCGGCAGGGCGGAAAGCGGCAGCCAGCCGTTCCACAGATAGACCAGCAGATAGTCGAAATAGAGCACTGCCATCTGGATCAGTCCGGCGGTCGGATAGGGCAGCTGTTCCAGCGTGTAGACGGCGGAGACGCCGGCGGCGAGGAAGGACATCACCAGAATGCTCAGAACGGCCCGGATCACATCCAGAACATCCAGCTGGTCAATGATGCCGTTTTTCTTCAGAAAATACCAGACAATGCACAGGATCACCGGTCCCAGCCAGGCAAACAGCAGTCCTCTGCGGCAGAATTCCTTCATGAATTTATTCATAGTTCATATCTCCTTTTCAGTTCGGAAAAGCATCTTCTGGAAACGTAATCCCTGTGGCCGCTGAGAAACACCACATCCACAGCGCCGGAAATCTGCGTCTGGAAGGAACGGATCTTCCGGCGGTTGGCCAGCGCGGATTTGTTGATGCGTACGAAATCCGCCGGCAGCTTTGCTTCCAATTCGTACAGCCGCTGCTTGAGCCGGTATTCTTTGCCGTCAGCATAGGCGGCGTAAGTCCTACCGTCCATGACATAGACGCTTTCAATCGCCGCCGTGTCGAGCTTCCGGATTTCTTCTTCACGGCATCCGTAGAGGATCTCCATGCTGCCGTCCGCCTGCACCAGAGTTCGATCTCATCCGTCAGTTCACTGCGCTGGTGAACCGTCGCCACGATTTCCTCTTCTGCCTCCGGACGGAGGATTAAACGGAATTTCATGCTCTCATTCCTTTCCTTTACAATTGCCATCATAGTGAATTATTCCGGGCTGTCCACCGGTTTGCGGCCATCGGCGGAAAAGGGGCGCTCAACGGCAATCGATGGTCATTTTACAAACGGGTCAGGCCTGCGGAAATATTTAACACGGATTTAACAATTGCTCCGTTTTGGACTTTACATTGCTTTTCTATCATGGGAATGCAACATGAAAATCACATTTGCGGAGGGCAAGTAAATCTATGTGGAACAAACGTCTGATTGCAGCATTCACTTCCGGACTGCTGGCAGTGTCTCTGGCTGCCTGCGGATCCTCTTCTTTAGCAGCCGCTGCAGCAGCGGCGACTGCCGCAGCTGATTCTGCCACAACTGCGGCAGACGCCGGGGCGGCCGGCGTCAGCGGTTCCGTCACGGCTTCCGGTTCTTCGGCTCTGCTGCCGCTGGTGAAGGCGGCTGCGGATGCCTACATGTCTGTCAATGCCGATGTTTCCGTCACCGTCAACGGCGGCGGTTCGGGAACCGGTCTGAAGCAGGTCGCGGACGGCTCGGTTGACATCGGCGATTCCGACGTGTTCGCCGAGGAAAAACTGGATGCGGACGTCGCCAAGACGCTGACGGACCACGAGGTTGCCGTCATCACGATGGCGCCGGTCACCAGCAAGTCTCTGGGCGTCACCAACCTGACCACCCAGCAGCTGACGGACATCTTCACTGCCAAGATCACGAACTGGAAAGAGGTCGGCGGTCCGGACAAGGACATCGTCCTGGTCACCCGTCCTTCCTCTTCCGGAACCCGCGCATTGTTCCAGAAATGGGCTCTGGGCGGCGCTTCGGAAGCAGACAACAAAGCGCTGGAAACCGATGACTCCGGAACGCTGATGCAGACGATCAAAGACAATGACGGCGCCATCGGCTATGTCGCTCTGTCCTATCTGGTCAACAATACGGATGTGCAGGCAGTCTCCATCGACGGCGTTGCGCCGACCCTGGAAAACACCTACAGCGGCGCCTACAAGGTCTGGGGCTTCGAGCACATGTACACCAAGGGTGACGGCAGCGCAGCAGCGCAGGGCTTCATCCAGTACATCACCGGTGATGCCTTCTCCGCCAAGATGGAAGGCATGGGCTACGGCGTCGCAGCCAAGATGAGCAGCGCCGCAGTCAGCAGCCACAAGTAACCGCACAAACGGAAGCATCCGCCGGCGGCAGGAGATTCTCCTGCCGTTTCGGCGGTCTGAGAAAGGAACCGGATCATGAGCACTTGGAATCCGACAAGTCAGGAAAAGAAACAGGCCGGCCGGGAGATGTTCCGCAAGGAATACTTCTGGCGGAATCTGGTCACGGTCTGCGGCATTCTGATCATCGCGCTGACGCTGTCTATCGGCGTATTTCTCCTGTACAAAGGCAGCGGCACCTTCTACAAATACGGCCATACCGTCTGGGAATTCCTGTTCTCCTCCGACTGGAATCCCACCGACGGACCGTCGCAGTCCGGCGGCGCGGTGGGCAGCGCCATCTATATCTGGGGATCGCTGATCACCTGCGGTCTGGCGCTGCTGATCGCTCTGCCGTTTTCCATCGCCGCGGCGCTGTACATGACGGAAATCAGTCCGAAGGCGGGCACCCGTCTGTTCCAGCCGGCCACGGAGATCTTCCTGGGCATCCCGTCCGTGGTCTACGGCTGGGTGGGGCTGACCGTGCTGGTGCCGTTCATCCGCAGCATATTCCATGCCAGGATGGGCGGTTTCTCCGTGCTGGCGGCCGGCATCGTGCTGGCGGTCATGATCTTTCCGACCATCACCACGATCTCCGCGGATGCCATCCGCAGCGTGCCGGACGCCTACCGCAAGGCGGCCTACGGACTGGGATCAACGCGCTGGCAGGTGATCCTGCATGTCGTGCTGCCGGCGGCGCTGCCGGGCATCATGACCGGCGTGATCCTGGGCCTGTCCCGGGCTTTCGGCGAAGCGCTGGCGGTGGCCATGGTCATCGGCAAGACCCGCGCCTTCCCGGATTCCATTCTGTCGCCGACCAGCAATCTGACCTCCGCGATTGCGGCCGACATGGGCAACACCGCCGAAGGCGGCGAATACAATCTCGCCCTGTGGACCATGGCGCTGCTGCTGTTCCTGATGTCGATGCTGTTCATCATGCTGATCCACAAGGTGTCGGGAAGAAAGGGGAAAGACCATGAAGCGTGAGCACAGCCTCAAGGCCATTCAGAAGGCCAAGCATACCGATAAAGTCATGACCGCCATCCTGTACAGCGTCGGCGGCTTCTTTCTGGTCTTCCTGCTGGTTCTGGCCGGCTATATCATCATCAAAGGCCTGGCCAGTTATTATCCCGGCATCCTGTCGTTCACCAGTGAAGGCATCGGCAACCAGATCTTCAACACGGTCTATCTGGTGTTTCTTTCCCTGCTGATTTCCGTTCCGCTGGGTCTGGCTGCCGGCATCTACATGGCGGAATACGCAAAGGAAGGGCGGTTTTTCCGCTTCCTGCGCATTTCCATCGAATCCCTGTCCTCGCTTCCTTCCATTGTCATCGGTCTGTTCGGCTATCTGGTCTTCATCCTGATGACCGGCATGAAATGGAATCTGCTGGCCGGCGCGCTGGCTGTCAGTATCCTCAGCCTGCCATCCATCACGACTACGACGGAAGATGCAATCCGTTCTCTGCCGCCCGGCTACAAGGAAGGCAGCATGGCGCTGGGCGCGACCCACTGGCAGACCATCGTCAAGGTCCTGATCCCGACCTGCACCTCGCGCATCATGACCGGTGTTCTGCTGGTGGCCGGCCGCGGCTTTGGCGAGGCGGCGGCGCTGTTGTACACGGCCGGACAGAGCACCCACATCAACTGGAACAACTTCAATCCGGCTTCGCCGACCTGCCCCTGGAATCCGCTGCGTCCCGGCGAAACACTAGCTCTGCACATCTGGGTCATGCGCACGGAAGGAAGCCTGAATCCCCACGCCGCCCAGATAGCCAACTTTTCATCGGCGATCCTGGTCATTCTGGTGCTGGCATTTTCGCTCTGGGTGCGCATTCTGGCCCGGCAGCAGGAAGAAAAAAGCGGAGGTGCCAGATGAGCAATGCGAATGCTTCCGTCTTCTCCATCCGCAGCCTGAACTTTTATTACGGCGACTTTCACGCCCTGCAGGATGTCTCGCTGGAGATCCCGGCGCATGAGATCACAGCCCTGATCGGCCCGTCCGGCTGCGGCAAGTCCACGTTTCTGAAGACGCTGAACCGCATGAATGATTTTGAACCCGGCATCCACGTCGAAGGCAGCGTGCTTCTGGAAGGCACGGACATCTACCAGAATACGGATCCGATCGCCCTGCGCCGGAAGGTGGGCATGGTCTTCCAGCAGCCCAACCCGTTTCCCAAGAGCATCTATGAGAACGTCGCCTACGGACCGCGCATCGACGGCATCCGCGGACGTGCGGAACTGGATGAAATCGTCGAGCGCTCTTTGAAGCAGGCCGCGCTCTGGGACGAGGTCAAGGACCGCCTGAAGAAGCCGGCTCTGGGCCTGTCCGGCGGCCAGCAGCAGCGCCTGTGTATGGCCCGGACCCTGGCCATGGATCCGGAAGTCATCCTGATGGATGAACCGACCAGCGCCCTGGATCCGATTGCGACGGCGCGCATCGAGGATCTGGTCCTCGAGCTGAAGCAGGAGTACACGATCGTCATCGTCACCCACAACATGCAGCAGGCCAGCCGCATCAGCGACCAGACGGCCTTCTTCCTGCTGGGCAGGATGATGGAATGCGGAAACACGGAGAGGATGTTCTCCAAGCCGTCGAATCCCAAGACGGAAGAGTACATCACAGGAAGGTTCGGATGAGCATGAATACGGAAAACAAGAATGAAGCCATGGTATCCATCCGCGGCTGGAACCTGTACTACGGCAGCTTCCAGGCCCTCAAAAACATCAATCTGGAGGCTCCGAAGAATGAGATCACATCCTTCATCGGCCCCTCCGGCTGCGGCAAGTCCACGCTGCTGAGATCCATCAACCGCATGAACGATCTGGTTGAAGGCTGCCGCCATGAAGGCGAGATCTGTCTGAACGGCGCTGAGATCCACAGGGATCTCAATGTCACCCGCCTGCGCAAGCTGGTCGGCATGGTGTTCCAGAAGCCCAATCCGTTTCCGATGAGCATCTATGACAACATCGCCTACGGACCGCGGATCCTGGGCATGCGCGCCAAGCTGCAGCTCGATGAGATCGTCGAGAATTCCCTGCGCCAGGCGGCGATCTGGGAGGAGCTGAAGGACCGTCTGAAGAAGTCGGCGCTGGGCCTGTCCGGCGGCCAGCAGCAGCGTCTGTGCATCGCCCGGGCGCTGGCCGTGAAGCCGCAGGTGCTGCTGATGGATGAACCCACCAGCGCGCTGGATCCGATTGCGACGGCGAAGATCGAGGAGCTGGCCCAGCAGCTGAAGAAGGACTATACGATCCTGATCGTCACCCACAACATGCAGCAGGCCGTCCGCATATCGGATCAGACGGCGTTCTTCCTGCTCGGCGACCTGGTGGAAAGCGGGCCTACCCAGGAGCTGTTCGCAAATCCGAAGCAGAAGAAGACCGAAGAGTATATCACAGGGATGTTTGCATGATATGCGAACAAGATTTGATGAAGAATTGGTGACACTGAACTG
>Ga0183095_10583_pt2 | contig 17986 bp, 14 predicted proteins | sample BioMet4_FD_130346 | JGI IMG/M metagenome (GOLD analysis project Ga0183095, IMG submission 130346) | Microbial communities from bioreactor (seeded with sewage sludge) at LBNL, California, USA - Biofuel metagenome 4 (v2) (version 3) | ecosystem: Engineered > Bioreactor > Anaerobic > Unclassified ...
CTTTGCGTGGAGAAATTCCCAAAAGACTAGCCGTTTCCTGCGAGGAGGAACCCAAAATCGCATGGTTTGTGACAGGAATACCTCCCGTATGCTTATTGCCGCGCCAGCCGCCCTGCGGTTTCTTGCGGTATAAAATTTCGACGCAACGAAAGAGTTCCGCGTCCCGCAGATTCCGCCGGTTCCGCTGGCAGCCAATGGCGTATTGCAACGCCTCCGCTTCATCGACAAACTCCTTGCGGACGACCGGAATCTGATACAGCCCCGCCTTCCGCGCGGCACGCAATCGGATATGGCCGTCGATTACCATCGGCTGCGGTTTGCCCCATACGACAATGGGTTTACTCTGGTCGTAGCCATGCATCCGCATATCCCACACAAGCCGTTCCAGCAGTTCCTCCTGAATCGGGAACAAATCCCGAAACGGCGACGCCGTTTTGATGTCATCAATGAACATTTTCGACACCATTATTCCCGTTTCCAGTTGATTACGGGTCGGAAATCCGGCGTGGGCGGATCGCCGAATTCGTCCTCGCCGAGAAAGTAGAGGAAAAAGCGGCGGATTTTCGCCAAGCGGTACCGAAAGAGATGGACGGGAATATTGCGCTTCTCCATGATTTCATCCGGCGTCATGGACTTGAGGTCTTCGCAGAGTGCCCGGTAGGCCGGCGGCAGACGAGAAATAGCAGCATTGACGTCCTGGCAACGCTGGGATTGTCCCATCGGATTGCGTTCCTCGGCATCGAACGGTTCCAGATGCCCGCAGGAAGCGACGTAGTCGATCAGCGTCGCATCGTCATCGTCTTCCTCACTGCATGGAAGTTCTTCATGGAGAGATGTGAGCTTACGCCAGTCGCGCTTGCGGGCATAACGTTGATGCAGAATCGTATTGAGCCGGGACCGTATTGCTGTCACAATCAACCCACCGCCATCGCCGATAACCTGATCGCACTGCTCCAGTACCATCAGTCCGGCTTGGACGAATTCCTGTTCCAAGTCGGGCAGATCGGACTCGATGAAGCCGTGCTTGCCGATCGCCTTCCGGGCCGTGCGTTTCGCGATCCGTACCACCAGCGGATTGATCCCGCGGTAAGAATTACGCAATACCCAATTATCCTTCATCTCGTCGTGATTTTTGCTGCTTGCCTTGCCCATAACACACTCCTTTCATGAAGATTCGCATGATGTTTTTGATCACGGCGATATTATAAGAGGGATTTGGGAGACGACGAGCATTTTAGACGACACCTTAGACTACCGCAACAGCATAAAAACATCGCGCCGCGAATGTAAAACATTAATAAGCCAATAGTTGCGCACAACAAAAAATCTTTATTGAAAGAACCGTTTAGACGGCACCTTAGACTTGACGCCATCAAAAAAAAACGCCTCCTGACAGCCTAAAATCATTGAAACTTGATTCGATAAATTGTAAATACCCGTTGCCGATTTATTGTTATTCTTAAATGAAAAAGACTCAGGCGGGCAACAAAGGAATACCAGAAGTAATGAGCAATTTGTCCAAGACCGGCGGCAATGATATTCAGACATTTGCCGATCGGTTGTTTTCAGATATCAGTGTGCTAATCCGGGAATCGCGCACTTCCGTTGCTATTGCGGTTAACGCCGGCATGACCATGCTTTACTGGCAGATCGGCAAGCGGATAAGTGAAGAAATCCTGAAAAAAGAACGGGCGGCCTATGGTCAGGAAATTGTCTCATCACTGGCGAGACAATTGGCGGAAGAGTATGGCCGGGGATTTTCGGAAAAATCAATTCGGCATATGATCCGTTTTTTCGAGGCCTTCCCGGATGAGAAAATTGTCTCATCACTGCTGAGACAATTAAGCTGGACCCATTTCATTGCCATCATTTACCTCGACGATCCGCTTAAACGCGAGTTCTACGCCGAAATGTGCCGCGTGGAAAGATGGAGTACGCGGACGTTGCAGAAGAAAGTCGGTTCCATGCTTTACGAACGGACCGCCTTGTCCGGGAAGCCGGAAAGTCTGATTGAACATGAACTGGCAGAATTGCGCACCGCTGATCGCCTTAGCCCCAACTTATTGTTGAAAGATCCTTATATCCTGGACTTTCTGGACTTAAAGGATCGCTATCTGGAAAAGGATCTAGAGGATGCCATACTGCGTGAACTGGAAAATTTTCTGCTTGAACTTGGCGCAGGATTCACCTTCGTGGCTAGACAGAAACGGTTGCAGATCGATAACGACGACTTTTATATCGACTTGTTGTTTTACAACCGCAAGTTAAAAAGGCTGGTGGCGATAGATTTAAAACTCAATGATTTTCATGCCGAATACAAAAGTCAGATGGAACTATATCTCCGTTGGCTGATGAAGCATGAACAGGAGCCGGACGAACTCCCGCCGTTGGGAATCATCCTCTGTGCGGGAAAGAAACAGGAACAAATTGAGCTGTTGGAGTTGGGGCAGTCGGGAATCCATGTGGCCGAATACCTGACCGCCTTACCACCCAAAGATACACTCCGAAAAAAGCTTCATGCCGCGATTGAAACCTCCCGAAAACGAATTGAAAATAAGACGGAAGAATAGCCGCCTGCCTATTTTTTCGGTTCAGTTATATTGGGAGATAACTTCACTCCATGTTCGCGGCTGAATATTATTTCCAGATTGAAATCCCGACGGATCAGAAACAATTGTTTCTGCATGCGACCGGAATTATCGTTATCACCCAAATATTCGTTCAACGTCCATCCCGTTGCATTTAAAAAAGTTTGGTGAGGGATCCAGCAGTTGCCGATCTGGTCATACAAGATATTAAGGATCCGCGCCTGGATACTTTGTCTCTTTTCCCGGTGATACACTTTTTTCAGTTCTCCGCCAACATACCAATAATCAGATTCCAATCGCGTTTCTTTTCGAATCCATCCTGATTTTTCATGTATAACGGATTCCAACGTCACCTGAATAAGGTTTTTCAGAAAAGATTCCAGCGGCCGAATCAGCATCGGCTCCGCATCCCGGTTGAAGTCCAGCACTTCGTTCAGAGGCAAAAACAGCGATCCGCTGTCCTCCAGTGCTTTTAGGCTGGTCGGACTGATAACCTTGGTCGAAGTCACCAGCAATATATATGGCTGGTTTTCTGTGCGGTTGAGATTCAGAATCAGGTCGATCACCTTGTGATTCCAATTCCGCAAAGTGAAGAACACCGGCAATATCCGGTCGCTGACCCGCAACGTGCCCATCTTCCAGGCTTCATTCCAGGTCTGGAACGGCGCGATCAACGGTTGAATGCCCAGTGACAACGCGGTTTTCGGCAGCAGCACGCCATAATTCACTCCATAGATCAGCACTTCCTTTTTCGCGATGAGGAACGCATCCTTCTTGTTTTTATGGCAAACCGCGCGAAATGTTTCGTCACCGTTTTCCCTGACTTTTCGGAATCCGCAGGAATAATCGCAGCGTTGAGGACAAATGATCAGCGAGCCGGTTTTATTGGTCGGCAGAAGATAAGTCTCCCGGAAATGTTCGAAGTCGATGTCATTCCCCAGCCGCTGTCGCCAGTTCCACAGCGGAGCTTCGAACGTCAACAAGCCGCCCAGATAAGTCCAGAACCGGGACATTCCAATGTTATTTGCTTCCATTTTTGAATCCTCGCGCCGTAAGCCATGCTTCAATTGTTTTTTCACAGCAATAGGGGAACTCCGCCAGATTGCCCAGCTTGATTTTCAGTATTTGCGCCTTTTTCATTGTCTTAATCCGGAACCGGAATTTCGCGCTGATCATCTCACCGCCGGCCAGTATCGTCTGCTTCATTTCACCGATCATGTGAATGGCGTCCGGCCCATGGAGCGCCATGATTTCTCCGGCGGCGGTACGAAATTTGCACTGCACCAGCATTACTTCCTCCAGTCCGGAAATATTCCGGCATTGCAACGCATTTTCCCCGTCATTCAATAACGGGGCCAGGGTAAAAACCGCCAGGTCGGAAAAGTATTCCCGATCACCGTAAAACATCTTGCCGAACAATATCCGATAAATTTCCGGCTGCAGCTGATCACGGGAATTAACCGTACTGCGTAATTCCGCGATTTTCGGACGCAGCACCACCAGATCGCAATTTTCGGAGTCAGTGGGAATAAAAGCCAGTTCCCGGATCGTAAACCGGTATTCGGAAATCTCGTATTCCATGGTTACGTTAACCCGTGGAACATCGTGTCGGCGGCGCAAAATCCGATTCAGCCACCAGGTTAACTGCCGTATCCGGCGTTTGCTCAAAATTACATTTCCGGTGCCTTTGCCACGAAAATAAACGAACGATCCCCGATCGGAAGATGTGGTGAAGTCATCATTTTTCATACTGCCTACTGCTCGTTAAAATGCCGCAGACGCCGGGGTTTAAATTCGATCCGGTGGCCTTGAACCGAACCCGTGCTCCGAACGTCTGCGGCAAAAGTTAGAATTACTGATTTTCGACCTTACCGCCTTGCAAGGCAATAATGATATCGCCCCAGATTTCCGGCATGATCTTGGAGTTGGCCGCATTCGGATTGGCCGAAAGCTTATCCACAGCGTCTTTCAACCCGGCCTCCAGCTCGGCAATACGCTCGGCTTCCGGCTTGCCCCATGACTTATAAAGATCGGTCAGGGCCAGTCGTACTTCCTTAATGGCCATGAAATGGTATGCCATTTTCGTGTTGTTCAGGCGTTCCAACGCATCGTGCAGCGCCGTCTCCAGCGAGTCCAAGCGCGGATTGCCGGTCGGTTTATGTACCGACAACCGTTTGAATTCCGGCGAGAATTTTGCTTTCCGTCCCCGCCGGAGTTTTGTGTCTGAGCCATCTTCATCAATTTTTTCCGTCGGTAATACAGTGCCATGCACTTGCGGCGCTGTATTATTTGTGTCTGTAGGAGTTTCCAAAGGTTGCGATCCGCCCTGATTTTCCGGCTGATTACTTTCTTCAGGTGAACCGGTCGCTGGAGCAAAAGACGCTGTCTGCGTTTTATCCAGTGCTTTGACCTCCTCGACCAACGCATCGTGTTCTTCTATCAGCATCTTCCGCTTTGCGCCAAGTGCCGCCAAGGCACGTTCCAGTGAGTGAATCTCCCGTCGCATGTCCGCAAGTACCGTCGCGCAGGCATGCTTAACTCGAGGATGTTTTTCGGCATCCGCCTCATCGTCTTCCTGGTTTTCTTGTTCCTGTTCGTCTTGCCGGATTCTCTCAGCCATGCGTTCGAACAGCCCGTCCAACATTTTCATCAACTCGTCCATTGCTTCATTCCTTTCGTTCAAATTTTTTTCAACGTGTCTCAGTCTCTCTCCTTCGGCTGGGTTTCAATTTTGCCGATGATATTCTCAAGTTCCTTGACCAAATTTCCGGCATGCCGGATGACGTTGGTCGTAACCGGCAGTCTCCGGTTTGCCGTTTTGATGACGAACTCCAGATCAAGAACCGCCCTTTGCAGTTGCCACTGAATGCGTCGAATCCAGACAATGACTGTTGGCGGAGATTCCAGATCGTAGGTCGGCTTCAACGCCTCCGTCAGACTGTCCCTAGTTGCGATCAGCAATTCGGCTTTGTTCTCCGATCTGGTGTTTTTGATCATCGTTCGAAAATTCCGGACTTTTTGCGTGATTTTCCCCGGCCAAAAATCGGCACAATACTGAAAGTTCATTCTTTGCTTCCTTGAGTTTTTCAGGAGTCCGGCGTGGACTCCAGAGCCGGAAAACTTGGAAAAAAAGCAAAAAAAAACGCGCCGGCAAAATGGTCTTAAAAACCATTTTAACCGGCGCGTTTAACTTGAGAATCAAAGCCTTTTCAGCCGACTCGCTCCGCTAATCCACACCTGCATCCCATGTTCATTTCATTGATGACATGATCCGCTTTAACGCTTGCGCGCCAAGAAACTACTTCTTCGTTGCTACATTCTTTTCCCCTCCAATCGGTTATGCTGTTTTATTTGTCCTTTCATGCCGCGGAGCGCGGCCGAAATCAAATCATTTTCGTTTGCAGAAAAAGCCAATCCAGTGCATCATCGTCGGCAAATGTCCAATCCCAAACATTATGCCCATAATCGAGAAGTTCTTTGTAGATAATGCGTGTATTCCCAATATTACGCAACTCATTGACGATATCTCTTGATCTTGAAGCAGGAACAACCTTATCGTCGGTTCCATGTACATCGTATATGGCAATATTTTTGAGTCTATCTGCTTGTTTCACATCTACGCCGCCGCAAATCGTAAGCGCTGCCGCAAATAAATCAGGACGGCGAGAGATCATATCCCATGCGCCATAAGCGCCCATTGAAATGCCGCCACAGTATACACGTGCGGAATCCGGTTCAAACTCTTTAATTTTTTTTTAAGTAAGTCCAAGGCTGATGTCATGTATATTGACGGCGTCTTCGGCATCTCGTGAGTCAATGCATCATAGGGAACCTCAACCCATTTATGATCGACCGGACATTGAGGGAATAAGATTACGGCCTTGATATTATGCCGGTTGCAATAATCGATCATCGGAGGGCCGGGAATCCTGACATGCGAGTAATTATCATGCCCAAGTGACCCTGCCCCGTGAAGGAAAATAAGCATTGCATATTTTCCCGGCAGGTTCGCACCGGAAACGTATTGTCGATACGGCAATTTCTCCCCATTGGGAATTGCAAGAACAAATTTTCCCATTCCCAGCTTTTCAATCATTTCAGGTGTTACAGCAGGCTCGTTCGGCAAATTATGAATAGAACTATTACTCATCAGATTTTCCTCTTATTACCTTTGCTGAAGACAATGGCAACTTCACTTCCAGAACATGCGTTTCATTCCTCACCCGGCGATTCATCTTACATTAATGCCGCAACTCCGCGTTAATTACGAACTTCCATTACCGGCGCCTGCAATAAACCGGACGGCACCAACTGATAGTCGGCAACGTCATATTGTTTGAATTCACCGGGACCGGTCCAGTTAGGCCATTTACTTCTGCAATGGAATGGACCATGTGAATTACGACGGCTGCCGATTACTTCAATGCCGAGCTCGAACCGTCCAGCGGGAATAAAGTCTGTCAGGTCGAGTTCCTGCGGCGGCCATGCAATCAGACCGGACGGAACGCCGTCGATCAGAATCCTGATACAGGCTCCACGATAATCGGGCAGAGTCACAAACAGCCGTTCGCCCGGCCTGAGAGGATTCTTCACCATAGAGGAATAGATCAACGATCCGGAATAGAAAGGAAGTCCCTGTCTGCACCAGTCGCCAATTTTCAATTTGTCCGGAATTGATGTAATAATCGACTGACGATCTTTCAGCGTTACGCCGAAGTTGCCCAACAAGTAGACCATTTCCAGTCCGGGATGACTGCCATTATAGTCGCATTCCAGTGTAATCTCATTATTGCCGGCATAAATCATTGAAGCCTCAATCGCGAGCTTACGCAGTGATTTATCACACCACCAGCCGCATTCATTGAACGGCAGGAGTTCGTTGCCATTGATCTTTATATTGTAAAGTTCCGGAGCTTCCAACGCGAGATAGAGAGCTCCGGAAGGCAGAACATCGCAGCCGAAATTCATAGTTAATCGTACCCGGATCGTCTTTCCGGTATCGCGCCGTTTGACCCATGGCTGAACCATGTCGCCACCGCGTGGTTCGCAGCCGATCAATTTTCGCAGGCGGTCATCCAGGGTTAAACAATATTCCAGATCACCGCTTTTGCCGCTATCGATTCGAGCCTTGAAACAGTCAAAAACGATGACGTTATCCTCGTTGCGCCGAACATTCCAAAACGTCGGATTAAGCGGTTTTGTCTTAATGGTTGCGAAGCGTGGGCGTACCGGATATTTTTTTTGTTTGTCGGCGGCAATTACGAACAACCGGCTGCCGAGCGCCGGCAGAGAAGTGAAAATTCGCCATCCGCCGGGAACATTTTCGGCTTGCGCCTGGTAAATCTTGCCGGTTTCCGGGTCGAAGTCCAGAACCGTCCCGTTCTTGTCGGTCTTGACCATGACTGAGACTTGCGGAAATTCGCGGGTACGGTTACGCGCCATGGTGTGGTCTTCGAACCCGACCGCAACGTTGAGTTGCCGATCATGATGTCCAGTGTTACAGAGAAACAGATAATCGGTACATTCGTCACGCCGCAACAGGTGTAGTACGGAAGCTATGAGTGTCCCACTGCCGTCGGTAATACTGACGTTGCGGGCCGTACTCTCCAGTTGCGCCACCAGTTCTGAGCCAGCCTTTTTTACCAACGTTCCGCCCACGGCGTCAATTACGTTCTCCCGGGTTTTCTCTCCGTCGACATACCGAGCCGCTTTGTTGACAAATATTACTTTGCCGCCCAGCGCGGCAAAGTCTTTGAGCAACTTAACGGTAGAGGCGCGAATCGTGATCATTTCCGGAACAACAACGATTTTATAAGCGGCTTTGCCGACATACAATACGGGCGTACCGTTTTCCCGGACAACGCCGGCATGACGGCTCATAATATCTTCTTCGCCGTAGTCGAAATCCAATCCGGCCTGAAGTAGGACATTGCGAACGGTGAACAGTTTCCGGTCATAAGCAAGAACTTCTCTGCTTTCATTCCAGTCTTTCCTGGCCAGCGTCCATGCGGATTCCACCGGAAGAATTACCAACAGATCGCGAACTTCGCTACCGTGCCCCATGACGAAGTTGATCCGGGAAAAGTAATCTTCGACATGGCGGTACTCGCGAAACCAGGGTGACTGGTAAAAAATCGAGGCCGGATAATCGCGCTTGGCTTCTGCTTTCATGGTATACCAGGCTAGATGATGGCAGCGCATGTTGATGCCGAGGGCTGCCTGCCAATCGCCGAGGGCTTTGTGTCCGCTGAAAGGAAAGTCCCAGCCGGTACAACCGTAAGTTTCGGTCACTCGCCATTGACGATCAAATTGATGCGCCACGGAAGACAATTGCTTGGCGGTATCATAGACTCGCCAGTGCTCAGTGAGCAAATCGATGCCGGGGGCTTGCATGTATTCGTAAAAGCGCATGGCACTGCCAATGCAGAAGGTTTGCCGTCTCAAAGAGTCTTCTTCAATGACGTGACCGGTAAACAGCATGTTGTTTTTACTGCACCATTCGCCGATCTGCCGGCTGAAGGCATCGACGAAAAGGAAGGTAAGGCAGTCGACGAAATTGAGTCTTGCTTTGGAAAAACTGTTCCCTTCAAGGTCGTAAAACAATTCGGGCAGGTGTTCGCATAGGTCATAGCCGTATCGCGAACGGAAAATTTTCGGCATACGGTCTGTCCACGGACTGCTCCAGCAATGATCGTTTTCGTGATTGCAGAGTAGCCCGTAATGCGGTTCGTCGGTAAAAATACCGGGAACCCGCTTGCCGAAAGTACCGCCAATCCTTTTGCGATATTCTTCATGAGTAACGGTAATAAATTTTCTGACCGCTTCGTGACTGAGAGTATCCAGATAGGTTTGACCGTTAAACCAGGACTTGCATGGTACGACTTCGACTTGAAAATGGAGCAACGTCTCGCCCGGCTGTAATTTGGAGGTAAGGGAATCAAGTCGGCGCAGCCCGGAGAGATGGCGTCCGGCGACCTTTCCCGCAAAAATCGCCAGAGGGACGGCTGACGGCTTAAAAGTGCTGACAGCATCCGGCGAAAGTTCGTTCAGAATAATTTTGCGGGCGCGATATTTGGGATCGGCGGTTACAAGACCGCCGGCGGAGCCTGACGGCCAGCGGTCTTCGTCGTACAACCAGACCTGCATATCAAATTTTTCCGCTTCATCAATACAAGTACTGACACATTGGAACCATTCATCGGAAAGATAGGCAGTGCCGAGTCCGACGCGGGCATGCATGAAAAACCCACCCATTCCCATTTCGTGCATCAACCGGATCTGGCGGCGCAGTTCTGTCGTTTCAAGATGGTCATTCCATGCCCAGAAAGGAGCGCCGCGAAACTTATTGCCGGGCGCGTTAAAAGAATCTGCTAATTGCGAAATATCCGTTTTATTCATAATAGTGCGAACCTTCCGAATCTTGATTTACATATGATTTAAGCAATTAAAAAAGCTTTATGGCCCGATCGGAGTCATACCTCCCGTTCCTATAGCCCCGAAAGCAAATAAGTTGTAGCTTTGAACCTTGAATTGAGGTTCTTCGCTACAAGTATTAAACTTTCGGAGCAATATTCAAAAAAACAACTGAATATTTTTGATGCCGTGAACATTAATTCTAAGCAGTTTATTATTGTAGTGCAGGCGGGCAAGAAGGATAGCCTCGCCGTCAATCGTAACTTTTTCCGGTATGCGGTCTGTCCCTATTTCAATCCAGCTGTTTTCCCGGCTGTTGGTCAGGCAGATATCGGCGATCTGCCGTTGCTGATTGTATTCCGCTTTTTCAATTCTCGTTTCATACCAGCCGGTAAGCCATGCCGGAAAATCCCCGGCCTGGATTTGCGACTGAAGAAAGCAGTATGCCCATTGGGATGGAACTCTTCGATGTGAGAATGAAGTACCAAGAAAATTCTCCGACAGCAAATGATTATCTGCCGACTGTTTCACCAAAGACAAAAGTTTATCCGTTGGATAAAAGCCGCTGAACAATGCCAGCATCAAATAACTGAATCGTTCCTGTTCCCCAAAGTGGGTGCCGTAAGAGGAATAAGCGCCGTATTCATTTTGGCGGTAATCTTGAGGCTCGAAAATTTCCCCGCACGACGAATTAACCGCAGTCAACAGCTCTTTAACGTCCGTCGGCATCATGCGACAGTACCAATCCCACGCTTCCGGATAATGTCCTTCCGTCGTCATATTGTAGATGCCCTGCATCCGATATCGGCCAAACAATTGCGGTACGCAGGTGAATTGTATTCCCAGATCGGTTTCCTCATGAAAATTTTTACCGATCCACCACGGCGCAACCCCGAAGAAACGATCAAAATAATTCTGCGTCGAGCGGAACACTGCCAGCCTCATGGCTGCCAGCTTGCTGAAAGCATACATGCCCAGGTTTTGCGATTCCGTATCGCCGATAATTTCCGCCATCCTGACGAATCCGACATATCCTCCGTAATTGGTTCCATCACTCCAGGTAATACCGCTTTCACAATATCCGGATGCCATGCAGGCCCAATCCTGCATAACGAGAAAATAGTCAAAGGCATGCCTGATTGTTGCCCAGTTATCCTTGATTGACTGCCAGTTGCCGGAAAGCAATGCCCCTAGATAAAGGGAATAAATGGCTAAGCCGTTTCCCCAATCGACTTCATAAAAAGTTTTCCGGTGCGCGGCAATGTCATCTCTGTCACAGGAATTCAAATCATTTATCCCATAGACATGCAGATAAGTCATTAAATAATCTATGCCGGTATAGGGTTCCGTCCTTTTATACCACGAATAACAGTGTTTGCCGCTGGTGTGCCGATATTCAGTATTTATCGAAACCCCTTTCTTTACCCCCTCTGAAGTTAATGATTCCAGCTGCCGTCGTTCGTTTTCGTTCAAAAAGTTAAACAGTTCCAGGGGCAGCGCATATTGTAAAATGAACTGGTAAATGCCGGGATTCGGAATTATATCCGTCGCAGTATGAAAATTTAAATATTCGTTGAAATCACTACTGATAAGAGATGCAATAGTATTGTCGCCTTCCGGTTTGAGACAGAACTTGCGGCGGGATGGCGGCAGCGGCAACGAATAACTTGACCAGTTCCGCCCGATTACGCCTTTAAGATAACCGTATTTCGTCGGGAAGTCGAAATCTTCCGCCGCAGAATCGACCACAAACTGAGTTGTATCTCCCGTCAGACTCAACGGAGGGGGCAGCGGAGCGATAAATAACGGTTTGCTGCCCCAGTCGTCACGAATGATCCGATAGTTGAATTGTTGAAGAATCTCAATCCGGTTTAACGTTGAATCGACCTTGAAGAATTCCCGGCAATTCGATGGATAGGCCATTACGGCTTTGCTGAAAAATGCACATTTCTCTATTGCCCCGGTCAACCATTTGTCGTTGCCGGCGCTCGATGGAGAAAATACTTCGAAGCCGAAAGGAAACACCACTGCGGCCAGCCCGAACTCCTTTGCCGCGACGATATCAATGCTGCGCAGGGAGTGATCGGAGTTACGGTTGAAGATGATTTTCTCCGGCTTTTTCTGCAACATCAACATTATCGGCACATCGGGAAAGGAGTCGCTTCCCCACAGGAGAATCCAGTTATCGATAAATTCTCCATCTTTCTCCCGGTCATAAACTAGATCGCCCGGATGGGAACGGATGGTTCGGCCGTTTGTGAGCGGCAGGAGAATTGAATTGTAAGAACCGGCGGACTCCATGCCCTCCAGACGTAACGCCGCATCGTCGGTTTCGACCAGAATACCGGGAAAGGCAATTGAATAGGAACATGAAAAATTAACGGCTTGTCCACTTTTCCGGTGATAAAAATCGCTCTCGGTTGCAAATCGTTTCCGCCAGTCTACGCTGATCCAGTTAACGTCTAGTTGTTCCATTGCTTCAGACGTGTGCACCAGCCAGGGCCGATTGCCGGTGTATTGCTCTTTTTCCGGAATACCGGGCGGCAATAATTTGAAATGCCACATTATTGATTTTGTAAAGTCGGGGTGTCCGCACAGATAGGGCTTGGTAATAATACCGAGAAACGGCATGCTGCAATCCAAAAGTCCGTCGCCTTTGGCAAACCCGAAACGGCCGGCCGATTTGATGTCCGCACCAATTCCCGGCGTAAAGTTTTTCAGTTGTTCCGAAGTCAGTTCCCTAACGGTAACCGGGTACTCCTTAATTACGGATTCCCCCCACACGCGCTCCTGATATCTTATCGGAAAATCGCGGCAAGGCGGCGGCGGGAAATGCGGAGTCAAGCTTTTGTCCGACGCAAAGTGCTCCGGTCCCACGATCATGCCGTTTTTCCGAATGAGTCGGGCGCTGAACCTGAGACGTTCGGTTGCCTGTTTTACCTGCAACTGGATGGCTAATTCGTTCCATCCCTGCTGCAACCTCAGCCATAATCCCGGTAAATTCGAAGTCAGGAACAACAATGCCGGCGGTTGGAATACACGATTTCCATTAACAAACGCCTCCAGCTGCAATTTGCTGTCGTCGTAAGCAAACGCATATTCCATTTCCAGAAAGGCGTCCAGATCGGCGGGAACATAAATAAACGTTTTCAACCAGAGTTCCGAATGGGCGGCAATGGGTTCAACCAGTTCCCGGCAATCATTGAATTGCGCCGCTGTCCAATTCGCAATATTCGCCGGTTGTACCGGAATTGACGCGGAAACAACCGAAGAAAATATCGGAGATCGTTGCCAGCAAGGGATAATTCCACCAATTTCGCCGTAAAACCGGAAATCGCACTCCCGGTTATAGATACGATCGGAAACATTCATTATAGTCGTACTCGATTGAAGTTTGTTGTCTGCGCTAATTGTCCGTCGGCGCCGGACCGACACTATCACGGAATTTTACAGTCATACGAACCTCGAAGCCACGCGGCGGCAAACGGGGGTTATTGATAAGTTCATCTAACCGGGCAACTGCTTCCTGCCCCATTTCGGCCAACGGTTGAGCAATCGAGCTCAAAGAAGGCGTTGCCAGCGCAGCTTCCGAAATATCATCGTAACCGATAACGCTGAAGTCGCGCGGTATCGCAAAACCATATTCCGGTGCCAGTCGCAAAAACGGCAACGCATAAATATCCGCAGCGATGAACAGCGCCGTCGGACGTCGCGCCATCTGCTGCAATTCGCCGAGATACTGTCTGATTAAACGTTCCACATCTGCGGCAGTGCATGCCTGTCGATGCGGCGTAACAATCCATTCCGGCGGAGGAATCGGCAAATCCAGCTCAATCAGCGCCTGCATGAATGCGCCATAGTTTTCGGCCTGAGTAATTCCCATCGGACGAATGTTGAAATAACCGAAACGCCGGTGTCCTTGCTCATATAATGCGGCGATCACTTGGCGAACCGCTGTCCGGTTGTCTTCCTGAACCCGTGAACATTGTCCGGAAATATCATCATAATGTAAAAAAACTACCGGCCCGGATTGCTGCAGCCGTTCAATCTGATCAATACTCAGTGGGCCGAGCACAATCCATCCCATTACCTGATCCGACAGCACATCCAATTCATCTACATTCCCCAACAAATGAGTAAGCGGGGTCAGCTTGCGGGCATGTGCCTCATTCTGAATTCCGGACAACTGTTTGAGCAAATAGATGGACGGACGGCTCAGGTCTTCCATGCTGTTGATCAGAATGCCGATACACTTCCGCACCTCTGTTACATTCCGGTTATAACCCAGCTTACGCGCCGTTTTTATGATGGCGTGCCTCGTCTCGGCGGATACTTTTCCGGTTTCCCCGTTTAACACTTTAGATACCATGGCTTGGGAAACTCCTACTTCCATGGCAATCACGCTTTGTGTTGTTTTCATTTTCTATTTCTCAGGTTATAAAATTTGGTTATAATTTCAATCATCGGTCTTATTATAATCCTGCATAATCTAAAAGTCAAGATGAGCAGTGGAAAAACAAATTTGCTCGTATTTGAGCATGAAATGTTTTTGTTTTTATTTGATAATTTATTCTTGACATTTGCTTTTTTATAAGTTATAATCATATGCGGAACATGGATAACCTCGGCTTCATATTAAAAAACATAAGGAAAGAGGAAAGCGAAAGATGAAAAAAAATAATTTCACACTCATAGAACTTCTAGTGGTGATCGCCATCATCGCCATTCTGGCTTCGATGCTGCTACCGGCTTTAAGTACGGCAAGGGATCGTGCTAAAAGCATATCCTGTACCAATAATCTGAAGCAGATCGGGTTGACCGGCCAGCTCTATGCCAGTGATTATGATGAATTTTTACCTGCGGCATTACTGCCGCTTGCCGCATCAAGTCCATCGATGCCGTGGGAACCGTGGCCCTATTATTTCGTTCACTACGGCAAATTAAGCGCCAAGGCGGTCGTTTGCCCGAGTGCAACTCTCAGTATTGAAGCTCAGATAAATTTAACCGAAGGGAACATGACCAGCAGCGCTTATAGCACCATGATCCGTAATTTTTCTTACGGCCTTAACTGGGCTACCTTCGGGCTGACTGTCGCCGGGTCCCCCAGAGCCGTGAGAATCAGTCAGGTCGCCAGGTTTGGCACGAACAGCACTCTGATCTGGTATGGCGATTCGGCTCCGCGCTCGCTCAGTTCCACTATCCAATCAGACTACAGTTGCTTCATCGGTTGGGGGACTGCATATCCCTATGGCGGCGGCTACTATCCGGTTAATTTGGCCCACAGCCGACGCGCCAATGTCGTAATGATTGATGGACATGTCGAACCGCTCGGGTATCGCGAAGTTATTTATAACGGAAATACTACTCATCCTCATTGGTATCCCCGGCAGTCGGGAGGAGTCCTGATCAAAGAATAGTGATGTCTGTTAGTTCATAAAGGCAATGATGATGTGATCGGCGGTGTTTTAATGGATAAAAGTAAAAATTTGCATTCGCGCCCCAAAGGGAAATAGCACATGAGATTATTAACTTGTAGACGTTTTACATTAATTGAGCTTTTGGTGGTTATTGCAATCATTGCAATTCTGGCCGGTATGCTGCTACCCGCATTGAATTCGGCCCGTTCCAAAGCATATGAGTCCAATTGCCTTAGTAACTTGAAGCAGATCGCTCTCGGCGCTATTATGTATGCCGGCGACAATAGTGGCAGATACACGAAGGCCTATAATAGTGAGATTCCGGAAGGCGGCAGCTCAAAAGTGAATGTTTATTATCCTTATTTTCTCCGGGATTACATCAAGAACACCGCTACATGGTCATGTCCGGGCATTCCCAAAGTAACCGGACATTATCTGGCATCGACGGCCACTACTTATTTCGGCACTGTAACCACCTGGCAGGTGCAATACAGTATTAACCAAGGGCACGCTGCAACACCTCCTGCAAACTCCGGCTTTACGGATGCCGCTTCTTCCCGCTATGACAAAGGATTGATATCCGACAGTAAGCTGAGTCACCCGAGCTCATTCATTACTTATAGCTGCGATTATGACCAGTGGTGCGGCCCCTATTCGTATCCCGACAATACCACGTCCGGCGATACCGCGCTGTCTATAAGCACTCCGACGGATACCGCCGCGGGTCTGACCACCCGGGAGGTTTCACCGCATAATATGAAAACCAACCATGCCTGGGGCGATGGTCACGCGGAAGGACGTAACTGGAAAGCTGAAATCCTTCGCGAATGGGTGACTTACAAACTATGAACGTTTCTCAAAATCAATCGTTGAACATCATAATCATATGTCGCGGACAGGAGGTAACATAAACGAGAAAAGGTTGCATCGGTTGAAACTTCGAAAGACTCATAATCATCAACATATATAGGAACTTTTATAATGAGATGTTTCGGTTACTTCATGCTATTTTCATTTATGCTTCTGAGCCATGGTATTATAGCGGCAACGCCGGGATGGGTGCAGAAAGAGTTTATCCTCATGCCATGGAGCGCTCCGCCGTCATCGGATAAGAACCTGAATGCACTTGCGAGCGAAGGATACAATCTGATAATGCTTAACTGCTATAAAAAAGATTTCGCCCCGGCCGCAGCGCTGGACAAGCTCCAGAAATATGGGCTGAAAGCGTTGATTGTTCATCCGCTCCTGTTGGACAGCACCGTACTGAAGGAGCCGGCGAAAACCGCAGCACTGATCAAATTGATCAACCAAGTCAAAACGCATCCTGCTTTCGTCGGATATTTCCTGAGCGACGAACCGCGTGCCGGCGCTTTCCCGGCGTTGCAGCAGTTATCCGATTTCATCCGCGCGCATGACCGGACGCATCTCGTCTATATCAATCTGCTGCCCATCTACGCGACGAAAGATCAGTTGGAAGTTTTTATGAATTCGCCGCAACCTAAAATTATTCCCAACGATTTTACCAGCGTCCGTCCGGTTTTGGAAAGAATTCTTAACTATCAGGAACATCTGCGGCTGTATGTTAAGACCATACGCCCGGAATTGCTCAGCTACGACCATTATCATTTCTGGGCCGATGGTCTGGATCAGCAATTTTACTTCCTGAACCTGGACCTGATCCGTACTTCCGCACTGAATGCCGGTATTCCGTTTCTGAATATTGTTCAGGCCTCCCAATATGAACAGTATTGGCGTCCGCTTACGGCTTCTGAACTGCGCTGGCTGGCATATACCACGATGGCTTACGGCGGTCGCGGTATCTGCTGGTTCCATTACTGGGGCTCCCAAAAGTGGCCGGGACTGTATTGTGACGACCGGAAGACACCGCAGGCGGACTATGTGGCAGCCATTAATCATGACGTCGCCATTCTGGGGCCGGAGTTAATGCAACTGACCTCCACCGGAGTCTATCACAGTGTGTCGTTGCCGCTGGGAACTCAGGGAATGGAAAATTCTCCGGTCGTTGCGGCTCCTGTTCACTTGGGCGACTACATTGTCGGCATGTTCAAAGACCGCAAAGGCAATGATGCCTTCATGGTAGTAAATCGTGACTACAAAAAAGAGACTGTCGCCAAGGTAACGATAAACCTGGGCCCCGGAAAGTTGTTGGAATTTTCTCTCGCCGAAAAGAAATGGCGGGAAGTCAAATCCATTCAGAAGGGAGCCGAACTCCGGCTTGCGTTGCCGCCCGGATCCGGCAAACTCTTCAAGGTTGAAAAATAGATTTTACTGATAATATGCACAAAGTATTTTGAACATTTTTTGCGGAGTGTTCAAAATACTGTTTATTTTTAGCAATCAACAGGACTGTAATGATAATAAATGAGCAGCGTTAATGCCAGAATCAAAGTTGAAAATGCCGCTTATCACTATGACGGACAGCTCATCCCGTTGATGTCGGGAGAGTTTCATTACTGGCGGGTACCGGCGGAAAACTGGGGAGTAATTGCCGATCGCATTGTCGAGCTCGGCCTTAAAACCATTGCCACCTATATTCCCTGGAACTAT
>Ga0183095_11076_pt2 | contig 17968 bp, 18 predicted proteins | sample BioMet4_FD_130346 | JGI IMG/M metagenome (GOLD analysis project Ga0183095, IMG submission 130346) | Microbial communities from bioreactor (seeded with sewage sludge) at LBNL, California, USA - Biofuel metagenome 4 (v2) (version 3) | ecosystem: Engineered > Bioreactor > Anaerobic > Unclassified ...
ATAACATTATAACCGCAATTTACAATGAATTTTTTCCAAATGTCAACTTTTATGGCTTCAGATAAGTGGCAGGACAAACCTTCTACATGCAGCAGATCGTAAACCAGCTTGGCTGCCTCTTTATCTTCAGAGCCTACAAAAACTCTGGCAAATTGTCCATACTGCCTAATAGAATAATCTTCTTTAAAAGCTGATACTATATAAATTGCCACATCTACAACACGGCCTTGAGGGAAAACTTTATAAGCGATCTTATCATGGTCAACTCCATTCATGATATATACCACAATAGTTTTCGGTCCTACACAAGGCACTATCGAAGTCAAGGCAGTTTCCAGAGAATAGTTTTTCACGCAGACAAAAATCACATCTTGAATACCCTCTGCTGCCGGATTATCAGTGACTCTCGGATGATAGACATGCTCACCAAAAAAATCACTATGCAATACTAAGCCATTATTAAGCATAGCATCTTTACGTTTTTTTCTGGCAATAAGGGTAACTTCTTTTTCATGCTGAGAGCACAATATGGAAGCAATATATCCACCCACACCGCCTAAACCTACTACCATAATTTTCATGTTAAATCCTCCGCAAAACATTTTCACTTGCTTATTCCTTAGTGAAATTTACACCATTGCATAAAGCCCATAAAGCATTTAAAGCTATTTGTTCCATTAATTTTGAACCTAAGTGCAAGGTATTTTCATCAGGACACAACTTAGCACTATGTAGTCCATAAACCGGCTCTCCTTGTTTTCTGCAGCCTAACCAAAGAAAAGCTCCCGGAAGCTTTTCCAGATAAACCCCAAAGTCTTCTGCTGTTAAATGGGGTTCCGTTTTCATGAGAGCATCTTTTCCCAAAACTTTTTGAATGGTATCTGCTGCCAGTTTTGCCGGCACGGGCCAGTTATTAAGTACAGGATAACCATAGAAATATTCCATTTTGTAATCTATGCCTGTGCTGATTTTAGCACCTTCTAAAATATTTTTAATGAATTTCGGGATATTAGTCCTGGCTGTTTCATCCAAGGTACGAATCGTCCCCTCCATATTAGCTTCTCCCGGCACAACATTATACCTGCTGCCGGCCTGAAGCGTTCCTACGTTAATAGTAGCCGTAGACAGAGGATTTACCCGTCTGCTGACAATATGACTGATCTGCTGAAGAATATCCGCTGTAGCCATAACTGCATCTACTCCCTGGTCAGGGTGACCGGCATGAGAAGTTTTACCAATAACTTTAATTTTAAATCTGTCGGAAGCAGCCATTAAGGGTCCCGGTTTAACACCGGCCTGACCACAAAGAAAATCAGGCCAGACATGAAGGCCAAAAATCGCTATACAGCCTTCCAGAAAACCTTCTTCAAGGATAAATTTAGCGCCTCCATCAGGAGTCATTTCCTCAGATGGCTGGAAAATCAAACGCACTTTACCTGGAATAGAATCCTTATGCTGCAGTAATCTTAATGCTGCAGTTAAAAGAATGGTCATATGAAAATCATGTCCGCAGGCATGCATTACACCTTTGTTTTGAGACTTCCAGGGCACATCTACCTGTTCTTCTACCTGGAGTGCATCCATATCTGCTCTCAGGGCAATCATGGGGCCTCTCTTGCCCCCTTCGATAGTGGCCATAACTCCATGGGATTTTTTCGCCATAGTCGGTTCCAGTCCCATTTCCCGCAAAATATCGGCAACTCTTTGGGCGGTTTTTTCTTCATGATAACTTGTTTCCGGATGCTCATGAAAATCCCTGCGCCATTTAACGGCAATCTCTTCAATTTCTTTTTCTGTCATTTTTTCTGGTTGCACAATTATCACCCTACCCTTTTCATAATTACTTTATTATATCATTCTCCGGTGTCTTTGCCTATAATGTTTCTTTTTTTCCAGCCATGCAATAAAAACAAAACAAAAACTGCACCCCAGCATTCACTTATTGGCAATGCCGCCGCCAATCCTTTGGCACCAAAAAAGTTGTTAAGAATAAACATAAATGGTATAAAGAAAACTAGTTCTCTGGCCACAGCATGGATAAAAGTATCTCTGCCATCACCTACTGCCTGGAGACAGAATGAGGTATGGTAATTAAGGAATTGAGGGATAGAAGCCATACTTCTGATTTGCAAAAAGACTGCTGCGTAAGCAATAGTAGCGATTGCTTCCTCTCTGGTTGCTCCCTCCGTACTCAAAAAAACATGGACAATTGAATGTGAAAAAAACTGAAACATAATTAAACTGAGCCCTGCTATAATCAAACCATAACGTCTGACTGTACTGATTATTTTATTCATTCTGTCCCAGTTGTGAGCTGTATAATTATAGGCTACCAAGGGCAGCATACCTTGGCATATCCCCACATTAATCGCATTAGGCAAGCGTTCTGCTTTCATAACAATACCTATGGCCGCTAATTGTAAATCTCCATGTCCGGACATAAGAGCATTAAGAAAAATATTAGCCACGTCAAATAGTCCTGTTAAGACTCCCGAGGGCACCCCTACATTAAAAACCCCTTTGATTTCTTGCTTGTTTATAGATTTAGCATCTTGCCAGTTAAGGCTCAGTGGTGCAAAGTTTGTTAAAGTATGTATGATATAGATCATGTAAATAAAAGAAATAATATTCGACAATAATGTAGCTATTGCCGCCCCCAGGACTTCCATTCCCTTGGGAAGCAAAACAAACATAAACAAGGGGTCAAGTATTATATTCAAAATACCCCCGCCGCTTAAGCCAATACTTGCCTGTTTAGCATAACCGGCATTACGCATCAAATGCGCACATGTCATAGAAACAATAACAGGCACATTGCCTAAAACCACCACTACCCACACATATTGCTTAGCAAAGGTCATAGTGTAATCAGAAGCCCCTAGTATAGTAAGAATGGGATTCATGAATACTGCTATAAATAAAGAATAAAGCAAAGCACTGCCTAATGCAGCATAAAAGCTAAAAGCACAAACCCGTTTAGCATCTGCCTGCTTATTTGCTCCAATAAGTCTGGCTATAAGGCTTCCTCCACCAATACCAAATAAATTAGCAAAAGAAATTGTCATAATAAAAATTGTAAATACCAAAGTAACAGCAGCTGTCTTGTAGGCATCTCCCGTCATGCCAATATAAATAGTGTCCACCATATTATATATTAAATTAATCAATTGACTGATTATGGTAGGAATTGCCAAAGTTGCTATAGCTTTTGGCACGGAATACTTGGCAAAGATATCTTCTTTTGTAGAAAATTTTTCTGTATCTGCATGCATCTTTTTTCTCTTCTCTTATGTATGAACTAATATTAACATTTTACCACTATTTTCTCCCCTTGTAGACCATTACCTGCCAGTTTTTTACTAATGTTATTTCCCCTGCACTTGCCAGACAATCTCTAAAGACAGGAGATTTTGTGCTATAATAAAACGGATAGTAGAATTTATATTTTGGTAGTGTAAAGTAATCTATGAAAACCATAGAAGAAAATAACCTCGAAAGAAATATTAATAAGCAGCACTAAGGGAAACAGGCAAGCTTGAAAAGATTGTCCGTTTTGTGCGCTGAAAGACACCTTTTGAAGCGCACAAAACACTGCTCTGAATATTTTCACGGCAGTGAGTTTAAGCATATTTAATTTTCTCGTTTGTTTAGCATCCCTGCTTTTCCTCCTGCATTCGCAGGATGGTCTGCTGGCTCAGCTTAATCAACAGCTGCCATTTTCCCGGCATAGTATCGGCGGCATTTAGTTCTTCAATATTATTGAGAACCTTGTAACGCTTTGCGGCATGCGTCCTAAGAAAATTGTAATAGGCCACCCATAGGACAATGTTGTTGCTGGCACTGGGATAGTTGTCGTAGCCACTGCTTACACGGTATGTAGCTTTAAAAGTCCTGTTCAGGCGTTCAATCTGCTGCTTAAAACTGCGGAAAGCCTTGGACACGGCATCGTCATTGGTCAGGCCAATAACCTGAGTAACGTCGAACTTGAAATCGTTCCCGAACTGCAATAGAAACTGTTGCGCAGCAAGGGGATAAGCACTGTAGCCGTCGGCAATGAAACGAAAAGTTTCAGGCAGTCTCTTGAAATATTTCAAAGCTTGCCGCATGGCAAGGATGCAGGGGCCGACGCTTCTGTTGTCAGACAGCCGGTAGCCTAAGATGGAACGGGAAAGCGAATCCATCACAAACCAGACAAAAGATTTAACACCGCGGACTTTGACATAGGTCTCATCTGCTACCAAAGTGTCAGATGGATTGTAGTCATAGTTGTCTACAAAGGGCTTCAATACAATCGCTGCGGTTCTGGCATAGTTGAAGATTTGCTGGTGAGAGATGTTTATGCCATAGAGATCATGTAGGGCCTGTGCGGTTCTTCGCAGGGAAAGGCTCAGGTTAATGTGCAGCGTCAGGCACAGAGACATCACGTAGGCATCATGTTTCCTGAACTTTAGGGAGGATGCGTTCTTTGGAAGTGTGGAAAGATCCATCTTGAAAAAGTCTACGGTGAATTCCCTGTAAAGATAGTGAAGCTTGTATTTGTTCTTGCCGAATGGTTCCCTGAGATGCTCGGGATCAACCTTTTTCAGGTTATGCAGATAATATGGGCATTTAGGATTTATGCATTTGTGGATGCGGAAAAACTTACGGCTTTTCTTTTGTTCCAGGGCGTGACCGCAATGAGGACAGCGCAGGACATGTGTTGCGGTGAATTCGTTATTGACGGGGTTGAAGACAGTTGAGCAGACCTTGCACTTCATCTGACCTTCTTTACCGTTATTCCTGTAGATGTAGGAACTGGGCGCACCGCAGCAAGGGCACTTGCAGTCATCAGGTACTTCGGATTTAACGCGGCGCCGGATAGGCGCAACCTTTTTCCCGTAACGCCAGAGATAATATTCCTGGAGGAAGTCGAAGTCCCATTTACCGCTACGCCTGTTGGCGAACAACGGCAGCTGGTCCACCTTGAATTTTTGGTATTTAGGAGAATGAGAATCGTCAAACATCCACTGTTTCAAGGGAATGAACTTACAAATAAATTCCAATAGCCATTTAATTTGGCGTTGTTGATATTGAATTAATCTAATCAAATGAAGTATAATATTAGCCATAGCAATGTCCTTTCGTATTTGGAGATTAATTTGGCTTTAGCACCTAAATTATACTTCAAAAAGGGAGGTCATTGCTTTTTTATTGCAAAAAAGCTTGAAACCCTTGCTGCGGCAAGGGATTAAATAAAAAAAAGTAGTGCCAAATTTGACACTACCAAAACACGCAAGGGGGTGAAAATAATGACTGATTGTATTTTCTGTAAAATAGTAGCAGGTGAAATCCCCAGTAAAAAGTTGTATGAAGATGATAAAATCATCGTTATCAACGACCTTAATCCAGGGGCACCGGTTCATGTTTTGATTATACCTAAAGAGCATACCCAAAATATCCTTACTGCTTCTGATGACATAGTAGTATATGTGAAGAACAAACTTCCGGAAATAGTAAAGCAGTTGGGTATTGAGGAAAAAGGTTTTAGAGTAGTAGTAAATACGGGAGAGGATGGGGGACAATCTGTTCCACATCTGCATTTCCATGTTTTAGGCGGAAAAGCATTAGGGTGGCCGCCCTGTTAATCTTGTTGACAGAGTAGAGGGTTTTAGGCTATAATAACCTAGTGTGTATAGAATAATACACTTCCCGAATGAGTTCGTGGAGGGAGGGATAACAAGTGACAGAGATAAAAGTAGGCAAAACTGAATCCTTAGACAGCGCTTTGCGTCGTTTCAAACGTGCTACGCAAAAAGCTGGTGTTCTTTCTGAGGTTAGGAAGCGCGAACACTACGAAAAACCTAGCGTAAAACGCAAGAAGAAATCTGAGGCTGCCAGAAAGCGCAAGTTTAGATAATTTGGGGGCATTAAGATGTCATTACGAGCAACTTTATCAGCAGATATGAAACAAGCTATGAAGGATAGGGAAGCAGGTAAGCAACGCTTAGCTGTTATCCGTATGGCTTGGGCCGCGATTCGTAACAAAGAAATTGATGCGAAAAAAGAGCTGGATGACAATGAAGTATGTGCTTTGCTCATGAAAGAGGTTAAGCAAAGAGAGGATTCTATCACAGAATTCAAAAAGGCTGACCGCACTGATTTGGTAGAAGCAAATGAGCAGGAAATTGCCATACTGAGAAAGTATTTGCCGGAACAGTTAAGCGACGAGGATCTGAAAGCCATGGTCCAAGAAACTATTGCCGCAACCGGAGCCAAAACCATGAAAGATATGGGGAAGGTAATGGGCGCAGTAATGGCCAAAGCCAAAGGTCGTGCCGAAGGCGGTAAAATTAGTGCTTTCGTACGGGAATTACTGAAATAATTAAAAATCCGCAAATGGGGTAAAACCTGTTTGCGGATTTTTTATATTTCTATGCTATAATTAGTAAGTAATAACTAATTAACAAAGGGAGGTGCTGAGGCATGAAAAAATATTATTGGTTATATTTAATTTTATTCTTATGTTTTGCAATTTCTCCTGTAGGCGCTGCAGCAGGAAATTTAGTAGAACCATTGGATCTTGGTTATAGTCCAAATGAATGGGATTTGGATTGGACTGCTTTGATGTTATTTGGCATAGGGGCGGTTCTCTTATTTATAGAATTATTTATTCCGGGTTTTGGTATCTGCGGCATAGCAGGACTGCTTTGTTTTTTAGCAAGTGCTTATTATGCTTTGGGAGCTAGCCGTGCTACATTAATAGTACTGGCAATAGGCGTCGTTGTAGTGCTCATGCTAGTAGGAATCGTGATTAAATCATTGCCGAAAAATCCCCTTTGGCAGAGACTTGTACTAAAAAACAAACCACAATCTATAACACCTCAGCAAAATAACTTAGCTGAGTATACAGGGAAAAAAGGAAAAACAGAAACCTTGCTGCGGCCAAGCGGAGTGGCAATTATAGATGGGGAACGGCTGGACGTTGTCACAGAGGGAGAATTTTTCCCGGCTGGCACTAAAATAGTAGTAAATAAAGTGGTAGGCAATAAAATATTTGTAAAAAAGGAGAACTGATCATGGACATTTTAGGCAGTGGTTTGATTATTATTTTGGCAATTGTTGTAATTGTTGTATTCTTGAATTTTGTTCCTGTGGGTTTGTGGATTTCTGCCATGGCTGCAGGTGTGGATGTAAGTATTTTTAACTTAATAGGTATGAGGCTGCGTCGTGTGCCGGCCGGAAAGATTGTTATGCCCTTGGTAAAGGCGAATAAAGCCGGTATTGCCATAGGTACTAATCAGCTGGAAGCACACTATCTGGCAGGTGGTGATGTGGATAACGTTATTGACGCTTTAATTGCTGCGCACAGAGCGGAAATTCCTTTGACTTTTGAAAGAGCCTGTGCTATTGATCTGGCAGGACGTAATGTACTGGAAGCAGTACAAATGAGTGTTAATCCGAAGGTTATCGAAACTCCTGTTGTTTCCGCTGTTGCTAAAAATGGTATTGAATTAAAAGTAAAAGCCAGAGTTACAGTACGCGCTAATATTGACAGATTAGTCGGAGGCGCCGGTGAACAAACTATTATTGCCCGTGTCGGAGAGGGCATTGTTACCAGTGTTGGTTCTGCTGTTAATCATAGTGAAGTTTTGGAAAATCCTGACCATATTTCTAAGACGGTATTGCAAAAGGGCTTGGATGCAGGATCTGCTTTTGAGATTCTGTCCATTGATATTGCTGATGTTGATGTAGGACGTAACATTGGTGCTAAATTATTGACAGATCAGGCAGAAGCAGATAAGCGCATTGCTCAAGCTAAAGCCGAAGAGCGTCGTGCCATGGCTGTAGCTCAAGAACAAGAGATGAAAGCTCATACTCAAGAAATGCAGGCAAAAGTTGTAGAAGCTCAGGCAAAAGTACCTACAGCACTGGCTTTAGCCTTAGAGAACGGCAGACTTGGTGTAATGGATTATTATAGAATGAATAATATTAATGCTGATACAGATATGAGAAAGACTATTTCCCAGGCCAGTCCTGACACCAACTCTTCTGATCCTAAAACAGCCCAATAAGGGGGCATGAACTATGAAAACCTTTATGTTATTTGCTTTATGGATAACAATGATATTTATTAATCATTATCAGAAAAAAGCAAAACAAAGCAGGAGACAACAATCTAATGTTAAGCGGCCTCAACCTAAAACTTTAGAAGAGCTGTTAATGGGATTTTCTCAAAAGGTAGAAGCAGTTAAAGAACAACCTTTAATTAGAAAAAATCCAAAAAAATATTCTTCTAATCCTATTGATTGGATAGCTGAAGACACGGATGTTCCCGATATGGTCAGTGAGCCTATGGAAGCTGAAACTATGGAAGCGGAACCTATGGTAGCAGAGAACATGGATGCAGAACCTATGATAGATGAAGATACTGTAGCAGAGGAACAGAATTTAACGTCTTTATCTGATGAAGATGTTTTAAACCCATTGACAGTAGATAATCCTTGGAAGGGAAAACTTAACAAAAACAGTATAAAAGCAGGCTTTGTTATGGCTCAAGTTCTAGATAAACCCAGAGCTATTAAACCTTTCCGTTTTGTACAATGAAAGGCAAATAATTAACGGAAAAATATATTGATAAGTTTGCAGGGGGCGGTAAAATGCTGGAGAAAGTAAATCTTAAAAAGAAAATAAAAAAAAGTGACTACGAAGAGCAGTTCCCTAAACTATTGGAAAAGCTGGGAGCTTTGCAGCGTGAACTTCGTGATGCAGAAATTCCGGTTATTATTCTTTTCGAAGGTTTTAGAGGTTCTTGGCGAGGACTTTTAATTAATAAGCTTATCTCTGCTTTAGACCCTCGCGGGTTCAGAGTGTTTTCCGCATCTAAAACAACGGAGAAACAAAAACAGGAGCCATTTTTTGCACAGTTTTGGAAAGAATTGCCGGCTGCAGGCCAAATTAACATTCACCACAGAGCCTGGTATTTTTTGCGGAATGAACATGCCGTAGGAGATAAAGATGAGGCCAGCGAATGGTACCATGTTAGTTTCGGGGAAATTAATGCCTTTGAAAAAGAATTAACAGATGAAGGTTATGTTATTCTAAAAATGTTTACCCATATATCTGCCAAACAACAAGAGAAAAATATTGCCAAAGGTTTTCAAACATCAGGAAGTCAGTGGGAGAGTCTTACACCGGGTGGTATTGAAGGCATCAATTATAAGGCTTATGAAAAAGTATATGAAGATATGTTGGCAAAAACAGATATGGATTATGCTCCCTGGCATATTGTTCCTTTGGAAAACAAACGTACGGGCATTATTACAACTTTGAAAATTTTAATTGAAGAATTGACCCTTGCTTTGCAAAAACGCAAGCAAGAAAAACCGGAAAAACCTGCTAGTGTCAACGATGAAACAGTACCTGATATTTTAAGTAACTATGATTTGACCAAAGCCATTTCCGAAAAAGCTTACGAAGAAAAGTACAAAAAATTAAGAAAGCGGCTTGGAGAACTGCAGCTCAAACTGTATGAAAAGAAAATCAGTACTATCGTGGCCTTTGAAGGCTGGGATGCAGGGGGCAAAGGTGGAGCTATAAAGCGACTGACAGCAGGACTGGATCCCTTAGGGTATATGGTTAATCCTGTTCGTGCTCCCAATGATTGGGAAAAGCGCTTTCATTATCTGTGGCGTTTTTGGCAGCATATTCCGGCACCCGGTGAAACAGCGATATTTGATAGAACCTGGTACGGAAGAGTTCTGGTAGAAAGAGTGGAAGGCTTTGCTACAGTTCAGCAATGGCGCAGAGCCTATCAGGAAATTAATGATATGGAAGCTCAATGGGCCAAGCAGGGTTTTATAGTGCAGAAGTTCTGGATGCAAATAGATAAAGATGAGCAGTATGATAGATTCAAAGCCAGAGAGAATGATCCGGACAAGACCTGGAAAATCACGGAGGAGGATTGGCGAAACCGTGATAAATGGGGTGCTTATGAAGCTGCTGTTAATGAAATGCTCTACAGAACTGATACAAAAGAAGCTCCTTGGACAGTTGTAGAAGCAAAAAGCAAATTTTATGCCCGTATTAAAGTAATGGAAACAATGATCAAGAGAATGGAGCAAGCCTTAGAAAAATAGAGAAATCCGAAAAAGGCGACAAAATATGTCGCCTTTTTCTGTATTTTGGTCTATAATATATATGCATAAATTTATCTTGTAGGAGGAATTATGGCAGAATTCGCTTTCAAAACCTGTAATAGTCTGGAGTTTGGCTATTTTCCTTCCTTGGAAAAATTTGGCGTTGTCCATGGCTTTACTTGTCGCACCGGCGGCAGCAGTGATTTGGTGCCGGGGGGACTGAATATGGCGTTACATGTAGGCGATACAAAGGAAAAAGTCTTGGCTAACAGAATCCAAACAGCAAAGGCTTTGGGTTATGCTCCCGAAAAGGCTACTACTTGTGCCCAGGTTCACGGGAATAATATAATTGTTGTAACTAAAGAATTAGTAGGCAGAGGTGCCTATGACTATGCTGATACAATAAAAGATACAGATGGTTTAGTGACTGATTTGTCACAAGTACCATTAATGCTTTTCTTTGCTGACTGTGTGCCGGTTATGCTTATTGACACCAAAGGCAAGGGTATAGCGTTGGTTCATGCCGGATGGCGAGGTGCCGTCAGCAATATTGCTGCTAAAGGTGCTCAGCTTTTGCATGACAGGTATGGAACAGAAATGAAAAACATTGTGGCGGCTATTGGACCATCCATTGGCCCTTGCTGTTATGAAGTGGATAAAAGTGTCTGGGACAAAGCAAAAGAATTTCATGATTGCTTTATTCCTGCCAGGGAAAAACATTGGTTTTTAAATTTGTGGCAGGTTAACACAGAACAATTAGAAAAGCTAGGTATTCCTGGGGAAAATATTTTGTGCGCTGAATATTGCACCAAAGATCATAATGATAAATATTTTTCCTATAGGGCAGAACAGGGAAAAACCGGTAGGCTGGCTGCCATAATTTATCGAAGTTAAGAGGTAATTAATATGTTAGCAGATAATCTGGCAATGGTACAAAATAAAATAAAGGAAGCTTTGGCTAAACGCACAGAGCTTAAAGTCACAGGTGATGCTGTGACTATTGTGGCTGTAACTAAAAATCATCCAGCGGAAATCGTGACGGAAGCTTTGAACGCAGGACTAAAGAATGTTGGTGAGAACAGAGTTCAGGAAGCTCAGCACAAAAAGGCGATATTGCCGGCCGGAGGAATCTGGCATTTAATAGGACATTTACAAAAGAACAAGGCGAAACATGCTGTTGAACTGTTTGATATCATAGAATCTGTGGATAGCACAGAAATTTTGGACCGTATTGATAAATTAGCTGAAGAAGCCAATAAGATTCAAGATGTTTTATTGCAAATTAATGAGGCCAGAGAACCACAAAAAAGTGGGTTAAGTCCTGAAGATTTTGTGGCTTTGACAGGTAAACTGGCTGCTTATTCTCATGTGAGAGTAAGAGGTGTGATGGTTATAGCTCAGGCCACAGACAATGTGGAAGAAACCCGTCCTGTTTTTGCGGCAGGTTACAGGGACTTTTTGGCTCTGCAAAAAATAGTAGGCAAAGAAACCTGTAATATTCTGTCCATGGGCATGACTCATGATTATTGGATTGCCGTGGAAGAAGGAGCTAATGAAGTACGGGTTGGGACAGCACTTTTTGGCGCCAGGGATTATTCACAAAAATTTTAAGGAGAAATGGTGAAATAAATGAAAATAGTTGATAAGATTTGCGAAATTTTTGGCTTGTACAGCGAAGATGATGAACTAAGCTTGCCGGAACAAGAAGAAACCAAAGAGGAAGCAACGGCTGTGGCTCCTATGTTCGGCGCTAAAAGATGGAAAGAACGGGATGATCGTTTTGCCCGTAAAGATAAATCGATTTTTGGTTTTAGCAAAGAGAAATCTGATGATAAACTTATTTCCATGCCCTTAGCTACTAAACAGGTGAGAGTAGTTGTTATTGAGCCGGTTAATTTTGATGATGCTCAGAAAGTAGCAGATTATTTGCGGAAAAATCAACCTGTAGTAATTAACTTTGAAGATACAGACAGCGATGTTATGAAACGTATTATTGATTTTATCAGCGGTACGGTTTATGCCCTAAATGGCAGTTTGAAAAAAATTGGCAGAAGCATTTTGGTTTGTGCACCACAAAATGTTGATATAGATGCAGAAAATACAAGTTATGTTGATAGGGGGAATACAACACCATGGGGAAGATAAAAACACTGGGTAAGGTAGCTTTTATTGGCTGTGGAGCTATGGGTGAAGCAATTTTAAAGGGAATATTAAAAGCAGGTTTGCTGACTAAAAAGGACGTAACCGTCGGTGTTCCTACCGTAGGAAGAAGAGAATATCTTTCTAAACAATATGGTGTAAAATGTTTTGCAGATAACAAACAAGCTGTGGCAGATGTTGATTTTGTGGTTTTGGCAGTAAAACCTCAAATGGCAAAAACTGTTTTGACACCTGAATTGGCACAAGCAATTCCCGCCAAAGCTACAGTTGTGTCCATTATGTCCAGTATTGATATTAGTATGATTCAAGGTATGATACCTGATAGAGCCGTTGTAAGGGTAATGCCCAACACACCTTTGGCTGTGGGAGCAGGTATGTCTGCAATTGCTCCTGACCAAAAGACTACGAAAGATGCTTTGGAAGCAGTTAAAAACATTTTTGGCTCCTGCGGAGAAATTGTGGTTCTGGAGGAATCTTCCATGGAAGCAGTTTCTGCTATTAGCGGCTGCGGGCCGGGGTACTGCTTTGTTCTTATTGATGCTTTGGCAGATGCAGGAGTTATGGCAGGACTGCCTAGAAATTTGGCTATCCAGTTGGCCGCTCAGACCTTTGCAGGCAGCGGTAAAATGGCTATAGAGACAGGTATTCATCCTGCTCAATTAAGAGATCAGGTTACCAGCCCCGGGGGTACTACTATTGCCGGTATTCACGCTATGGAGCTTCATGGTGTGAGAGGGGCTATGTATGATGCGGTGCAGGCTGTACTTGATCGCAGCGAGGCTTTGAAAGGAAATAAGTGATGGCTGATAGGGAAAAGGTTTTACGGTATTTTAAGGCCGGCGGCGATGAGCAAGTAGCCAGCAAATTGCTGGATTTGGCAGAAGGCGCCCGTAAAAGCCGTAAATATAAAGTAAGTGATTTTTTGGATCCTCATGGGCAAAATGTAGCAGAAATTGTGGCTGCCAATTTTCCCAATGTTAAAATCCAAACAGACGGAGGTCTGAAAAATCCTGAGCGGGCAAAAGTAGCTTTTGTCAGCGAAGAGTTTTATGGTAATCCGGATTTTGGGATTGAAGCATATGCTGTAAAGTGGGATAAACGTTACTATGATATAAATCACCGTGATATTTTAGGTGCTTTTATGGGTATAGGGTGCAAACGTGAAGTGCTGGGAGACATTATTTTTATTCCCGAAGGAGCCCAGTTTGTGGCTGATAGTAACATGGAGCCTTTTATTTTAGCTAATTTGCAAAAAATAGGAGCCGCTCCTGTAGAAATAACGACTATTCCTTTAACTGATTTACAGGAAAGAACCGAACAGGTTAAAATAATTAAGGCTACTGTGGCGGCTCTGCGTTTAGATGCAGTAGCAGCAGCAGGGTACGGTGTTTCTCGGTCTCATATGGCTGATGAGATAAAAGCCAGAAACGTAAAAATTAACTGGCAGGAAGCTAAAAGCGCTTCCCAGGCTGTTAACGAAGGAGATATTATTTCCTTCCGTTCCAGAGGCAGGGTGGAAGTAGACGAAATAAAAGGCTTAACAAAAAAAGGAAGAACCAGCATTACGCTCAAACGTTTTATCTAGATTGCAAGGGGGCAATATGATTATACTGGTGCGCCATGGAGAGGCAACACATCATATTCATAATCTAACCGGTGGGTGGACGGATTCTGATTTGACCCCTGTAGGGGAAAAACAGATGAAAACCCTGGCTAAGAAATTGGCGAAAAGTTTTGCGGGTAGAGAAGAACCTAAAATTTTTGCCAGTGATTTGCGCCGGTCTTTTTTGGGTGCCCAAATTATTGCTCAGGCAATGGGAGATATTCCTGTTATTACCAAGAAATCCTTAAGAGAAAAAAATAATGGCAAAGCAGCAGGCCTGACGGAAACAGCAGCCCGTAAATATTATCACGGGCCTGTGGACGGACGGGAATTAGATCATAAGAATTATGATGAAGGAGAAACCAGACGGGAGTTTTTTAAACGCTGCCGTAAAGGTTTTCAGGAGATTCTGCCAACGGCCGAAAATATTATTATAGTGTCCCACAAAGGTGCTATTCAAAACATGCTTTTTACCTGGCTGGAACTTTCTATTGAGGATGTTTTTGCGAAAAATATTTCTTTTGACATTAGACCTGCTTCCGTGACCATTCTGGGAATCAACAGATGGCATGAAAATACGGTGTTTAGTTTGAATGACACAAGTTATTTATTCGGAGAACAGGATTTGTCTGTTTTTGATTATAAGTTCTTAAATAGATTACCTCGTTAGCAGAAAGTGTTGCACAGGAAATCTTGTGTTACGTTGACAGAGGGTTGTAAATTGTTGTATAATAACAACAATTTGAGAAAATAAATGCTATGACGGAGACAGTAATCTTTAAAGCCTGATTTGGTTTTGAGCGAGATGGAGACGGTGTGAGTCCATACGAAAGCTTTAAGGCAGAAAATCACTCCCGAGCTGTTTGCCTGAACCGATAGTAAGACAAACCGTGTTAAGAACGTTAAAACTTATGAGTGGCAGGAAACTGTCATTAGGGTGGTACCACGGGTAACAATATCTCGTCCCTTCGGGGAGCGGGATTTATTTTTTTTTTGGAGGTGTAAATCGTGAGCAACGATAATTATGGAAAAACATTAAATTTGCCTAAAACAGATTTCCCTATGAGGGCAGGGCTTCCTCAAAGAGAACCTGAAATGCTGAAGTTTTGGCAGGACAATAATATTTATGAAGAAAAGGAAAAGCTCCATGCAGACTTACCTAAATGGGTTTTGCATGATGGTCCTCCTTATGCTAACGGCAAGATTCATATGGGTCATGCTTTAAACAAAGTTTTGAAAGATATTGTCATGAAGTACAAATATGCCCAAGGTTTTGGCACTCCTTATGTACCTGGTTGGGATACTCATGGTATGCCTATTGAGCATGCCTGCTTAAATGCCGAAGGAATTGACCGTCATTCCATGGATGCACTGACTTTGCGCAAACGCTGCAAAGAGTATGCTTTGAAATGGGTTGATATACAAAGAGAAGAGTTTAAACGTCTTGGTGTACTGGGAGACTGGGATCATCCATATATTACCCTAAAGCCTGAATTGGAAGCTGATCAGATCAGAGTCTTTGGTGCTATGGCCAATAAAGGCTATATCTACAAAGGCAAGAAAACTGTTTACTGGTGTCCTCACTGCGAGACAGCTTTAGCTGAAGCAGAAATCGAATACGGTGATATGAAGACGCCGACCATTTACGTAAAGATGCCCATTGTGAAGGATAACGGTAAAATGCCGGCTGAAGCTAAAGGCAAAAAAGCATATATGGTAATTTGGACTACTACACCTTGGACTATTCCTGCCAACGTCGGCATTACTTTAAATCCTGACTTTGAATATGTCTGGGTGGAAAATGGCGATGAAGTTCTCTTTATGGCCAAAGAATTAATGAACAAAGTGGCCGAAGACTGCGGTCTGACTTTTGGTAAAGTTTTGGGAACAACCATGGGCCGTGAAATGGAATATGCTGAATGTGAACATCCTTTCCCGGAATACAATCATCGCAAATCCTTAGTTTGCCTTGCTGACTATGTTGACCTGGAAACAGGTACCGGTTGCGTTCATACAGCTCCCGGTCATGGTGACGTTGACTATTTAACCGGCGTTCAATACAAGCTGCCTATTCTTTGCCCTGTAGATGCACAAGGCAAATTAACCGCAGAAGCAGGAGAACGTTTCCAAGGCATGTTTGTTTTTGATGCTAATATCCCTGTACTTAAATATTTAGCAGAATTGGGAGTGCTCCTTGGCAAGAAAACTATTCGCCATCAGTATGCCCATTGCTGGCGCTGCAAGAACCCGATTATTTACAGAGCAACGGAGCAATGGTTTGCTTCAGTTGATGGATTCAGAGACCAAGCTTTAAAAGCAATTTCCGATGAAGTAAAATGGATTCCTTCCTGGGGTGAATCACGTATTCACAACATGGTGGCAGATCGTCATGACTGGTGTATTTCCCGGCAGAGAACCTGGGGTGTGCCTATTCCGGTGTTTTATTGCAAGGATTGCGGTGAACCTTTAGTTAATGAAGATACTATTGCCAAAGTTGCCGGCATTTTTGAAAAAGAGGGCAGTGATGCCTGGTGGATTCACAGTGCTGAGGAACTTCTGCCGGAAGGCTCTAAGTGTCCTAAGTGCGGCGGCACTCATTTCCGTAAAGAATCAGATATTATGGATGTGTGGTTCGACAGCGGTTCAACACATATGTCTGTACTGAGAAAGCGTCCGGAACTACATTGGCCTGCTGATATGTATTTGGAAGGCAGTGACCAGCATAGAGGCTGGTTCCAATCTTCCCTGTTAACTTCTGTAGCCGTAACCGGTCACGCTCCTTATAAGGAAGTCCTGACCCATGGCTATGTAGTGGATGGTGAAGGCAAGAAGATGAGTAAGTCCATCGGCAATACTATTGCTCCTCAGGATATTATTAAACAATACGGAGCTGATATTGTCCGTTTGTGGGCAGCTTCTTCCGATTACAAAGCTGATATCAGAATTTCTAAGGATATTTTAAAACAACTGTCTGAAGTATATCGTAAGATTCGTAATACCATTCGTTATATTTTAGGCAATACCAGTGATTTTGATTATGAAAAAGACGCAGTGCCTTTTGCAGAAATGGAAGAACTGGATAAATGGGCTTTGATGCACACTCAGCTTTTAAAGAAAGATGTTACCGCAGCTTATGAAAGCTATGATTTCCATGTTTTATATCATGCTATTCACAATTTCTGCACCTTGGAAATGAGTGCTTTCTACATGGATATCATTAAGGACAGATTATATACTTCCAAGCCAAATGACAAGAAACGCCGCAGTGCACAAACTGCTATGTATGAAATTATGCAGGACTTAATTGTAATGCTGTCACCGGTTCTGAGCTTTACCATGGAGGAAGTTTATCAGTTCATGAACAAGCCTGCTGATGCGCCTAAGAGCGTACAGATGCTTCCATGGCCCAAGGTTCATGAGGAATATATTGATAAAGATTTGGAAACTAAATGGGATAATTTCATTGCTGTCCGTGGAGAAATCACGAAAGTATTGGAAAATGCCCGTCGTGCTAAGACCATTGGTCACTCCTTGGATGCTAAGGTTGAGCTGCATGCCGAAGGAGAAGCTTTGCAGATTCTCAAATCTGTAGAAAAAGATTTGGCTAGTTTGCTGATTGTTTCTCAGGCTGTTATTGTAGAAGGTGTAGCTGAGGGAGCAGAGGCTACAGGTCGTGAAGATCTGAAGGTTACTGTTAAACCGGCAGAAGGTCACAAGTGTGAACGTTGCTGGATTTACAGCGATACTGTTGGTCAGGATCCAGAGCATCCGACTTTGTGCGCTCGCTGCAGCGCTGTAGTAAAGGACTAAAGATAATAGAAAAAACACTTTGCAACGTAAGCTGCAAAGTGTTTTTGTTTATTCATAGTGATTAAGGATGTTCTTAATGCGTTCTTTTTTGGTTTTGGGAACCTTCTTTTCGTAGTTCCTGAAATTGTTGTCTCTGTGGTCAGTGGAATAGTCCGCATAGTCTATTTCATAATGACCTTCATAGCTTCTGTTATAATCACCGTGACCGTCGTCACAATAATACATTTGTTCCATAATGCTCACTTCCTAAAAATGTGTTGGAACTAACTGTACTCAAACC
>Ga0183095_11437_pt1 | contig 17943 bp, 18 predicted proteins | sample BioMet4_FD_130346 | JGI IMG/M metagenome (GOLD analysis project Ga0183095, IMG submission 130346) | Microbial communities from bioreactor (seeded with sewage sludge) at LBNL, California, USA - Biofuel metagenome 4 (v2) (version 3) | ecosystem: Engineered > Bioreactor > Anaerobic > Unclassified ...
GGTCTGCCGGAAAGAATGCGAACCAACCGGGATCTGGAAAACGTGTTTCCCGATTTCAAGGCGGAAAAAATCGAAAAGAAGATCGGGATCGTCTCCCGTCACATCGCGGCCGATACAGAAACTGCTTTGGATATGGCGGAGAAAGTTTGTGCGCGGTTGTTCTCCCATTACGACAGGCAGAGGATCGATTATCTCTTGCTGTGTACGCAAAGTCCGGATTATTCTCTGCCGACTTCGGCCTGCATCCTTCAAGACCGGTTGCAACTCAGCCGAAACATCGGGGCGCTGGATTTCAATTTGGGATGCTCCGGCTTCGTTTACGGTCTGTCGCTGGCAAAAGGGCTGATCGCAGCCGGGATTGCCGAACATGTGCTGCTGGTGACCGCCGAGACATATTCGAAATATCTGGCTCCCGACGACAAGGGTAACATGTCGCTTTTCGGCGACGCCGCTGCAGCGGCTGTAATAGAGACGCATGACACGGAATGCATTCACTCTTTCAGCTTGGGAACCGACGGCCGAGGGTTCCCAAATTTAATCGTCGCGAACGGAGGAAGTCGATCGCCCAAAGACGGCGGAGCGGGGGACTTTCTCTTTATGGATGGGCCTGAGATTTTCAATTTCGCCTTAGAGGCGTTGCCACCACTGATCAATGATGTTCTCCGCAAGAACAACCTGAAAAAGGGAGAAGTGGATCACTTCATTTTTCATCAGGCAAACCAATATATGCTGAACTCGCTGCAAAAGCTATTGGAGATTCCCGAAGAGAAATTCTACATCAATCTGCACGATACCGGGAATACGGTGTCTTCTACCATTCCGATTGCATTGAAACAGGCGGAAGCCGATGGGATCATCAAGCCGGGAGACAAAGTCCTGCTGGCAGGATTCGGCGTTGGATATTCATATGGTGCAACAATTATCACATTCTAACAGGGAGAAGTAAAATGACAAAACCGGAATTTATTAATGAGCTGAAAGACATTCTTGAAGTTGACGAATTGGAAGAGACACAGAATCTTTCGGAAATGGATGAATTCGATTCTTTGGCTGTCATGAGCATTACGGCATTGGCGTTTTCCAAATGTGGTAAAAAGATTTCCGGCGTCGATGTGAAAGCGGCAGTAACCATACGCGATTTGATCGCATTGATTGGAACGGAAAACCTCTCTTGACAGCCGCGGAAAAAGGTATTGCGGAGATGAGCATACTCAACGCTTTTTCGCTTGAAAACCGAGTCATTGTTGTTACCGGAGCCTCTTCCGGCATCGGACGGGCAATTGCTATTGCCTGTGCCGATGCCGGCGCCACCGTCGCCGCAATCGGTCGCAATCGGCAAAAGCTGGACGATTTGAAACAGGAATTGGATCAATATGGGCATCCCTGTCTTTGCGAGAGTTTCGATGTGACCGACTATGAGAAAATTCCTGATCTGATCTCTCGTATTGTGTCACAATGCGGCAAGATCGGCGGTTTTGTTCATGCGGCCGGAACCGCGCTGACTTGCCCGATTCGAATGATGAACGCCAAGGCGTATGAGGATATTTACGCAGTCAACGTTATTGCCGGATTCGAGTTTGTCCGGGTGATCAGTTCCAAACGGTATCTTGCAGAAGAGGCTTCTATGTTGTTCATCGGTTCGGTTGCGGGTATTAAGGGGGAACCGGCGTTGTTGGCTTATTCCTCCAGCAAGGGTGCGGTATTGGCTGGCGTCAGAAGTATGGCCGCGGAGTTGAGTTCCCGAAATATTCGCGTAAATGCGTTGATTCCGGGATTAATCATGGACACCGATATGGGGCGATCGATCATTGGCGTATTGCCTCAGGATGCCGCGCAACGTCTCGAAAAACAGCAGCTTCTGGGGGGGGGCCGTGTTGAAGCCATAACTCCCAGTGTTATCTATTTCCTCTCCCGGGCTTCGTGGTGGGTGACGGGAAGTTCGCTGACGGTGGACGGAGGATATACGTTGTGAGAAAATTATATCTTGTTGGCGCAGGCGCTTTCGGTCGCGAGCTGGAAACATGGTTGGAGCAATCTCCCGAATTTCAGCATGAATGGGAAATCGCCGGTTATTTGCATAATGGAGAAAGCACGCTGGCGCAGTATCCCAGCGATTACAAAGTTATCGGAGACTGGAAGACGTTCTCTTTTTCTTCTGATGACATGGTTATTCCGGCCATTGCAGATTTCCGTTGGAAAAAGCTGATTCATGAATCATTGCATTCCCGCGTGACTTTTTTCACGTTTATCCATCCATCCGTCATCATGGGAAAATTCACTAAGATCGGGGAAGGCAGCGTGATCTGTCCCAACTGTGTCATCACAACCGATGTAAGAATTGGGATCTGTGCTACGATTAATATCGGAACGCAAATCGGCCACGATGTGCAAATCGGAGATTTCTGCAGCTTGATGGCCCATGTTGATCTCGGCGGGTGGGTTGAAATTGGGAATCATGTTTTCATGGGAACGCAAAGCATGGTGGTCCCGCGCAAAAAAATCGGAGATGATTGCCAAATTGCCGCGGGATCCGTGGTAATGCGCAATCTGAAAGCGGGAAGGAATGTATATGGAAATCCCGCAGTTGAAATGTAAATGACGACCACGCTGAAACATAAAATCATCTCCGGCGTTTTCTGGCAGGGACTGGAGCGGTTCGGCTCTCAGGGACTGTCGTTCGGGATATCCATCGTATTGGCGCGATTGCTGGCCCCGGAAGAATTCGGGGTCTTGGCAATCATGTTGGTTTTTGTCAGCATAAGTGCTGTCTTCGTTGATTCAGGATTCTCCGTCGCCCTGATTCAGAAAAGAGATCTGGACGATATCGATTGTTCCTCGGTTTTTTATCTGAACATCGGAATTTCCATACTGCTCTATGGATTGTTGTTTTTTTGTGCCGGTCCGATCGGGGAATTCTACAATGATGAATCCATCCGTTTTTTACTGAGAATATTGGGGATTATTCTGGTGATCCGTTCTTTTTCGCTGGTCCAAAGTGCACTTCTGAATAAACGGATGTTGTTTCAATTAAGTTTCAAAATTTCATGGACCGCACTGATTATTTCCGGAGCAGTCGGTATCGTGATGGCATACTGCGGTTGCGGAGTATGGGCGCTGATCGTTCAACAGTTGCTGAATGCCGTTGTAACCGGAATCATGCTGTGGCTGCTGGTAAAATGGCGGCCGCAAGCGATTTTCAATTTTGAGAGAATGAAATCCTTGTTTCGTTTCGGAGGAAAAATGTTTTGCTCCGGTCTCCTCGACACGATTTACAACAATATCTACTCGATACTTATCGGGAGATTGTTCAGTTTAACCACGTTGTCTTTTTACAATCGCGGGAGCAGCATTCCTGCATTGGTGATGGGATCGATCAATTCAACGATAGGCAGTGTGGCGTTGCCTGCGTTTTCCCAACTTCAGGATGAACCGGCTCATATTCGAAAATTAGCGCAACGAAGTTTGAAAACCATCATGTTTCTGATTTCTCCCATGCTTGCCCTGCTATTGATATTCGCTACTCCGCTGGTCCGAATCATCTTGACGGACAAATGGCTTCCCTGCGTCATTTTTTTGCAATTGAATTGCCTGATCTTTCTCTTTTGGCCTTTGCATACCATGAACTTGCAAATTATCATTGCTTGTGGACGCGGCAATATTCTTCTTGCGTTGGAAATGATCAAGAAAATACAGTTGGTGCTTATGATTTTGTTGACGTATCGATATGGCGTGACCGCTATGGTTTGGGGATTGGTGGCAACTGGGCCGCTCAGCTTTGTCGAAAACGCTTGGTTTAATCGAAAATTGATCGCGTACTCGCCATGGCAACAGTTTCTTGATATACTTCCGATATGGATTGTCACTGTCATTGCCGGAGTTTTTTCCTTTTGGGTTGGCGAAATGTTTTACAATCCCTGGATTCAAATCAGCATTGGCGGAATGGTGTTCGCCTTTGTTTATCTGACCGCCGGCGGCATTGGCAAAATCTTTCCGATTGATATCATGCAATTAATGAAAAACCGGTTATTTCAATATGAATAAACAGGATGAACAATGTCCTCCCCTGGTCAGCATTGTTTGTATTACTTACAATCACGAACGATACATTCGGGATTGCCTGGAAGGCTTTCTGATGCAGAAAACCAATTTCCCGATTGAGATTTTGATTCATGACGATGCATCCACCGATAGCACGGCGGATATTATTCGGGAATATCAGAAAAAGCGTCCGGATATTATTAAACCGATTTTACAAAAGGAGAACCAGTATAGCAAAATCGGATGCGGACCGATTATAAAAAATATTTTTTCCCGTTGTTCCGGCAAATATATCGCTTTATGCGAAGGAGATGATTTCTGGACGGACCAATTCAAACTGCAGAAACAATTTGATTTATTCCAGCGCTTTCCCCATTTGACGTTCTCTGCAACCGGAGGACAGGTGTTGCAAGGGGACCAATATTTACCGGGATACGATTATCCGGCAATGGGATTTGCCGATAGAGTTCCCTATAAGAACAAGGATTTGCTGTCACTTTTTGTTCGTATGCAAATATTCTTCTATACCGCATCTGTTTTTGTCCCGACCGAACTTTGCCGGAAAGCGTTGGATCACCCCATCATAACCTCGCAAGGCGCAACTGCGTTAGGAGACGCTTTGTTATTCACAACACTGCTTTTCCTTTCTCGAGACGCTGAATTCTGTATTCTTTCTGAACCAATGATTGTATATCGGCGGCAGGGACAAGGGGCAACGACTTCAAATAACATCCGTATTGCAACGGACATGCATAAATTTTTCTATGATTTTACAATGAATTTTCTTCATGAACAGGAACTAGCCCGGTTTCACTACCATAAATATTGCGGTGCATATCTTCGCAAAACATGTTATTACGGGACCCGAAAAGAACTTCTGCAATTATTGCAAAAACATATCAGTTCGGGGAAATATCACTTCTCGTGGAAAGAATATTTGATTATTGCATTACGTTTCTTGAATCTTATCAATTTTGTCAAGCATTCTGCATGAAACAAGAATTCTTCTCCCTTCAAAAGTTCAAATTCCAGTAAAACTCCAGGGTGGAGCTACCATTCGAAATTATTGAGTCAGATAAAATATTATTATGGATAATCAATCCCAAATCGCTGTAATCATCCTGAATTATAATTCTTGGCAGGATACGGTGACGTTAGTCAAAAATCTTGCCTCTCAGCAAGAGGTGGCTCTCGAAATCATCATTGTTGACAATGCGTCTCCCAACGATTCGCTTCGGAGTCTGCAAGAACAGCTTGATAATCAAGCGCATCTTCATCTGTTGTCGGCGCCAGGCAATGGCGGATACGCGAAAGGCAATAACATCGGATTGCGTTTCGGGGAAGCGCTGCATTGCGAATACGGCGTGATTCTGAACAATGATGTTATGCTGGACGATCCTTTGCTATTGAAAAAACTGTCCTCTGTTTCAAGCAAATATCCCAATTGCGGGTTTATCGCTCCCATCATGGAGAACCAAGCTGGAGATGAAATAAAGCATATCAAGAAAATCCCGGGTTATTGGAAAGATCTCAGCGAATCGTCTTTCCTTTCCCGGTGGCTGTTTAGCAAATTGTTATCGAAAAGCATTTATTATGATCGAACCAATCCGGTCGAAGAAGTCGCGATGATTCCCGGATCGTTTATTTTCTTTAAATATGCACTTTTTAAACAAATCGGCTACTTTGATGAAACCACCTTTCTATACGGGGAAGAGCGCATTTTGGCCATGAAATGCAGAGAATATCATCTGACTTCAATGATCTGCACGGGATTGGCCTATCGTCACTGTCACGGGAAAACAATTTCATCATTCCACAACACCAAATCCAAAATGACCTTGGTATTGACTTCATTTCTATATTTCGATAAAAGGTATCGTAAATCCGGCTTTGTGCGTCATCTCGTGCTGGAGTTGGGATTTCGTTATGCCGTTGTTGAATTATCTGTGATCGGAAAATTGCAATCATGGCTTCCCTTCCTGTCTCCGCGATAAAAAGCGTTGGATCAACATCAAATCCTTGGTGGCGATACCTTCTATTTTTGTATTTGCTGCTGCTGTCAACCAATTTGTATTATTGCTGGGGGGCTGGCGGACGTAACAATCTGTTGATTGGCGCAATGTTTTTGGTTCCGTTATGGCTATTCTTGATTTCAATTGACATCAAGATCATTTTACCTGTCTTTGGGCTTCCTTTGTATATGAGCATTACTGCGGCATGCCATTGGACGACATTTAATTATTCGACTCTGATGTTTTCATGGATGTTTGTTTTAACATTTGCCTTTATTATTGCCTGTGCAAATAAAATTCATTTACGTGCAAACCAGTTCCTTTTGTTCCTTAAATTTCTGGTTTATTCATTTGCCGCGGTACTGTTGATTCAGCATGTGAGTTATTTTTTGGGATTGCCGGTTTTTAATCGCCCGGAATACTATGTTTCCGATTATTTCTGCTTTAATTCCCTTGGCACAGAACCATCGTATACCGCAAGATGTATATTTGTTATGATATATTGTTATTTCAGCTTGAGTAAAACAAAATCATTGTGGGAATTTTTCAAAAAGGAAAAATGGCTGATCCTTTCCGTTCTCTATATTTGCTTCGGTTCCGGCTCAACGACCGGATTGTTTCTTTTTTTGATATTGATTCTACTCAACCTCTCATTTGCCAATACCATAATTGTTCTGCTATTTCTTGCAATCGCAATTTCTCTGTCTCTGCATTATGAGATTACTGCGGCATTGCGGGTTAGAAATATTATAGATTCGGTATTATCGCCGGGGTCTTTTGTCGAAGAAATGCAGGAAGCCGATTTCAGTGGAGCCCAGCGCTTCATCCCGATGGTTACGGCCTGGGAGAATTTTGACTGGAGCGATATCGGCAACTATCTGGGGCACGGGAACAGGTATGCGGCTGCATTTTTTTCCCGATACTTGCCGTACAGTATCACGGAAGGCGATGATCCAGGCGGGATTATGTCCAGCTATTGGATGGATTACGGGTTAATCTCTCTGGCATTGTTATTTGGTATGGCCTGGACATTCTGCTTTTCAAAAAATCAGCGGTGGAAAGATTTGGTTGTTTGGCTGTGCATCATCGTCGCTTCGGGAATCAACATTCAAAATACTTGGGTAGTAATGAGTTTCTTGGCATTAAAGAAATATGTCATTTCTCAGGAACCACAGCCGCCTGATGTCAGGGAAAGCGTTGCGATTCATGAATAAGCTCTATATAATCGCCTATGGGTGTGAACCCGGCCAAGGCAGTGAAGCCGAGGTGGGTTGGCAGAGCGCGTTGGAAATTCGAAGGCAAGGGTTCGACATCACCGTCATAACTCGAACCGCCAATGCGAAGCGAATCATCGACACTCCGGAGTTTGATACTTCCGGGATCAAATTTGTATTCTTGGAAAATCGTTTTGGGCTGTTTTTCAAGCATCATGGTTCGTTTTCCTATCTTTATTACTTCCTTTGGCAATTTTCGGTATTTCGTTATCTGCACAAAAAGGTGGAATCCAGCGATATCGTCCACGTGCTGACCTTCGGCAATATTCAATTGCCGACCTTTGTCCAGTGGCTGAAGGGACATCTCGTTTTGGGGCCGATGGGAGGAGGGGCCTTGATCAATCCCGATTTGATGACGGCCCCATCATTAAAGCGCCGATTGGAATGTTGGTTATACCGGGGCGCACAAGGATGTTTCCGCTTTATGCCAACCAAACGGGCACTTGTCAGAAAAGCCGATGTCATTTTGCTGCGTACCGAAGAAACCCGGCGCCTGCTTCCGGCCTTCGCGCTGGCTAAATCTGTGGTTATGCTTGAAACCGGCATCCTGCCGATTGATGTCCCGTCGGCGCTCCCCCGCGGCAAACTGCATCGCATCATCACAGTTTCCAGAATGATCGACAGTAAAAATATCGACCAACTGGTTGCGGTCTATAATATTTTGAGAAAACAATGCCCCGATGTCTCCGAGCTGATCATTGTCGGGGACGGTCCTTTACTACCGCGGCTCAAGCGTCAATTTGCCGCGGTCCCCGGAATAAATTTTCCAGGGAAAATACCCCATGAGCAAATCGGCGATCTCCTGAAAAGTGCGGATCTGTTTCTTTTTACCAGCATCAAGGAGGGCGGTAGCCACGCGTTGTTCGAAGCCGCGCTTTATCGACTTCCGATTGCCTGCTACAAGGTATCCGGGATGACGGTATTTCCTCCTGACGGGGGGGCGATCAAAATTACTCCGGTTCCGAAGAAAACCAGCCAAAATGTCGAGCGACTGGCGGCGGAGATTGTTCGAAGATTCCGCGATCCGGAAGAAATTCAACAGCTGACGGAACGCGCATACGCAGAAATTGAGCGGCAATATTATTGGGATATGAAATGCCGGAAATACGGCGAAATTTATAATCAGTTAGGAGTCTTTGCCGAATGAAAATCGCTCTCATCACTCACGGACGAGTGAATCCAGACGGAAATAACGGAGTGGCACGCACCGTTTATAATCTGAATTTATTTTTGAATCAAGCTGGAATTGAAACGGAAATCCTCGCATTCGATGATCGGCAAAAGCAACCGGAAATCTATCGGCGCGATGAGCATACAACCATTCATCTGTTTCCCCGTGCTCACTATTTTCGGGGGACGGAAATGGCGGATTATATTCGGAAAAATAAATTTGATTTGCTCCATTTTCACTTGATGTGGATGCTGGACAAAAATGAGTTGCTTCGAAGTTTGCACAATACGGTCCCCTATGTGATTACCGCCCACGGTGCTTATAGTGCAAACCTCACGACTAGCTTCAAAAAGCGATTGTCTCTTCATTCCCTCGAAGGAAACTTTTTGAAGCAAGCGGCGATGATTCATGCGTTGTGTCACGAAGAAAAATGCCACTTGCGGGAGCAGCAGCATTGCAGGAGGCCGATTTGCGTAATTCCCAACGGCATCAATGATGATGAACGGATTTTGATCCGGCAGGCCCGATCGCACACCGCAGATCCTTACGACCATTCGTACCTCAACGTGGCGATGATTGCCCGGTTGCGCCCCGATAAGAATGTACTTGGGATGATCCACATGTTGGATTATCTGCCGGCGGATATCCGGCAGAAATTGCGGCTGAATCTGGTCGGGGATGGCGTGGAACCCTACTGGAGCCAAGTAAAATCCCTGGCCGCCCAGCCTCAATATCGTTCAAATGTCATTCTGCACGGCCCCAAGTATGGGGAGGAAAAATATGCTTACATCAGCAACGCGGACATCTATTTGCAGCCCTCCTTCAGCGAAGGAATCTCATTTTCGATTCTGGATGCGATGGCCTGCGGAGCAGCAATGATTCTCTCCCGTCAAACCAATATGACCCACTATTATAATGAGAATTTTTATCTAATGACTGAAACCTATCCGGAGGACATTGCCTCCGCGGTAACGCAGCTGGCCCGGTCTCCCGAATACCGAAAGCAGTTGGGAGAAAAGGCCGAAGCGATGACACGTGAGGCATTTGCCTGGAAGAAATTGGTTTCTCTCTACATCAAGATGTATCAAGATGCTCTTGAGCAATCTAAAAAATAAGCGTTTGCGTAACGCAATATTCCTCGGAGTCCTGATTCTGCTGGCTGCGGGAATTCGTTTGCTATATACTTCCCGTCTGCCCTATCTGCAGCGAGATGAGATATATTATCTTGATCTGTTTCGGCGCTGTAACGGAGAGGAAACTTTCCATGTCGATCCCGTATTCCAGGATCCGCATCTTCCGATTGGATTGGTCGGCGGCGGAATCGTGCTGCGACAAATGACCGACGCCTCGCCTGAGGTCTGTTTGAAAATCGTGGTTCTCGCTCTTTCTTCCCTGCTTCCGCTCTCGTTGTTTTTGCTCGGAAAAAGGCTGGGGCTTTCGGAATCCGCCGTCTGGACCCTGGCGGTATTCGGAATTTTTTATCCGTCAGCGGTCAAATTCGGAAGCGTAATGCTGCGAGATGGTCCTTATCTCGCTCTTTTCCTTTTGTGTATGGCTATGATAATTGATTTGGCCGAACGGATGAACTTCCGAAATATGATTCTGGTACTTGGCAGTTTTACGCTTTGCTGCCTTTTCCGCAAAGAGGCTTTGGAGCTTGTTTTGCTGTATTGTTTTTTTGCGGTGGCGAAACAGCTGTTGCAACAGCCTCATGACAGAATTGCCCGCGCGGCAGGCACGATGATGACTATTATGCTTTGTTTGGGCATCTGGATCGTAATGATTGTTTATCTGCCGAGGATGATATGGCAGAGATGATCTACGGGATATTTTCCGAGTTATTGCTGGTCTTGTCGCGGTTGCCGGAAAATCTTTTCTGGATTCCCGTACCGCTTGCGCTTTGGGGACTCTGGCACTGGCGTACGACGCTGTTTAAAATCCCAATGTTGTATTGGTTGCTTGCAGTACTGCTTTTTGCGGGAAGCCGGATTGTTTACTTTGGTTGTCGCGGCGCTCATACAGATCGCTATTATCTTGCGCTCTATGCGCTCCTTCTCGTCCCTGCGGCATGTGGCCTGGAAAACCTTGCCGAATGGTTGAGCCATACGAAATTCCTGAAGCGATATTCATGTAAAAAAGAAGCAATCCTTATTTTCCTCTTGATATTGTGTTCCGTAATATTTCTGTTTAAGGATTTGCGAAGACCGAATGTTCAATATTATCATGCGTTTTCAAAAATAATCCTGTCGCAAGGGGAACGCAAATCGGTGGTCTTTTCCACTCTTTCGTCTGCGAGTCGAGTTGCCGCGCTCAGCGGCGCACGATGGCAGACCGCGGAACGGCTGCGCGTTGCACTCGCGCTCTTGAAAATTATGGAGCAATACGAAAATGAGCCGTCCCCAGCCACTCTATATTGGGTAACTGATTTGCCGTTGGCGGCATGGCAGCAGGCATATCCGCAATTGAGCAACTGGAAACAGGAGGCGGTTCATTCCGGGAAATATCTACTTTCCTATATCGGGGCAGAACGTCTTGCTCCCCAAAAATGGCGGCCCATACGTTCTCTCGCACCTGCCGATTTTGAAAAGACGCCGGATGGTTGGCTCTCTCCGCCTATGCCGATTCACAAAAGTGAACTCTTTCGGATCTCCGGAATTTCAGACGGAAAAGATGCGATCGATGTAAAACTCACACTGACACTTTTGAATTCGATGGGGAACCCGATTCCATCGATTTTCTCCGTCCCGATTCCCGGAGCGAAGATCACTCTGCTGAAGGATGCGCCCGCAGGAAGTTCCACGTTGCGAACCACTCGAATAACGGAACAGGATCTGCGGATACAGCTGGTTCCTGAATTGGGACAGCGGGACAATATCCTGGGCATAAAAGGGCGTATATCACACGATTGGGGGGACGAACTGAAATTGTATCGTCCGCTCAACAATGCGTTGGGTGCGGGCACCAATATTTTACTATTTTGGGACAGTCGTTCTTCCCTGGAACTGAACACCTATGTCTCAAGCAAGGACCGTTTTTACAGTGACGCTTTCAGTCAGGAAGGAAAAATCGCCAGCATCCCGATTCCGTCGGGGGCGACATCGTATAGAATTCATATCCGATCCAAGACCCCGATATCCTCTTGGAAATACTTTGCCATTGAAGTTCTAAATCAAAAACCGGTTGTATTGAATGAATAAACAAGAACAAAGCTGTCTCATTGATTTTTTTGAATCCATTCGAAAATTTCCATATGTGGTCCTGCGCAATGCGGCGGAGCTTCCTATGGAAAACACCAGCAACGACATCGACATTTTGATTGATCCCGTCGCCCTTTCCCATTTCCGGACAACAATGTTTCAGATTATGCGCAGCCATGGATTTTTGCGCATGGAGCGCAGTTTTTTTCACGGGATTGAGTGTTATACGTTCTTTTCCGTGGATCAAGAGGAAACGGCATCCCTGAAAATCGACCTTTTCCGCCATTTCGAAGGAGGCGGAGTTAAGTATCTTGACTTCAATGATATTTATGCATTCAGGCAGGATAATGGAAACAATATCAGCGTTCTTGCGCCGGATATGGAAACCATTCTAACCGCAGCCAAAGTGTTTGCCGCGGGCGGGATATTGAAACCGCGCTATGTGGAGCCTTTTGAGCGGCAAATGAATTTTTCGGCCGCGATCGAAACAGTCAATAAGCTTCCTTCCCGGACATTGCGGCAAAAAATCCACAGCGTGATTCAAAATCCCCAAGCAAACAACAAACCGTTGCGGCGGTCAAAAGTTGTGGCGGAAGCGTGGTTAAGCAATTTTTGCCATTCCCCGCTTGCAACAGCCGGCAGAACCATTCGACATCTTACGCTGGAACTCTCCCGACTTTGGAACAACCGACATATGATAGTCTTTGTCGGTCCGGATGGCGCGGGAAAAAGTGCCCTGATCGATTATTTGCTCGACCATTCAAAGCAGTTGCTGCGATCGCCGAAAGACCGCTTTTTCCTGTTTCATCATCGTCCTCATCTCATCTGCAATATGAAACAGATCATCCATCGGAATATGACGGAACAAGAAGTCGACGAACTGAACTTTTGTCCTCATTCGGGCAAGCAATCCGGATTTCTTGTTTCTCTGATCAAGCTATTCTATTACAGCTTCGATTATCGCATGGGTTATCTGCTGAAAATCTGGCCTCACTTTCGTCGGGGCAAGATTGTGATTTTCGATCGCTATTTTTATGATTTCATGGTCGACCAGCAACGTTCCGCCGTCAAACTTCCACAGTGGCTCGTGCGTATGTTTTATTGGTTCATAATTCCTCGCCCGGACCGTGTTTTTTTCATTCAGGTGGATGCGAAGGAAGCGCATCGGCGCAAGCAGGAACTCCCGGAAGAAAGCATTCAGAAGATCAATGACGCCTATGCCGGTTTGATGCATCGTTTCCCCTATTTCGTCGGGGTTCCAAACATCAACCTGGCTTCCGCACAACACGAGATCACAAAACAAATGATTCTTGCAATTACCATTCCGGTTCAAGAAGCATGAGTACTCGGCGTTCTATTCTATTTGCGGTTCTCAAAGGCGGGCATGGGGCGACATATTTTTTCAATGTTTCCTCGTTGCAGGATCTGTTCCAATCGCTTCGTTTCTATCAGGCCAACACCCCGAAGGCGAAAATCCGTAAAATACTGCTGACCGGCTATTTGTTGTATTGCCGGCTCAATCGCCGAACGGGGGTCTCCGATATCGATGGGTTGACGCAATGGCTTCGGAAAAACAGCACGGCGCCGACAAGCATCCTGATATTTCCGGGTCATGGTCATTTTTCCATTTTGCTGCCGCCGACCGGCGATAAAATGCTGCTGCACGACCACCGGGAGAAGCTGTTCACGAAATATGCCTGGGGAAAGTCTCGCACAAAACTGGAACGGGAAGTTTTTGTCTATCAGCATTTGACGGAAAAATGTCCTTCTGAATTTTCCGTCCCATCCCTCTGCAATTCAGCCATAATGTCTGAATATGCGAAGATTTCGCTGAAGGACTTCAACAGTTGCAGGGGGAAAAAGTTCGGCGACCGCCATCCGGCACAGGTGGCCGGGGCATTTTCTCACATAACGACGGGAGTGTTCATTCAGGCTTCCGAGCTTTGGGAACGCTGTGCGTTGCCGAACACTTCTGAATCATGGAAAGAGCTGAGTCGCCGTCAAAATCTTCCGGATCACACAATTCGCCTCGGCTGGCATCATGGCGATTTCAAGCCGTGGAACCTCGCGCGGGGAACGCCGCCGCTGCTTTTCGACTTTGAAGAATTTTCGGAGCAGGAACCGGAAGGACTGGATCTGATCAACTTTTTTGTGGAAGTGTGGTTCACCCGAAAAGGCAGGCGGTTTGTGCTTCAACAGCTTCGCACTTCCAAGAAATTTCGCGATGAACTTGCCGACTATCAGCGGCACTCCCCGGGACATCCCATATTCTGGCGTTTTCTGCTTGAAGTTTATTGGTGCCGGAAAATTCAACAGTTGACCGCGGAGGAGAACTTCGATACCGCCAACGATTTTCTATGGTTGAAGCAGGCGTGGCGGGATATTTCCACCACTTCGGATTTTGAACAAAATCTGCTTTAGGGGATGTTCAAAAATAAGTGAAACTTTCTACCGGTGTCTCGGGGGGCCTTTCGGCTTCGCCGATTCGTTACAAAGCTCTGCGGCTTTGCTCCTCACCGGCAAAACCAAAATTCCTCCCCGATCCTCGCGGCAAAAAGTTCCACTTATTTTCTCACAACCCCTTAGTTGCAGAAATCGCGGTTGTCGTCAAGAAGAAAAACTGTTTTATTTACAAGAATCAATGCTATATTATTTGCATGGAACTCAAAGAGGCCAACACGATTGATACGGTGGTCTTCGACCAAGTTACAGTCCGGGTTTAAATCAAAACGAAATGTTTAACCGCTGCCTAAAAAATGCTTTGTCGCAAAAGCCGGAGTTTCGCAACAAAAGCGAATTCAAAGGCAATGCCCAAGTGCAGATGCGGAGTATTCAGCCACGGGAAATAATGGGATGAAAATACTTTTTTGCGTTCGGCGTAACTTCCACTCCTCCCCCGGGGGGGCTCAGGTGCAAATTCTGAAAACAATGGATGGCTTGCGGAAATTGGGGTGTAGCTGCGATCTTACGACAGATCCGGCCTCCTGCAGGATTGATGAATATGATATTGTCAATCTGACCGATTTGACTTGGATTTACGAACCGGTCAAATACATCGATCTTTTTCGTTCCGCCAGAGTTCCGTTGGTTTTGACCACAATATACTGGCCGTTGGATGATTATGTGCGCAATGCGGCCCCCTGTCATCAACTTTGAGCAGATGATTCGGGACTTCGCTGCCAACATCAAAAAATTCGCCACGGATCGCGCGGCATTGAAGGTGCTATCGGGAAACACGTTGCAACGGGCCTACGACTTTTCATTTGAGGAGCGCCGCAAATTTTTCAACCGTCAATATGATCTGGCGATACAGGATTTTGCGAAAAAGAATACTGAACAATAACAATGCGAATCCTACACTATTTTCTTGGTTTCCATCGTCAGGGAGGCTTGAACAGGTACGCCGCCGATCTTGCGGTGGCGCAAACCGCCGCCAATGACGAGGTGTTCGCTCTCTATCCGGGGGGCAGCATAATACCTCGCCGCTGTGCTGTCATCAAAAAGCGAAGCATCAAGAACGGGGTGCAGTGTTTTGAACTCCTTGCCGGTGCTCCCGTACCGCTACTGGAAGGAATACGTGATCCGGAAATGATTCTTTCCCAATCGCACATGCTGTCGACAAACGCCGTGCATCGTTTTTACAATCAGGTTAAGCCGGATGTTTTACATATTCACACGTGGATGGGGTTCCCGGCAGAACTTCTTCCAGAGTGGAAAAGCCGTGGTGTCAAGGTCGTCTTTTCCACTCACGACTACTTTGGGCTTTGCCCCAAGGTAAACCGACTCTTGGAGAATGGGAACGTCTGTCCCGGCGCAACGGATGAGCGCTGTTCCTGCTGTAATCGCAACGCGCCCCGAAAACTGTATTTAGTGTTACGCAATGTAGAGTTTCTGATCCGGTTAAAAAAACTATTGCTCCCGCTGATCCATATTGCTCGGCGTCGCGCCGCTGTCAAATCGCCGGAGGACATGCAGAATATCACGGTCAAGCCGTATCATCGATTGTTGGAATATTATACCAAATTATTGACCCAGTGCGACAAAATTCACTTTAACAGTTTTATTACAGAAAAAGTCTATCATAGCATTTTGCCGACTCTATCGGGTAAAGTAATTCCTATTACTCATGGAAATATCGCAGACCATCGCGAAAATCACAACGCTGCCGGTAAAATCCTTCGGTTCGGCTTCATCGGTTCTGCGGCACCCTACAAGGGGCTGCCTCTGCTCATGAAGGTGCTGGATAAACTGTCTCATGAAGGTCAGAAAAAATGGCAGTTGGATATATGGGGCTGCGAGGGAACCAATCAGGACAATGTATGTTATCATGGGTTATTCCAACCGGCGCAAGAGCCGGAAATATTATTGCAGATGGATTTGTTAGTCTTCCCTAGTATCTGGGATGAGACCTTCGGATTTGTCGTGGAGGAAGCGTTGAGTTGTGGCGTATCGGTACTTTGTTCCGATCGAGCCGGAGCACAAATATTGGTTGATCCCAATTGGATTTTTCACGGAGCGAATGGATTGTATCAAAAACTGCAACAGATTCTGAGGGACCCGCAGGTATTACGGCAAAATCATCAAGAGATTTGCAAAGGGAAATATTTCATTACGATGGCTGAACATGTTCGGACCATATCAGAGTTTTATTCAATAGGATAGGGAATGAAAAAAGTTGCGATTATCGGGATTGTCGGCATCCCGGCAAGCTATGGCGGTTTTGAGAGCTTTACCGAGCAACTGGTTCAGCGGCTGTGGGATAATTTTGACATAACCGTCTACTGCCAGAAATCAGCCTTTAAGAAGCATCCGAAAAAAATCGGAAAGGTTGCGTTAAAATACTTGCCGCTCAAAGCAAACGGCATTCAAAGCGTGCCTTATGACATGTTGGCGATTTTGGATTCCCTGCGCTATGCGGACACGCTGTTAGTTCTCGGGGTTGGCGGTTGTCCGTTGCTGCCGCTGCTGCGTTTTTTCGGTTGCCGCAAGCTGATTATCGTTAATGTTGACGGAATTGAGTGGCGACGCGATAAATGGTCGGGGTTGGCCAAGCAATATTTACGTTTTGCAGAAAGATGCGCCGTCCGTTTCAGCGATTTCGTTGTGGGAGACAATCAGGTGATTGTCGACTACATTCGGGAGCAGTACCATCGCGACTGTCAACTGATTGAATATGGGGCCGACAACAAGAAGATGGAATTATGACTGAATATCCATTTATCGACAAGCCATACGCGTTTACAGTTTGCCGGATAGAACCGGAAAACAATATTCACATTATTTTGGACGCCTTTTCCGATTCGCCCCCCTTCGCACTTGTTATGGTTGGCAATTGGCGATACAGTGATTACGGGACAAATCTGAGAAAAACCTTTGAATCCAAGCCGAATATTTTTCTATTGGATCCCATCTATGACATTCAAAAACTCAATAGCCTGCGCTCCAACTGCGTTCTGTATCTGCATGGGCATTCCTGCGGCGGAACCAATCCGTCGTTGGTGGAAGCGATGTACTTGGGATTGCCGATCGCAGCATACGATATAAATTTCAATCGGGAAACGACGGAAAATCAAGCGTTATATTTCAATTCCGCGGACAATCTGAACAAAATTTGTTCGGAAGTAAATTTAGATACTTTACACAATGTGGCGTCAGCAATGAAAGCTATCGCAGAAAAACGGTATAATTGGGTAAGAATATCAAATTTATATGCAAAATTATTATGATTTTCTAGGCATGATTATCATTTAACCAACCGGAGTGCAGGTATGACGAAATTCAAATTGTTGCTTATGATTCTCGTCGGATTTCTCTTTGTCTTTTTCTTAATTGGTTATTTGTTAAAAGATCCTGCTGTTTTATATGATGTACTGGTAATTCCCGCGAACAATACGGAATATTTCAAACGTCTTGAAACTGCGGGGGAATACTGTGCCTATTCCCCGATTGCTCAAAAAGAAGTTGCAAAATATAAAGTATTCGCCGGAGAGGAAAGATTACGATTCATTGAAAAGTATCAAGATTTTGTAACTCAAAATAATGAAAACAAGGATGACTTGATTTTCACCTTTCGCAACGGCGCTTTTCTATTTCCTCTGTCAATAAAAACTCAAGAAGTAAAAATCTATGAACAGCGAAACATTTGCAATATTCTAAAAAATCATTTTGCATTTTTTGTCATGTTCATATTGTTATCAGTGATTCTTGATATTTATAATCGTAAGAAAAAATTCATCGCCGCTGCGGATCTG
>Ga0183095_11438_pt1 | contig 17918 bp, 12 predicted proteins | sample BioMet4_FD_130346 | JGI IMG/M metagenome (GOLD analysis project Ga0183095, IMG submission 130346) | Microbial communities from bioreactor (seeded with sewage sludge) at LBNL, California, USA - Biofuel metagenome 4 (v2) (version 3) | ecosystem: Engineered > Bioreactor > Anaerobic > Unclassified ...
AATTTGGGGGACGGCCAGATGGGAATGGAAAATCTATGAAAAGCCAAAGTATGCAGCCCGCCAACAAAAGCGCGCTGAGGTTGATAGCATTAGACAAGCACGTATTGCAAAGGCTTTCCGTGACACTACAAGACTAAAGGATTCGGCAGCTATCCAAGCAGGAATTCAACGAGTTCTCAACAAACAGGTGGCTGCACGCCAAGCTCGAAATAACAAGAAACCCTGGCGTAAGAATATTGGTAAGCCTATTGCTCATGGCGAATTCTCTCAGTGGACTGATGTCACCACTGCACGATGGCCATCGATTGTAGAGAATCTTTTAGGCGAATCCATTCAGCTCCATTCCGATTACCTACTGAAGGACAACCTCGTTAGTCGTCCTGTCATTGTGAAATATCGGTTTGCCATCAACTATATTATAGAGGCGCTGCTTGTGGTTCTTTTCCTTGTAGGTATATGGTGTGGTCGTCGCAGCCGCTTTCTATGGTTGGCATTGAGCTTCCTCGCCTTTGATATGCTTATTCATGTTGTACTTGGTTTTGGAATCAACGAGATATATATTATGTCTGCCCACTGGCTCTTTGTTTTTCCAATTGCTATGGGTTACTTGTTCAAGAAGGTTTCAAATGGTAAACTTCACATCTCATTAAGGCTTACCGTACTAACGATAGTTCTATTCCTCATAGCATGGAATGGCTCTTTGTTTGTCGGATATTTACTCAATTAATAATTAATACTCATCACTTAGCTTCAGTTATTCAAAATGACGAATCCGCTAAAGATATTTTGCATCAAGCGTGGGGAACGGGGATTGGCACTCGTCGCCCTATTAGTTTTTTTTGCGCTCAACGCCCTTCTTGTTGGCATACATTGGAAGGCATACACAGATGGCGCATCAGGGGGATTTTGGACAATATTCTCTACTCGATATAACGTATCTGGATACGACTGCACTTCGTGGTATGTCATTTCAGAAGGTCGTATCATCTTCCGCTCAATTCGGCATCCGCTATACTACACTTTCCTGTATCCGATGTACCTGTTGAACAGTTGGTTGATGAAGGTAATAGATGTAAATTTTGCCGTTATCTTTGTAGGTATAATCATTATCTTTTCCGCAGTCTATACTGTTATCTTCGTATATCGCATACTACACGAACTTTTAGGTCTGCGTCGGCTTGATGCACTGCTATTGGTTGCCTTGCTCTTTTCCTTTGGTCATGTACTACTTGCGACAATGGTGCCTGAGCATTTTGCCATTTCTATGATGCTGCTTACGATGACAGCCTACATTGTGGGGAAGTGTATGCAACAAGGACGGATGCTGAAATCATGGCAATCAATGATTCTACTCTTTTTTACGTCTGGAATTGCCACGTCAAACGGTTTGAAAACCATCGTTGCCGGCTGGTTCTGTAATGGCCGAAAAGCTTTCAGACCAAAGTTCTTTCTTTTAGGTGTAGTTTTGCCTTTGATAGCTCTTATGGCCATTAGACAATATCAATATAAAGTCTATGAGGTGCCTCAGAAGAAGAAATATGAAACCATCGCCAAAGCTAACGAAAAGAAAAATGGTTTAACCCAACAGCAGATTGACGCCCAAGCTAAATGGATTGCACAAAACGGTCCAAAGCATTTCCGCCCAAGTGGACTACTTTATATGATGGATTTTGCTACACCACGCATTCCAACCATCATCGAAAATTTCCTTGGCGAGTCAATGATGCTCCACAAAGACTACGCGTTAAAAGATACATTGAAAGATCGCCCAATGATTGTTCATTATCGGTCTTGGTTTCCTTATGCTTTGGTGGCTGTTGTGACGCTCATCTTTTTTGCCGGAATATGGGTTGGACGAAGGCAAAAACTTCTGCAAATGTTGCTTTGTTGGCTAGGCATCGACATCATGCTTAACCTGACTTTGGGCTTTGCAATAAACGAGGTATATATCATGGCGTCTGGTTGGATGTTTGTTATCCCTGTTGCTTTTGGCTATTTGCTTAAGTCATTACCCTCCAAAATGGTTTATCCTTGGAGAAGTGTTGTCTTTGCAATAACTATTACGCTTTGGATACATAATGGTCAAATCATAATCAATCACTTTCTTTAATAAGATGCTGAAAATCTATCGTTCAAATCAAAAAGGATGATATGGTAAGAGATAATGAAAGGAAGGTATAAGCAAGCACCTATGCTTTTGGGCACGACTGCTTATATTGCAGACAAGCTAATGCATCAGGATCAATCTTTATGGGCATAATAATCCATAAAGCTAATCTTCCTAACATCAGGCATTATCATGTTTTGGAGTTGCCTAACTGGCGTTGTTGATTTTCTCAACTTGTCCTTGTCATCATGCAAGAAGGCTCCATTCGGGTTGTGATTCAAATTGAATCAGAGAGTGAATCAAATTGAATCACGCCGTGAAACAAATTGATTCACACCATGAATCAAATTGAATCACGATTTGAATCAATTATACTGAACAGATAATTGCCGTTGTGCGGAAAAGCAAGCATACGGCAATAGTTATCCTAAATATTCAATCTGGCTAAAATCCAGTATTGCCAAGGTTTTGCTCCATCACTTCACATAAACATAATAGCCATAGGCAGGGATGGAGAAACGGGTGCTCTCGCTAAGGGTGGCAGTACGTTGAGACGTTCCCTGGGAGATGGTCTCGCTATTTAATAGCTGCGTATAGTTACCTGCATACACGCCATTCACGGCTACCGTTGCACTTTGACTACCGAAGTTAAGGATCACCAAAGCACGGCTATCACCGTTGCTACGCTCATAAGCAAGTACATTGCCGTTGTCCGTACTCAGGTATCTGATGCTTCCGCGCTCGCTCAAAGTGCCATTGGCCAAGGCAGGAACAGTGTGCTTCAGAGCCACAAGCGTAGAGACGGTGTTCTTGATTTGTGGGTCGGCGTATGTCCAATCAATGGGTAGTATCTCAACGATAGGCATCACCTTATCGTAACCGGTCTCGTCCCCATTGTAGATAAGCGGCATGCCGTAGGCGGTGAATTGCAACGTGTAATAAGCTCCGAGCTTATTTCCGAAGCGCGCCTTCACTGTGCCATGATCGGCATTTCGATCGTGGTTGTCAAGGTAAACCATGCGGTCTATGCCGTTGCCATAGTCCGTGTTGTTCCAAAGACTTGCAAGATAACTCTTAACCGTGATGCCCTCGCCGGTCGAAAGCTTGGCTGCTTGCTCCAGGTTCTCCTCGAATCCCCAGGCATAATCGAAGTCCCAATCGGCTGGAAGCAGCCTTGGTACGGAACCAGATAGATCGGCTTCAGCCATTACTTCCACGCTGGGCTTATGCTTGCGCAGCTCTGGAATCACATTTAGCCAAAAGCTTGTGGGTATAAAAGGGCTCGAAATGAAGTCGCAACGGAAGCCGTCTACGTCAGTGGTGTCCACCCAAAAGCACATGGCATCTGTCATAGCCTGCTGCGTAGCGGGGTTGGTGTCGCGCATATCGAGCTGATAAACATCTCCGTATAAGATCGACCCACTACTGGGATGGTAAAAGTTGCCATTCTCTTTGTAGTAGTATTCTGGGTGCTCTGTTATCCAGTCTGCGTCCATGGCGGTATGGTTGGGAACCCAATCGAGCCACACTTTCATGCCCCGCTGATGTGCTGCAATAACGAAAGCCTTGAAGTCTTCCATTGTGCCGTGGTCAGGATTGGTCTTGTAATAGCTCTTAGGAGCGTAAGGAGAACCGAGTGTTCCCCACTTGTTAACGTTGCTTCTGGGGAAGATAGGCATCAGCCATACTATGTCTATGCCAAGCTTTTGCAGTTCATCGAGACGTGCTTGGGCAGCTGCAAAGGTACCTTCGGCGGTGAAGTCGTACAGGTTGAGCTGGTAGATGACACGATGGTTATCGCTCAGTGGCTTGGTTCCAACGTTGTCGTAAGCCGTAGAAGTGCCGTAAACAGGCGCAACAGCGGGTATCGGATCAGGGTCGGCAAGCAACTCATAGCCTGTGGCAGTGATACGCATATAGAGGTCGTCGGTGAGCGTGAAGTTCTTCATAGCATCAAATTGCTTTCCCCCATTGTTGTTGTTGAATATCCAGTTGAGTGGTTGTCCCTCATAGCTGGAGGTCATTTCGAGTACCTTATATGGGTTTCCTGCAATGGTTGTAACACCAGTATAATGGATTCCTGGCCAGGGCTTCATGTTTCCATTCTCGCCAGATCCAATCCACGCATAAAGCGAAAGGTCATTCCATCCAGTGTTGTCCTGTACGTAAATCTTTGAGTTAGCTCTCGGAGTAGCCTTATAAAGAGTCTGTGTGCTTTGTGCCTGCAGAGTGCAGGCCATGATTAAAGCGAGAAGTGATAATATCGTTTTTTTCATGCTGTTCATAATCATGATCAATGGGCAAGATATTTTTTGCCGTTCGTGATGTATATTCCTTGGCTTGGAGCCTGGTTGAGGCGACGGCCGTCTAATGAGTATATAAGTCCAGGGGGGGCTGATACGTCGGCACTAATGGGTTTGGAAATCCCTGTGGTGGCATCATTGAGGAATATATAAATGATTGTGCCATTAGTAAGCTTCATGTCCATCCCGGTAGCCTTTAACTTGTCAATATCAACTTGTGTAAGTGTGTAGACAATGCTTCCAGCTGTGGTTTTAGAAGTGGCAAGTATGTTGCCATTCATTTCCAACTGCTGTACGGCATTACGGAAGAACGTCGGTTCGACAGTCAACACATTGCCCGCTTGGGCATTGGTGAACTTGTCTGCGGCAAGGTGAATAAGATCTGCCTGCGCCGAAGCGCAGACAGACCAAGCTTGCATAAGTAGAACTAACATTAGATTTCTCATAAAACACAATACATCTATATGTTTTTGGTGCAAGTTTTTTATTCAATTACTGTGTACGATTTCGATGTGATGCTGACAAAAGTCTCATCCTTGATGGTGTAACCACTCATGGCATCAAACTGGCTTCCGCCCCCGTTATTGTTAAAGATATAGTTCACGGCATTGGCGGCATAGTCGCTAGGCATCACAAAGACTTTCCATTCCAAGCCATTGATGTTCTCTTTGAAGCTATAGTGCACGCCTGGCCATCCAAGCATATTGCCGGTCTCGTTCCATGCATAGAGACTCAGGTCGCCCCATCCACTATCGTCAAGAACGAAGATTCGTGCGGGAAGCTTCTCCTCGGTGGCACTTGTGCCAGTAAGTGTGAGGCCGAAATCGTGATCGAGATTCACGTTCTGGGGACCATCAAACTGTGAGCCGGCATTGTTGTTGAAGATGAAGTTGGCACCCGTCTTGCCTACGTAAGCCTGTGGCAAGTAATATTCGGTGTAGTCTACGCCGTCGAGTGTCACTTTGTTGCCGCCGTCGAGCCTTATGCCTGGCCAGGGATCGGCCACGTCAGCACCATTGCCCCACATGTAGAGATAGGTGTCTGCCCAGCCCGTGGTGTTCTTCACATAGAGCCTAATGGTCTTTGCGAATGGGTCAGGAAGTTGCTGGAACGTCTTGTCGGCATTGAGACGAAGGTAAACATTGCCCGTGAATTCAAAGCCACTAAGTACATCATCGATTTGTGTTCCGCCTCCATTGTTGTTGAAAATGAAGTGCATGCCCTTGGCTTTCTGATAGGCTTCGTCGAGCTCCCATACCTTATAGGTTGTATTTCCTATCTTCTCTGTGCTTGTAGGAGCTACACCTGGCCATCCGTCCTTCACCTTACCACCATCATTCCAAATATAAAGCGTCGTAGCATCCCAACCCGTCTGGTCGTCCACATAAACCTTGTATGGTGCGTGATCAGGTACTGGGTCTGCAGGCTTACCTGCATAATTGAGCGTCACGGGCAGCGCATTTGAACTATAGATGATCGTGGTATCGGTCGAACCAAATTGTGCCTTGATTCTGAACTCAAGCGGAGCAATGCTGTCTGGTTGAGGATAGGTAGCTTCTATAGTCTTTGCCAACTCAGCCGCATCAATGGTCAGGGAGTTCAAGGAAGTCACACTGCCGGCGCTAATAGGAGTGGCGAAGTTGTTGCCTACAGTGTCGCATTGCAACTCATAGGTAATTCCACCTTTCTCATAACCACCAATTGAGGTTGAGGCATAGGCATCTTTGAAGAAGAAACGGGCCTGACTCCAAGTGAAAACGTACTTAGTGTTCTGATTGTTATAGACATACATCACGTTCTGTCCCAGTGAATTGAGCTTAGGAAGCTCTGTTCGACTGAAGTCAAGTATGGGAGAATCGTCATCGCTACATGATGCAAGGGAAAGCAATCCCAACATCATGAGGGCTAAATATTTTATCTTTTTCATTGCGAAATCATTATTATGGATTAGTAACCAGGGTTCTGCTTGAGGTTTGGATTGGCCGAAAGGTCGGTCGATGGCAATGGATAGATCTTGTATTTGTCGTCTATCTTCTGCACGCCAGCTTGTGATCCACCCTTCCAAGACCAGTTCTTGTTGTCGGTAAAGTTATTGAACCGGATAAGGTCTGTTCTGCGATGGGCCTCCCAATAGAGTTCACGACCACGTTCGTCAAGGATGTCATTGAGTGTAATGTCTGACAAACTTGCGATATCATGGTTGTTATTTCCAAATGCCCTTAGTTGCAAAGCATTCCACAAGCGTACAGCCTTCGCAGCGTCTCCATTGCCTCCACGCTTCACAGCCTCGATGTAAAGCAAATATGCATCGGCCAGTCTATAGAAGGGGAAGTCAACGTCAGAGAAGTTCTTGTTGGCTGCAGCGGAACCATCGCGGTTTAGGTTTTGATACTTGATAGAAGGATAACCCTGATAGTAATCGGATGTGTTAGAGATGGATTTGGTGCGTGGTTTATCAGTGCCCTCACCTGTAAAGAACATCGCGCGCTGATCTCCCTCGCTGAAAAGGTTCACGATATCTTCCTTCACACGTAGTCCTGACCAAGACCCATTAAGACCATAGTTGTCGGAAGGAGCCATGTCTGTGCCAAACGTTCCTGCCATGAGGTACATCGTTCCACCATAGCTCTGTGCATATTGGCTATCGTAAATGATTGGGAAGATAATTTCCTTGGACTTGTAATTGTCAGCATTGAAGTTGTAACCATACTTTTGTTCCAACGTATAACCACCGTTGTCGATAATGTCATTAAGGCAAGCGATGGCATCGTTGTAGCGGTTTCCTTGTCCGTAAACCTCTGCATTCATGTAGAGATTGGCCAAAATCATATCGGCTACGAACTTGTTTGCCATGCCGTAATGACGGTCGCTCTTCTCTGGAAGATTGGCAATGGCAGCCTTAAGTTCGCTTTCTATGTAAGGGAATAGGAAGTCACGGCCTTTCTGCTCGGGCAAGAACGCACCTACGCCAGTGTTTTCATCCACAAAAGGAACATTGGCATAAAGGTCCATAAGCAGGCTGTAAGAGAAAGCACGGATGACGCGAGCCTCGTTGCGCATAAGCTTCACAGAGTCGATCAAAGCAGTGCTGGCACCGCGGGCACTGAGTTTTTCGTCAGTCGTCTGGATGAGAAACTCATTGACCCAGGCATTGATAAGCTCGCAACGGTCATAAGACAGCATGATGAATCGGTTGGTGGCACTCCATGAGTTGAATGTCAAGCTATTCAGACCATCGTCTCCCCATGCAATGGCTGCTTCGTCAGTGGGTAGCTCCTGCAGGTTGAAATAAGAGCGAATCAGCGTTGCTTCGCCTTGGTCTGAACCCACAATGTCGCCTGACCCTGGGCCATCGTTACCCGAAATGGCCAGTGCACTGTAAAGCTTGGACATGTATTTGTCGTATGAACCAGGCTGAATCCATGCCTTCTCAGCCGTCAAAGTAGTGTCGGCCAGCGGCTCCTGGTTCAGGTCATTGGTGCAGGCGGTCAGTCCAGTAATGCTGAGGAGTACTACCGCTGCTATCTTGCTATATATAGATTTCATAATCATCGTTGTTTGTCATTAGAAGTTTAGGTTCACGCCAAGTAAAAAAGTGATTGGCCGTGGATAGAAACTGTTGTCGTAACCGCCATCGATTTCTGGGTCCAATCCGGAGTAAGAGGTTATCACAAACGGATTCTGCACAGTGGCATAGACACGTCCCGAGGTCTTCAATGACCCGATGCTCGGGAACGAATATCCCAAGGTGATATTGTCAATACGGAAGTAGGACGCATTCCTTACATAGTAGTCGGATAGTACTTTGTTGGTTTGGAAGTTACTATAGAGTGACTCTACCGTACGGTTGGTGAGGAAAAGGTTGGCAAAAAGACGTGCAGGGGACATTTCGCCACCGCCCATACTGTTGTAAATCCAGTTACCAAAGGCACCGTGACCGGCAATATCAAAATCCCAATTGCGCCACTGTAGTTTCGAATTCAGGCCGACACTAACGTCTGGGGTCGACTTGTGATAGAGGTGAAGATCCTTTTCATTAATGACGCCATCATTGTTTTGGTCAACAAAGACACCCTCAATGGGCTTGCCAGCCTCGTCATATACCTGCTCATACATGTACCACATACCAGCTGGCTGGCCAACCATGTGTACCTTGAGGTTCTGTGAACCGTCGCCCGCAGTGCCGAAGAATCGGCGTTGTGTAGCTTCGGTGCCATCGCCATTGTTGAGCTTTAGGATCTTGTTCTGATTCCAAGAAACATTTGCACCGAGTTCCCAAGTCCAGTCTTTGGTCTGTACGGGAATGGTGTTGAGTGAAAGTTCAATACCCTTGTTCTCTAAGTCGCCGATGTTGGCAGCCACGTATTCTGCAAAGTTTGCACCGGCAGGTTGCTTGGCCTCGGCATTGATCAGGTCTGTTGTCTTGCGCCAATAAGCATCGATGCTACCCGAGATGCGGTTCTTAAGGAATCCGAAGTCCAAACCGATGTTATAAGTTGAGGTTGTCTCCCACTTCAGATCGGGGTTGTATGCGTTAGGTTGCAGCAAGTAACTCCATGCGCCATTGCGGTAATACATGGACTGACTGTTGATATTAAAGTAATAAGAGCCGAGAAATGGATAGTCTCCTTGGTTGATGTCTTGTTGTCCGGTCTTACCCCAGCCCAATCTTAGCTTGAGGTTACTGAGCACGTTTTGCTTTTTAAGCCATGGCTCTTCGATGATACGCCATGCAAAAGCCACAGATGGGAACACGCCCCAGTGATTTTGTTTGGCGAATCGAGAGCTACCATCATCGCGGATAGTGAATGTCATAAGATAACGATCCATCAACGAATAGTTGAAGCGTCCGAAGAATGATACAATGTAATGCTGGGTGGGATTGTCGCCAGAGACCTCCTGGAAAGGTACGAGCGCACCAGAATTATCATATTGGAACTGAGCGATACGGTGGAAAGGACTGTGCATCCAGTACCTTTGCCATGAATAGCCACCCATTACATCGAAGTGGCTACGGATGCTTTTGAGGTCGCGTGCATATGTCATATAGAAGTCGAGCATCTGATTGCGACGTGTCTGTGTCCAGTCATTGTGATAGCCTAAGGTATAGGCAGAAATCTGAGCGTCATATGGATCATCTGTCGTGCCACTGGAATGAGAATAGTCAAGTGACAGATTCAGTGTTGCGCGAAGCCCCTTTATATAGAAGAAGTCATAGTCAAACTGTGCGTTTCCAATGAAGTTATCGGCATCAGCCAAGTCATTATGCTGCATAAGCATAGACACAGGATTCTTGGTGGACACACCGATAAGCTTGTTGTCATCGCCTATCCAAGCCCAGTAGCCACCATACTGCCCTTGTGGGGTGGATGGGTCGGCATAGACTGGCTGCGTTGGATCCATCACGATAGCGGTTCCGATAGCTCCTGCATTGGCAAAGCGGCTTTTGGAATGCATATACTTTGCATTGATGTTGAGACGCAGGTGATTGTCGAAGAATGATGGAGTAGTGGAGAAACCAGCGGTGTAGCGTTCCATGTGGTCAGTCTTCAGGATACCGTTATTGTTGGTATAGCCCATGGAAACACGGTAGGGCATGAAGTCCTTTACGGCTCCGTATACGCTCACTGCATGATCCGTTGTGACGGCGCTACGGAAGAGTTGTCCCTGCCAATCGGTGTTCTCTGTACCAAGTTTGCCCACTGCCGCTGCCTCGTTGCTTAGTCCTGCAAAGGTTGTTTGGATGAGATTTCGGAACTCGTCGCCATTGAGCACGTCGACAGTCTTCTTCTTATTGGCAACGCTGACATTTCCGTCATAGGTGACTTTGATTTTACCGCTCTTGCCTTTCTTGGTTGTGATGAGAATGACACCATTGGAAGCACGGCTACCATAGATGGCAGTGGCTGATGCATCCTTGAGGACCGTGAAGTCCTCTATATCGTTCGGGTTGATAGAACTAAGCACGTTGCCCACGCCCCCGACACCTCCGCCATCAAGATAGACACCGTCGATGATGATCAATGGGGTGTTGCTGGCAGATAGTGACGAACCTCCGCGAATGCGGATGCTGGCACCTCCTGTGGCCGAACCGCCTGAAGTCGTGACGTTTACGCCGGAAATCTTGCCCACAAGCATGTCAGTGGCATTGGGAGCTACACCTTTTAATTTCGGGTCAGCAGTGAGTGTCTCCAAAGATCCAGTGGCATCCTTGCGCTTTACGGAGCCATAACCAATGACTACCACGTCATTAAGCGTGTTGTTTTCTTCTTGCAGTACCACGATCATATCTTGAGATGCTTGCACCTCTTTAGATAAAAACCCAATGTAACTCACGACGAGTGTGGAGCCTGCTCTGGCTTGTAGTGTGAATTTTCCGTCTAAGTCGGAAACTGTGCCTTGATTGGTACTGCTTTTTAGCGTTACTGAAGCACCGATGAGTGGTTCTCCGGCGCTGTCCACAACCTTACCGCTGATAGCGGTTTGGGCTTGCATTGCCGTAGCCATCAATAGGGACACGCAGCACAAGACTGCATGTTTCAATAATTGTTTGCTCATACTTTTTTCTATAGTTAATATTAGTAGTATAATGTTGCAAAGATAGATCAAAGGATGGGAGAGTACAAGTCTATCAATGATAAATCAAAGTTAATCAAAATATTAATTAGCTGATTATAAATGATTTATCATATTTTTGGATGAGAATAATCTAAACCTTATTCGACAAAAAACGGACTTTAGAAACGCAAAAGCAGTAAGAAAGCTGCCCAAATTAACCATTGTAGGCATGGTCACATAGTAGTCGGATCGTGATTCAAATTGAATCACTCAGTAAAACAAATTGAATCACCGCATGAATCAAATTGAAACACAACGTAAAACAAATTGAATTATACTCTCGGAAATCAACAATTTTATTATCTTTGCATATTAACGGAAAGGATACCAACCATTAGTCGGCATTTGTTCCGAGATTATATAGCCTATGACCAAATGAATTGAGCAATGAAAAGATACCTATTATTCACTATATTCCTATTAAATGTTCTTTCAAGTTGGCCGAACCCATCTCTCCGACAACTCTACCAGACGCTTGATAGTCTTATCGAGTTGCAGCTGGAACTATCTAGGTCCAAGGATCTTCGTATATCCAATATAAAGGCAGGACTGCGGCAACGTGAGTTGTCAAAAGCCGACCAATGGGAAATTTGCCATCGAATCTTTCAAGAATATCAGGCCTTTCGCTTTGATTCTGCTAGCGTCTATATTGACAGATGCATAGATTTGGCAAAGCGCATGAAGAATAGCCAACATTATTATCGTGCACTTACAGAAAAGGCAGATCTGCTATCTGTGTCAGGATTACTCGTTCCTGCTATACAAACTATAGCAGAAGTTGACACCTCGAAGCTTAGCTATGAAGACAAAATGATGTATTATCGGGTGCAGGATGACTTGTCACTCTACAACTCAGAGATAAGCTATGACACGAAGTATTCGGACTTTTTCAACGCTGAGGGTAAGCAATGGCGTACACTATTGTTAAGTCGCGCACCTCACTCGTCATTTGAATACATTACTGTCAAAGCAAAGACTATTGGCTTTGACAAGGATATTGATGGAGCTATCACTTTACTTTCTGATTACTTTAAAACCTTGGTTTCTGGTGATAGGTCATATTCTATTATTGCCTCCACACTGGCTTTCTACTTTGGTCTGCAAGGCGACAAGCAACTGGAGGAGAGAATGTATCTACTCAGTGCTATAAGCGATATTAAGGGTTGCATACGTGAGAACTCGTCTCTTCATTCTTTAGCTGCTCTGCTTTACGACCGTCAGGAGACGGACAAGGCTTTTAAATATCTACGAGTGAGCGTAAACGATGCTACATTCTATAATGCCCGTATTCGTATGATACAATCAGCGAGGCTAATGCCAAAAATCATCGATGCTTATGAAATGGAGCAACATAAGTCCCATAGCCGACTAACTATCTTCGCTATAGTACTTTCAGGCATCTTTTTGTGTCTTGTTGCTGGTTTTGTCTATATTCTTCTCCTTTCGCGTCGTCTAAGTTACAGCAATCGAAGGGTCAAAGAATCCAATCGTTTGCAGCAACAAGCCATGGAACAATTGGCTACTGTTAACGAGCAACAACAGCAAACCCTACAGGAACTTGACGAGAGTAATTCAGTGAAAGAGGAATATGTTTCTCGGTTCATGCAGTTATATTCTAAGATGATAGACTCCAGCAAGATCTATCAACAACAGATTAATCGGTTGGCGAAAAACAAGGATATGGAGCAACTTTCTCAAGCCTTGAAGTCGCAGAAATACGTTGACGAACTTACTACTATATTCTTCAAGAACTTCGATGAGGCTTTTTTAAACATTTATCCAAATTTTGTAGAAGGCTTTAATTGCCTGCTTCAGCCAGAGGAACAAGTCCATTTCGCAGACAATGGAGCGCTCACGACAGAGATGCGTATATATGCGCTTATCCGCCTAGGAATTAATGATAATCAAGAGATAGCGGACATTCTGCGTTCTTCCATTACCACAATTTACACGTATCGCTCGCGAATGAAGAAAAAAGCAATAGACCGCGACAATTTTGAGACCTTGGTTATGGATTTATAGTAGTAATAGACTATTGTTCACACTTACTTTATCTTTCTGCTAGAAATATATTGGACGAGTCCCACCATGCCACTTTCGTATGTGTAAAATGTAAGTTTCCTCATGGTGTCGTTTAATAAATGCCCAAGTAAAAATTGTTTTTTTATCTGTCAAAGACTTGACATGCTAAATCAATAATGATTTAACCATTTTGTCATTCTATCATGGAGACTTTTGCCTCGATGCGGAACCACTGATTTTTCCACTCGGTTTTCGTGACTCGACACACAAAGGCCTTGCCAGCATCCATAAGGCGTGAGATGATGAGATTGAGCTCTCTGGGAACCCAGCCGACTCTTTCCCTATCGAGATAAATGCCGATGGCCATGCTGTCATGCTCGTTTTTGGGGTCGCGAAGCATCCGTAACACTGTTCCCTCGATGATCTTGGGCGCCAATTCTTCGATATTTTCACAGAAAGTAGTGCCTGCTACGACGATGTCTAGGAGGAATATTTCGCGAGTAAATGGCACTAGTCCACCTTTTTCGCCACTAAGCAACGAAAGAAGAGCGGGACTGATAGGGATAATCTGATGGTCCATATAGATGGCCTTTCTTCTAAATGATTTTATTGAAGAAAATAACAAAGTCCATGCGTTTTCAACTTTTATACTTCTGCTAAGTATAACCGCGGCATGGCTAAAGGGAACAGATATTGCCAGTTTACATGTCTGTTATCAATGATAATCGATCAGCATATTTCCGTCTCAAAGCCTCAAGCTGCTCATGCTCTGCACGCCTCGATTCTTGCTGGGCTTTCACCCAGTCCTCGTCAAGAATATTAGTGCGCATATTGAAAGGGAAAGATGATTCTATGATGTCGATGTCGTTCTTTAAAGAGTCAACTTTATCGCGAAGACGGTCACGAATCTGCTGCAGGCTTTCCTCTCCCTTATGGAGGAAATCTTTGGAATCATCCTCTATGTCGAGACGCATGATGATCTCTCGCAACAGTGGCATATTGAATGTGCGATAGGCCGTCTGCCCTTGAATAAAAAGGTCTTTCATGTTTTCGGGAAGGTCGGGGTGTAGATCTGGATGTAACCTTTTAACAAGTAACCGGAAGAGGTCGTGCATCTCCGTTAAGTCGTATGGATCTACGGTTTGGGCAGCTTGGGCAGCTTCTATTATTTCCGCTTGAGCTCTCAGCTGGTCATAATATTGCTTCAGTTGACGATTTACCTCTTCCTCTATATCCAATAATTTGGGTTGTTGTCCTCGATTAAGGGCTGCTTGAGCTAATTCAACCTTCATCTTTAAAGCTCTTACTTCCACTTCTAAACTGAAGTTCTCGTACTGCTGTTGACCTATAAGTTTGGTGTATTTCACTTCCAAATCATCTCGTTCAACATTGATTAGTTCGTCTTTCTGCGTATATAGACGCAAAAAATCTTTGCGAAGAGACTCGATCTCAGTATGCAGTTTTTCCACCTCGGGACTAATAGTGATTGCGTCCATAGGATTAAGTTAGATAGGGTCGAGTATGATAAGTGCTCTTTAAGGCAAGTATTCCATGTCTATTTCACATTAGCAAAGATAATGAAAATCAGCGTGAAAACTCATCTGCAAGCAAAGATTTTGAGAGTGTTTTGACTATTTTAACCAATTCGAGGGATTTAATGGGCTGATTAATTAAGGGAAAGGCATTTGCCAATTAGTAATGCTTTTGGAGTAGTAATAATCTAATGTAACTCAGCACAAAGATATGTTGCGAGGATTAGTAATCTGCATAATATAGAAGTAGATATGTAGGTTTAATGCATCATCATATCATTAATTCGTAGCCAAAAATATTTGTAGATGTCAAAAAAAAGTAGTTTCTTTGCAATAAATAGTTAATAACGGCAAACATTTAACCATTAAAAGAGAATAAGATGAAAAGAAAATTACTTGCAGTTATTGTCGCCATCATGGTTGCAGTACCAACATTCGCACAGTATAGTAGCGGTGGTTTCAGACTCGATGAGGAGAATTTATACTATGGTGTACGAATTGGCATGAACGTATCGACTATCAATGGAGATACACAATATTTTACAAGTGATGGAACAAAGGCCGGCATGACACTTGGTGGTGTTATCGGTCTTCGCTTGTCTGATACAACGCCAATCTTCCTTGAGAGTGGCCTCTACTATACTGAGAAAGGTGGAAAGGGCGACGATACAAAGCAAGGGAGTGAGAAGATGAACACAACGACGAGTTTAAACTACCTTGAAATCCCTGTTTTAGTAAAGTATGGATTTAAGGCTAACGATGACATAGCTCTGCTTCCATTCTTTGGACCTTACTTCGATGTGGCCATCGGTGGTAAGACTGCTAAGCATAGCGCCTTCAACGAAGGGTACTTCAAGCGTTCGGACGTTGGTTTTAAGCTTGGATGTGGTATGGAATATAATATGCTTTATTTGGAGCTAGGCTATCAGTTTGGCTTGAGCAACATCTCTAAGTCTGAAGATTTTTCTGCACACAATGGAGCATTCTTTGCTAACTTCGGTGTGAATTTCTAATTCTACAGAATTATCATTGGCACAGAAAATGAGTTTTAGGAAGTATTAATTACAGCTATCAATAGAAGGGGTGGTATCCAAACGGATACCGCCCCTTCGCTTTTCTGTTGACTTGGCAATCCTTACCGTAATACTATTCGTCCGTCACGAATATACACTCTGCGCAGGGACTCCTCCCGCAAGGCCATCCCTGGTAAGTAATATATGTCAAAAGGTTAGCGAAGCGAATTGGAATCTTGCTGCGCTTGCAACGACTTGATGCTAGTGACGTTGGTAGTGATGTCCATATCGGCACCGCTTTGGCAGTCTGGAATAGCATTGAGCACAATGCTACTGCTATGATTAGCCATATTCACATATGGTATTTTACTCTGCTATAATTCAAACATAACTCTAAAAACTAGGCAGAAAGCATCTAATGGCTTATGTTTTCTTCGTACATTTGCATATCAAGAAAGAGAGACAAAAAGATGAAATATATAATTATTCCCACTCCCGAGAAAATCAGACAATTGCCATTTTATTTTGCTGTTGAGGAATATGTGGCTCGCCAATATGTGGACGACGAATATTTCTTCATTTGGCGTGTAAAACCTACTGTAATGCTCGGGCGAAACCAACTCATCGAAAATGAGGTGGATGTAGAATATTGCAAGTCTAACAACGTGCATATCTTTAGGCGTAAGAGTGGTGGTGGATGCATCTTTTCTGACCTCGGGTGTCTGCAGTTTTCATATATCTCGAGTGCACAAAACGTCAATGAGGCATTCTCAAAGTATATGCAACACATTGCCGACCTACTGTGCAGCCTTGGCATAAATGCCGAGAAGTCTGGGCGAAACGACATCCTCGTAGAGGGGCGGAAGGTGGCTGGGAGTGCTTTTTATGGCTTGCAGGGACGTAGTGTATTGCACAATTCACTGCTCTTTAATACTCAACTTGCCCATCTGTCTAAAGCACTCACACCCTCACAAGAGAAGTTGCAGAGTAAGGGGGTGGCTTCAGTGAGCCAGCATGTGAACAATGTTGGACAATATACGCAGTTGGATATTCAAGAATTCACAGATTACACACGACGCTACATGTGTGGGGACAAGGTCTTAGAGCTTTCTCAAGCTGACCTCGAGTCCGTTGCCAACATTGAGCGAGAACTGGCCTCAGACGACTTCGTCTACGGCAAAAATCCGAAATATACGGAAGTGCGCAGACATCGTTTTGCAGATGTGGGAACACTCGAAGCACACATAGAACTCAAAAATGGGGTAATAGCCAATATCAATCTAATAGGTGATTATTTCCTGCTTGGTGACATTGATCATGAACTTTTGCAGCCTTTACGGGGTACAGAGTTCACTCGCGAAGCTGTGGAAGATCGGTTGCTCGACAAGGATCTTTCTTCGGTGGTGCGTGGTTTGCAACTTTCACAATTTCTTAGACTGCTCTTTGGACGCAAGCCTCATGTCCAAAAGCCTGACTGGTTGAAAATCGATCTCACTACAAAGTCGAAGACAGGCGAGACGGCCGACATTCTGAAGGGGCATCACATGAACACTATTTGCACGAGTGGACTTTGTCCCAACCGTCCTGATTGCTGGGCGGCACGCACAGCTACGCTGATGATAGGCGGCACAGTGTGCACACGTCACTGTCGATTTTGCAATACAGACTCGGGGAGACCTCTTCCGTTGGACCCTAACGAATCACAACGTGTGGCGGAGACTATCAAGGAATTAGGGTTGCGCTATGCCGTGATTACCTCCGTTGATCGTGACGATCTTCCTGACTTTGGGGCAGAACACTGGGTGAAAACGGTTGAAGCTGTCAAAGCAATGAACCCTAATGTGCGAATAGAACTTCTCATTCCGGACTTCATGGGGCGCGAGGATCTCATAGAAGAAGTACTCGAAACACAACCCAACGTAGTCGGACACAACATGGAGACTGTGCGTGAACTCACGCCATCAGTTCGAAGTGTCGCACGATATGACCGTAGTTTGAACGTGCTTCGTATCATCAGCGAAGCAGGATTCGAGGGCAAGACTGGTTTCATGGTGGGTTTGGGCGAGACCCATCAACAGGTAATTGAACTCATGGACGACATTCTCGCCTCCGGTTGCAAGCGCCTCACCATCGGTCAATACCTTCAACCCACAGCCCAACATCTACCTGTTGCCGCCTACATCACACCCGAGCAGTTCGTTGAATACAAGCACATCGCCCTTTCCAAAGGCTTTCTTCATGTAGAGAGCGGCCCACTTGTCCGTTCCTCCTACCATGCCGCGGAGTCTTAAGGCTAAACAATTGGATTTCCCAAAAAATGAAG
>Ga0183095_10528_pt1 | contig 17914 bp, 18 predicted proteins | sample BioMet4_FD_130346 | JGI IMG/M metagenome (GOLD analysis project Ga0183095, IMG submission 130346) | Microbial communities from bioreactor (seeded with sewage sludge) at LBNL, California, USA - Biofuel metagenome 4 (v2) (version 3) | ecosystem: Engineered > Bioreactor > Anaerobic > Unclassified ...
AGGTACCGTTGATTCTGTCGTAGAGTCCCTTCAGGGACGGATACAACTCCTGATAGATCTCATACATTTCCTGATAGACAGCCGCGTTTGCCCGGTTGGGTTCATAGACATGCCCGATTTCCACATACGCGTCTGACTCCTGAAGATTGCTTTCCCGCCGCAGGCCCGCCATGGCGCAGCGATAAGCTCCCACCGTCCCCGCATAGCGGGGATGCACCGGAACCTCTACTTTTATCTGCAGCACGTCCGCCAGCATCTGCATCCAGACTGCGCTGTCGGCGCCTCCGCCTGCAGCACGGATCGATTCCGGCTGTTTTCCCTCGGCGGCGGCATAAGTTTCTATTGCTCGGCGATGCGCATAGCAGACGCTCTCCATGATCGCCCTGACAAAATACCGGCGGTCATGATGATCCGTGATATTGAAGAATACCGCTTTGGCATTCTTGGCCAGCGGCGGCAATTCCCCATGCAGCCAGTGAGTCGCCAGCAGCCGGTCCGAGCCCGCCGGTATCTGACTCACATCCTCATGGACCTGCGAAAAGATTTTATCGCCTATCTGGGATCGTTCTGCGTGATAAAACTGCTCCACGGCCCAGTCGTAGGCCATACCGCCGGTCTGCACGGTAAATGCGGCACCCTCGTGCTGCCTGTCCAGCGTGAAATACAGATCTGCGTAGTTCTCCCGTCTTTCACGCCTCATTTGGCAAAACCAGGAGGACGTACCCAGATAAATATGCAGCGCGCCCTCACAGACGCAGCCCGTACCCACCGTAATGGCGGAGAGATCGCTGAAACCGGCAAATACCGGTGCGCCTGCTGTCAGGCCCATCCGCGCCGCCGCTTCCGGGAGAAGCATACCCACTTGCTCCGTCGCTTCCCTGACCGGCGGGAACTTGTCAAGCGCATCGCTCAAACCGGCGCATGACAAAATTCTGTCATAACGGCGCTGCACCGCCGGATGCGCGGTATGGATAAAGTCGTCTGAATACTCACCCGTCAGTGTGCCTGTGGCTTTCAGCTTGAAGTAAGTGTTGATTCCTACGATCCGGCGGGCTTTTTGCCAGATATCCGGCCGCTCTTCCCGCAGCCACATCAGCCGCGGCCAGTATTCCTGACCGGTTCCCACAAAGGACCCCATCCGCCGGTTCAGTTCTTCTGCCTGCTTTCCGGCCCGGGCGTCCATCCAAATCATACTGCGGCACAGCGGCCGCCCTTCCCCGTCCAGCGGAAGAATATGCTTCCACGGCGCCGAGAAAATAATGCCGACCGCCGATATAGGCTCTCCGATCGCTTCGCAGCACAGACGGCTGCTCCGGCAGAGCGCCTCCCACAGTTCATCGGCGTCCTGTTCCGCCCAACCGGTCTGAGGCTGAAACAGACGGCAGTCCGTCTTAGCCCGCGCCAGCGTCCGGCCCTCCATGTCGATCAGGGATGCCTTGATGGCTGTGGTTCCGCAGTCTACCGCCAAAATACATTTCATACTTTTTCCTTCTCCTGTCGGATATTTTCTTGCCAGACCGGCTCCAATAGATGCCAGATCCAATAATCCAAAACGGAGCAGGCAAACAGGCAACAGATGGGAAGCACGCACAGAAGCACCTGCGGATAGAGAAAGAACAAAACCGCCGGTGCAAAATTCAGTAAAATCATCAGAATCGTGCGGGGAAAACAGGCAAAAGACATGGAAAAAGCGGTACAGACACCCTGGCGCAGCGTCCGCTTGCCGTCTGACAGGACCGGGAATAAATACACCAGCAGCATCAGAATCAGCAGTGTGGCAGCACACAACATGCCAAAGAAGATCAGCGGTACTGTTCCGGTGCGGGTCATCAGATGCGCATAGTCGTACCAAAGAAGAAAAGTCAGCACTCCCAGAATGCCGGTCAGCAGCATGCCCCTTGTCAGATTTTTCCGAAAGGACTGCCAAAAAACACGTCCGATATGATCTCTTTTCTTTTCCAACTGCATCTCCCGGCAGGTACAGTTCAGCGCCAGCAGTGATGCTCCGGCGGTTATAACCGGCACACAGCATGCGATAAACAGCACATTGAGCAAAATCAGTTCAAACATCAGTTGAAAAAAATGTGCCAGCGGGCCGTCATAATCAAAGAAACCTCTCAGACTGTTTTGCATATTGACTCCTCCTGTCAGCACAGCAGCTCATCCATCGCCGTGCCCTGGGCATCCTTCAGGGACACACCCAGCAGTTTGGCAAAGGTGGGCGCCTCATCTACGATCGGCCGCCGCGGTATCATGACATCCCGGCGGAAATCCGGTCCCTTGGCCAGGAACACCGGCTGCGGCCCCTCATCCGGCAGATAGCCGTGAGTGGCCCTGCCCATTCGGTAATCCCGCAGGTCAAAGTGTGAAACAACAGGCCGTGTGCATCCGCCGGCAAAGGATGTATATCCATCGCTTTCCACAATAAAGGCGAAATCGCCGGACAAATGCTCCTTCTTCTCTGTTTCCTCCCTGGTAAACACGCGATTGAAACCGTAGACGCCCTCTTGCGCCAGTTCCTCCAGCACGCGGTGGGTCTTTTCCCAATCTGCCCGATTATTGGGATCTTTCAGCCAAAACGTCATGGACATACCGTTGGAAATGCCGAAGGCTGTATAGTCCTCCACCTCCCCGCGGTCGTTCAGACGGATCAGTCCCCTGTCAGCCAGATAAACGTTTGGTTTAACCACGCGGACAAGATCCCGCTGACCGTGATCGCTGAGAACCACAATGTTCGTCTGTTCATAGACACCGGAGGCACGCATGGCGTCCAGCAGCATGCCGAACCACGCATCGATCTGATCCAGTCCACGGTTGATCACAGGACCAAAGATCCCGTTTTGGTGACGGTACGTATCGATCAGGCTGCCGTGGATCATCATTAGCTCCGGTTGAAATTTCCGAATAATTCCGCAGGCGACATGAATCATGAAATCGTCAAATTGCGGCTCGGAGGTAAAATTGTGTTTTCCGGTGCGGGCATAGGTTTTCGGCAGCAGATAAGCGCTTTCTTCCATCAGGCGCTCCACCTCTTCAGATGCGCCCATCTTCATAAAGGTATCGCGCAGGGTGTCGCCGGGATAAGCCAGCCAATATTCGGGCAGGTGATAGTCAATGGCCGGGTTGTAAGCCGTTACCGGCCAGAATGCCGCCGCGGTGGAATACCCGCTCCGCTTGGCAGCGGCAAAAATGTTGTCGCTGCGGATCAGGCGGGAGTCCCAGGTCCATCCCACGGGATCGTCGTCGGTGGAAAACAGGTTGTTGCAGTAAACGCCGTGCCTGTCCGGATAGCAGCCCGTCTGGATGCTCACATGCACCGGATAGGTGATGGAGGGATAGATGGTGCGAATGCTTTCTGCACCGCAGCAGTGTGAAAGAAATTCTCTGAAATTCGGCTTGGTGCGTAAAATGGCCAGATCTTCCTCCACCAGCGCGTCCACAGAATAAACAAACAGTCGTTTTTTCACAATCATTTCTCCTCTCTGAAGCGTCTGGGCTCTCCAATATCCGCTCTGCCGATGCTCTGGAACGGATAGAAGGGCTTTGGAAGCCTGCAGAAAGGTAAGTTCTTGAGAATCGGATCCGCCGCGCCAGATGTAGCCGTATTGCAGATTTTTGCCGATAATTTTTCATAGCCGGCCCTAAACGAGGAGCATGCCTTGACACAGACAAGGCGGCAAAGCGTTGGCTCGATGCCGAAGCCTCTGTAGAATTGCAGATCTCCCTCGTTTTCTCCGTGTGATGTCACCAGGATCTGAAGCTCCCCCACCTGCAGCACAGCTGAATGGCCGACATCGCGGTACTGTGCGCGCTCGGCAGGGCCACCCAGCAGAACACCGCCATTGTGCAGGCTCTTGACTTCTGCCCTGTCCACCAGCACAGGACGGCTCAATTCCGGCGCCAGAGTCGCACCCAACATGAAGTCCGCACAGCCGCCCACACCGATCCGGAAGGCTTTTTCAACGGCGGCAACGTCATTGACCGATACCGCCGCCCGCAGAACATTCCGGTACGGAAGCAGTTTTTCAATTACCAAAGCAATGTCGCCGCTGGCACCGGCATTGGGCGAGTCTGCGGAATCCACCAGAATCACGGGCTTATCCTCGCCGTTTTCCAGCGCCAAATGAATGACTTCCTCCACGGAACACAGCGGGCGGCCCAAAAGTGTATGGCGCAAAGAAAACTCCTCTGCCGCCAGTTCCTTTGCTGCTGTGCAGGCCGCTTCCTCCGTATCCGCCGTTACCACGATGGTCGAGGCAATTTCAGGAATATCCAGCCATGGCTGGACCTGAAAGACGGAATAATCGCGAATGCGTCCTGCCTCTTCCATGTCCTTGCCCTGCTGCATCAGAAGCGCCAGCCGCCCCCTGCGGGTGGTATAGCCATGTGCCGGTGCCATCATGGGAATAGCTGCGCATACCGTTACCAGCCTTTTTCCTTCAGCCTGATCCGCCATCAGCATGGCTGCCCGATACCCCACCTGGAAAAAATCCAGATGCGGATATGTCTGGTAGCCACAGACAAAATCCGCATTTTCCATGATTTTAGACGTAACATTTGCATGGAGATCGAAGGATACTGCGATCACCACTTTGGGCCCCACCGCCTGACGCACGCGCTGTATAATATCGCCGCATACGTCGTCCGATGTATCGGAGAGAGTCGCACCGTGCAAAGACAGCAAAATGCCCTCCAATGCTCCTGCATTTTGGAGGCCATCCAGTGCCCGCGTCAGAAAACGGTCCACGACCGCACTTTTCACAGGCCCGCCGCTTTTCGACCGCATCCGAATGCCGCCCACCGGCGTGTAGCCGCGGTCGAGCACGCCATGCACCATTCCGTCAACAGTCTGCCCGGCTTTTTCTCCGGCGTCCACCAACTGCTGACCCTCGAAGATTCCGCTTCCCTGAAAATCTTCCCAATCTGTCAATACAGGATTGAAAGAGTTCGATTCCTGTATAAACTCACATATATAGACACGTTTTTCCTCATTTACTTTGCTCATATGTTCTAACCTGTCCTTGGTTCTGGGACCCCCGCATCCCCGGGCGGGGGTCCCTTTTTATTGGCGCGGTTTCAGTGGGGAATCAACACTTCGTTACTTATTGGTCTTGTTGTACAGTGCAAAGGCGTTGTTGATCGTTTCACACATGGTGTTGATGGCATCATTCACGTTGCCGCCGTTGAGCACAGCCTCCAGGCAATCCTTGCTGGCCAGCGTGTATTCATTGTTGGTGGCAGTAAAAGCATAGAATGCACTGTTGTCTGCCTTTTGGATCGCATCGATCAGCTTCTGGATCTCCGGATGATCTTTCAAAAATGCCTGATAGTCCGCAGATTTGTAGATTTCATCATACAGGGGCAGGTAGCCGGTCATGGTATCCCAGCGCAGCTGCACATCCACAGAGGTGAAATACTTGATAAATTCCCATGCGCCCTGCTGCGCTTCCGTGTTGCCGTTGTTGACCACAAAGAAGCCGTTGCCAGACGAACAATAACCGGTATTCTTGCCTTTATCGGTAACGGAGAACATGGGAACAAAGCCGTAATTGCTGTTGTTGCTGCTGCACGCGCCCTTTACATTGTTAAGGTAGGAGTTGGTGGTCACGATCATGGCCAGATCGCCGGAGGCCATGGCGGGGATCAGTTCATCCTTGATCTTGGCGCCGAAGGGATACAGGTCGCCTTTGGCAGACAGTTCCGCCCAGTCGCTGAAATACTCCTTCACCACATCGTTGAAGCCGTTGCTGTTGTCATTGTAAAGACACTTGGTGGGCAGTCCGGTGGAACCGTTGTTGTTATCCACGCAGTAAAAGCCTTCACGGGCAAACGCATAGTTCGACCAGATGCCGGAGTGTTCTTCCGCCAGCGCATACTTGGCATAACCGCCGTCGCAGATCTTTTCGGCCGCCACCTTCAGCGCGTCCATGCTTGTCAGGCTGTAGGGATCGATCCCGGCTTTTTTGAACACATCCGCATTGTAGAAGAAGCCGGACAGGGACAGGCCGAGCGGATAACCGACCAGCTTGCCGTTCACGCCATAGGTAGCCAGCAGGTTGCCGTACAGGTTGACTTTATAATCCTTATCCTTGTCAATAAAGTCCTGCACATTCACGATCAGGCCGGAATGCAGGTAAGATCCGACTGTTTCCGAGGAGCTGTTGCAAAGTGCAGGCAGTCCGGACTGATCGGTCGCCATGAGTTTGGCGATTTGATCGTAGTATCCGCCGTTATACTCACGGACGACTGTGTACTTATCCTGCTTTTCGTTGAATTCATTGATGATCGTGTCAATGAAATCAGCGCTGTCGCCGGTATAGGGGCACCAATACTTGACCTCTGTCCGGCCGGTGGATGTTTGCGTCTGAGTTGTGCTGCCGGTTTCTGTCTGCTTGCCGCAGGCGCTGAGAAGCATCAGCCCCGCCATGACAAGAGCAACTAATGCAAGTAGCTTTTTCTTCATTTTTCATTCGTCTCCTTTTTTGTATTATTAAATACGACTGCTGAACAGCAGGCGCGTATTTCGATTTTGACAGCTATCCCTTTATAGCTCCGGCCGTCATGCCCTTAATCAGATATTTCTGTCCGATGATGAAAACGATTACCGCCGGTATAATGCACAGCGCGGCGCCAGCCAGCACATGTCCGACCTTTCCGCTTTCGCCGCCTTCCAGCATGGCCATACCGATCTGCACCGTCCGCATCTTGTCGCTGTTGGTCACCATCAACGGCCAGAAGTAGCGGTTGTAAGTACCGATAAATTCATAGATACTCAGGGAAACCAGCGACGGAACCGACAGCGGCATGGCAATCCGGAAGAAAAACTTCATATCGGAACAGCCGTCGATCATAGCGGCGTCTTTCAGATCCCTTGGCAGCGTCAGGTAAAACTGGCGCATCAGGAAAATGCCCATGCCGGATATCAGATACGGCAGTGCCAGGCCGAGGTGGGTATCCGTCAGATTCCAATGCTGGATCTGTATGTAGTTGGTAATAATGACCACATCGCCCGGTATCATCATTGTGACCAGGATGGCCGAAAACAGGAAGTCCTTGAATTTAAAGCGGAAAAATGTCAGCGCATAGGCGGCAAAACTGCAAAAAACCACCTGCGAGAGAATGATGATGCCGCACTGGATCAGTGTATTGAGAAGATAGCGCCCGATAGGAATGGTCTTTATAACCCAGATAAAGTTATCCAGCACCGGGTGTTTGGGAAGGATGAGCAGTCCTGCATTGCTCATGATCTCGCCTTCCGATTTCAGCGCGAAACAAAAGCAAATGATGATCGGGAAAATAATGACCAATCCCAAGAGAAATTTCAGAAAAAAACCGATACCGAAACGGAATTTTCTTCTGTTTGCCGATTTTTTTACCATCTGAGATGTTGTTGTCATTTGTAAAACACCACCTTATTCTCCATGCGGGATTGAATACGGGTCACGGCAAAAATGACCAGAAACAGAATAATGGCCTGCACACACGCTGTTTCGTAGCGTCCGTTGAGAATGGCGTTTTGATACATACTGTAGATCAGCGTTGTAGTAGCTCCGGTGGGGCCTCCGTCTGTCAGGAGCTTGATCTGCGCAAATGCCTTGAACGAGTTGGCAATATTCAAAAAGACCACAAAAAAGATCTGCGGCGATGCTACCGGAATGAGGATGCTGAACGCCCGGCGGAACACGCCCGCTCCGTCCAGCCTTGCGCTTTCCAGCAGATCGTCCGACACATTCCGGAAACCGACCAGCAGGAAAATAAAACTGGCTCCAATGCTCAGCCACACCGTCACGATGGCTACGGCAATCAGCGCCCAGTTCTTGTCCTGGAGCCATGCAATATCTGTCCCCAGAATCAGGTTGAGCATGCCGGTATCCTTTTTCATGATAAAGGTGAAGATGGAGGCCGCCGGCGCGGAGGCCACTGCCATGGGCAACGCATAACAGACTTCATAGAGCCGGCTTCCTCTGAATTTGGAGGTGCTCAGCAGCGCCAGAATCATGGCCACCAGCAGTGTCCCGATTCCCACCATCAGTGCAAACCGGACCGTATTGCCCATCATGGTCCAAAAGGTCTTGGACGTCATAATCCGCACATAGTTTTCAAATCCGGCCCAGCCAACCATATTTCCCTTCTTATCGGTATAGGAGAAGGACAGAAATATGGTTCGCAAAAACGGCCAGAAGGTAAAAGCCGTAAACAGAGCCAAGCTGGGCAGCAGCAGCAGATACGGCGTCCAGCATACGCCTTTGCGTCCGCCGCGGCTATCCTCAGCCTTGTTATTATCTTTATGCTTCATTCTCTATTCCTTCCTTCTGTTTATCTGCCGTCTATTCTTCCTTTTCTTTGCGTTGTGTTACTTTTTTTCTTGCGTTGTGTTTTTCTTTTTGTTCTTTTATTATACCATCTGCTGATAGGGTGTCAATATTTATGATTCATCATTTTTCTTTTTTGTTGTTTCGCATATTATTTTGAGTTTGCTCTTGTGAATTTCTCCAATCTTCGTTATAATAGCAATGCGAAACGAACATTCATGTTCAATTTTAAAATATATAATAAGGGTGATACAAATATGTTGGCACAGGAACGTTATGCAATCATCATCGACATGCTGCGGGAAAACAATGTGATTAAGATCTCAGATATCGTGCAGCGCTTCGGCATTTCCAATCTTACTGCCCGGCGGGATCTGGACGCGCTGCAGGATCAGAATCTGGTGCACCGTGTTTACGGCGGGGCCATTTTACTCAATTCAAACAGCGATACGGGCACCCTTCCCGATACCACGGAGCATACACAGACGCCGCGGCATCTGGAGGGCAGAGCCATCGGAAAGGCGGCCGCGGACATTATCAGCGAAGGCGACAGCATTTTTCTCGGTACGGGCACTACCGTAATGGAAATTGCCCGCAATATGCATCATCTGTCCAATGTTACGGTTCTGACCAATTCCCTGGCTGTTCTGAACGAACTCTCCACAACCAACAACTCCATCTATGTACTGGGTGGTTTTCTGGACCCCAACGAGCATTCCATCTATGGCAACGCCGCCATCAGCATGCTGCAGTCCTTCTGCGCCGATAAAGCTTTCATCGGCTGCGGCGGAATTACCTTCAGCCACGGTATCTCCGACTATCTCAGCCAGGTGGCTGATATTAACCGTATTATGGTGGAAAATGCGCTGAAAACGATTTTGGTGGCGGACAGCCACAAATTCGGGTCCAACGCCTTCGCCGTCGTCTGCCCCATTACCTCTGTGAATACGATCCTCACGGATGACGATCTGCCCATCAAATATCAGGAAGGGATCCGGCAGCGCGGCATAGATCTGCATATGATACCGGTGGGCAGCGACAGTTCCGACGACGACTCCGATTCAAACTAATTGGGACGAGATTAGGTCAAGAGCGCTTTTTTCTGAAATTGCAATCAAGCACCGGATGTGATATGCTGTATTTACTGAGGCCTGTCCTTTTTAATTAGAACGGAGGTTTTTCGTATGACAGCGATCCAACGGCGCGATGCCATTTTGCAGGCGATTTCCTCGGCACAGCAGCCGCTCAGCGCCACCGCTCTGGCGCAGCGCTTTTCCGTCAGTCGGCAGGTCATTGTCAACGATATTGCCCTGCTGCGGGCCGCCGGCAATCATATTTCGGCTACGCCCCGCGGATACCTTTCCGAACAGGAAACGCACGGGCTGATTCGGCAGGTGGCCTGCGTCCACGACGCCGCCGGCACCGCCGCCGAGCTCAACGCCATGGTGGACTGCGGCTGTACCGTGCTGGATGTGATTGTCGAACATCCCATTTACGGACAGCTTACCGCACCGCTGCAGATCTCCAGCCGGTATGACGTGGAACAGTTCGTGGAAAAGATGAAGGATTCGGACGCGCTCCCCCTCTCCATGCTGACCGAGGGCGTTCATCTCCATACATTGGTCTGTCCCAGCGAGGAGATCTACCTGCATCTGAAGGAAACACTGCATGCTATGGGCATAGCAGTTCAGTAAATCCCGCTGTGAGAGTTGACAAATAAAGATTGCCGGCTATAATGGTATTTGCAGGTGTCTTGACACATGTAAATACCATTATAGTTTGAGGTAGATCTATGAATGCCGTTTCCACATTTCTGAAGCGGAAAAACGTGGTTTTTTCCGCCAAGCGCTATTTTATCGACGCTATGAGCGCCATGGCGCAGGGACTTTTCTGCACGCTTCTGGTGGGCACCATCCTCAACACACTGGGGACACAGTTTCATATCGGTTTTCTCAATGCGGTGCTGGTGACCGTCGGAAAAGGCGACGGAGCCCTGCATTACACCATGGGCGGTCTGGCGTCGGCCATGGTGGGACCGGGCATGGCCGTGGCCATCGGCCGGGCATTGGAAGCGCCGCCGCTGGTCCTGTTCTCCTTGATTCCCGTGGGCTTTGCCACCAACGCCATGGGCGGCGCCGGCGGGCCTTTGGCCGTCTTTTTTGTCACCATCGTGGCCACCGAGCTGGGTAAAGTCGTCAGCAAGGAAACAAAAGTGGACATTCTGGTCACGCCCATCGTGACCATTCTCTCCGGGGTAGGCTTTGCCTATCTGGTGGCATCTCCCATCGGCACGGCTGCCAGCGCCGTGGGAAAGGCCATCATGTGGGCCACCGAACTGCAGCCCTTCTTTATGGGGATTATTGTTTCCGTTATTATCGGCGTGGCGCTGACGCTTCCCATCAGCTCCGCAGCGATCTGCGCGGCGCTTTCCCTGCAAGGATTGGCAGGCGGCGCGGCGCTGGCGGGCTGCTGCGCACAGATGGTCGGCTTCGCCGTCATGAGTTTCCGTGAAAACCGCTGGGGCGGACTGGTGGCGCAGGGCATCGGCACCAGCATGCTGCAGATGGGCAATATCGTCCGCAATCCCCGTGTCTGGATCCCTCCCACGCTGGCCTCCGCCATCACCGGCCCCATTGCCACCTGCCTCTTCGGCCTGCAGATGAACGGCGCCGCCGTTTCCTCCGGCATGGGCACCTGCGGACTTGTGGGTCAGATCGGCGTCTATACCGGCTGGGTCAGTGATATAGCCGCCGGGCTGAAAACCGCCATCACCGGCTGGGACTGGATCGGGCTGCTGCTCATTTCCTTTGTCCTTCCTGCCGTCCTCACCTGGCTTTTGAGCCTGCCACTGCGAAAATGGGGCTGGATCAAAAATGGCGACCTGACATTGGATCTTTAAACATAAAGTGCGGAGGCGCGCTGTCCTGGCAGGACAGCGCGCCTCCTTTCGCCATAAACATTTCTCTTTTGTGCCGCAGCCGAAAAATCTTTGCCGCCTTCCCCTTTTCCTCCTAAAATTCCCTTGACTTTTATGCAGAAATCCTGTATGATAGTTATTGTTGTAAAGGTATAAAGCTTTACAGGAGGGGGATTTCCGTGAAGAATCAAACTTTTCGCATGACCATGCTGTACGATTTTTACGGTGAAGTTCTCACCGATCGTCAGAAGGAATTTTACGATCTGTACTATAACGACGACCTTTCGCTGGCGGAAATCTCGGAAAATTACGGTATTACCCGTCAGGGTGTGCGCGACGTGATCGTTCGGGCGGAAAAGATCATGACTGATCTGGAAGACAAGACCGGTCTGATGCGCCGTTTTGTGCAGATGCAGGACAAGCTGCAGACGATTGCCGATGCTGCGGAAGAAATTCAGACCATCAATTACCGGCAGTATGAAAATCCCCGTCTGCAGGTTCTGGCGCAAAGTATTGCCGAGGCGGCCGCCGCTTTGAAGGAATAAGGAGCATCTACCATGGCCTTTGAGGGACTCTCCGAAAAATTGAATGCCACGTTCAAGCGTTTGCGCGGCAAAGGGCGTCTGACCCAGGATGACGTCCGGGCCGGTATGCGTGAGGTGCGTCTGGCCCTGCTGGAGGCCGACGTCAGCTATAAAGTTGTCAAAGATTTTGTTGCCAAGGTCACAGACCGGTGTGTCGGCGCCGACGTTCTGGACAGCCTGACGCCCGCACAGCAGATTATCAAAATTGTCAATGAAGAGCTGACCGCTCTGATGGGCGGCACGGATGCCAAGCTGACATTTGCTTCCAAGCCCCCCACTGTTGTGATGATGGTGGGTCTGCAGGGTGCCGGAAAAACCACCAACGGTGCCAAGCTGGCCGGACTTCTTCGGCGGCAGTACGGCAAGCGTCCCCTGCTCACCGCCTGCGACGTGTACCGCCCCGCTGCCATCGCGCAGCTGCAGGTAGTGGGTCAGCAGCTGAACATTCCCGTTTTTGAAATGGGCCAGGGCGATCCCGTGGCCATTGCCGAAGAGAGCATCAAATACGCCCGTGACCACGGCAATGACGTGGTGTTTCTGGATACCGCCGGACGGCTTCACATCGACGAAGCGCTGATGGACGAGCTCAAGCGCATCAAAGCCGCGGTCCACCCCACAGAGATCCTGCTGGTGGTAGACGCCATGACCGGTCAGGACGCTCTGAGCGCGGCCACCGCCTTTGATGAGGCGCTGGGCATTGACGGCGTTGTTCTGACCAAGCTGGACGGCGACGCCAGAGGCGGCGCGGCGCTTTCCATCAAGGCCGCCACCGGCAAGCCCATCAAGTTTGTCGGCACCGGCGAAAAGCTGGACATGATTGAGCCGTTCCATCCCGACCGGATGGCGTCCCGGATTCTTGGCATGGGTGATATGCTGACCTTTATCGAGAAGGCCGAGCAGCACTATGACGAGGAAAAGACCAGGAAACTGGAAGAAAAGCTGAAGAAGAACCGATTGACGCTTTCCGATTATTATGACCAACTGGAGCAGCTGCAAAACATGGGCGATCTGAGTCAGATCACCAGTATGCTGCCCGGCGGTATGGCCAAGCAGATGGAAGGCGCACAGATCAACGAAAAGCAGATGGCCCATACAAAAGCCATTATTCAGTCCATGACACCGCTGGAACGGGAAAATCCCCAGATCCTCAATGCCAGCCGCAAACGCCGCATCGCCGCCGGCTGCGGGCTGGAGGTGGTGGACGTGAACCGACTTCTGAAGACTTTCGACATGATGCAGCAGTTGACCAAATCCATGTCCAAGGGCAAGTTTCGAGGCGGTATGCCCGGTATGGGCGGCGGTTTCCCCAACCCGGGAATGTCGCACGGTTTCGGCCGCAAAAAGCGTTTTCGCTGATTTTCATTTGTCAATAAGTGCAACGGCATTTATGAAATAAAATTTCTTTTTAAGTAAAAATTTTGGAGGTAACAACACATGGTTAAAATCAGACTCAGAAGAATGGGTGCCAAGAAAGCTCCCTATTATCGCGTTGTGGTGGCCGATTCCCGCTATCCCCGCGACGGCCGCTTTATCGAAGAACTGGGCATTTACAATCCTTGCGTTTCTCCCGCTGTCATCAGCATTGACGCCGAGCGCGCCAAGGAGTGGATCAAGACCGGTGCCCAGCCCACCGATACCGTTCGTGCGCTGCTGAAGAAAGCAGACGTCCTTTAATCCGGGGGGCAGAGCATGAAGGACTTGCTGCTCTACATCGCCAGAAACCTCGTTGATCACCCCGATCAGGTTTCCGTCACGGAAGTCCAGGGCGACGGCGAACTGACGCTGGAGCTGCGCGTCGCACCCGACGATATGGGTAAAGTAATTGGTCGTCAAGGCCGAATTGCCAAGGAGATCCGTACAGTCGTACGCTCCTATGCCCAGCGCACAGGCGTCAAGGTTTCGGTTGACATCGTAGACTAATGAAAAAAGTTCCGCTCATCACGAGCGGAACTTTTTTATTGCCGTAATCGTTTCCCTGCGGTATACTATAAAATAAATGTTTGGAAGGGGCGCCTGCGGCCCCGAAAGGAGAACAATCATGCGCCCCGAATTTATAGAAGTCGGCCAAATTGTCAATACGCACGGTGTGCGCGGTGAAATGAAGGTCAATCCGATCGGATGCACCCCTGAATTTCTGACCTCGTTCTCTGTTTTTTATCTCGCCGGAACACCCGTCCGCCCCACGGCAAAACGCGTTCATAAGAACACGCTTCTGCTGACCCTGCCCGGTGTGGAGGATATGGATACCGCTCTTGGCTATAAAGGAAAGATGCTTTCCGTTCGCCGCACTGATGCTCATCTGCCCGCAGGCTCCTATTTTGACGCGGAACTCATGGGATTGACGGTGACAGACTGCGAAACGGGCGAGTTGCTGGGAACCGTCACCGATGTGCTGACCTATCCGGCCCACAAGGTTTACGAAGTCAGGGGACAGCGTGAATATCTGATCCCCGCCGTTCCGGGCGTTTTTATTGAATCCGTCGATCCTGACGCCGGCACCATGAAAATTCACTATATGAAGGGACTTGCCACCGATGAGAATTGATATCATGACCCTCTTCCCCGACGCCATCGACGCCATGATGTCGCAGTCCATCATCGGCCGTGCACAGGCCAAAGGATACGTCGCCATCCGCACCCATCAGATCCGTGACTACACCACCAACAAGCAGATGCAGGTGGATGATTATCCCTACGGCGGAGGCCGCGGAGCGATCATGCAGGCAGACCCGCTTTACAGGTGTTGGGACCATATTTGCACAGAGGTTGGTTACCGCCCGCACACCATCTATCTCTCCCCTTGCGGCCGCGTTTTTACGCAGGATGTCGCCAAGGAACTTATTGCGGACTACGATCACCTGATTCTCGTGTGCGGGCATTATGAAGGTGTAGACGAACGTTTTCTGGAAGAATGTGTGGACGAAGAGCTGTCCATGGGTGACTTCGTGCTGACTGGCGGCGAAATTCCCGCCATGGCGGTGACCGACTGTCTGTGCCGCATGGTGCCGGGCGTTCTGCCGGAGGAATCCTGTTATACGGAGGAATCCCACTGGAATCACCTGCTGGAATATCCGCAGTATTCCCGCCCAGAAGAGTGGCACGGCCGCCGTGTTCCCCCCGTACTGCTCTCTGGGCACCACGGAAATGTGGCCGACTGGCGGCAGAAGGAGAGCTATAAGCGCACTATGTGCCGCCGTCCCGATCTCTTTGCCTTGTTTGATGAAAAGCAGCTGACCGCTAAACACGACCGCAAAATATTATCTCAGGCCAAAGAAGAGTTCGCCGCTGAACAGGTTTCAGACAGTCCGGTTGATCCCGACACTCTTCAGAAATAAAAACATCAAAAAGATAAGATAATGAAAACACCTCTGCAAAAGCGGAGGCGCCATAAGACATTCATCAATATTTGACAGGGAAACGGCATGGCCTTCTGGTCATGTCGTTTCCCGCTTCATAAGCTTGTCCAGCGGGATATACCCAACAAGGTCATAGGAGGTTTGGATTGCCTGCCGCCGCTCACCGCTGCTCTTATCCGAGTTCAATACCTGTTCCCGAACATACTAAATGAGTTTCATTTTTGCCTGTTTCAATAAACCGCCAGGACTCATTTGTTGTTGAAGTAACATTGAAAATAGATATGAGTAATGGTTGCTTCTCTTACAAATTCATTTTCCCGGCCTCAGCCTCCAGCAGACTGTTCAGCGTTTCCTCTACGCTGCCTCGAACTAATTCTTCAATTTGACCCTTGATTACTTCCTCGTTTAACTGTATAACTGCCTACTACCGGTTACCCGCGCCGATTTGCCAATGCCTGTCGTCTTGAACTCGCAATGCGATTGTAGCCGCAATTGCAATTTTAGGATACCCCGAACCCCATTAAAATGTTATAAGATACTCCTTTTTTTGCTTTTGTCACGACAAAAGCATTGCTTGCACTAATGAGGGACATCAACTCATATTTTATTTGCCATGTCTGATACTTTATGCCATCTTTCAAAATCGCTCTGGATTTGAGAGTACGTTTTGTTTAGCACAGAGCTTCTATTTATTATGATCTTCAGTTTAAATATCTCAGTTAATTTTTGAAAGTCCTTCTTATGTTTTTTATCAATCATTAACTGCTCACACTTAATTAATAGTTCATCCGGATATTGTTCCAAAATAATTGCAGCAGCACCGAATGCATCATCCCTATTTTTACTGTATAATGTTATTTCAAGTAGGGATGAAAAATCAGGCAATGGTTCTTTGTAATAGCCATTTTCTTTTCCCCAGCCAAAATCATATAGATTTGTTTTTGTCCATAAAGATCCATCGGTTGGATTTAATGCCGTATTATTGCCATTAGATATTAATCCAAAATCTTCTGCATGTTGTTTGTTAAATTTTGTGCTCATTACGAAATATTTTCCCATTATAATAACCTCCTACAATAAAGTTACGGTTTAAGGCACGGCAGCCAGCCGTGTCTTTTTCTATCTCAAAGCTGAAGCTGTTAGAATGGGAGAGTAAATGGCCTGACACCTATCACCAAGGGCTTACACGCCCGTTTTGGAGTCTGTCAGCCGCCTCTCTCATTCGCAGCATTCGATTTACGCAGATTGTACCGCTGGACTTCCGGCGCGTTCGGGTCACTGAGGAGATTGAACAAGCAATGAGTGTAAAAGCGGGATGCCATATCCAATCACACAGGAGGGGCTTTATGAACGCTGTTGGAATCGATGTTTCCAAAGGGAAAAGCATGGTGGCGGCTCTGCGGCCAATGGGTGAGGTTGCGTTGCTGCCCAAGGAGTACCCACACTCTGAGGTCGGCTTGGAGCAGATGGCCTACGCCATCATTGCCTTGGGCGAGGATACACGGGTGGTCATGGAAGCCACTGGGCGCTACCATGAGCCGGTAGCGGCAACGCTGCACGAGTACGGGATCTATGTCACCGTTTTGAATCCGCTGTTTATCCAGCGTAGCGGCGGCGGTTCCATCCGCAAGGTCAAGACCGACAAGGCAGATGCCATGAAGATCGCCAAGTACGGGCTTGATAACTGGGTTGATCTGCAGGAATATACCCCTATGGAAGCAATTAGGCAACAACTGAAGCTGTGTTCGCGCCAGTACAATCTTTACATGAAGACCATTATGGCGCTGCAAAACAACCTCATTTCTCTGACCGACAAGACCTTTCCGGGCGTGAACGAGTTGTTCACCAGCCCGGAGCGTGCGGACGGCCATCAGAAATGGGTGGACTTTGCCCTGTCCTTTTGGCATTGCGAATGCATCTGCCGTGTCAGCGATAAGGCGTTCATTGAGCGTTACCGCAAGTGGTGCAAGCGCAAGGGCTACAACTTCAGTGAGGACAAGGCGATAGACCTTTACGCAGACAGCTGCGGGCACATCACAACACTTCCAAAGAATGACAATTCCAAACTCCTCATCACCACTGCGGCACAGCAGCTCATCACTGCAAAGACCACGCTGGTTGCCATGCGTACCGAGATGCTGCGGCTTGCTAAGCTGCTGCCGGAATATGATACCGTCCTTGCCATATACGGTGTCGGCGAGATCACTGCGGCACAGCTCATAGCTGAGATTGGAGACGTGCGCCGTTATCCCCGTCGCAGCTCGCTGGTAGCCTTCGCCGGCGTTGATCCCGCTGTGAATCAGTCCGGCAAGCACGAGGCGCAGAGCAACCCCACGACCAAGCGCGGTTCCCCGCATTTGCGGAAAACGCTGTATCAGGTGGTCTGTACTTATCTGAAGAAGTCCCCGACAGATGAGCCGGTGTACCAATTCATTGACAAGAAACGCAGTGAGGGCAAGCCCTATTTCGTATACATGACTGCCGGAGCCAACAAGTTCCTGCGCATTTACTACGCACGGGTGAAGGAATGTCTGGCTGCGCTGGATAACGCCACTTCTTCCTTGAATTAATCCTTTCTTACCTATGCCTGCCATTAGACCGGCGAAAAGCAATTCTTCTCCGGCCTGTTTTGTTGTGCCCTTTTCCTCTCACATATTTCGTGAGAGTATTTTCATTTTAGGGCTTGACTTTTTATTTGCAGACTCCGAAAGAATATGAAAAAAGCGTCTCTTCACAAAAACGATG
>Ga0183095_10596_pt2 | contig 17891 bp, 20 predicted proteins | sample BioMet4_FD_130346 | JGI IMG/M metagenome (GOLD analysis project Ga0183095, IMG submission 130346) | Microbial communities from bioreactor (seeded with sewage sludge) at LBNL, California, USA - Biofuel metagenome 4 (v2) (version 3) | ecosystem: Engineered > Bioreactor > Anaerobic > Unclassified ...
CGGTGAAGGCGGCGAAGAAGCTGGTGGATCTGATCGGTGCGGACTACATCGTGTCGGTTGGCCGCGGCATCTCCAAGAACGTGGAGGGCGGCATCAAGCTGGCGGAGGAACTGGCGGCAGAGCTGGGTGGCGTTGTGGGCGGATCCCGCGCGACCATCGACTCGGGCTGGCTGTCCGGAGACCATCAGGTGGGCCAGACGGGCAAGACGGTTCATCCGAAGGTGTATGTGGCACTGGGCATCTCCGGCGCCATCCAGCACAAGGCCGGCATGCAGGACTCCGAGTGCATCATCGCGGTGAACAAGAACGACACCGCGCCCATTTTTGAGATTGCCGACTACGGCATCTGCGGCGACCTGTTCAAGGTGACTCCGCTGCTGACCGAGGCCGTTCGCGCCGCCAAGGCTGCGAAGTAAGAAAAATTCTGCACAGAGCGGCACAGCAATTGCTGTGCCGCTTTTTTTCCGTTTTTCCGGAACACCCGTCCGAATTTCGTGGCTGAATATTTGGGAGATAAGAAAATATCCAGAGGGCGGAACTATTTCCCAATGTTCCCGTCTAAGAAATTATAAGATGGACGGGGCTACGTTCTGGAAAAGGAGTATGAAAGAATGAAAAAAAGATGGATGAGCCTGCTGCTGTGCAGTCTTCTGGTACTGGGCCTGTGCATACCGGCCTATGCGGCAGACGAGAGTATGCAGGACGAGTTGACGCGTGTCACACTGTCCGTGAAGAACACACTGTCAATTGGAGACAAGTATACAAGCTTTACAGGTGATGTCAACGATATGGGTGCTCTGCGCTACTGGTCGCTGTACTGGTCGGATGAAGATGGAAACAACCTCCGGGTTCTGGCCAGCTCTTCCGGCAAGGTGATGCAGTACAGTGCCGGTTCAAATCAGATTTGGCAGCCTTTGGCGGAGGGAACCTATACTCCTTCGTTTTCCAAGGTCACGGCCGCTCAGGCTAAGGCCGCGGCTCAGAAGTTCCTGGAGAAGGTTCTGACCAAGGGCGAGAGTGCCGAACTGGTTGAATCCGAAACTGCGGTGCCTGTTTCCCTCAGCGGCGCCGACTACTCCGTCACTGCCAGAATTCTGCTGAACGGCGTGGCTTCCGCCAACTGCGCACACCTTCAGGTTGACTCCCAGACGGGGGACGTCGCCTATTTCAGCAGGGACGACAGCTATGATGCCTATGTGAACGAGGTGCCGTCCTCCGTGCCGGCCGTCGCCGCCGGCACTGCCGCCGCGACTTTGGCGGGAACCGTCAGCCTGGAGCTGCAGTATGTGCTGTCGGACAGCGGTTCGGAGGCCGTATTGCGGTATGTGCCCGTGTATGGGGACGATTATTATGTGGATGCGCAGACGGGCAAGCTGACGGATCTGACCAAGGCCTGGAGTGCGGTCAATTCCAATTCGTCGCTGACCGGTGATAAAGCCACAGCCACTGCCGCGGAAGACCAGCGTGAGTCCGGCGGTTCCGGACTGAGCGAGGCTGAACAGGCGACCATTCAAAAACTGGAAGGCGTGCTCGCCCAGAGTACGCTGGATGCCGACGCTCGGAAGATCACAGCTCTGGGTCTGGGGCGCTATACGCTCTCCAGCACGGATTATTCCATGGATGAGAGCACGGGCGACGTGTCCTGCACCCTCTACTATACCCGTAAGGTATCCTACAGCGAACTGAACAACGTCACCAGCGCGGAATATCAGAGCGGCACCTATCAGCAGACAAAGATTCTGCAGGTGAACGCCAAGACCGGCGCTCTGCTGCAGGGGTGGACCTATCGGCCCTGGAACATGAAGGATGCGCAGGTCAACCGCACCATCCTTCAGTCCGCCGCTGCGAGTTTTCTGAAGTTCCTCTATCCCAATTATGCCGCAAATGTGGCGCTGATGGACGGCGAGGGTGGGGAGTTCCGCTATGACCGGAAGGAAAACGGCTACTTCTATCACGATAACTATGTGGATATCAGCATTGACCCCTCAGACGGCTCCGTGGCCGGCTTCACCAGCGCCTGGAGTGACAAGCTCACCTTCCAGTCGGCAGAGGGAATCGTCTCTGCCTCCGCCGCCAAGAGCGCTTACTGCGCGGCATTTGCCCCGAAGCTGAGCTACATTGCTTATCCAGAGTCGGTGAACGTCAGCATTCCGATCTGGAAGACCTACGCGGAGCGGTGCGGCTACGTGGCCTATCGGTACGTGCTGGGCTATACCTATGAGACCGACAGCAGCATGATTCTGGGCGTGGATGCCAAGACCGGAAAGCTGCTGACCCAGGAGACGAAGACCGCACTGGCTTATACCGATATCGCGGGCAGCTATGCAAAGGAGCAGATTCAGGCACTGGCGGACGCGGGAATCGGTTTTGGCTCCAGCGACAAGTTCCTGCCCGCCGCAAAACTGACCCAGAAGGAAATGCTGGTGCTGCTGCTCAACTCCTGCGGCTACTCCTATGATGTCAGCCGGCTTGGGGAAGAGGGAGCGCTGGACGATCTGTACAGCTCGGCCTGGAATCAGGGCTTCCTCACCCGGGGTAGCCGCAGTCCCGACAAAGCCGTCACCCGGCTGGAGCTGGTAAAGGCCATTCTGGATGCCTCGCCGTACAGCCAGGCGGTGAAGCTCAAGGGGATCTTCGTGACATCGTTTACCGATGCCGCCCAGATTTCGGCCGACAATCTGGGCTATGCCGCCATCGCCCAGGGGCTGGGGCTTGTCCATGGCAATCAGAAGGGACAATTTGCCCCCAACGGCGTGGTTACCCGGCAGACCGCTGCTGCGGTTCTTTACAATTATATGAAGCGCTGATCAGCACATCCCTGAAACGGGAAAAGGCCGCACGGCATAAGCCGTGCGGCCTTTTCAAATCGGGGTGAAGTCGGAAGACTCCCGCCCGACCGGAGGACGGGCGCCTCAGGTCGGGAGAAACGCTTACCGCCTGAACAGGTGATAAATCCCGTGCCCCTGGCGCTGCTCAGACGGGAAGGGAATCCCGGACTTGACCGGCACCCTTTGCAATGCTTTGCAGTGCCGCTGCCAGATCCTGAAAATTGTACAGACAGAGATTTCGGGACCAGATCTCCCGCTGGAGATCGGCCGACAGCATATTGAACTCGGAACGGATGATTGGACTGATGTACGTCATGCTAGCACCTCGCTTTCCGGGTTCCATCGTATCCTGAACGGGCTGCAAAATAGAGGGAAATCAGGCGATTTCTTAAATTCCTCTCAGGTTGTGATCGGATAAAAGCGGGGAAGCGGCTCGGAAAAAGGGAATCGCCGTCTCCGTTGGGAGACGGCGAGCGCTATGGGGCGTGTTAGTTTGGGGATATGGGGGGATTATGGGGTTGTTTCCAGTACTTCATTGAACTCCGGATGCTCCGAAAACCAACGGACGGCATAGGAACAGGTGACGACGGCTTTATTTCCGTCTTCGCGGATTTCCTCCACCGCGGCGCGGACCAGTTTATCCGCAATTCCCTGACCGCGCAGCAGGGGAGAGACAAACGTGTGGTCGATGTTGACGGCAGCGGGGCCACACGGCGGAAATGTGATCTCGGCAACCAGATTTCCGCTTTCATTCAGGCCATAGATGCGATTGGGTTCATGTATCAGCTCCATGTTACATCACCTTTGTTAACAGATTTTCGGGCGGCGATTCCTGTTAAGCCGCTCCCACCAGCAGGAGACCCATGACGGCACCGTAGATCGTGGAAACATAGGGGTTGGACGTGATGGGACAGGTGCCGCTGGGGCATCCGACCAATCGGTAGTACAGGTATCCGGCAACTCCGCCCAGCACGCCGCCAAGGAGGTATCTAAGCATTTGGAACACCCTTCCTTTGTTTTTATCTTAGTATACCCAAGGCGTGCTTGTCAATCAGTGACAATGTCACAGATGAAAACCGCGCCCGGTCCCGACCGCTGAGGCAGCTGCCGGACTGAGCGCGGAAAGGGAAAAAGGACTGCGAAGGGCGGCTTAACCCCGGGAATGGTCAGCAGGGATTTGTGGGAAAATTCCCACGGATTTGGCCGCAGGCAATTTTCTTTCCGGAATTTCCTGACGGCTGGGTGGTGAAATCGTCAGGGGAATTATGGATGATCACGGTGCGGCCGATGACCTCGCAAACGGAAAACCGGTCCGTCAGATGTACCATAAATGCCGAACCGCGGTTTCCGAACAGGGGCGGGAGATCGCCGGCGTGGGCCGGATGGGGACAGGACCCGGGGTTGTAGTGAGCGCCGGCGTCTGCGAAGGGATCCGCTTCCGTGCCCATGCAGGGACCTCCCTCATGAATGTGAAAGCCATAGACATTGGACGCGCAGGGGTAATTGCCCTGAGGCAGCCCGCTGACCTGCGTAACCATCAGAACGCCGTGGTTCGTCTGGTAAAACAGTACGGTTCCATGTAAGCTGGGATAATCTGAATCCCCCGACAACGTCGCACAGGCGTCAGGAGGGCGTCTGAGGGGAATCCGGTACAAATTGATATCAAACAATCCAATCGCCTCCAGATCATTTTATGAAGGGGAGACGCAAAGTGTCCGCACAGGGGACAAGCCCGGGGAGCCCCCGGGCTTGTTAAAATGATACAGCGCGCCGTTTACTTATTCTTCCCACCATCCGAAGGCAATCCGGCCCAACCCGATTTGAGCGTGGTCGGATACGGACAGAAGAATCAGAAAAGACCCGCCGGGGGGGAAGATCAGCTTTCCGTTTTCTGTATCCACCAGAGTGCTTGCGCCATCACCGTTCCGGACAAAGGCTTTGATGCCTTCCTCCGGCTCCCCACAGACGCCGGAAGCATATTCCAGCTTCACTTTGGGTATCGCAGGGGGACAGAGTGCCAGATTGGTAGTGGTTACCTGTCTTGATACGGAGGAATTGCCGGGCGGCGTGCCGTTGAACCAGAATTGGGCGCAGTAGGGCCCATCCAGTCCGCTTGTAACCGTCCAGACATTGACGAATAGGTTCACACCGGAACCCGGGGGGTTATAGAGTCTGGCCCACGCGTTGTTCCGGTAGCTGAATTTGAGATTATCTGCGCTGCCCATGAAATAATTTCCCCGTGCCGATTGATACAGCTCCATGGGAATATTGACGCTTTTGGGAAAATAGGCGCAGTTTGAGAGCGGTTGATTCTTTTCTTTGACAGACATATCATCACCTCGGTACATTCCCATTATATGTAGGGCTCCGCAACCTTGCCCGACAGAGGAGTCGGGTGAGCTTTTCTACGATTATTCATAAAATGTTCACATTTAAAACCGGGATTTGATTTACAGTGATTCTATAGAGTGCAGTTGAAAAAAACGGTAAGGAAGGGCTAGTATGCGAAAAAAATTTTTATCGATTATTTTGGTTCTGGCGCTGGCAATCTCATGCTCAGTTCAGGCGCTTGCCGCCACCTATACGGATCTGAGCGGCCACTGGGCCAAGACCTATCTGGAGGATTTGGCAGATAAGGGGCTTCTGACCGGCTATTCAGACGGCACGATGCGGCCCGACATCAATATGACCACCTGCCAGCTGCTGGTGCTGCTGTCCAGAATGTACACGCTCACGGATGTGCAGAAGGGGCTGATTGAGGATGACTATGGCTCAGTGATCAATGCCGCCGTCGCCTCCACGTCCTCCTGGGCCTATGCCAATCTGGACATCTGCCTTGCGGCGGGAATTGTGACGGAGGATGAACTGAAAACGCTGGATCTGACCAGCAACATCAACAAGGAGCAGTTCGCGCTGTTTCTGACCAGAGCCTTGCAGCTTTCGGATGACGCCGAAGCTCTGACTGTTTCAAACCTGACGTACAGCGACGCGGCCAATATTTCCGAGGCCTGCGTTGGTTCCGTGGCGGAGCTGGCGACGCTTGGCATTGTCAAGGGCGACACGAAGAATCAATTCCTGCCGAAATCCAACGTCACACGGGCGGTGGCCGCCACGATGATCTCCCGAGCCCTCGACTACCTGGACAGCAAAACAGTGACGCTGACCATCGCGGGCTACGCGGGATTTACTGGCGTGGATGGTATCATCACCGCCGTCGGCAGCGGAACCGTGGATATGAGGGGCTTTGACGGATATATCCGGGAATATCAGCTGCCTTCCTCTGCGGCGGTAACCGTGAACGGGACCACGGGGGTAATTGATTCCGGTGATGTGGGACAATATACTAAAATTACAATGAAGAACGGGGTGGTTACCCGCGCCGCAGTGAATACGGATTCTACCATCAAGTGGGTGCAGGGCACGTTCTATTCCATCACTTCCACCACCTCCACCACTACCACAATTACCGTAAAGGATCCAACTGCCGGCACTAAAACGGACTATAAAATCTCCAGTACGGCGACCGTGACCCTGAACGACAAGAGTTCGGACATCAACTCACTCAGCTACGGCAATTTTCTCACGGTTATGCTGCAGAATAATGTGGTGACAAAAGTGTGCGCCGTGTCGGGCGACGGGCAGCTGAGCGGAAAAATCTCCGCGATTGAATATGGCACCACCACCGCTTTCAAGCTGCTGGGCACGGACGGCGGTACCTATTGCTTCTCGCTGGCCATCGGAAACCTGCCCACGATTCAGCGGGGCGACACTGCCATCACCATTGACCAGTTGAAAACCGGCGACGCCGTGACGCTGACACTGAAGAGTTTTGTCATTACTCTGATTCAGGAGACCGACCCGGCCAGCACGATCACCGGAGAGCTGACCGCCATCACCGCCACAGCCACTGGGACGGATTGGGTGATTGCCACCGACGCCGGCACCTCGCTGACACTGTCTTTGGATGAGAGCGTCAGTGTTACCAGTGGAACCACCAGTATTCTGCTGTCGGCAGTTCAGCCCGGCAACAGGGTCACGGTGACGGTTTATCACAATACGATTGCGAAGGTTGCTCTGCTGAGTTCGGAATCCGCCGCCACCAAGGTGTCCGGATCGGTACTGTATGTTGACACCACCAACAAACAGATCACCCTGCTCACTTCTTCCAGCAAGCTGGTCTACGTCAGCACGGCTTCCACGGTTTCCATCCTGGTAACCAGCACCGGCAAAACGATCGCGCTGTCCGCGGTTCAAGTGGGCGCGAGTCTGGTTGCCTACGGTTCCTACAACAGTTCTTCTGTATTTAGTGCAAAATCCATCATTATCGAATAACGTGGATTGAAAAGACGCCCGGAGTGCTTGAATCAAGCGCTCCGGGCGTCTTTTTTGTGCAGACATTGCAGATGTTCCCGGCACATTCTACCCGTCAGAACAATATGATGGGATGCGGCGGCATTTGGAAGTACATCACCTGAGAAAGGAGGAAATTCGATGTGCCGTCGTTACTGGGGCTGGAACTGGGGACAGAATTACAGCTGGGGCCGCAACTGGAGCGGATGGAATGACTGGAACTGCAGATGGTGCCGCAGATACTGGTGATACCATCCCGGGAACGGCCCAATGATATCCCGGCTGTTTTCCCGGATCCCTTTACCATAGCCAACGGGAGATATTCCCCTGCCCGTTCAGGCAGGGAGATGCTGTCCGGCGTCTGAGAGACTCTTTGATGATTCCCGCCTCGGACCGAATCCGGGGCGGGAATTGCATAAGAAATCCCCGTATCCTTTCGGATACGGGGATTCGGTTCGCTGTTAGCAGCAGGGGCCAGGACCACCGCAGCTACCGCCGCCGCAGCCGCCGCCGCAGCCGCCACCGCAGCCACCGCCGCAGCCACCCCAGCTGTTTCCGCAGCAGCAGAAAAGGACGATGATGGCAATGATAATCCAGCAGCAGCTGCCACCGAACAATCCGTTGTTATTGCACATACCGGAACCTCCTATGAAAGCGTAGACCGACAAGCATCAGTCTCACTCCATAGTATGCGGTGTTTCCGGATCGGTGCTAACTCAACCGGCCGGACGGTGCCAGCGCACCCGCGGCGGTGATGTCGGCACTGGTGAAGACTCCCTGACTCAGCAGCGTCTGCCGCAGGGTCAACCCGGTGCCGGCGACATTCGCGTCCAGCGCATAATAGGAGATGTACACCAGCTCGGCCCGGAGAAAAGGGTCGGACTGGAGCATGGCCTGCTCACGGACATTGATCACGCTGTGATTCAGCGCCCGCGTCAGCGTATCGGACAGGTTACTAGTGGCCGTGGAGCTGTATCCCAACGCCCGGAGCATAAATTCCATGTACTGGTTTACCGTGATGGTCTGGTCGGGCTTGAAGAGCGTCTTGCTGTACCCGTTGGTATACCCCTTGCCATAGGCATAGGCCACATATTTTTCCGAGTTGGAACCTGTGGCTACATCTGTAAACGGAGTCGTTGCGGTGGATGAGAGCGCCGCATCCTCCTCACCCAGAACCCGGATAAACATGATCAGCGCCTGAATCCGGGTAGGAGCCACTTCCAGATCATAGCCCTGACCGTAGCCGGTGTAGCTTCCCTTGAACAGGCTGAGCTGCTTGAGGGCGGCGGCGATGGCGTTATAGTCCACCGCGTCGGAGTATGTAAAGGCGTAATACCCCTGATAGTCTGCCACGGCGGTCTTGGAGGTCACGGTAAAAGCAGCGCTGGTATCCTCGGCCACGATGTAGCGATGCCGGATGGCCATTGCGGAACCACTGGTGACGGCGGAGCCTTCGGTGGCGTCGATAACCGCGCCGGAGGAAAATGTGATCTTCATTGCGCCCGCCAGAAGCATGACGTTCGTGCCGGTGGTGCCGGTGAGCAGATCCGACTCCTTCAGGCGGGTCTCCGTCCAGGCGGAGGCACAGGAGGAAACGCCGCCCTGCAGTTTTCCGGCGGCAGAATCCAGCAGCGTCTGATCGGAAGCATCCAGCCGGGTATCCACCAGACCATCCATTTTGGTAGTAAAAAGGCCGTTCAGATAGGAAAGGGAAATGAGAGGGTCCGACGCGCTTCCGCCGGCGGCAACGGCACTGACCACTCCCGCCAGAAGCACAAGACAGATCACAGCCAAAACGGCCCGCTTTTTTATCATGATGCTTTTCCGCATAAAGTTCAATGATTGGCGATGCGGTAGCTCAGCGTCAAAAGGCTGTCAGCAAAATGGATGTTCTCGAATTTCACATCTGGCGCGGTGCCAAACAGCTCAATGTTGGTGAAATTCCAGAATCCCTTGACACCAAGGCTGATCAGATGGTTGGCAGTCTCTTGCGCAACCGATTGCGGAATTGTCAGAACAACCACATTCACCATATGCCCCCGCACGTAGCTGTCCACGGTATCCATGGAATACACAGGGATCTCATTGATGGATGTTCCGATGAGAAGGGGATCGACGTCAAAGGCGGCATCTACGGTAAAACCGGTCTGAAAAAAAGGAAAATTTTGAATCAGAGCATGCCCTAAATTACCAACGCCGATCATAATCAGGTGGTGATTATTGTCCACCCCCAGAATATGACCGATCTCAGCCCGCAGTTCCTCAACGTTATATCCATAGCCCTGCTGGCCAAATTCTCCAAAGCAGCTGAAATCCTGACGGATTTGAGATGCGGTGATATTCATCTCCTGTCCGAGCGAGTGAGAGGAGATACGAACGACACCGCGGGAGCACAGCTCTGTAAGCTGCCGGTAATAGCGGGGAAGCCGGCGGATAACGGCATCTGAGATATTCTCCTTTTTCAAAGGTACCACTCCTTGTAAATAGTAATCGTTAAAATATTCTCAATATATATATATAGTGTAGACCAAATCCGTTTACTTGTCAAATTTTTTAACAATCTTTTTTTACAAATATTTTGGGGTTTCTGCTTTACAGACGGCGAGATTTTTGCTATACTGCTAGGGATGTCTATTGATGATCCATGTAGACGCGCCCGTAGCTCAGTTGGATAGAGCGTTAGACTCCGACTCTAAAGGCCGCTGGTTCGAGCCCAGTCGGGCGTACCACCGTAGAGAGCTTGAAAACCTTGTGTTTTCAAGCTCTCTACTTATTTTTTAAATTTGACTGCATTTCTGAACTTGGCTAATTTTAGTGGTTTCTATTGCTTTTTCTCCTATTTTATGTGGTACAAGTGTGGTACAAAAGCACTTGATAAGTATGAGAGACCCTATTCTTGATCGGACATTGCTTTACGTAAATATTATAATCAAGTCTCAGAATCAATTGTTATTTCACGGATCTCCCTCGGCAATCTGTTCGAATCCAAGGAAGGAGCCATGGATCCCTCTGCTTTCAACGCAAACCAGAAGGTACACCCGGTCGCCGGAGCGGAGGTTACCCCGTAGCGCGCGTGATGCGCTTCCAAAATATTTTTAATAATAGACAGTCCCAGACCGACTCCGCTTTCATCTGCGTCTTCCACCTGGTAATACCGGTTCCAGATATATTGAATCTTATCCGGCGGGATTGGGTCCCCTGAATTATGAAAGTACAGGACCACTTCTCCATTTGCTTCCGTTTGACGGACAGTTATCTGCCTGTCTTTTCCAATGTGCTTGATCGCATTGTGGATAAAGTTATAAATCACCTGACAAATGCGAATTTTGTCGGCCGTTACAAAGATTTCACGCTGATAGGAAAACTCCAGCCGATATCCGTCTTTGCGGTATTGGCACTCAAACCGCCGAAGGATTTTCTTTGTCTCCGCGGTAAGGTCAAAGGAAACCACGTCCAGATTGCCCGGAGTTGTTCTCAACTTTGAAATTCTCAACAGATTATCCACGAGATTAGACGTCCACTTTGCCTCTTCGTAAATAAGCTGAAGATTCTCCTGCGTGTTTTCTTCGGGGAAATCGCCCATCAGTTCACAGCGCCCCATGATTGCAGCCAGCGGAGTGCGCAGATCATGCGAAACATCGGCAATCCATCCCTGACGGCGAGTCTCAGCTTGTTGAATTTCTTTCAGCATATAATTAAGCGTATCGCTCAACTGTATAATTTCCAAGTATCCTTTGCTGTCAAAATGGGTATCAAAATTTCCACGTGTGAATTCCTGCGCTTTTTGATTCATCGCTTGAAGCGGTTTGGAAATTCCCCGTGAAATAAAAGCAGTCAATGCAAAAGTCAGCAGCAGAAAGATAATGCTGGTATAGACAAGCTCGGCATAGAGATTGTCCAGAACGGACTGCGGAGCAATGGCGGTTGTGTCCATGAAGACCAGGTTATCCTTGATTTTTAAAACCATTACCATCCTGGAAGAGTCGTTGAAGCTTACGGAAGAAGCTTGCTCCTCCGCATCCGTACTCTCTTGCACCAGGCTGTCTGTCTGATTTTTCAGGAGAGACACGACGTCATTCGTGATATCAACGAGCCCCTGCCTGTTTTTGCCCAAGCTTGTTCCCAAATCCGTCAGGTTCTCCTCGGATAACTGAACGACCAGGCAGTTGGTGCTGTCTCCGGCAGAGTATAACTGCTTTCCATTCAGGTCTGTCAGCAGAATGCAGATGCTTTTCTCAAAAGAATCCTTTTTCAGCTGCTGCTGCAAATCATCGGCCCCATGTTGGCTTGATTCCAGCTTCCTTGCGATGCTTTTCAGATCATTAACCCTGCTCATCCTGAAGAAATTCTGCGTAAAAATTAGCTGGTACAGCCAAAGCAGGCCAAGCATGCATATGGAAAACAGCGCGATATATGCGAACAGCTTCCAACGCAGGGGCATCTTATTTTTTATCAAAACGATATCCCACTCCTTTGATTGTAACGATGCATTTGCCATACTCTCGTAAGCTTTTGCGGAGTGATTTAACATGTGAGTCCAGGGTACGATCGCTCCCTTCATAATCGTACCCCCAGACGTCGCAAATCAGCTTCTCACGCGGCAGGGCGATTCCATGGTTTTTTGCCAGGTAAAGCAAAAGGGCGGTTTCCTTAGGAGTCAGCGGGATGGATTCATCTTCGATTTAAACTGATCTTGCCATCAGGTCGATTTTCAATTCCCCCGTTGTAATCGCCTCGCAGTTGCCTGCGGCAAGCCTGGTTAATGCCTTGATTCGCATCATGAGTTCTTTGAAGGAAAAGGGCTTGACCAAATAATCGCTGATTCCAAGATCAAAGCCCAAAAGCTTATCATATTCCTGACCCAGGGCAGACAGCATGATGATGGGAGGCTGCTGTAATGCACGGATTTTTTTGCAGGCTGTATATCCATCCATTCTGGGCATCATGATATCAAGCAGGATCATATCATACACTTTGTGTTCGCAGAGCTCTATGGCCTCAAACCCATTTGCGGCCTGATCCACCTCAAAGCCATCCCGTCTTCCGTATTTTACAACGGTGTCTCGGATCAGAGTGTCATCATCAACAACCAAAATATTCAAACGGTCTTCCTCCTATCTGATGTTTTGCTGACGCGGGAAAGCGTCCCGACCCCAGCTGCCGGGGTCGGGACGTTTTTTGATTCAGTTGCTTTTACTGATCGCAGCTATAGCCTGCCTTCTCCATTGCGCTGACAAGCTCAGTCTTGGGAGCGGTAACCGCTTCGTCAGCCTTCACGTAAGCATCCAACAGCTTCGTCAGTTCCGTCACAGCGGAAGAATCCGTCAGGCTGCTGATCGCGGTCTGAACCTTGGAGACATCCAACTGACCATCCGTGGTATAATCCACAATACCGTATTCCTTCAGGGCGGCAACAAGCGCCTGCTCAGCGGCTTCTGCGACCTGCTCTTTGGTCTGATATGCCGTAAGCAGTTTTTTCACATTGGTCTTGGTGGTGGAGTCATCCTGGCTGTTGATGATCTGCAGGAGTTCCGCAGGTGTACGGTCGGACAGAGACCCGGAAGTCTTTGTTGAGACAGAAGTCTTCGCCGTGGAAGCCGCAGTGGTGCTGTCTTCCTCAAAGCCCGCATCTTCCATTGCACTAATCAGTTCGGCCTTGGGCGCGGCAACCGCCTCTGAGGCCTTTACGTAAGCATCCAACAGCTTCTTCAGTTCGGTAACGGCGGACGAATCCCGCAAATTGCTGATCTCGGCCTGAACCTTGGAGACATCCAGTTGACCATCCGTGGTGCAATCCTCGATACCGTATTTCTGCAGGGCGGCAGCAAGCGCCTGCTCAGCGGCTTCTGCGGCCTGCTCTTTGGTCTGGTATGCCGTAAGCAGTTTTTTCACATTGGTCTTGGTGGTGGAGTCATCCTGGCTGTTGATGATCTGCAGGAGCTCCGCGGGTGTACGGTCGGACAGAGACCCGGAAGTCTTTGCAGCGGTGGACGCGGTATCCGTTACAGAGGAAGAAGTCGTCCCTGTGGAAGTCGTTGTGGTTCTGTCTTCCTCAAAGCCCGCTTTTTCCATCGCGTTGACTAGTTTCGCCTTGGGAGTGACAACCTCCTCCGCAGCCTTCACATAAGCATCCAACAGCTTCGTCAGTTCCGTCACAGCGGAAGAATCCGTCAGGCTGCTGATTGCGGTCTGTACCTTGGAGACATCCAACTGACCATCCGTGGTATAATCCGCGATAACGTATTCCTTCAGGGCGGCAACAAGAGCCTGCTCGGCGGTTTCGGCGGCCGTAGCCATGTCCTTGTACGTGTCAAACAGACTCTCCACACTAGTCTTCGTGCTCGAATCGGTTTGGCTGTCGATGATCTGTTCCAACTTATCCGTATTACTGCTTTGATTTGCAGCTGCCCTTGCAGTATAAACGGAGTTTGCCGGTGCTGCGGAAGCCATCACGCTTCCCAAAGAGGCGACCACCGTGCAGGCCATCAGCCCGGTTGCCATTTTTGTTATGTTGTGTTTCATCGTAATTCTCCTTTTCGATTTCGTAGTTCAATCGTATTCCGGTTGACAGTTTTCAGAATAAAGGCCGTATGTGTTGAGTGGATGGAAAATAAATGAAATATTTATGAATGTACGTTCCCATCTGCCGTAAGCTGTTGGATGGTATGTAAGTTAGTCTATCGAAGTTACATTAAATTAAAATTAAAGGCAACCCGGCGCAAAGCCGGATTGCCGCAATTTTGAAATTGTTCAGGTGAAAAGAATGCTAGTCGAGTCTCTGTACGTATGCGGTTGAACCGCCGTGTACAGAACGGTACGCACGGTGGTGTAAGAGGTCAGTTACTCAACGAATGGGTGACCGGTAACTCGATTTCGTTTCTACGCTCATCCAATCGGAAGCAAGTAATATTTTATATGATCAAAGGCGGAGGCCCGGTTTCGAAACCGAGCCTCCGCCTTTCGTAATTATGCAGAGAGAAGGTTATATAGGATCTGAGTCATTTGTGCGCGGGTGGACTGGTCTGTTGGATTCAGCTTTCCATTGCTTCCGGATACGATTCCGCCTTTTACAAGGGTTTCAAAAGCGTCTTTCGCATAGCTCGAAATGGATGCAGAATCGCTGAAATCTGAAAGTTCTGTGCTTGCGATTGCCTTCGGCAGCTCGTCTAGAATAGTTCGCGGAAACCGTTGCGGTGTTATCCGTTGCCAGCGCTGGAAAGGAGAGCGCCAATAAACACATCAGTAGCACAAGCGCCATGGATAAGATTCGCTTGTTCATGTTTTTACTCCTTCCAATCAGTTCGCTTGATCGTGGGCAACGAAATCACCAGTGATCGTTTCGCCTGTGAAAGAAGGCATGTCTCCCGTACTGACAAGCCAGGCTTCCACGGTCGCACCGGCAGTCTGATAGGAAATATTGACGGGACTCTTGGTCAGCTCAAACATCACCACAGAAACCTTGGCGGTATCTCCGCTGCCTTCTGTAATTGCAACGACGAGATATTTGCCGGAAAGACTCCCACTTTGAGTACCACCTACGGTAATGGAGCGAGACTGGCCCACGCCGCTATTTAAAGTTTCGTTGCCTATGGATAGGGTATAGTCCGCGTCGGCAACAACATCCGATGCCGCGCTGGTGACGGAGCCGGTGTAGCCGGTGGCGGTGGCAGTGGCAACGACCTTGATGAACTTGCCTGCATCCCCCGCAACAAGGGTATAGGTGCTGGAGGTGGCGCCTTCGATATTGGTGTAGGGACCAGCGACGTCAGTTGCAGACTGCCACTGATAGGAGACGGCGACATGGGGGTCAACGGCGCCTGCGGTCAGGGTGTTTCCAACCTTAGCGGTGCCGGAGATGGCGCCGATGAGAGTGAGAGCAGTACTAATTGTCAGTGCTGCAACGTTTGATTCTTTAGCATCGATGGTTGCCGTAAAGTAATACATGCCAGCCGTGGTTTCAGTTGTTGCAGAAATTGCGATCGTGGGATCGGTCGCAGTTGCGGAAATTGTTATACCAGTTGGTGTAGTGCTTGGACCTCCGCTTTTGTCAGATGCTTGATACCAGGTAAATGTTACATCGCTGCTGGTAGCTGTACCGGTCGTCACCAGGGGGAATGTCACTTCACCCGTGGATAACTGCCCGGCAACGAGGGTTACAGATTGACTTTCTACCGTTACGGATTCCACTGCTGCCAGCGCGGTCATCGGCAGCAGCATGAAGACCATACAGGCTGAAAGCAGCCATGCCAGGCTCCTATGTACTTTTGTTCTCATACTTTTAAAAAATTAATATCTGTTGCACATGATTTGCCCAACAGGTATTATCTCGTTATGCCTGGGGATCGACACCCTAACTGAATCGAATTGATCGAACACAGACAACGTGATTCCTTAACTAAAAATCATGTATGGTATGAAGAATTGTAACAATCTCTGCAAAGCTGGCCGCAGCCTGCAACATAGTAATTTCTGAGATCAATCTGGGTATCCCGGTGTACGTCCGTCTGTTTTCCGCACAACACACAGATTTCATACTCGTTTACTTGAAGAAGTTTCTTCTTCCTGAGATGAAACTTGACGCCCAAGTTCTTCATGTGATTCAAATTCTGCATCATAACAACTTCTACTCCCCGCTTGTTATTCGAAACGGTATCAATCAATTTGATGAAAAAAATGGTTTATCGGTTATCGGTCGCTGAGATCCTGTGTGTCGCTCACTAAAGTATCGACACCTATGCTCAGTGACCGAATCAGATCGTTGACGCTTTTTATGGATTCCATCTGTGTCGTTATAACATTATTAATATTTTCAATGATCGATTCCTGATCGCTTGATGCCGTTTTTATCCTGCCAAAAATTTCTTCGATTTTTTTAGCAGAACTTGAAGTGTCAAGTGCAAGCCTACGGGTTTCGTTGGCGATGACGCTGAATCCTTTGCCGGCACTTCCGGCTCTCGACGCCTCAATTGATGCGTTCAGACCAAGAAGATTGGTTTCCCTGGCAAAGTTTTCAATTACCTTAAGAACGCTGTCCGTTTCGCGAATATAGCCATTCAGAACATTAGACAAATTCATCAGCTCGTCATTCACCTTGACCAACTTTTCCGATCCCGCTGCAATGCCCTCCGATGATACTGCTACCTCAGCCAGCCCCTGCGACAGGCTTGAGGCAGCCTGCAAAACTTTCGCTTCTTTTTGGATGGAGGAGGCAAAAACAACGCCCCCGACGACCTCCCCGTTTTCCCAGATGGGAGTAGCACACGAGATGTACGGAAATCCGAAAATCTCGGCTGATACTTTCTTCTTGATAGTCCTACCGCTTTCCATGCATTCTCTCAGGACGGTTCCTTTGGGAATGATGTCTCCTTCCTTAACTGACATCTGAAAAGTTTTTGCGTGCACGATAGCAAGATATTTCTCTCGGTCAGTCACATATACACCAGTATCGTTAATCGTAAGATCATTTAAAAACGGGGCTATTATCGCAAAGCTACTAAGAATGTCCGACATAATTTTCCTCCCTGCATATAATTAGATACATTTTGCATCTTCAGCTGATATGTTACATATTTATAGTCACATTATACTATTTCGTAATATTCACTAATTTGTTAATCTTTTTTTTTAAATTTTTTAAAAACGGACAAGAGCGGACACATTTTCTGAAAAACAAGAACTGAAAGATACTTTATACCTTGGATATGAAATTGATGATTACCAGATGCGGAGAAAAACATGCGTCTGTGCCATGCCAAAACAAGAAAACGGGAACCGGTGAGAACCGGTTCCCGTCAGTCTGACGACAAAGCCGCTATTGGGATAACCCCGAAAGCGGCTTTAAACAATTTCAGCCATAGAATCGAAAAACAGCAAAAAAGATGCGGATGTATCTGCTGCCTGCGCCCAAATAAAAGATGAATATATAACCAACCAAACAGGTTCTTTTCGAGCAGGAGTACACAAAGATGTGCCTTCTTTTAGTATTCTCTAATCTGTAGTGACACCGAAGGATAAGAAAATATGAAATTCAAAAACAAATGTGAAAAAATCTGCAGTGTAATAGATGATTTATTGGGGCTGTTTGTCTTAATAATTGGAGAAGTCAAGAACAGTGCAGAGTGTGAACACCCAAAATCTGCGGCTTACGCGGCCAGGTCTCTGGCGGCCTGACGATACATGGCCGGCGGCAGGCCCGGGGTAGGCAGTATAGATTCGCTGGCGGTTATAGTAGGTCATGATGTACCGGAACACGATGCTCTTTACCTGTGCCATGGGCATTCGCTTTCAGAATCAAAACATAAGTGTAAAAAACAAGGATGGAATGTGATCCTTGTTTTTTTATTTTGATCGCGATTACTGAAATCATCACTACCCGCCTAATATACATAGCACTAAATCGTTGGCGCGGTGGTATCTAAATCCTAAATTTTTCTTCTATTGAACCTGCTGCAGTTGCGGCAGGTTTTCTGTAAGCGTAAAGCGAACCAGCGGATTAAAAACACGCAGAAGATGTGAGATAATGTTCTCGAGAAGTCTAAAGATTTCTCGAGAAGACTCATTTTCGGGGGTGTCTGAGTTGGGCGCAGAGGAATTAAAGCATCAGGTAAAGCTGGAACAGTGGAAGGAGCAAATCACTGCCTGCCGCAGCAGCGGGATGAGTGTCAGGAGGTGGTGCATAGAAAATCAAGTAAACCAGAAGAGCTATTATCGTTG
>Ga0183095_10064_pt13 | contig 17857 bp, 18 predicted proteins | sample BioMet4_FD_130346 | JGI IMG/M metagenome (GOLD analysis project Ga0183095, IMG submission 130346) | Microbial communities from bioreactor (seeded with sewage sludge) at LBNL, California, USA - Biofuel metagenome 4 (v2) (version 3) | ecosystem: Engineered > Bioreactor > Anaerobic > Unclassified ...
ATGATTGGCAGCTTCGCCCCGCAGGAGAAGAACGGGATGACTCGGATCGTCGAGGTCCGTTCGTTGTCGGTCGCCAAGGTCCGGGTGTTCATCATCGCCGGGACCGAGCAGCCAAAGCCCATGATCATCGGCAAGAACGCGCGGCCGGACAAGCCATATTTGCGGAAGATTTTATCCAAGATGAAGGCGATGCGGGCCATGTAGCCCGAGTCTTCGAGGATGCTGAAAAAGAAGAAAAGAAGGGCGATTTGCGGGAGAAAACTCAAAACGGCGAAGAGCCCGCCCATCACGCCATCGCAGACCAAGCCGATCGACCATTCGGCCGCCCCGGCGCTACTCATGCCCGTCCTCGTCGCCTCCGTCAGCCAGCCCGTGCAATCCGTCAAAAGGGATTGGAGGAACACGCCGAGCGAAGAAATGCCCCCGTTCGAGAAAAGACCGGCGAATGGCCCGTCCCCGGGGAAGGTGGAGTCCACCGCCCCCATCGCGTTCAGATAAAGGAGATCCTCGCCGAAGACGAAATGGAAGATCAGGAAAAGAACGACGGCGAATAGCGGCAAGGCGACCCATTTGTTGGTCATGACCCGGTCGATTTTGTCCGACAGGCTCATTTTCTCCGACGCCTTGCGGACTCGCTTGGTCTCGGCCGGAGCCAAATACGCAGAGATGTACTTGTAGCGGGCGTCGGCGACGATGGCCTCGAAATCCGTCCCGAAGGTCTCGTTCTTGAATGTTGCTTTGTACGTGACGACCTTCGCCGAAAGCTCCGGTTCCGCCGCCTTCTCGATCTCGTCGTCCTCGACGAGCTTGGTCGCGTGGAAGCGGGCGTTGAGGACGCCTTTCCCCTCATAGTCTTTGCTTAAGGAGTCGATCAGCCCCTGCACGAGGCAATCCTTCAAAAAGGAACGGCCCTGTCTCGGGCTTTCCGAGGCGCGGATCGCCGCGCCCATGAGGGCATCGAGATTCTCCTCCTTCAAAGCGGAGATCCCGACGACGGGGACGCCGAGAGCCTTGGAAAGCTTTTCCGCGTCGATCGCGTCGCCGTTCTTCGCCACCGCGTCCATCATGTTGAGGGCGATGACGACGGGGACGTCCATCTCGAGGATCTGGGTCGTGAGATAAAGGTTGCGCTCCAAATTCGTCCCGTCGACGATGTCGATCACGCAATCCGGCTTCTCCTCGAGGATGAAATTCCGCGAGACGACCTCCTCTGGCGTATAGGGGCTAAGCGAATAAATCCCCGGCAAATCCACCACGGATACCACCGCTCCGGTCTTCTTGTTCTTATAGGTCCCCACCTTCTTCTCGACGGTGACGCCCGGCCAGTTGCCGACGTATTCGGAGCTGCCAGTGAGCGAGTTGAACAAAGTGGTCTTGCCCGAGTTCGGGTTGCCCGCCAACGCGAAGCGCTTCATCGTTTTTCCTCCTTCGTCCCTTCGGACTCGAGGTAGACATAGGACGCCTCGTCTTTCCGTAACGTCAGCTCGTAGCCCCGCAAAGTGATCTCCAAGGGATCCCCCAGGGGCGCCTTCTTCCGGAGGTAGACCTCCGCGCCCGGTGTGATGCCCATGTCGAGCAGCCTCCGGCGGATTTTGCCCTCGCCTTTGACGGAGACGATGATGCCGCTTTCGCCCATGACGAAAGAATTCAGGCTTTTTTCCATACCTGTTTTTTGTGTTTCCTTTCTGTTGAAATTAAGCGACGAAAATGGAGCCCGAGATGTCGGTGTCGAAGGCCAAACGGCTCCCCTTCACCCGGCAGATCGTGCTCATCCCGCAATGCGAGAGCACCTCGATCTCCGCGTCCAGCGTGATCCCGAGGCTCTCGAGATGTTTCTTGGTTCTCTCATCCGAGGCGATACGGATCACCCGCAAGCTCTGACCGGCTGGAGCTATCCTTAATGGCATAGTTCTTCCTCCTGAGTTAGCCTTGGCTAACTTCGGTATTACTATACCACGCATCCCGCTTGAAGTGCGATGAAAGTTAGGATAGACTAACTGAAGAAAGAAAAAAGCCAGCCAACTCTCGGCGAAAGCCGTTAAGCGAGGTTAACAAAAATATGGATATCTACGAATCGGGCGAGGACTATCTTGAGCGCATCTTGATGCTCGAGGAGAAGAAAGGCGCGGGCAAAGTCCACGCCATCGACCTGGCCGAGAGCTTCGGCTACAGCAAGCCCAGCGTCTCGCTCGGCCTCAAGAAACTCAAGGAGACGGGCTATCTCTCCTTTGGGGCGAAAGACGAGATCTTCTTAAGCGAGAAAGGCCTCACGGTCGGAAACAAAACCTATGAGCGACACAAGATCATCGGGGCCGCGCTGATGTCGCTCGGCGTCGACGAAGCCACCGCCTTCAAGGACGCCTGCAAGATGGAGCACGACATCTCGGAGGAGACGTTCCAAGCCCTCAAGAAGCACTACCTCGAGAGGGGAAAGCGAAGCTAAGCGAAAAGAAAAGGCGGCCGGAAGCGAATTCTGATGTGTACCCAATTGTCTGGACTAAACTGACAACATCATAAGGCGCTCTGGGATGGATGTCCAACCGAACATGCCGCGCGGCATGCGAGGGGGGACATCCATTTTCTTTGGCCTTTGAAGTACCTCAGGCGCTCGGAGTTGTACCACGATATGTAGGCATCGACCGCCTTCCTGAACGACCCGAAGTCCCTGTACTCGGACTCGTGCCCGTAGAACATCTCGCGCTTCATCGACCCGAAGAAGGACTCCATGATGGAGTTGTCGAGGCAGTTCCCCTTCCTCGACATCGACTGACGGATCCCGCGGCTTTTCAGCTCCTCGACGTACCAACGCTGCTGGTACTGCCAGCCCTGGTCGGAATGGAATATGAGGCCCGCCAGGTCCGGGTTGGGGAGGAAGGCCGCCTCCAGCATCCTCCTTGTCTGGGAGGAATCCGCCCGCAGGCTCAGGTCGTAGGAGATTATCTCGCCGGTGAACATGTCCTTGATCGGGCTGAGGTAGCACTTCCCCCAGGGGAAGGAGAACTGGCTCACGTCGGTCGTCCATTTCCTGTTCGGGCCGTCGCACGAGAAATCGCTCTTGTGGTGGGTCTGCCCGTCCTTCCTGACGTATTCCTCGATGATGAGGTCCGGGGCCACGTCGCCGACCGCGCCTTGGTAGGAGTTGTAGTTGACGGTTTTGACGACGCCTCTGAGGCCCATCTTCCTCATGAGGCGCTGCACCTTCTTGTGGTTGACGGGGATCCCCTCGGCTCTGAGCTCCGCGCAGACGCGCCGCACGCCGTACCTGCCCTTCGACGTGTCGAATATCGACGCGATCAGCTCGGCGGTTTCCGCGTTCTTCGCGTCGAAGTCCGCTTTCCCCCTTTCGTAGAAATAGGTGGACTTCGCCAGCTTGGCGACGGCCAGAAGATCGCCTATTTTGGCGCTTTCCGACTCTTCCTTCGTTTGGAGGACGGCCTCGTACCTCTGCCTTGGGGACGCCCCTCCGACGCCACCAAGGCCCTCAAGTTTTTTAAGTAGGCTATCTCGAGGCGATCGCGGCTGGCCTGCTTCCTCAGCTCCGCGTTCTCCCTCTCGAGCTCCTCGATCGTCTTTGGCATTCCTGGGCTTCCTGCCTTTCGGCTTAGATTGTAGCCCATCCTCGCCCTTTTCTCGATAGGCCCGGAGCCAGCAGACGACGGAAGAGTCGCACGCCATGCCGAGGGAAAACCCGACGCTTTTGGCCGATTCGCCGGCCAGGACGCGCCTCACCGCCGCGAGCTTCTGCTCTTTCGCGAACTTCCTCGTGCGCCCGTGCCTCAGGCCCTCCGCGCCGAACCGCTCATAGACGTGGACCCACCTCGTGACTTTGTCATGCCAATCACCGATTGAACTCGGGCATCCTTCGGGGATGGGCACCCATCCCCCGGACATGTAGTCTTTCACCCACTTCAGCTTCTGCTCGAATGTGTACTTCATAAGAAAAGTACCCCGCTTTCTGGTTTGGTCCAGAGTTTGGGGTACACTTCATTCCCGCCGCCTTTTTTCGTTAATCCTTGTCCTTTCCCATCGCCTCGTCGAACTCGTGGAGGGCCAGGCCCCCATCCTTCGCGTAGAGATCGAACTGCTGGAGGACGTCCTTCGCCGTCTTCTCCTCTTCGACCTGCTCGTTGATATACCAGACGAGGAACCCCTCGCTGCCGTAGTCCTTCGCCTCTTTGGCTCGCTCATAGATCGCGGTGATGAGCAGCGTGACCGCGTGCTCGTGTTCGACTTGGAAGGCCAAGGGATCGCGGAGAGTTTGGTAGCTCTTCGGCGGGACGGCGACCGCCTTCATCCTAAACGCCTGATCCTGGTCCTGCAGGTATTCGCAGAACTTCTCGGCGTGCCCCACTTCCTCGCCTGCGTGGCGGGTGAACCAATCGTGGAGCCCTTTGAGCCCCTTGCCCCGGTAGAACTCCGCCGCATCATAGTAGATGTAGGCGCTCCAAAGCTCCTTGTTGATCTGATCCTCGATGAGATCATGCAGTTTTTTGTCCATAAAAACCTCCTTTTGGCTTTGGGATTTCGCCTCCATCATAAATCAAAAGAGGATGGCTAAAAATATCGATATTTCCTTGCTTTTTGTTTCTTTCGATGCAAGGCTCTTTTTTGGTTAACTCGTCTTAACAAAACGGCTTCGGGGGCGATGCGAATCCTCTTGGCCCCGAGCCGTTCCTTTCCTTGTCGAAGCAAAAGCGGGTTTCGGATAATTTGGGGTATGATAAGAAGGCAAAGAAAAAGAGGAACCTCATCATGGCTAAATCAGTCGTTGTCTTAACGGCGAGCTATCGCCAAAAAGGGAATTCCGCCCAACTCGCGGATCTTTTGATTTCCGATTTGGCGAAGAAAGGCTGCGAGGTCAAACGCTTCGACACCGCCTTCCTCAAAGTCGGCGAATGCCACCACTGCGACCGATGCTGCCAAAAGGGCAAGGCCTGCGTCTTCGATGACGACTTCAACGCGATCGCCGAGGCCCTCGACAAAGCGGATGACCTCGTCTTCGTCACGCCCCTTTATTGGTATTCCTGGCCCAGCTCGATCAAGAACGTCATCGACCGGCTCTACTCCCTCTATTGCGGGAAGCATTTGTTCACCGGCAAAAAAGCAGCCCTCATCGCCGTCTGCGGAGATTCCGCGGAAGGGGACCCTGCTCAAGGTTTGATTTATTCTTTTGATAAAACAATCGATCTGATGGAGGGCGAGATCGCCGGCCATCTCGTCTTCTACAGCATGGATGAAAAAGACGCGCTCAAGAACGCCTTGAAGAACCATCCGCTTACGGCGATTGAAGAGAAACTCTTAGCCTAATGACGAAGAAGAACAAAATGCAATGGCGAATCAGCGCAATCGCTCAATCGTTTCTGACCACAATCTTCGATTGCCATTTGCCTGTTTTATAGCGGACAAAAGAAAGAGCCCAATTGGCGAACCATCCGATGGGCACCGCATACCAGACAAACGCTATTCCGAAACGCGGAGCAAGAGCCATTGCAAGTGTCACCCTGATGATGAGATTCACCAAGTTCGCTATAGTGAACATTTTCATATCCCCCGCGCCCCGCAGAAGTCCATCGACGGCATTTTTGAAGCCGATCAGGCAGAAAAACCATCCCATGAAGATGAGGTAGTCGTTTCCGGTAGTCAATGCAGCGGCCGTTCCATTGGCGCCGAGAAAAAATCCAATAATGGGTCCGTGAAAGAATTCAAGTACGCAGCAGATAAGAATGGCACACATGACCACCATTTCGTTTGCGGCATGGTAGCCTTTGATGACCCGCTCTTTTTTGCCGGCGCCGATATTCTGGGCAGCATAGGATGATAAGGCATTGCTGATTCCGACCATGGGGACAACGCAGATGGACTCGATTCGCATGGCGGCAGAGAAACCAGCCAGAGTTTCGGACCCGAATCCGTTGATAACGGATTGAACGAGCATCATTCCAATAGAAACGACGGACTGCTGCAGAATAGAAGGAAGGGCAATCTTGGCCATCGGAAGTAATTCATCTTTGGCAAAGAAAATATTGCAATGGCCATCTATCTTTTTCAATTGTATCGTTAGAACGATAAAGGATAAAATAGCGGAAATTCCTTGGGCGATCAACGTTGCCCAGGCCACTCCGGCAATTCCCATCTGGAATGTTGTGACGGAAATCCAGTCGAGAAAAATATTGAACAGAGATGAGAAGATGAGAAAACCCAGCGGGATCCTCGATTTCCCTAGAGCGTTGAAAATGGAAGACAAAACGTTGTACATAAAGAGGAAGGGCAGGCCGATAAAGTAGATATTCAAATAAATAACCGCCATATCCAAAGTATCAGCTGGCGTATTCAACATCGTCATGATGCCGCGGCTGGAGAGCAGACCGATGCCTCCGAGCAGAATGCTGATGACAAGGAAGACAATCAGGGAGGTAGAGATTGCCGCTTTCATTCGGACAAAGTTCTTGGCGCCAAAATACTGGCTGATTTTTACGGAGGCGCCGATTCCGCCGCCGATGGCGATACAAATGAAAATATTGGTCAAGGAATCGGAGGCGCCAATCGCCGCCAGCGCCTGTTCCCCGACAAAGCGTCCGGCAATCGCGGAGTCCACCATCGTATAAGTTTGCTGGAATAGGTTTCCGATAATGATTGGAAGCGAGAAAATCAGAAGGGAATAAAAAGGTTTCTTCTGGACCAGATAATCATCGGTCATTCTTTTGCTTCTCTAAAAGCTTGGCATCCCGTTTGATGCATTCCGCTTCAAATTCGCAGGAACAATCGGAGTCATTCATAAGTTCCGGCAAGGCTGGGCACATCATAATCTGCTGTGAAATACGCGCCATTGTCGAAGAGATCAATTCCGAATTCACACGATAATGCATCTGATAACCAATCTTCGTGCCAGTGATCAATTGATACTGCTTCAATAGCCGAATCTGTTGTGAGATGGCCGGTTCACTGATACCAAGTTTTTTCGACAGAGCCTTAACGCAATAATGGTGTTTCATCAATAATTGCAGCAACTGGAACCTTGTTTCGTCCGTCATAACGTGAATCAGTTTGACATCATCCATATCAGCCTCCAGCATTAGATTAAGATAATGCTTAATTAAGAATGTGCTTAAACAACATAATCTCATTAGGTTTCCAAATCAAGTAATCATTTTGAAAAAACTTGAGAGGGATTTATAAAATAACGATTGTTTTTGAACTGCCGTTAATGTTTCTTTGCGTTTAAAACGTTCTCAGAAATTCGGGGACAATTGGCGAGAAAATAGCGAGAAAAATTCCTGTTTTCTTTGCATTTATAGACTCGGAATTTTAAAATTTTAGTCTTAACAAAGCCAACATAAAACCGATGCCATAATCGCATCGGCTAATTCTCGTTTTGGTGCCGCCTTCCGGATTCGGACCGAAGACCTACTGATTACAAAGGCGGCCTGGGGCCATGCGGTTGCGTTGCATATCGTTCCAAATCGTCCCTTTTCTTCCCGTGGGATGTGGGTTTCCCGTGCCGTTTGCGTTCCTTTGCGTTTCAAATCGTTCCGGCAATTCGCCCGCAGTTGGGGAGAAAATGGGGAGAAAAGTTCTCCCCAAATCCCCGAAACTGCGACGCCTTGGTCCAAGGTATCTTTCTCATTGCTTGAACTGTGAGAGATAAAGCCGGGCGTAGGCCCCGTTCTTCTTGAGCAGTTCCTCGTGGGTCCCCGTCTCTTTGACGTCCCCGCCTTCGAGATAGAGGATCTTTCTGGCGTTCCGGATGGTCGAAAGCCGGTGGGCGATGACGAAGGAGGTCCGCCCTTTCATCAAGGCGTCCATCGCTTTTTGGATGTCGAGTTCGGTCCGGGTATCCACCGAGGAGGTGGCTTCGTCGAGGATCAGCATCGGGGCGTTCTTGGCCATGGCCCGGGCGATGGTGAGCAGCTGCTTCTGACCGGCGGAGAGAGTGACGCTTTCGTCGAGCATGGTGTCGAGGCCCTTCGGCAGGGTCTCGTAGAAATGGCCCAACCCGCAATCGGACAATATCCCTATCAAATCCCCATCGCTTTTCTGAATTCCGCCGAAAGTCAGGTTCTCCCGGAGCGTCCCTTCGAAGAGCCAGGTGTCCTGCAAAACCATCCCGAAGAGCTCGTGCACGTTGCTCCTCCGAGTGGCGGCGAGGGAAATCCCGTCCACCGAAATTGTGCCGGAATCGACTTCGTAGAAACGCATCAAGAGGTTGACCAAAGTGGTCTTGCCCGCCCCGGTCGGGCCGACGATGGCGATCTTCTCGCCGCCTTGGACGGAGAGCGAGAAATCCTGGATGATCGGCTTGCCCGCTTCATAGCCGAATTTGACGTGGTCGAAATCGACCCGCCCTTTGATGTAGGAAAGTAACGGCGCCTTCCCGCTTTCGTCGGCCATCTCCTCTTCGTTCAGGAAGGCGAAGACCCGCTTCGAGGCGCCCGAGGCTGTCTGCAAGGAGCTGGTGGCTTCGGCGAGCTGGGACAGAGGCGAGGTGAAGAGGCGGACGTAGAGCAGGAAGGCGATGACCACCTCAAAGCCGATCTTCCCGCCGAAGACCAAAGCGGCCCCGACGATCGCCACCACCACGTAGCCAAGGTTCCCGACGAAGGACATGATCGGCATCATGAGCGAGGAGAGAAACTCCGATTTGAACGTCGAGGCCTTGAGCGCCTCGTTCTTCGCGGTGAAAGCCGCGCCGGTGCTCTTTTGCGCGTTATAGGCCCGGACGATGGCGTTGCCGGCGAAGTATTCCTCGATGTGGCCGTCCACTTTGGCCAAATCCTCCTGGCGGGCGGCGAAGTATTTCTGGGAGCGCGAAAGGATGAGGAAGAGGAAGGCGAACCCCAATAGGCTCGAGACGATCGCCGCGAGGGCGAGAATCCAGTTGGTGACGAACATCATGACCGAGCAGCCGAGGATCATCACGACCGCGCTGACAAAAGTCGAGATGCTGTTGCTGAGTGAGGTGCTGATCGAGTCGACGTCGTTCGTGACGAGGCTGAGCGTGTCGCCATGGGGATGCGCGTCGAAGTAACGTAAAGGCATCCGGTCAATCTTCTCCGAGATGTCCCGTCTCAGCCTTTGCCCGAGGCTCGCCGAAACCAGGTTCATGATCACGCCCTGAATCGCCGTGAGGACGAAGGAGGCGCAGTAAAAGATGACGAGGAGAACCCCGACTCTGTTGACGGTCTCGAAGTCAATCGCGACCCCGCTCGAAGAGATGCCGTCGGTGATGGCCTTGGTCAGTTTCTCTAAGAGGTTCGGCCCCAAGACCGAGAGGATGGTCCCGCCGACCGCCGCGAGTAAGGCGAGCGTGATTTGCAGGGAATAACGGTTCAGATAGCGCCCCAAATTCTGGGTTGAGGCCGTTGATTTTCTAAGCATTGGCGAGTTCCTCCTTCGAGAGCTGGCTCTCGCAGATCTCCCGGTAGGCCGAGCAAAAGGAGAGCAGCTCTTTGTGGGTGCCCCTGCCGACGATGCGCCCGTCATCCACCACGAGAATCAGATCGGCGTCTTTCACTGTGCTGACCCGCTGGGCAATCACGATTTCCGTGGCTCCGCTCATCGACTTCTTGAGGGCGTTCCGGAGATTCCTCTCCGTCTCGAAGTCGAGGGCCGAGAAGGAATCGTCGAAGACGTAAATCTCCGCCTTCCGGGCGATGGCCCGGGCGATCGCGAGACGCTGTTTCTGCCCGCCCGAGAAATTGTTACCGCCCTGCTCCACCTTCTCCGGATACGTGGTGCCTTCTTTCTTGACGAACTCCGCGCTTTGGGAGATTTCGATGGCGGAGTCGAGGGTTCCCTCATCCGCGTCATTGTCGCCGAAATCGACATTGGAGGCGACGTCCCCGCTGAAGAGGACGGCCTTCTGGAAAACGTAGGCGATCTTTTTGTTCAGCTCCTCGAGGGTGTAATCCTTGATCGGGTGCCCATCGAGGAGGATCGTGCCCCCGGTCACGTCGTAATAGCGGGACAGGAGACTGATGATGGTGCTTTTGCCGCTGCCGGTCGCTCCGACGATGGCAAGGGTCTCCCCGGTTTTCACCTCAAAGGAGATGTCATTGATGACGTTCGAGGAAGCGCCGGGGTAGGCGAACGAGACGTTCTGGTAGGAAAGGCAGCCCTTTTCTTCCGTGGGTCCCACGCCCTTCCCGTCGAGAATCGTCGGGGCAGTCTGGAGGACCTCCTCGATCCGGCGGGCCGAAACGATGGCTCTCGGGGCCACCATGAAGATGATGACGAGCATCGTGAAGGCCATGACGACCTGCGAGGCGTAGGAGACGAAGACGACCATATCCGAATAAAGAAGGGCGACCGAGCTTAAAGAGGCCGCGGAGATGACAAAGGCCCCGATCCAATAGATCGCCAGTGAAAGACCATTGTTCGCAATCGACATCACCGGCGAAAGGAAGGCAGTCACGTTGCCGCTGTAGCGCTGGTTGCGGGTGTATTCCTTATTGGCTTTAGCGAACTTCTCTTCCTCCGCCTCTTCGGCGTTATAGGCCCGGACGACCCGGATACCACTTAGGCTCTCGCGAGTGACCCCGTTCAGCTTGTCGGTCAAACTCTGCATCCGCTGGAAACTCTTGTAGACGAGCAAGATGATTGCGATGACGCAAACGAGCACGAAGGCGACCGTTACGCCGGTCGCCAGTGTCCACTCCCACTCCTTGTTCACGATTTTGAGGATGGCCCAGACGGCGGTGATCGGTGCCTTGATGAGAAGTTGGAGCCCCATCGTCATTAAGGATTGGACCTGAGTGACGTCGTTCGTGCAGCGGGTGATGAGCGAGGCGCTGGAGAAACGCTGGATCTCCGCGGCGGAGAAGCTTTGGACCTTTTTGTTCATCTCCTCACGGAGAGTGTAGGCGAAGCCCGCCCCAAGCCGCGAGACGAAATAGCCAGTAACAAAGGCAGCTAAGAGGCTCCCGAAGGCGCATAAGAGCATCCAGGTACCATTGAGGTAGATGTCGTTCAGGCTTCCCGACACGCTGCCAGTGGCGATCATCGTCACATTCTCCATGTAATCGGGCATCTTGAGGTCGAGATAGACCTGGAGAATGATGAAAACGAAAGCGAGGCCGATGTCGGCCCATTCTCTCTTTTTCAGGTAACGCAAAAGTTTGATCATAAATTCCCTTTCTTCGCGTCAAAAGGAGGCAAAGGTCCCCCGTCATCAAGGAAGGGGTTCTCGGATGCGGGAACGTTCTTCTTTAACTCGCTGGCTTTGCGGATGATTCTTAAAAGATCCTGAGTATCGTCCGCGCCAAGCTTCTCGAAGAAGGCGGCGGCCTTTTCCGTCATGTCTTCCTTCCCCGCCTCGACCGAAGCGCGGCCCTTCTTCGAGAGCGAGACCATCACAATGCGATGATCTTTCTTGCTATGGGCGCGCTGGATATAGCCTTTTTCTTCAAGGGAAATGAGGATGGCGGTCGTCCGCCCGGTGCAAAGGCCGGTGATCTTCGATAACTCGCCGGCGGAAAGGCTCCTCCCCTCGTGGTCGAGGATCATGACCATCCGCATTTCGCCGCGGGTGATTCGTTCCGCCACCGGCGGAATCAAAGGCCCCATCGCCACCATCAGGCTGAAGAATTCCTGGGCGTATTTCTCGTAAGTGTTCATGACTTATCCTCCCCGTCAATTATCTTTTACTGCAAGATATTTTTTACTCCTCGGAAATTATCTTGTCTATAAAAGATACTTTTTTCTAAGATTCATCGAATAAAAAAGAATGATTTCATCCCGTTCTGAATCCTTTGCTCCTTCGTTTTTTTGGTGTGGAGGCTCAAACCACCCTCTACGGTTACGCCAAGCGCATGTACGAGTTCTTCGGCCGCGATCCGAAATAAACCCGCCTTGAGACCATCGGTCTCGCCATCAAGAGTTACCTCGCCAGGAGACTCATCAAAATCCACTAAAGATTCTCCAATTTTTAAGTTAACAAGACAGTTAACAAGCATTTAATTTTAGGTTTATTATTTGGTTTACGATATTTATTGTTTAGGTTAATGATTTAGTTTATAATCCTGTTAAGGAGTCAAAAAGATGGAACCATCGCTCGTTTTTGAAGGGCAGTTAAAAACAACCTACTACAACATCCAAGATCTTAGATACTCTGCAAAGGCAGGATATTTCCTGTCGCCGCAAGACATGGATTCTTTATTCGCCTACGAAGCGGACCTGCTCCGTAATCCCATTCAAAACCAATTAGAAAAATTACCTTTAAAAACCTACAACTCCGATTTTATCTTTTACGCGAATTGCGAAGAACTTCTCGCTTTGGAAAGGGACTACCTGAGAACCGTCAACGACGATGCTTCGCAATTCCCCGTTCCTCTTTCGATGCGGCATAGCGACGAAATCACCCGCTCCCGTGTCTATTCCGAACTTGAGGGATCTGTGAACATCGAAAACGTCCCCACCACTCGGAAGAGGACAGCCGATCTCATCGCTCAGAAAATCAAACCCGAAAATCGCAATGACGTCATTATCCTGAATATGGATAGCGCTATCGGATTTGTCTCGGAGAAGCCCGAATTCAACAAGGAGAACCTCCGAAAACTTTACGAGATCCTCAGCCATGGCTGCCTCGATGAAGAAGACCAATTGGCCCCCGACGCTTTCTATCGGAACGATGATGTCGAAATCGATGGCTACAAAGGCTGCCCCGTCGACAAAATCGAGAGTTGCATGGACAGTCTTTTTGCTTTCGTCAACCAGAACCTGTCCAATCCGAAATACACTTATCTCTTGCCTCACATCGCCCATTATTATCTCGTCTACATCCATCCCTATTTCGATTACAACGGGAGAACATCCCGCATGATTTCCCTTTGGATCTCGCTTCTTTCCAAAGCGGCCTCCTCTTTCCCCTGTTTCATCTCCGAAGCCATCAATCAGCGGAAATCTGGTTATTACTATGCCCTTGAAGACGCCAGGGACGCCCACAATGACTTAACGTATTTCCTGATTTATATCTATCAGGTTTCCCTCGATTTTTTTTACTGCTACAAGAACATCGAAAGCATCGAAACGACACTCAAAAATAAAGACATCACCTTGACTTCCACTCAAGAGAATTATTTAAAGCGGATCCTCATCTCCTACAAAGGGAAGTTCAGCTTCAAGGACTTTGAGAAATTCACCATGACCACCATGAGCAAGGTCGGAGCGCTCAAGATCCTGAACGCTTTTGAAAGTTATGGCGTTTTAAAATCTTCGCTATCCAACAGCAAACTAAAATTGTTTGATATCGATGTTTCGTGGCTGCCCTACAAGATGTCAAATATCAAATTCTAATCAGCACAAAGCATTTTGTATTATTTCTTAAAATAATCCATTTTGCTTGTGGGGAGAAAAGTTTCTCCCCAAAACCTACTATTACGGAATTTGTTTAAACCAATCGAAATGCCTTTTCAACTAGCGCCAAGATTTCCTCGATGGTCCTCGCTTCATCTCTCACAATGACATTAAAACCCGAATTCAAAAATTTGTTGTAGGCGTCAGCCGAGTTTACCTTCTTCAAGCATTCTCTAAAATTGTCGAGCGCTTTTTCGGGATTGCCCTCTTTCATCAACAATTGATACAAAAGGCGGTCTGGGGCCATGCAGTTGTGTTGCATATCGTTCCAAATCGTTCCTTTTCTTCCCGTGGGATGTGGGTTTTATATGCCGTTTGTGTTTCTTTGTGTTTCAAATCGTTCCGGCAATTCGCCCGCAGTTGGGGAGAAAATGGGGAGAAAAATTTCTCCCCAAAAGTCCAAAACAGCGATGAATAAATTATCATTCGGGAAAAAGAGCCTTCATTTTTTGAAAACGGCAAAGACGTTTCACGGAAAAATAAGCGATAAGCGAAGCCAGAAGTCCCACCGCAATCCCACCAACGACGTCAGTCCCATAATGGACCACGAAATACAGCCGAGAAGCCCCCATCAAAATTGGAAGAAAAAGAAAAGCCCAAGAGAAACGTTTGGGATAGAAAAAGAACAACGAGAAAGCGAATGAGGCCGCTAAAGTCGTATGGCCGGAAGGGAAGGAATACCCGGATTCGCCTAAAGATCCTGCGGCTACCCACCACTCATAAAAGGGGCTTGTCTGATCAGAAAAAGGCCGAGGACGGGCGACGAGGTTCTTCATCATCAGATTGCTGAACACAAAGCCAAGGGCAATCGCGGAAAAGGCGACAAGAGCGCTCCGCCTCGTCTTTTTGAAGACGGCAAGGATGGCCAAAGTCAAGAGGAAGCCGATTCCATAGTCCCCCAGAAAACTGATCCCCCGAAAAAACGGTCCGAAGAAAGCTCCGCCATTTTGGGTCAGCCAAGCGAAGGAGCGGCCGATGGCCTCATCGAAGGGATTCATGCTTTCTCCTCCACCGCTGCCTTTTCATCAAAATAGCGTTTGAGAGCAAAGCTGAAAATCGCACCGACGATGAAGGAAAGCACGCCCGCGACGATCATTCCCCCATCCAAAGGGGAATGGGCGTAATCGAAGGAAAGCAACACCGCCACGACGCTGCCCGCGACGAAAGAGAATATCGCCCAAGCCGTCCCCCTCGGGAATCTCCGCAGGAAAAAGGCCATGAGTTTCGAGAGGCTGACCAACCCGATCAGGACTCCGATGGCGAAAAAAGCCAAAAGCAAAAGGTTATGAAGCGGACTGCCGGCGATCCCCGAGAGCAAGCCCACGATCGGCTGATAGTAGCCCAAGATCAAAAGCACCATCGAACCGCTGACGCCCGGAACCACCAAAGCGCCCGCCCCGATGATTCCAACCAATACGATTAAGAAATAACGGTATAGCGGCATCCCCGTCGAGAGATCCACCGCCCCCAAAGAAGGGACGAAACATAGGCCGATCAAGCCGGTAAAAGGAAGGGCCAACGAGAGAAGGTTAATCCGGGAAAAGCCTTTCTTTTTGGCGGACGTAAAAATCGAAGGTAAGGAGCCTAAGGTGAAACCGGAGAAAAGAGCAATGGTCGGAAAAGGACAATATTGCAATGCGTACTTTAGGGGGAAGAACATCGCACCGAAGCCGACGAGAAAGCCTAAGAAAATAGGCAGAATGAAGGCAAAACTATCCCGGAAACGCTTGCGGAATGAGCCGATGGCCTCGACCAATCCGTCATAGACGCCGGTGATGACCGCGACGCTGCCCCCATCGATCCCCGGAACGATGAAGGCCGCCCCAATCCCGATGCCAGAGGCGAAACGCCCCCACCATTTCTTTTCCATTTTTCGTCCTCCTAAAAGAAAGCTCGGCGTCATCATAGCCGGGCTTCGGAAACGGGAGATTAAGCGGAGATTAACCGCAGGTAAAATCGTTAGCGGAACGAATAGCCGCCGTTCCGCACATTGATAAGATGGACGGGATTTGCAGGGTCTTTTTCGATTTTTTCGCGCAGCCGGTTGATATGGACCACCACGGTCTGGGAGTCGCCGAGGGCCTCCATCCCCCACAGCCTTTCATAGAGATCCTCTTTGGTGTAGAGAATGCCTTTGTTGGTCATGAGAAAGGAAAGGAGTTCGTATTCCTTGTTCTTGAGCTCGACGCTCTTGCCATCCACGCTCAGCGTGTGGCTCCCCAGATCCAAGACGATGTTACCCTCGACGAGCTTCTTCCGCTCGCCTTCCCCGGGCTTGAGCCGCTCGTATTCGGCGAGGCGGGACTTGACCCGAGCCACCAAAACCGAAGGCGAGAAAGGCTTCTCGACGTAATCGTCCCCGCCGAGCCCCAGCCCGCGGATCTTATCCAAATCGCCGGTCTTCGCCGTCACGAAGATGATGGGGACATCCAGGTGTTTTCTTAATTCCTCACAGATGGCGAACCCGTCCAAGGAAGGAAGCATCACGTCGAGGAGGATCAGGTCGAAATCCCCTTGAAGCGCCCGAGTCAGCGCTTTGCGACCGTCATTCGCGATTTCGACCGAAAAGCCATAGAGAGTGAGATAGTCTTTCTCGATCATGGCAATGGCATCGTCGTCCTCGGCGATCAGAATCTTTTTCATTGGCCCGCTCCTTTCGGAAAGCTCATGTCGATCTCCAGTCCGCCCAAGGGACCCTTCTTGGCGCTGACGGCGCCCCCGGCGTCCTCGACGATCTTCTTGACGATGGCGAGGCCGAGCCCGCTCCCGTTCTCCGGATGGCTCCTTGAGGCATCGCCCCGATAGAAGGCATCGAACAAAAGCGGCAGTTCGTCCTCTTTAACGCCAGGGCCGTCGTCATACGCTCTTAGACCATAGCGGTCTCCTTCCGCGAACAGCTCAAAAACAAGATGGCCTTCCTTCGCCGTTTTGTATTTGAGGCTATTGCCCGCGAGATTGGAAAGAACTCGGGCAAAAGAACGTTCGCCCATCGGCAGCGAGAAATCCAGATGCCCTTCCTTCTCAAGCGATAGTCCCGAACGAAGATAGAATTCGCGGTTCTCGTCCATGAACTGATCAATCGAGCCCGCAGCGCTGACGAGCGGCGTCTCGCGATCTTTAGGTGAAGTAACAACGCTCATTTGACCCAAGAGCCCATCGATCTCAATCGCCTTGTCGCGGATCGTCTCGAGGTATTTCTTTTTGAGCAAAGGCGTCGCGGCCACCCCATCGAGGATGCCTTCGGCCGAACCCCGAATCGCGGTGAGAGGGCTCTTGATGTCGTGGGCAAGACCGCTCACGAGAATCTCCCGCGAACGCTCATCATCCTTCAGGCTTTGAATCGAGGCGGCCGTCTTCTCGCTCATCGCGTTGTACTCGGCGATAATCGGGCTGAACTCATCATCCCCGTCGTAGGGGATGCGATAGCCAAAATTGCCTTTTTCGTTTTGCTTAGCCCCTTCGAGCAAGAGGTTAAGCGGCTTCTCGATCCGGCGGAATAGGCTTCGTGAGAGAAAAAGGTCGCAAAGGACAATGCTCAAAATCACTCCGAAAAGAAAAACCGAGGTGGCAACGATGAGAAGCACTTTCAGATTACGGTAAGAAAGGGCGGTGTCATTGCAAAAGAAAGCGATTCGATAGTCAACGTTCGCCGAGGTGTAGAGGGTGAAATAAAGCTCGCGTCCGCTCAAGGAGATGAAAGCCCCATCTGTCGCTTGGCTAAGTAGCGTGGCATCCACCGCTTGGGCGGCGCCGAACTCAAAATAGGATCCGCTGGGGTCTTGGATGGAAAGCCGGACCTGGTTCGGGTCGAGCGGCGCGCAAAAAGAGACGAGCTCCTTCTTGGGGTCGGCGTGAGAAAAGCACTCATCGACCTCTTTGATTAGTGCCTCACGGGATTGGTAAAAGGTCTCCTGATCGAACCCTGTGCCCCCACTTTTGGCGAGAACCGAATAACCGATCCCGACGGAAGCCCCACCAACGACGAGGGCGACCGAAATCGGAATCAGAATCATGAAAAGGTTCGACGATTTGATCCGGCGGGCGATGGTCATAGCTTCATCATCCCCCATTTCCAGCCGATTCGGTAGACGGTTGCGCCTTCTGAGAAAAACGGTCGGTCAGAAGATAGAGCGCAAACGGCGCGCTCGTCTTTTTCTTTGCGGATTCTTTTATGGGCATGGCTCTATTGTAGGCATTTCCTTTCTTTGGCGGATAAACTGGGGATAAACTCGTTCAAACGATTTCCCAAAAAAATAAGTGAAGAAGTCCTCCTAAAAGAGGCAATCATGAAGGTTCTCGAGCCAAATCCCCTTTTCGTTAAATCACGGGCGATATCCCGATTGGACTGATGGAAATAGTCAGAAGAGGTGCTCAGGAGGTCTATGGTGTATCTCGGAGCCCACCTCATTTCTGCAATGAGGCAACTTTTGGCGAGAAAATAGCGAGAAAATGCCCTTTTTCTTTACATTTTGAGGCTCGATTTTCAAAGGAATATTCCTTTGCAAAG
>Ga0183095_11441_pt1 | contig 17854 bp, 14 predicted proteins | sample BioMet4_FD_130346 | JGI IMG/M metagenome (GOLD analysis project Ga0183095, IMG submission 130346) | Microbial communities from bioreactor (seeded with sewage sludge) at LBNL, California, USA - Biofuel metagenome 4 (v2) (version 3) | ecosystem: Engineered > Bioreactor > Anaerobic > Unclassified ...
TTTTTTGTTCGGAGGCAGTTACTCCAAAGAGCCCTCGTCAGGCCGGATTACTCCCTTATCTTAAAATAAGTGCAGCGAATCAGCACCTGGCTGGTACTGTCCGACTACACTTACAGCGTACTAAAGAGCCCGGATGCGGTCCGGACTCCTGAAAATCGTGATTTTCCTCTTCCTATTTATGGAAGCGGATGTGCAGATGCGGATTCTCCTCGGCCGCCCGGGACATCACCAGCAGGATCTGATACGCGTAGCTGCTGCGGCAGATCTCATCCAGGTTTTCCTTGGTCAGCACGATTTCCGTGTCCTGACTCACTTCCGACAGGCAGTCGTTCAGTGCATCCAGGTTCGCCCCGTAGTATTCCGGGAACGCGAACTCCTTCTGCAGCCAGGCATGGGCGCTTCTGCGCTCGCTCAGCTTTCTGCCGTCCAGTACGATTTCATGCTTCATTTGGCGCCGTCCTTGTCATACAGCAGGGTGAAACTCTCATAGTGGTCCTTCGTGTAGTAGATCAGGCCGTCATTGGAATAGATGATCCGCTTGGCGCCGCGGCTCTTCTTTCCCAGCGTGCCGATATCGCATTCGTGGTAGACCCGGCCGTCTGCTTCCGGCACGGTCTTCTCATAGTTGGAATAGACATCGCCGCCGATGCACTTGCCGGGAGCGAAGGATTCCAGGCTGCCGCCTTCCCAGCCCAGCCTGCGGGCTTCCTTCTTGGTGATGTAGTTGTCCGGCAGATGGCCGTATTCATGCAGATAGAGGGCGACTTCGTCTTTCGTGTCGTAGCTGCCGGCTTCGTCAAGGGTTTCTGCCGAAGCGGCGGCAGCAGCGGACGGTTCCGCGCTCCTGGCGGCGGCGGTGGCTGCCGGCGCGGCATCTGCCGACGCCGCTGTACTGCTGACCGGGCTGGCCGTGCAGGCGCACAGCAGGCCCAGCGTCAGTACGCTGAGCAGCAGCTTCTTCAGACGTTCCATTCCGTGTGGACGAGGAACAGATCTTCCAGTTCCTGGAAATCGTGGATGCGGCGGACGTCCGACAGGGAGATCCGCAGCGGATCATTGAAGTACCAGATCGGCATCATGCCGGCGCGCACGGCGCCGACGATGTCCGTGCAGAAGGTGTCGCCGACAAAGGCGATCTCCCTGCACTCCAAATTCAGGTCGCGGGCGGCCTGTTCGTAGATGCGCTTGTCCGGCTTCTTGACGCCGAAGGTCTCGGAGACCAGCACGGTGTCGAAGAATCCGCGCAGGCCGAGGCGGTCGATCTTCGCATTCTGCGTGGAAGCCGGGCCGTTGGTGACGCAGCCCAGCTTGTAGCGCTGCTTCAGCTTGGTCAGGATGTCATGGCAGCCGGGCGCTTCGATCTGAAACTGGTCGAAGTCCGCATACCAGTCGTTTACGCACTTCTGTACATCAAGATCGGGCAGATAGTGCTTGCGGATCTCCTCGAACACATGCGACTTGGAGATCGTGCCGAGCTCATCCCAGGTCATGCAGCGCTGGACGATGCCCTCAAACTCGATGCCGGCGGGATCCATGTCCGGAAACAGGTGATGGCACATGTCCCGGTACTTGAAATACGCGGATTCCGTACGGTTGGACAGCGTCCCGTCGTAATCAAACAGGATACCGCGGATCATTGGGGCTTCTTCGTTCCGCATTCACCGCAGTAGGCGCCGGTGTTCTTCGTGCCGCACTGCGGGCAGATCCATTCCTGCGGCTTTTCGGGAGCCGGAGCGGGTTCCGCCGGCTTTTCCGGTTCAACCGGTTTTTCTTCCGCCGGCTGTTCCGGTTCGGCCGGAGCCGGGGCCGGGGCTGCAGCCGCTTCCTGCGGTCCGTAATCGGATGCCTTGTTCGGATTGTCGTAGACTTTTTCACTGCCGGAATCTTCGGTGTCCGCTTTTGCGAGCTTCCGGTACAGAACGGTCTCGCCCATGTAGTTGTACGGCAGCGTCCACAGCACTTCCACCAGGCCGAACGTCACCATGCCCAGAAGATGCCAGCCCAGATAGCTCAAGTCAAAGACGAACAGCTCCCACTTTCTGCCGTCGGTCATCTGCTTGGACATCGCGAGAATGTCCTCAGGCTCCTGATCCGGATAATCCTCTGTCAGGTACGGGACGAAATAGTACTCATAGTATTTGACAAGGCCGGGGATGACCAGCAGCAGCGACCACAGGAAGATGAACAGGTCGCGGCGGAAGAAGGTCTTGATGACGCGCATGTAGTTCTCTTTCCAGAAACCGCTGCCGATTGTTCCCTTGGCGGTGCCGTCGACGGACTTTTTAAAGTAGTTGCGGCTGCCGTATTCCAGCGGATCCAGCAGGAAGACCTTGATCAGGATTGCGATGATGATGGCCGCAGCGCCGAGGCTGATGACCCACCCCAGCATGCTGCTGTGGCTGATCTGCTCCCAGGCCTGCTGGCTCTGTTCATAGCCGCTGCCGGAATTCTCACTGCCGCTCTGGCCGGATCCGCCGCCGGTCGTGGCCAGCGCCAGCAGCAGGCCGGCTCCCACCAGCGGCCAGTAATTGGCGCGGACGTACTGCTTCGCTTCCGCTTTCACATCTGCACGCGTGAAGTATTCCATGATGTTTCCCTCCCGGTTCTATCTGAATTCATTCTACCACAGACAAACAAAGGACATCCGCGTGGATGTCCTTGTTGTTTGAAGATTTCTGCCCGCTTACTTCTCGATGGAAGTGATGTTGCCCGAGCCGACGGTTCTGCCGCCCTCGCGGATGGAGAACTTCGTGCCCTGCTCAACAGCGATCGGAGCAAGCAGCTCGACTTCCATCTCGACGTTGTCGCCAGGCATGCACATTTCGGTGCCGGCCGGCAGGTTGATGACGCCGGTGACATCGGTGGTGCGGAAGTAGAACTGCGGACGATAGTTGGAGACGAACGGTGTATGACGGCCGCCCTCTTCCTTCGTCAGAACATAGACCTGCGCCTTGAACTTGGTGTGCGGGGTAACAGATCCCGGCTTTGCCAGAACCTGGCCGCGCTCGACCTCATCACGGTTGATGCCGCGGAGCAGCGCGCCGATGTTGTCGCCGGCTTCTGCAAAGTCCAGAGTCTTGCGGAACATCTCGAGTCCGGTGACAACCGTCTTCTTGGTCGGCTTGATACCGACGATTTCGACTTCGTCATTCAGATTCAGCTTGCCTCTCTCGACACGGCCCGTCGCGACAGTGCCGCGGCCGGTAATCGTGAAGACGTCCTCAACAGCCATCAGGAACGGCTTGTCGAGCTCATGAACAGGGGTCGGGATCCAGGTGTCCACAGCGTCCAGGAGTTCCTGGATGCACGGTGTCCACTTCGGATCATCCTCGAGGGCCTTCAGAGCGGAGCCGCGGATGATCGGCGTGTTGTCGCCGTCGAATCCGTATTCCGTCAGAAGCTCGCGGACTTCCATCTCAACCAGGTCGATCAGTTCCGGATCATCGACCATGTCGCACTTGTTCAGGAAGACAACCATGCGGGGGACACCCACCTGACGGGCGAGCAGGATGTGCTCACGGGTCTGCGGCATCGGTCCGTCGGTTGCAGCGACGACGAGGATTGCGCCGTCCATCTGCGCTGCGCCGGTGATCATGTTCTTGATGTAGTCAGCATGCCCCGGGCAGTCGACGTGTGCATAGTGACGGCCCTTGATGTCGCTGCCGTCCTTGCCCTTGCGGTCGTTGGTCTTGTACTCGACGTGGGCGGTGTTGATGGTGATGCCTCTTGCCTTCTCTTCCGGAGCGGCGTCGATCTGATCGTAGTCCTCGAATTTCGCGAGGCCTTCTTTGGACAGGAACTTGGTGATTGCCGCTGTCAACGTGGTCTTGCCATGGTCAACGTGACCGATGGTTCCGATATTCACGTGTTGGAGCGTTCTGTCAAATTTTTCCTTTGCCATTGTGCTTTTTCCTCCATTTATCTAGCTTTTTTGTGCCGATATCATTCTATGATATCCGCCCGGCAAATGCAATAACCTACTTGGCTGCAGAATCGGATGAATTCTTCTCGACGATGGCTTTGGCGATGTTCTTCGGGACCTCTTCATAATGGTCCATCTGCATCATGTACGTGCCTCTGCCCTGGGTGAAGGAACGCAGGTCGGTCGCGTAGCCGAACATCTCGGAAAGCGGGATGAAGGCGCGGACCTTGACGGCGTTGCCGATCTCGCCCTGCTCGCGGATCTGACCGCGGCGCTTGGTGATGTCGCCCATGACGCTGCCGAGGTATTCGCTCGGCGCCGTCACGTCAACGCTCATGATCGGTTCCAGAATGACCGGATCGCATCTCTTGGCGGCTTCCTTGAGCGCCAGCGATGCGGCGATCTTGAAGGCTGCTTCCGAGGAGTCGACCTCGTGGTAGCTGCCGTCAAACAGCGTGGCTTTCAGATCGACGATCGGGTATCCGGCGATCAGGCCGTTCGGCAGCGCCTGTTCGAGGCCCTGCTGCGTCGGCTTGATGTATTCCTTCGGGACGGTGCCGCCGACGACTGCGTCGACGAACTCGAATCCCTTGCCCTCATTCGGTTCAAAGCGGATCCAGACGTCACCGTACTGGCCGTGGCCGCCGGTCTGGCGGATGAAGCGGCCTTCGCATTCCGCACTCTTGCGGATGGTCTCACGGTAAGCGACCTGCGGAGCTCCCGCTGTCGCCTCGACTTTGAACTCGCGGCGCATACGGTCCATGATGATGTCCAAATGCAGCTCGCCCATGCCGGCGATGATGGTCTGGCCCGTCTCTTCATCCGTATAGGTCTTGAAGGTCGGGTCTTCCTCCGCCAGCTTGGCCAGCGCCGCATCCATCTTTTCGGAATCGGCCTTGGTCTTCGGTTCGACGGACATCTGAATGACCGGCTCCGGGAATACCATGGATTCCAGAATGATCGGGTGGTTCTCATCGCACAGGGTGTCGCCGGTCGTCGTGTTCTTCAGGCCGACAGCGCCGGCGATGTCACCGGCATAGACTTCCGTGATATCGGCGCGGTGGTTTGCATGCATGCGGACCAGACGGCCGAATCTCTCACGCTTGTCCTTGGTCGCATTCAGCACGTAGCTGCCTGCGCTGCAGACGCCGGAGTAGACGCGGAAGTAGGTCAGGCGGCCGACGAACGGGTCGGTAGCGACCTTGAACGCCAGCGCGCTGAACGGCTGGTCATCCGCGGGTTTGCGGTCTTCCTCGGTGCCGTCTTCCAGATGTCCGATAATGGCCGGAACATCGGTCGGCGCCGGCAGGTAGTCAATGACGGCATCCAGCAGCGGCTGCACGCCCTTGTCCTTGTAGGCGGAACCGCACAGAACCGGGAAGAACTCGGAAGCGCAGACGCCCTTGCGGATCGCGCGCTTGATCTGTTCGACTGTCGGCTCCTTGCCGTCTAGAACAGCCATCATCAGCTCATCGTCGTAATCGGCGACGGCTTCGATCATCTGTTCCCGCATGGCCTTGGCCTGCTCGAGGTACTTCGGATCGACTTCGGTATCGGTGAATTCGGTACCGAGCTCGTTTTCATAGATGTGCTGTCTCATCAGCACCAGGTCGATCATGCCGCGGAAAGTGCTCTCCGCGCCGATCGGCATCTGGATGGCTGCGGCCTTTGCGCCCAGCCGGGTTCCGATGGACTTCACGCTCATGTAGAAGTCAGCGCCCGTCGCATCCATCTTGTTGGAGAAGACGATGCGCGGGACCTTGTATTCCGAAGCCTGCCGCCAGACGGTTTCCGTCTGCGGCTCAACGCCGGCCTTGGAATCCAGAACGGTGACTGCACCGTCCAGGACTCTCAGCGAACGCTCGACCTCAACCGTGAAGTCGACGTGCCCCGGAGTATCGATGATGTTGATCTGGTGGCCCTTCCACTGGCAGGTCGTGGCAGCGGACGTGATCGTGATGCCGCGTTCCTGCTCCTGGACCATCCAGTCCATCTGGCTGTCGCCGTCGTGGGTCTCACCGATCTTGTAGATCTTTCCGGTGTAATACAGAATGCGCTCCGTCGTCGTCGTCTTGCCGGCGTCGATGTGCGCCATGATACCGATATTTCGTATGTGGTCCAGGCTAAATTCTCTCGGCATATCTTAACTCCTTCCGTCTTGCGTTGCGGATTACCAGCGATAGTGAGCGAATGCCTTGTTCGCCTCGGCCATCTTGTGCGTGTCTTCCTTCTTCTTTACAGATGCGCCGGTTCCGTTGGCGGCATCCATGATTTCTGCGGCCAGTCTCTGCTCCATGGTCTTCTCATGACGCAGTCTGGAATAGTTGACGAGCCAGCGCAGACCCAGCGTGAGCTTCCGCTCAGCGCTGACTTCGACCGGGACCTGATAGTTGGCGCCGCCGACTCTGCGGAGCTTCAGCTCCAGCATCGGCATGACGTTGCCCAGCGCCTTCTCGAAGACCGCCATCGGCTGCTCGCCGGTCTTCTGCTCGATGATATCAAATGCGTTGTACAGAATCGCCTGCGCGGTTCCTCTCTTGCCGTCGATCATAATCTTGTTGATCAGCTTGGTGACCAGCTTGGAATTGTAGATCGGATCGGCCAGAACATCTCTCTTTGCGATATAACCCTTACGTGGCATGTTCTTATCCTCCCTTACTTAGCCGCCTTCGGCTTCTTGGCTCCGTAGCGGGAACGGGCCTGGTTGCGGTCTGCAACACCGGCGCAGTCCAGCGTGCCTCTGATGATGTGGTAACGGACGCCAGGGAGATCCTTGACACGGCCGCCGCGGATCATGACGACGCTGTGCTCCTGCAGGTTGTGTCCGATTCCCGGGATGTAGGCCGTAACCTCCATGCCGTTGGACAGACGCACACGGGCGTACTTTCTCAGTGCCGAGTTCGGCTTCTTCGGTGTCATGGTGCCGACACGCGTGCAGACGCCTCTCTTCTGCGGACTGTTGAGACTGATGGGACGGGTCTGCAGGCTGTTGAAGCCTTTGCCCAGAGCCGGAGACTTGGACTTGTAGACCTTATCGGTGCGCCCTCTGCGCACCAGCTGATTGATTGTAGGCATTTCGAATCGTTTCTCCTTTCAACGTTTATGCACACACTTCCTAGTGTGCCCTACTTTCGCCTGAATATAGGCTTAGTCGATGACTAAGCCTTTTTTCCGCTAAGCTCATACATCATAATAGAGCGAAAACCCGCTGTCAATGCTTTTTTGCAGCCGGCCCCCTCTTTTCATGCAAAACCGGGTCACGGACCCGGTTCAGCGCTTCCGGCAGTACTGTTCGAGGGTGTCATAGAGCCGCTGCGGCTCGATCGGCTTGGGCAGATGGGCGTTCATGCCCGCCGCCTTCGCCTTTTCCACATCGGACTGGTAGGCGTCCGCGGTCATCGCGATGATCGCGGTGCCGGCATCGCGGCGCTTCAGCGCCCGGATCTGCCGGGCCGCCTCATAGCCGTCCATGACCGGCATGCGGATGTCCATCAGCACGGCGTCGTAGGTGTATTCCGCGGCGCCGGAGAATTTCTGCACGCCCTCGGCGCCGTCTCTTGCGCAGTCCACGATCACGCCCTTGACGCTCAGCAGCTTGCGGGCGATCTCCATGTTGACGCGGTTGTCCTCAACCAGCAGCACCCGTCTTCCCGCCAGTCCGGTATGTGCGTTTTCAGATACGGCTTCCTCCTCCGGCATTCCCTGCAAAGCCGGCTGAAAGCGGATGTTCACCTGCACCCTGGTGCCTTTGCCCAGTTCGCTGTCGACCTTGACCGTGCCGCCCAGCTTCTCCACCAGACGCTTGACGATGGCCAGCCCCAGTCCGGAGCCGCCGATGCCGGTGCTGCCGGCCAGGCGCTCCTGCGCGAAAGGCTCAAAGACCCGCGGCAGAAAGCTCTTGGAGATGCCGCAGCCGCTGTCCTGAACCGTCAGTACAGCATCAATGGTGCCGTCCGCCAGAGGATGCTGGCGGCAGACCACCTGAATCGAACCGCCTTCCGGCGTGAACTTGACGGCGTTGCTCAGAATGTTGATGGCGATCTTCTTGAGGCACAGAGAATCGCTCAGCACCGGCGTCTCGCTTCTTTCCGCATCCAGAGTCAGATGGATGTTTCTTGCCTGCAGGGTCGGTTCCAGAATGGTGATGTCACTCTGCACGAGGCTGCTGAGCAGCAGCGGCTCCGCGTGCATTGAAATACGGCCGGTCTCCATGCGGGAAAGGTCCAGAGTATCATTGATCAGCATCAGCAGGGTCTCGCCGGACAGCCGGATCTTCTCCAGATATTCGCGCATCTCCTGCGGATCGCTGCTTTTCAGGGCCAGTTCCGTGTAGCCGATCACGCCGTTCATCGGCGTGCGCATGTCATGGCTGACATTGCCCAGGAACTCGGTCTTCAGGCGGTCGGCCTCACGGGCCTGATCGACGGCCTTCTGCAGCTGGCGGGCCCGCTCCTGTTCCTCGCGGACGATGTCAGTGACGTCGCTGCGGGTCACCAGGATTTTCTCCCGGGTATCGCCGAGCCAGCAGTAGCTGTACTTCTTGCGGATGCCTTCGGCGCCGTTCTGACGCACGACAAAGGAATAGTTCTGGCGCAGCTCGAGCTGGCTGATCACCCGCTCCAGGCTGCCGGCCTTCTCATAGCCCTTCAGGTCCCCCGGATCGGCGGAGCCGAAGCTCATGCGCAGCACATCCTGATAGCGCGAGCTGGCGCTGACCAGCCGGTAGCTGCCGTTGTCCGGCACGCTGAAATACTCAAAGCGCCCGGTCTTCGGATTGGCCACCGCCAGGAAGTCGTATTCGCCCTCCGTCAGGGTGCCGATGATCTGTTCGCCGAGCTTGGTCTCATCACAGTCAATGATGCAGCAGACGGCCTCAATGTCCTGGGTCGCCGGATTCTGCGTCATATGCACATACAGCGTCAGCCAGTGGATGGTATCCTCGGTGACATAGCCGCGGGCGGTCGCTTCCAGACGGTTGCTGCCGTTCAGGAAGACCGCCATCATGTTCTCGCGGCTGAAAGTCCCTGCAAAAGCCTCACGCTCGCGGTCGGAGGCGATGCGTCCGGCCATATTCTCTGCCAGCTGGTCAAAGCTGCGGCTGCGTATCATCGGCTTGTAGTATTCCTGAGAGGTCTCCAGATCGCTGACCGTGCCCTGCGACACATTCAGGCGGAAGCTGCCGATCGCGTTCGGGTTCATCTTCAGCATGTCCTGGTAGATGCCCTCGTACTTGCGCTCGGCAATCTTGGCCGCGGTCACGTCCTGACCGATGCCGTAGGCCTTGACCGGCCGGCCGATCTCATCATAAAAGACGGAATAGGTGATCTTCTCGCAGACCGGCGGCATGCCATCGCGGGGCAGCTGCCAGAACTCGCCGGTCACCAGCGGCGCCCCTTCCACGATCTTCCGGTACATCTCCAGAATGGCGGCGTGCTCGGAAGGCTTGTATTTGCCGAGCACGGATTCCGGCACATCCGTAAAGACCCTGACGGCGTTGGCGGAATCATGGCTGTGGCGGTTGCGGATCAGAGACGTCAGCGTACGGCTGGCGATGTCGTATTCCCAGACCGCCAGATCCGCGCCCCGGGCCGCCAGCTGATAGATCTGACGGTTCATGCGCAGCTCCTCTTCCGTGCGCTTCTCGGCAGTGATGTCATGATAGCTGAAGAAGCCCAGCTGGCTGCCGTCCTCCTGCAGGACTGCGGTGCCGCGCCGGTGGATCCAGACGGATTCACCCGTCTGGATGTTGCGGGTCTGGTAGACCGCATCGCTGCGTCCGTCCCGGAACACATGCACAAGATCGTCCTTGACCATCGGCATGAACTCCGGCATTACGCGCACGAAAATGCCGGCGAAATCCTCGGCAATCAGCTGTTCCCGCGTCATCCCCTTGATCTGGCAGAGATAGCGGTTGACGCCGATGCGCCGGATCAGGCCGTTCTTCTTTTCATAGACCGCGATGCCCGCGGGGATGCCGTCGATGGTCTCCTGCAGGACGCGGTTGTCCGCCTGCAGCTGCTGATAGGCCTGATGATGGGCGGTGATGTCCGTCAGAAACAGCGCGGCGGCTTCCCGGCCGTACCAGTCCATGCGCTCGCCGTTGACCCGGAACCAGCGCTCATGCACGGTGTCGTGGACATCCTCCTCCAGCGTATCCCGGTTCTCAAGACGATGCAGCGGGCACCATTCACAGCGGCTGCTGCGGCCGCTGGCGAATGCCCAGCAGGGGCCGCCGCTGTACGGCATGCCGGTCTTCCACAGATCCTCTGCCGCATCATTGGCGAACAGAATCTCATCCGTCTTGAGATCGATGACGGCGACGATGGAATTGAAGTGCGCAATCAGGCCGGCCTGGCTCTGCGCTTCCAGCGTGCTGTTGACAACGACCCCCAGCATCGCCGGAACATTGTGGTACAGGCCGATCAGACGGGCCTTCATATGCAGCCAGACATAGCCGGTTTCCTTGTTGTGGACACGATAGTAACAGCCGCCGCCGGTGATGCCCTGACGGGCGGATTCCATCAGCCTGAGCAGATACGGCCGGTCCGATTCAAAAACAACATTCAGGAGGTTGCCGTCCGGAACGGCGGCGCGGTCTTCCAGGGAAATGCCGGTGATCTGCGGCATGCCGGCGGAAAGATACAGCGCTTTCATGCTGCCGGGTTCCAGCAGATAGATGCCGAAATCGCCTGGTGTGCTCTGAATGATGGTCTGCAGACGCTCTTCACTGAGTTCGCAGATGCCGGGATCCCACGGTTTGTTCATAAGCACAGTTTACAACATCCCGGAAGCCTGCGGCGCAGGAATCTCATCCGGAATGATATACTGGCTGTAGAGGTGATGGAGATGCTGCGATACGCGATACTGGGACCAGGCAGGATCAGCCACCGTTTTCTGAACGGAATGCAGTATGCGGACGATGCGAAAGTGACCGCGTTCGCCTGCCGGGATCCGCAGAAGGCGCAGGATTATGCCGGGGAAGCCCATGTGGAAACCGTCGAAACCTACGAACAGATGTATGACGATCCCAATGTGGATGCCGTCTATATTGCCACCCCGCCGTTTGTCCACTACCGGCAGATCCTGGACTGTCTAAACCACGGCAAGCACGTGCTGTGCGAGAAACCGCTGTGCGAGACCGCGGACCAGGCCAGAGAGCTGTTTGCGCTGGCCCGGTCCAGACACCTGACCCTGATGGAAGCCCAGAAAGGCCTGTTCCTGCCGGCCTGGCAGGATATCCGCAGCTGGCTTGACGGGCAGCGGATCGGCAGAGTGCTGGCAGCGGAGGCGTCCTTCTGCCGCCGCAACACCCTGGACCGCAGCCACTGGGTTTTCACGATGCCCTGCAACGGCGCCATGTACGACGTCGGCGTCTATCCGCTGGCGGAACTGCTGTCGCTGTTCCCCGCCGCGACCATCTCCCTGAAGCGCACCGACGCCTATGCCGGCGAATGCCCCATCTCTTCCGTCATCACGATGGTCAACGCCGACGGCGTGCTGCTTGATGTCAAGGCGTCCATCGACTACACGGCGGAGAATTACCTGAACATCTATGGCGAATCCGGACGCATCGAATGCCAGGACTTCTGGAAGACCCGCACCGCCCTGTGCATCCCTGACAGCGGCGAACGCATCCTGAAGAACTACGACTATCCGAGTGAATTCACGTTTGAGATCAGCCACTTCTCCGAACTGGTCCGCCAGGACGTCAGCGAAAGCCCGCGCATGAGCTCCGCGCTGTCCATCCGTGAGATCGGCATCGTGGAAAAGCGCGGCTGAGGATTCCCCGCGCTTGCCGGCCAATCCGGCTATAATAAGGAATGGAGGAATACCATGGCCAGAGAAAACAAAGTCTGTGATTTCTGTCTGGAAGAAGGCAAGGGCCTGTTCAAGCAGCCCGAAGCGCTCCCGGATGGTCATTATGTCTGCAAAAAATGCCGCAGGATCATTGAAAGCTATGATCTGCCGCTGAAATATGATCTGTTCCAGCTTCTCGTGACCGCCTCTCCGGACATGACGGACATGATCATGGGGGATTATCTGGAGCATCATACTGCCGATGACTCCCTGGCGAAGTTCTATCCGCTGCCCAAGGTCCTGATGCATGACGGCGAGCACTGCATCACCGCCTGGGATGCGTCCATCACCGTCACAAAAGCGATGATTCCGGACGAAGCCGGTCCGGCCCGCGTGCTGGACGTCGCCCGCACGAACATCTCGAACCTGGCCGACGCGCCGGGCGAAAGCGGCAGCGAGACGGTCAAGGGCACCCTGTATCTGACCGACGCCGCCCTGTATTTCCTGAGCGGCCATTTCTGCAACTGCCACCGCACCGCGCACATCATGCGCAGCCAGAGCGACGGGAACCGGATCCGGGTCGTCGAAAAAGAAAAGAACTTCACGTATACCGTGAAGAGCACCACCATCTTCTTCCTGCGCGAGCGCTTCTACCACAAGGTGACCGCCGCCAAGGCGAACCGCCGGCAGAATCTGATCTACCTGACCGGCGACAACGAGATCGCCATCACCCCGGGCATCTACAAGATTCCGAAGAACATCGACCCGGGCGTCTATGACGTCACCGCCGTCAAGGACGGCGTGCTCAGCGTGCAGGACGTGTACGGGCGTGTGCATGCATGGTACGGCGGCAGCGAGCCGATCCGCCTGGAATCCGGATCCGTTCTGGAATCCGGCGGCGAATACCGTCTGCGCAAGCACAAGCAGTAACCAGGGAAGCAGAACCGGATGGAGACATCCGGTTTTCTTATGCCGACGGCGCTTCCAGCTGGCGGCGCACCGTCTTCAGGGACGAAGCCAGCACCGGGATCAGATACAGCACTGCTGAAGTCCAGGCCGACTGATCGGCGCAGCAGATGGCGGCGAAGCCGTAGGGCGCCGTGAACAGCATGCAGACGGCGCAGCGGGCGCACATTTCGATGACGCCGGCGGTCATGGCCCGGCGGCTGAAGCCGATGCTCTGCACCATCTGGCGCAGCACGATGACCAGGCCCAGCATCGGATAGAAGAAGCCGATGTCGCGCAGGTAGCGGGCGGAGGCGTCGAGGATCGCGGGATCCGCATTCTCGAGGAACAGCAGGGTCATGCTGCGGCCGCCGAAAACCAGCAGAAGCATGGCCGGCACGCTGTAGACCAGCGCCGTCAGCACGCCGATGCGCACACCCTCCTGGATGCGGTCCGGCTGGCGGGCGCCGCAGTTCTGCGAACAGAACGTGGCCGCCGCCGTGCCGAAGGCGTCAAACGGGCACATCGCCAGCTGCTTGATCTTCAGGCCGGCGGCATAGGCAGAGACATAGACCGTGCCCAGCGTGTTGTTGCACGTCTGCATGACCATCGAGCCGATGGCCGTGATCGAATACTGCAGGCCCATGGGCAGACCCATGTCCAGCTGCTTCAGGGCCATGGTCCCGTCCCAGCTGCGCTCATCGCGCTGCGGATGCAGGATGGCGAAGCGGCGGCGGATCGTCCACAGGCACAGCAGGCCGCTGATGCCCTGGGAGACGATGGTGGCCAGGGCGGCGCCGAAGCAGCCCCAGTGCAGGTTCAGGATGCAGAAGAAATCCAGGAAGATGTTGAGAGTCGCGGAAAAGGCCAGAAACAGGAACGGCGTCTTCGAGTCGCCGATGGCGCGCAGGATGCCGGACAGATAATTATAAAGAAGGGTGCAGGAGATGCCCCAGAAGATCGTGACCAGATACGCATAGGCGTCCGCGTAGATCTCCGCCGGCGTCTGCAGGGTGTGCAGGATCCAGCCGCACAGCGACACCGTCAGCGCCGTCAGCAGGGCGGCGAACAGCGCGGTCAGCACGCCGCCGATCCAGACATAGCGGCGCATGGTCCTGTAATCCCTGGCGCCGAAACTGCTGGCGACGGGGATCGTGAAGCCGATCGGCATGCCGATGCAGAAGCCCAGCACCAGAAACTGCACGGAGGAGGAGACGCCGACGCTGGCCAGAGCGTTGGCACCCAGAGTACGGCCGACAATCGCCGCATCGGTCAGGTTATAGGCCTGCTGGAACAGGTTGCCCAGCAGCAGCGGTATGGAAAAGCGCAGGATCAGATCCAGCGCCTTGCCCTGCGTCATCGATTTTCCTCTGGATTCCGCCATGCCTTCTCCTGAGATTCCGGCCGCCGGGCGGTCAGAGAATCTTCTTGCTGCTGCAGTAGATATTCGGATACTGATCCGGATGCGGATACAGGAATTTGCCTTTCGGAAGCGTGCCGGCCTGCTTTGCCGCAATCAGCTCTTCCGCGATCTCATACGTCTTCAGCATCTGTTCCAGCGGCTGCCGGCCGTCGCCGTGCCCGTACCAGGCCGTGTAACCCTGGCGCATCAGGGTGATGATCCGTCCCGCGCCCGGCTTCCATTCCCGCAGGCTGGTGCAGCCCGGCAGATGCATCCACAGACACGGATTGATGTCGTCGCCGGTGAACATCTGCCGGCTGGCTTCCTCATAATAGACGACCGAGCCTTTCGTATGGCCCGGCGTCTCCAGAATCCGGATCTGCCGGCCGCCCAGATCAAAGCCCCGGGAGACCTTGAGGACATGCTGCTTTGCGGAAACGCCCAGCGGCGGCTTCCGCGTGATCTCTTTTCCGGCCGCCTTCACCATCTTCTCAGAGACGGCGGGCAGGCACATCAGATCATACAGCGGCGTGCAGTCCGCCGCGCTCGCATAATACGCCCCGAACTGCCAGGCGCCGCCGGCGTGGTCCGGATGGCGGTGGGTCAGCGCCAGAAGGACCGGCTTGTCGGTCAGCTGGTGCACGCAGGCCGCCAGCGATCCGGCGCCGCACCCGGAATCGATCAAAAGCGCCGTCTTCCGTCCGATCAGAAGATAGCAGTTGACGATGCCCGCCTCATCGATCCGGTACGTTCCTTCGGCAAGCTGTTCGCAGGTATGAACATCATCCAGCAGTTTCATCAGGATTCATTCTCTCTATGGAAGAAGAGCCCGGGATTCCGGGCTCTTCCATCAGGCGTTCTTTTCTTTCTTATGGAACAGGATCTTCATTTCGCGGCTCATCGCATACGGGCCGACCGCTTTCATCTTGTCTTCCGCTTTGATCATATCGGAAGCGTGCGGCAGATCTCTCTGCAGATGGATCGCGTCGAATTCACAGCGCGTCGTGCACAGGCCGCAGCCGATGCAGCGGTTGAGGTCCACCGTCGTGGCGCCGCAGCCCAGGCACCGGGCGGCTTCCTTCTTGACCTGCTCCTCGGTGAACGGCAGCCGGGCATCCGTGAAGGACGTGCGGGCGTCCAGCGCCTTGCGGCCCGGAACCTGACGTCTGGAGGAGTCGTACTCGCCGATCTCGATGTCATCCTTGTTCAGTTCGATGAACTGGCGCAGATCGCGTCCGATCGTCAGCGACTGGCCCTGGTGCACAAAGCGGTGCATGGATTCGCTGGCCATCTTGCCGGCCGCGATCGCATCGATTGCGAACTTCGGTCCGGTGAAGTCATCGCCGCCGACGAAGATATCCGGCTCCGCCGTCTGATACGTGACAGCGTCCGCCTTGGCGGTCTGGTTGCGGTTGAGCTCGACCTTCGTGCCCTTCAGCAGATCGTTCCAGAGAATCGACTGGCCGATCGAAAGCAGGACATGCGAGCAGGCGACGGTGATAGTGTCGTTCTCATCGTACAGCGGATGGAATCTTCCGGTTTCATCCTTGACCTGCGTGCATCTCTTGAACACGACGCCGGCAGCGGCGCCATCCTTGACCAGGATCTCCTTGGGACCCCAGCCGTTCTTGACGAGAATGCCTTCCGCTTCCGCATCTTCGACTTCATCCGCGGCCGCCGGCATCTCCTGGCGCTGCTCGAGGCAGATCATCGTGACCTTGCCGTCAGTGACGCGCAGGGCTGTTCTGGCAACATCGATGGCGACATTGCCGCCGCCGATGACCACGATGTCGCCGCTGAGCTTTTCACCGCGGCCGAGATTCTCATTGCGCAGGAAATCCACGCCGGTGATGACGCCCTTCGCATCTTCTCCCGGCACGCCGGCCATGCGTCCGCCCTGGGCGCCGATGGCCGCGTAGAAGGCCTTGTAGCCCTGGCTGCGCAGGTCGGCGATCGTGATGTCCTTGCCGACTTCCGTGTTGTTTTTGAACTCGACGCCCATCTGGCGCAGGACATCGATCTCCGCGTCAATGACGCTCTTCTCCAGGCGGAAGTTCGGGATGCCGTTCGTCAGCATGCCGCCGAGCTTCTCCTCTTTTTCGAAGACGGTGACCGGATAGCCTCTGGTGCGCAGATAGTATGCGCAGGACAGGCCGGCCGGACCGGCGCCGATGACGGCCATCTTGCAGCCGTCCCACTGTTTTCCTTCATCATTCTCGCAGACCGGGATGAAGCGGTTTTCCGCATTCAGCTCCTGGGCGGCGATGAACTTCTTGATCTCATCGATCGCAATCGGCTGGTCGATGGTGCCGCGCGTGCAGGCGTCCTCGCAGCGGCGGTTGCAGATGGCGCCGCAGACCGCGGGCAGCGGATTGTCCTGCTTGATCAGCTTCAGGGCGTCGAGATAACGGCCTTCCGCCGCCATCTTGACGTATCCCTGCACCGCCAGGTGGGCCGGGCAGGCCGTCTTGCACGGCGAGGTGCCGGTCTCATAGCAGTTGATCTTCGCGTCTTCGCGGTAGTTCTTGTTCCAGTTGTCGACGGTCCAGTGCGTCTCATCCGGCAGCAGCGTCGTCGGATAGCGCATCTCGCCGTGCTTCGTGCACAGCTTCTGGCCGAGCTTGGCGGCTCCGACCGGGCAGACCTCGACACACTTGCCGCAGGCGACGCACTTTTCCTTGTCCACGTGCGCCCGGTAGGCGGAACGGGACATGTTCGGCGTATTGTACAGCTGCGAAGTGCGGATGGCGTTGCAGACGCCCGGCGCGCAGTTGCAGATGCCGATGATCTTGTCTTCGCCGTCAATGTTGGTAATCTGGTGCACGAAGCCGTGGCGCTCCGCCCGCTCCAGGATCTCCATCACCTGGTCATAGGTCGCGTAGCGGCCCTTGCCGCTGCTGACGCAGTATTCCGCCATGTCGCCGACGCCGATGCAGAAATCGCCCTCGATGTCGCCGTTGCCTTCGCCGCGCATCGTCTGCTGGCGGCGGCAGGAGCACACGCCCAGGGAATACTTGTCATATTTGTGGAGCCAGTGGGACAGATGCTCGACGCTGACGGAAGTGCTTTCCGATTCAATGGCCTTCTCGACCGGGATGACGTGCATGCCGACGCCGGCGCCGCCCAGCGGCACCATCGGCGTGATGCCTTCCAGCGGCATCTGCGTCATCAGATTGAAGAACGTCGCCAGCTGCGGATACTTCTGCACCAGCGTGTTGTTCATCATCAGGAATTCGGCGATGCCCGGCACGAAGATCGGCACGTCATACTGCAGGTGCTTGTCGGCGTTCTCGCGGTTGGATTCCAGGCAGCCGATCCAGCAGATCTCATCGCAGAGCTTCTGCGCCTTCTCTTCGCTGATATTGTTGCGCTTGGCCAGTTCCGGCACGTCATAGCAGACCCGGCACTTCTTGAAGGACAGCAGGAATTGGACCTGTTCCTTGTTCAGCACGGTGTCCAGCGCCCAGTATTCCGGGTCGTTGACCGTCATGGAGTGCGTCAGCTTGACGGCGTAGCGGTCGGTGATCATCTCGCCGAGCTTCAGCAGCATCTTCTCTTTTTCCTTGTCCGGAGCGATGTAATTCGGATCCTGATGATAGTCCCGCTCATTCGTCATCCGGTTCTTCGGTTCTTTTTCCGCCATACAGTGTTTCCCCCTTTGTGCAGGCAATTATTCTGATGATTCCGGTTCTTTCATTTTATACCGGTGCAGCGCTTCTTCCAAGTTCTTTTGCACCTCATCCCTGAGCTCCGGCGGATCCATGATTTCCATGCCATCCAGGTACTGC